>Ga0070682_100000360_pt1 | contig 30842 bp, 21 predicted proteins | sample KBSC63LmetaG_FD_64668 | JGI IMG/M metagenome (GOLD analysis project Ga0070682, IMG submission 64668) | Corn rhizosphere microbial communities from Kellogg Biological Station, Michigan, USA - KBS C6-3L metaG | ecosystem: Host-associated > Plants > Roots > Rhizosphere | place: USA: Michigan...
GCGCTTCGGCGTGAACATGCCGATCATCGACCCCGAGCGCCCCGACAACAGCTACCTCATGTACAAGCTCCTGCTTCGGCCCGAAGCCTACGTGCCGGGAGGTCCCGACGACTGCACGGAGCCGGGGTCCTGCGTGCCGCCCCCTCCCGAGGAGCTCGAGCGACTCCGCGATTGGTTCGTTCGCGGCGACGCGATGCCGCAGGCGGGCGCAGGTGAGAGCTTCATCGACCACGCCGGCCTACTGAAGATCCAGCGCTTCATCGCTGGCGGCGCCGCCTGCCCCTAAGAAACTCACGGGGCGATGAGCCCGACGGACGTTCCAGCCACGGAGGAATCCGAGCCTGACGGCCGCGGGCGGTGGGGTCATGAGCCGTTCCGGGAGGGTCTGTGCACTGACATCACAGTTGACAGTGGTCGTGGGGATCTCAAGAATTTCAGCTGCGAGGGCCGCCACCGTGGAAGCAACTGAGTTGACACTGCGTGGGCGTACGCTGACGCTCGAACGGGCCCTCGGGGCCGGAGCGACCAGCATCGTGTGGCTCGCCCGCGAGGGTGAGCGGCGGGTGGCGTTGAAGCTCGGGCGCGGCAAGGGTCAGCGCCCGCGCTTTGCGGAGGAGTGCGCGCGGCTCGCCTGGGTGGGGTCCGACGCGCTCGCGGGGGTGCTCGATGCCGGCCTCGTGCGTGAGGCGCTGCGTTTGCCGGACGGCACGTCGATCGAGGCGGGCTCGCCGTTCCTCCTCCTCGAGTACGTCGAAGGGGAGGCGCTTGCTGCCGCGGCGCCGCGCACGGCCGACGCCGTTCGCACGCTGGCGCTCGTGATCGCTCGCGACGTGGGCCGCGCCCTCGCCGATCTGCACGCCGCAGGTCTGGCCCACGGCGACGTGAAGCCCGACAACATCGTCGTCACGAGCTCGCCGGACGGAGTGCCGGAGCGCGCTTGCCTCGTCGACTTCGGACTCAGCACGGAAGGGACCGAGGTGCTGCCGCGCGGTGGGACGCGCCGCTACCTGGCCCCAGAGCTCGCCGAAGCGGCGGGCGACGCGCGCTCGCGTGATCTGTGGGCGCTCGGGCTCGTGGTCGCGGAGCTCCTGTCGCCCGCGGTGCGCGAGGCCGAGCGCATCACGCCGGAGCTCACACGCGCTCTGCCGGGGGAGCTCGGTCAGCGCGTCGCGGCGCTCCTGTCGCCCACGCCCGCGGCTCGTCCTCAAGCCGGCTGGCTCGAGCGCCACGCGCGATTGCTGCTCGGCACGCTCGAAAGCGAGTCGCAGGCGCTCGAGCGGCGCCGTCGCTCCGTGAAACGCGCCTACCTCTCGGTGCGCCGCGACGAGATCCTCGCGCTGTCGAAGGTGCAGCGTCCGGAGCTCCGCGTGGGCGGTGAGCCTCGCGCCTGGCTCGAGCCCGCCCTCGTGCTTTCGCGGGCCGTCGCGGAGCTGGCGAGCGACGGGGCCGCTGTCGCGCACGGCGTCCTCGAAGAGCTGAGCCCGTACGGCCGTTCGCGCTGGCTGGTCACGCTCGTGGGCCCCGCCGCTGCAGCCTGGCCCGACGGCGACTTCGCGGGCGACGAGGAGCTTGCCGCACGCCTCGCGAGCGCGGTGATCGAGCGCGAGCCGGAGTCGCTCGTGTTCGCCGATCTCGGAAGTGGAAACGCCCGCAAGAGCGCGCCGCTCGGCGAGGCCGATCTCGTGGAGCTCGCGCTTTCGCTCGAGGGTGGGGCACTCGATGCGCGCCTCTTCGATGAAGGCGAGCGACGCGTCGAGTCCGGCGTCGTTTCCCACGCGTTCGAGCTTTCGCTCGCCCGTGCGCTCGCGCGGCGCGGGCACGTCGGGCGCGCGCTCGCCGTGCTCGAGCGGAGCGCCACGCCGGAGGCCGAGGCGGAAGCGGCCGAGCTTTTGCGGCGGATGGGCGATGGCGGCGCCGCGGAGGCGCGCGCGCGGAGCGTGCTCAGCCGAGCGCCTGCCCCCGCTGCGCGCGCCCGCGCTGTCGCCACGCTCGGCCGGCTCACGCTCGACCGCGGGGAGCCCGACCGAGCGTGCGCCCTGCTCGAAGCGGAGCCCGACTCGGCCCCGGTGCTCGAAACCCGCGCGCTCGCGGCGATCGCCCGGTCGGAGCCCAAGCTCGCTCTGGAGCTCGCCGAGCGCGCGGCGTCACTCGCCGTGGGCGACGACGCGCGCGCACGCATCGAAGCGGTGCGTGGCTACGTCGCGCACGCGACGGCCGATGCCGAGTCCGCGCTGCGAGCGTTCCGTTCGGCCTCGGCGCACGCGGCGCGCGCCGGTGCCGTGCTGGAAGAGGCGACGTACCTCACGGGAGTCGCCGCCGCCGGGACCCAGCTCGGCGAGCTCGGTGAGGCGAACGCGGCTGCGCGGCGTGCCGTGCTGCTCTTCGAAGCGCTGGGGCGGCGCCTGGAGGCCGCGCGCGCGATGCTGTCCGTCGCGTCGAGCCACGCGGCGACGGGCGCCCGACCCGAGGCCCGGGAAGCCGCGCTCGACGCCATCCAGCGCGCTCGCGCGGCGGGCGATCGCCGGTGCGCGGGCTTCGCGCACCTGGTGCTCGCCGATCTGTTCGACGCACCGAGCCGCGAGGGCCTCGAACACGCGCGCTACGCGGTGAGCCAGCTGCCCGCGAGCGACGACGACGCCCTGCGCGCCGCGGCGCGGCTCTGGGTTCACGGAGAAACTGAGCTCGATCTCCCTCGCTACGACAAGCTCGCGGGCTCGGGCGAAAGCTCGGTCGAGGCACGCCTCGAGTGGTGGGGCGCGCGAGCCACGGTCGAGGCGCGGCGTGCCGAGCCCGAGCGGCCGGAGCTGATCGCCGCCGCGCTCGCAGGTCTCGCCGCGGGTCCCGTCGTGGCGCGCGGACCGGCGCTCGCCGCGGGAGCGCGCCTCTCGGCACGCACGGGCGACGGGTCCATGACGCGGCGCCTGACGCTCGCGGCCGGCGACGCCGCGCGCGAGATCGTCCGGCGCGCGCCCGCCGGTCTGCGCGCGGCAATCACGTCGCTGCCGTGGGTTCGCGCCGCCGAGTCCGCCAACGTGGAAAGCTCCTTCTCGGCCGAGCAGGTCGGCGACGTCGAGGGACTCGTGCGCGCGCTCGGACGGCGCGACGAGCTGCGCTCGCTCCTGCGGCAGGTGGTCGACGCGCTCGTGCTCTGGACGGGCGTGGAGCGCGGTCTGCTGTTGCTCCGGGCGCCCGGCGGTCGGCTCATGCCGCGTGCGGCGCGCAACCTCGCGCGCTCCGACCTGTCCGGCGTGCAGCTCGAGCTCAGCCGTTCGCTCGCCGAGCGCGCGCTCGAGGTGGGCGAGCCGGTCGTGGCCGTCGACGCCGCGGGCGATTTGCCCGCCGTGCACGAGAGCGTGCACGCGCTCAAGCTGCGCAGCGTGCTCGCCGTGCCGCTCATTGCGCACGGCGAGGCGCTCGGCGTCGTCTACCTCGACGACCGCGTGCGGCGCGGCGCGTTCGGGCCCGGGGAGCTCGCCTGGGTGCGCTTGGTCGCGACGCTCGCAGCCGTGGCGATCGCCGACGCGCGGGCGCAGCTGTTCCTGCGGCGGGCCGCCCGGCGCGCCGAGCGGGCGGAGGCGCGTCTCGCCGGCGATCTCGCGCGCCGCGAGGCCGAGCTCGACGTGGCCGAGCGGGAGCTCGCGCGTGCGACCGGGCATCGCGAGACCCGCTTCGCGTACGAAGCGATCGTCGGCGAGAGCGAGCCCTTGCGCGCCATGCTGCGTGTGGTCGATCGCGTCACGGCGTCGGAGGTTCCCGTGCTCATCAACGGCGAATCCGGCTCCGGCAAGGAGCTCGTCGCGCGCGCCATTCACGCGAACGGCCCGCGCGCGCGCGGCGCCTTCGTCTCGGAGAATTGCGGCGCCGTGCCGGAAGGCTTGCTCGAGTCGACGCTGTTCGGCCACGTGCGTGGCGCGTTCACGGGCGCCGTGCGACCGCGGGCGGGTCTGTTCGAGGTCGCGCACCAGGGCACGTTGTTCCTGGACGAGATCGCCGAGATGAGCCTCGGCATGCAGGCGAAGCTGCTGCGCGCCTTGCAAGACGGCGAGATCCGCGCGGTCGGCTCTGAAACGGTGCGGATGGTGGACGTGCGCGTGATCGGCGCGACGCACCGCGACCTCGCGGCGCTCGTCCGCGAAGGGCGCTTTCGCGAGGACCTGTTTTATCGCCTGAACGTGATCGCCGTCAGCGTGCCGCCGTTGCGCGCCCGCGCCGGCGACGTGCCGCTGCTCGTTCAGCATCTGGTCAAGGCGCATGCCGGCGAGCGGCGGATTCGCGTGTCGCGCGCGGCGCTCGACGCCCTGTGTGCGTTTGGTTGGCCCGGCAACGTGCGCCAGCTCGAGAACGAGATCCGTCGCGCGCTCGTGCTCTGCGACGAAACGATCGACGTCGAGCACTTGAGCCCGGAGGTGCGCGACCGCGAAGCGAGTGAAGCGTCGCGCGTCGACGGCTTGAACCTGCGCCGGCGCCTCGACGTGCTCGAGGCCGAGCTCGTGCGCAAGGCGCTCCAGCGCACCCAGGGCAACCAGACGCGCGCCGCGGAGCTGCTCGGCGTTTCCCGCTTCGGCCTGCAGAAGATGATGAAGCGGCTCGAGATCCGTCTCAGCGACGAGCCCCGCACGGGCCCCGCCACGCGCTCGATCGTCTCTTCGTAAGGGCGAAGCGCGGCTCGCAGCACCCCATTTTCTGCCGCGGCGTTTCGCGCTAGGCGTCGGGCTAGCCATGCCGCGTTGGAAACGAGTAGGTCTCGCCTTGGTTGCCGTGTTGGGCGCTGCGATCGCCGGATTTGCGGTGTTCGTGGCCGCCCGGCAAGATCTCCGCTTCGACCACGAGGTGCCGCCGCTCGGCGCGAGCTCCGACCCCGCCGTGATCGCGCGCGGCGAGTACGTCGTGCGAAAGCTCGCGAGCTGCGGTGTCTGTCACGGCGATCCCGCGCGTCTGGCCGACTCGCTCAAAGGCGACGCGACGGTTCCGTTCTCGGGTGGCCGCACGTGGACGATCCCGCCGGGCAGCTTCCGCGCGTACAACATCACCTCCGATCGCGAGACGGGCATCGGGGGCCTCCGCGACGCACAGCTCGTGCGCGCGCTGCGCTACGGCATCGGGCGCGAGGGGCGGGTGCTCTTGCCGTTCATGGAGATGCAGGGGCTCGCCGACGACGATCTCGTCGCCGTGATCTCGTATTTGCGGACGCTCCCCGCCGTTCGCAATGCCGTTCCACCGCACGAGATCAACCTGCTCGGCAGGATCGTGAAGGCGACGCTGTTCGCGAAGCCGACGGGTCCGAAGGCCCCACCGCCGAAGGTCGCGCCACGGGGCGCGAGCGTCGAGACCGGTCGCTACCTCGTCGAAAGCGTCGCCAACTGCTGGGCGTGCCACACGGAGCGCGACCTGAAGACGGGCGAGATGGTGGGCCCGCACCTCGCGGGGGGCCACCTCGAGGACGAGTTCGAGCCGACGAAACGCAGCTGGAATGCCCCGAATCTCACGAGTGACCCGAAGACCGGACGCACGGGACAGCTCACCGAGGAGCAGTTCCTCCTGCGCATGAAAGCCGGGCGCGCCTACGAGGCGTCGCCCATGCCGTGGAACAACTTTGCCGGGCTCGATGACGACGACTTGCGCGCGATCTACCGCTACCTGCGCACGGTGCCGAGGGTAACGCGCGAAGCGGGGCCGCCGGTCGTCGAGCTCACTCGCCCTTGAGGCCCGCGTGCCCGGTCAGCGTCGCCGTGCCGAGCGGCGTGGCCGCGCGCAGCGCCGTGAGCGCGTTCGCGACGCTCGTCCCCGTGATCGCCAGCGTCTCGGTCGAGAGCGCGTAGAGCGTGAATTTGTACACGTCGTCCATGTTGTTCATGAGCGACTGCGCACAGGGCGTCAAAAATTTCCCGCTCTGCTTGGCGTTGGCAAAGTCACCGGACAGCGTCATGCCCATCCCTTCGGGCATCTTGCTCACCTTCGTGCCGTCCCACGGGATGTTCCAGATCGCCCAGTGCTGCCCCATCGCGCTGTCCTCCCCGAGCGTCGTGTCGATGAACGTCATCGCGAGCGACTTGGTGCCGGCCGGCACTCCCGTCCAGTTGAGCTCGGGGTTCACGCCGGCGCCGAAGGTGCCGTTCATCGCCGCGCAGGTGAACTTGGCGTCGAAGTGCGCGCCCTCGGCCAAGCTCGGGCTCGTGAGGGTGAAGGCGCCGCCGCTCGTGCCTGCCGCGCCCGCTGCGCCCGTGGAGCCGGCCATTCCGCCGCTCGACGCGCCACCCATGCCGCCGGTCGACACGCCGGCCATCCCGCCGCTCGACGCGCCGCCCGTGCTGGCGCCGCCCGCGGGCATGCCGCCGCCACCCGCGGCTGCCTTCCCGGCGCCCCCGCCGGCCGCACCGCCCGCGCCTGCGCCACCCTTGCCCGCGGCTCCCGCGCCACCCGAGCCGCCCGTGCCGGAGCTGCCACCCATGGTGGCCGAGCCACTCGAGCCGCCCTTGCTGGTCGCGCCTGCTCCGCTGCCACCGCCCGCACCGGAAGCGCCACCCCCGGTGCCACCCGTGCCGGCTCCGTCGCCGTTCGTGGGCGCGTCGTCCGACGAGCAGCTCGCGATCGCGAACGGGAGTGCAACGGCGATGAAGACGGAGGCGGTCTTGGAAGCGAGAGTGGAGATGGTCATGGCGGCTTCGGTGTGCAGTAGTTCTGCGCGAACTATCTACGCCGAAATCAAAGCCGCGCTAGTTCGAAAGCTCCGCCTTCTCTTTGCTCATCCAGATACGGTCCCAATTTTCTCGATATCGATCAGTGGCGATCTGCGCGGGGCCGTGGCGTGGTGATTCGGCTACATCATTCCGTGTGCCGGGTGCGGAATACTGCACCTTGACGTCACACAGCAACGGCGACTCCTGACGCGGCGTCAGCGTCACGACCTCACCGACGATCGGCGCGCCTTCCTTCAGGGGACGCACGGCGCCGAGCTCGATGCGGTCGTCGCGGCGGCGGATGATGCGGAGGCCTTCCCCGTCGGCTGTCTTGCCGTGAATCAGCGCGATGTCGCTGCTTTCGGAAGGCTCTTTCTTCAACGACTTCACCCTAGCAGCTTATCGAATCTCGTCCAAATGGGCCCTTGCGTTCACATGCCAATCGAGGTGCGAAACACCCAGCCTTCGCGCCCGCGCGCGTCGTACTTCACGCGGTACCAGTCGCCGCTCCTGCCGGTGACGCCGACGCGCGTGCCCGACAGCACGCGTGCCACGACCTTGCCGTCTTTCTCCGGTGTGGCGTGCACGAGGGCCGTCTCCCAGCTCACGGTGGCGTTACCACTCGCGGGGGTGACGGCGACGGGGGCCGCGCTGCCGGCCACGGCGGGCTCGGCGGGGACCGCCGTGAGCTCGATTCGATAGAACACCGTGTAGCGCTGATGCTCGTGCGGGATCGCAACGAGCGACACGTTCGCGAAGCTCTGGCGGTAGCACTCGAGCACGGCCTTCAGCGTCTCCTCATCGAGTGACGTGGCCTTGCCGCTCGTGATGCGCGACACGCGTTCGGTCGTGAAATCGAGCTCGAAGCCGAGCGAGAGGATCCCGGAAGCCTTCCGGGCAGCGGGGCAGTCGTCGAGCTTCGACAGCCGCTCGCGCGCGACGCGGTCGAAATCCACGCCGTCGCATTTGTCGATCTTGCCGCCGGCGGCGTCGCGGCAGCTCGTCACCTGGGCTTCGCCCACGACGGGCGGCTGCGGTCCGGGAACGAGCAGCTCGGGTCGGGTCGGCTTGGGCGGGAGGGTCGCCGAGGCGAGTGCCGAGGCTGCCGGCGGTTCTTCCGGCGCGCCGCTCAAATCGGGTGCCGACGCCGCGGGCACGGGCAGCTCGGGCACGAGGCGAATCCCCGCGAGGCGCGGCCACACGATCCCGGCGAGGAAGCCGACTGCCGCTATCAGCCCGACGCGCCCGAGCCGGAGCGACACGGGGCTCGTCCGAGGCACGTCCACTTTCAGGGCCGGCTGCCGGCGCGACATGGCCATGTATCGAGCCTTGCCCGTATCACGGGGCTCGGCCTGCGGGTAGCTCGAGCACGGCGCGAGCGCCGCCTTCGCTTCGATTCTCCGCGAAGGCGCGCCCGCCGTGGGCACGCGCAATGCGTGCCACCAAGGCGAGCCCCAGGCCGAGCGACCCCGAGCCCTTGCTCGTTTCACCCGTTTCGCTCGTTCGGGACGAATAGAACGCCTCGAAGGCGTGCTCGAGCGCGCCCGCTCGAAAGCCCGGGCCCTGGTCGATGACCTCGAAACGGACGCGGGGCTCGCGCCCGTCGTTCGCGACGAGCACCGAGAGGCGGGTGATGCCGCCCGCGTGCCGCGCGGCATTCTCGAGCAGGTTGCCGAGCGCACGCCCGATGAGCGTCGGGTCGACCGCGACGAGCGCACCCTCGCTGTGGTCGTCGAGCAGCGCCGGCTCCGCGCCCGCCATCTCGAGCGCTCGAGTGGCGACGTCACGCGCTGGTAGGCTTTCGCGGACGAGCGCCCCGAACTCCAGGCGCGAGCTCGCGAGCAGCTTGCCGAGCAGCGCATCCATCTCGACGATTTCGCGCTCGAGCTCGTCGAGGCGAGCGGCCGCCCCCGCGCCCCGCGCGAGCTCGACGAGCAGGCGCAGCCGAGCGAGCGGGCTGCGGAGCTCGTGCGACACGGCCGCGAGCAGGGCGCGCTCCTCACGCAGCTGGCGTTCGATGCGCGCGGCCATCTCGTTCACCGAGTCCGCCAGCGCACCGACCTCGCCCGCCTGGTGTCGGCCGAGCCGGACGCGCGCGGCGAGATCGCCCCCGCCGATCGCTTGCGTCACGCGCACGAGCTCGGCGAGCGGCCGCGTCAGGCGCCACGCGATCGCGGCGGACGCCGTCCACAGCGCCACGGCTGCCGTCACGAGCGTGAACAGCATCCCGAGCGGCGAATGCGTGCCGCCCCGCCCGAACACGCCGACGATCGGCCCCACGACGAGCCCCGTGAACAGGATCGTCGCGCCGAACCACAGGAAGAGGCGGCGCTGCAGGCGGGCGCGCGGCGGGATCCGAAAGCGCAGGCCATGGCCGTGCTGAAAGCCGGGGCCCCAGCGCCCGCGGCGAAACGGGTGGTGGTGACGCATGCCGTTCCCGCGCTCCGAACGCCCTAGGCGCCGTCCTTGGAGAGCACGTAGCCGACGCCGCGCACGGTCCGGATCAGCCGCGGTGGGTCGTCTCCGAGCTTTTTTCGGAGGTGCGAGATGTGAACGTCGACCGTGCGGTCGCTGACCGTGACGTCGGTGCGCCCGGCTTGGGCGAGCAAGCTCGCTCGTGGCACCACTTGTCCGGCGCGCCGGAGCAGCGACAAGAGCAGGTCGAATTCGAGGCCCGTGAGCTCGACGGGCTCCCCGCCGACGTGCACGGCGCGCGTCTCCACCTCGAGCACGACGTTGCCCGCCGTGAGGCGCTGGCGCCCGAGATCGGGGTTTGCCCGCCGGAGCACGGCGCGCAGGCGCGCCAAAAGCTCGCGCGGGCTGAAGGGTTTGGTGAGGTAGTCGTCGGCGCCGAGCTCGAGCCCCACGACGCGGTCGGTCTCGTCGCCCTTGGCGGTCAACATCAGGACGGGCAGCGCGGGAAAGCGCGCTCGCAGCTGCTTCAGCACCGAGAGTCCATCGAGCTCGGGCATCATCACGTCGAGCAGCATCGCGTCGAAGGCCTCGCGCTCCAAAAGCTCGAGAGCCCGGCGCCCGTTCGGAGCGTGCGCCGGGCTCACGTCGTTCTGCTCGAGGAAGCTCCGGATGAGGTCGTACAGTCGAACGTCGTCGTCGACCACGAGCACCCGCGTCGCCATCGCTACGAGCCTAACACCCGCCGCTCAGGGCGCGGCCGGGGGGCGCCGTTCATGGTCGCCGAAACAAGGTCCGTGGAAACCATGGTGCCCGTACGGGCCATAGCCGCCGAGGTGGGCGAACCCAGCACCGAAGCCGAGCACGGTGCCCGTCGCGAGTAACACGATCAAAAGAGTGCGTCGCATGGTCGTGCTCCTTTCAGCAGCCGTGGCCGTGGCCGTAGCCGTACCCGTACCCGTGACGGCCCAGCCCATAGAACCCGTTCTCGACGAGATCGCCGAGGATCTTGCGCTGGCGCTCGTCGAGCGCCTCGTGAACCTTGCGTGTCGCCTCGACGCCGGCGCGCCGGACTTGGTCGAGGGCTGCGTCGTGCCGGCCGAACACCTCCTGGAGGCGTCCGTCCTCGAGGTGCTCGGCGCGCAGGGCATCGGCAACGGCCTTGCGTGTCTCGCGCACTTCACGCCCCGACTCGCGGGCGCGTCCGACGAAATCGTCGACCGCCGCCGCGATGACCTTCTCCTGCCCCGGAGCCGTATCGAGCCGCGCGAGAACCGCATTCAGCGCGCCACGCGGGCCGAAGCCTCGGTAGTAGCCGTGGTGGTGGTAGCCCCCGTAGCGCCTGCCCCAGCGCCCGCGTGACACGACCCGTACGAGGCCGATCAAACAGAGTGTCCCAATGATGAATCCGAACATCGCCTTCTCCTTCGCGTGAGCCCGAAGCCTCGGGTCTCGGAGAAGAACGTGGGCGCGGCGTGTGAAGCGCGTACCGCGGCGATTGTGAAGCAGTGTTGAGTTTCGCAGGTGCCCGGAATCGTTGATTATTATTGCCTCATCTTGGAGCCAATAGTCGCCGCGCGCGGAATGTGGCGAGATGGTCGACCATGAAAGCTTGCGAGCGCTGCAAGCTGAAGTTCCCCGACGCCACGGAGGGTTGCTTCCTGTGCGGCTCCGCGCTGACGCCCATCAAGGACGCCCGCATCGGCAGCACGCTGAACGGGCGCTACCAGCTCGAGGCGTCGATCGGGGAGGGCGGCATGGCAACCGTGTACGCGGCGCGGCACCGCCTCGTCGACCGCCCCTGCGCGGTGAAGATCATGAACGCCGCTCTCGCGAAAAACGTGGTCATCCGCGAACGTTTCCGGCGCGAGGCGAAGGCCGCCCAGAAGCTCGCCCACCCGAACATCATCGAGATCTTCGATCAGGGTGAGCTGCCCGACGGCAGCCTGTTCCTCGTGATGGAGCTGCTCGACGGCGAGACGCTCGCCGACGTCGAGATGCGCGGCAAGCTCACGGTCGAGCGTGCCCTGCCCATCGTCATCCAGATCGCTCGCGCGCTCGCTCGCGCGCACGACCTCGAGGTGATTCATCGCGACCTCAAGCCCGAGAACGTGTTCCTCGCCGAGTCGGCCGACGGCAGCGATTTCGTGAAGCTCCTCGATTTCGGTATCGCGCGCTCGATGCAAGACGTGCGGCTCACGGGCGTGGGCGAGGTGTTCGGGACGCCCCAGTACATGGCCCCCGAGCGCATCACGTCGATCGACGCCGGGCCGCAGGCGGACATCTACGCGCTCGGCATCATGCTGTTCGAGATGCTCGCGGGTCAGCTGCCCTTCGATGCGCCCGACATCGCGACCTTCTTCCAGAAGCACCTGAAGGAAAAACCGCCGAGCCTCAAGGCACGCGACGCCGCCATCCCCGAGGAGCTCGACCGCCTCGTCACCGAGATGATGGCGAAGGACCCGAAGGATCGCCCGGTCGACGCGCACCGCGTGCACGCCGATCTCCTGCGCATCGCGGGCGCGCTCGGGCTACGCACCCCCGCCGAGATCGACGAAGCCGGCGAAAGCTCGCGCGGCCCCGCCAAGACGTTGCCGCCCGTCGCGATCGACCGCTGGGTGAAGCGAACGGCGGTGTTCGATCAGATGCTCGCAGCGGCGTTCGGCAACGAGCGCCCCGCTGATCTGGTCGAGAAGCTCGCTCAGGTGAAGACACTCGTGCAGCGCATCAGCGAGCTGCGCAACCGCGCCGTGGACGACCAGCGCGGGATCGAGTCGATCGAGGCGCGCGGCCGCGACACGCGCCAGCGCTTCGGGCACGCGGTGGACGCGCTCGGCGTCGATCTCAGCAAGGCGCGTGACGAAGCGAAGGCAGCGGGCGCGCAGGCCGGCGTCGTCGCCGCCGAGCTCGCCCGGCACAAGGAAGCGCTCCTCGCCGCCCACAAGGAGATCCTCCGCTGGGAGGGGCGCTCGGCGTTCCAGGAGCCGTACGCGGAGCTCTCGGAGGCCTACCGTACCGCTGCGGACGTGCTCGACGCCTGGCGGATCGACCAAGGAGCGGTGCGCGAGGCGGAGCTCCACGTGCAACGGCGCAAGAGCGAGGTGACCGACCTCGAGTACCAGATCGAGGAGCTTCGAGCGGCCCTCCGCAAACACGAAGAGAGCCAGGAGAAGGAGACCGCCGCCCGCGAGAAGGTCGTGAGCGAAGCCGGAAGATCCGCCGACGAGCTCGAAGCGCAGCTGCTGCAGATCGCGACCGTATTCTGCGCGCCCCTCCGGCGACGGCCTGAGCTCGGGCCGCTATTTCAGAAGCTCGAGGCGGACGCGGCGTAAGGGGGGGATGGCGTCCGCGTGTGGCGCCGGCGGCGACGGAGCGTGTGACCTTTGTGCCCCGCGCGCCGCACAACCGCCTCGCTCTGACGACGCCGCCGAACGCGGAGCGCCGGGAAGGCGCGCGCGTCCGACTGGTATCAAGGTTGCAGACGAATGAGCATGCTATCGAGCTTGCGCCGGCAGTGGCGAAGACTGAGGGACCTCCCGCCGGGCGAGCGCTTTCTGACTTTCCACCGCGAACAGGAAAAAAAGAGCGCTTGGGTCAAGGTGGCCTACGCCGTGCTCTCGCTCGTGCTCTTCGCGGTGGGAGTCGTCTTCGCGTTCATCCCGGGACCGGCCGTCGTCTTCTTCGCACTCTGTGCCGCGCTGCTCGCAGCGCAGTCGGCGTGGATCGCGGGCCTGCTCGATCGAGGCGAGGTCAAGGGCAGGCGGCTCGCCGTCGCCGCGCACAAAGCCTGGCGACGCTTTCGCGCCCGTCGTTCGAGCGGTCCGAGCGCGCGTCCCGGTCGGTGATTCCGGACCGCGCGGCTCCGGCTGCGCCGCTCCGCCCCCGACGCCACACGCGTCGGGGGTGAGTGGCACCCAGAACGAAGTTACCTCGGACCCGTGTCGCGGACCTTGCACTGCGGGCTGCAGTTCAGGCTTCCGGTGGGGCCGTCGTCGCAGGTTTCGCCTTCGCTCTTCTGTACCTTGCGGTCGCCGCAGTAGGCGGCGCGGGTGCAGTCGGCGTTGCAACCGCCGTAGTCGCCGTTGTTGTCGTCCTTGCCGGCGTCGCACTGCTCGGGACCGTTGCGGATGCCGTCACCGCAGTAGGGCAGGTTCTTCTTGCACTCGTAGCTGCAGCCCTTGCCGTCGGCGGAATAGGACTTGTTGTCCTTGCCGTCGTCGCAGTCTTCCGGACCGTTCCTCTTGGCGTCGCCGCAGTACGGACCCCAGTCGCACTTGGTGGTGCAGCCGTCGTAGGCGTTGTCGCTGTTGTCGTCGCCGTCGTCGCAGAGCTCGACTGCGCTCTGGAGCTTGCCGTCGCCGCAGTAGGGCACTGCCTTGCAGTCCTTGCCGCAGGCATTCGTCGAGCCCGGGAACTGGTAGTCGTCCTCGTTGAAGCCGTTGTCGCAGGCTTCGCCCGCTTGCTGCACGGCGTCGCCGCAATGCGGGCCGTAGAGGCAGCTCGTCGTGCAGCCGTCGTAGACGTTGTCGGCGTTGGCGCTGCCCTCGTCGCATTCCTCGCCATCGGGCTTTTGCACGGTCTCGTCGCCGCAGTAGGGCCCGAGCTCGCACTGGTTGGTGCAGCTGCCGTAGGGTGCGTCTTCCGGGTCGCCGTTGAAAGCGAACATGCCGTAGTCGCAGGGCTCATCCATCGTCTTGAGGCCGTCGCCGCAGAACGGGTCGTATTCGCAGTTGGCGTTGCAGTTCGTCGTGCCGTCGCAAATTTCGGGGCCGTTGCGGACGCCGTCACCGCAGTAGGGCGCCGGCTGGCAGTTGTAATTGCACTCACCCTGCCCGTACGTCGCGAACACGTGGTCAGCGGGGTCGCACCCTTCCGTGCCGTTCTGGATGCCGTCGCCGCAGTACGGTCCCAGCTTACAAGACTCGCTGCAGCCGTTGTAGAGACCGTCCTGGTTGGCGCCGCCCTTGTCGCACTCCTCGCCGAAGTTCGCCTGGATGATGTCGTCACCGCAGTTCGCCGGGGTCTTGCAGCCAGGCGCGCAGCCCGTGTCGCCGTAGAGCGTCGAGTTGGCGCCGGTGTCGCACTGCTCCGTGCCCTGCGGCACCTTGTCGCCGCAGAACTGAAGCGTGCAGTTGTTCCGGCACACGCCGTAGCCCGACGACGGCATGCTCCTGCCCTCGTCGCACATCTCGCTGCCGGCCTTGATGCTGTCGCCGCAGTCCGTATTGCAATCCGAGCGCGGGGAGAGGAAGCCCGAGAGCGTCAGTCGGAAGTTCGACTGGTTCGTGTGCCGTTCCGCGTGGAAGAGCACGATCTCGTAGACGTTGCCCTTGGTGATGTCGAAGCGGTCGTCCTTCGTGTCACTTTGCTCCGTCGTGCTGTAGCCCGGGTCAGCGCCCACGGCGCAGGCGGGCATCGGGTTGGCCACGTTGTCCGTGACGGCGCAGTCGCTGCCGACGTAGTCGACGCCGTGGAGCGAGCAGTCCGCGTCTTCGTCGCCGAGGACGACGCGTCCCGCCTGGGCGCAGTGCACGCCGCCGACGTCCACGGCCAGCCGGCCGTTGATGAAGACCCACACGTCGTCGTCGCCGCGGAACGTGAGCGTTTCGCCACCTTCGTATTTGAAGAAGTAGCGGAGCTCCGTCGTGAAGTGGAAGTTGTGGCCGGTGACCGACGTGTTGAGGCCCTTACCGTCGAGCGGGAAGAAGCCATCGACGAGCGTGGTGTCGAGCGCGCTGTCGTACTCGTAGACGTCGGAGTTCACGCCGCCGACCTGCCCGAGTGGCAGCGAGCCCTGAACCACCGCTTCGTTGTACCCGAGCGTGTTCGTGTCCCGGTACCAGGTGGCGAAGCGCGCGATGCCGCTCGTGGTGCCCGGAATGGATGCGAACCCGCCCACGGTCACGGGCTTCCCTGCGCTGTCGAGGCGCCCGCAGGTCGCCGTGTTGTCCGTCGAAGCGGGCGATGTGCTCGTCACGACGCACGGGGCGCCCGGGATGTTTTTCTGCGTGCTGTTGACGTTCTCGAAGTGGGGGTGGCCGCCGGTGGTGCCGTTCGCCGCGAAGTCGCGGTAGGTGACGGCCATCCGGACCGTGGCCGGTCGCGTGAGCTGGTCGGTGCAGATGAAGCCGTCTTCCTTGTCGCAGTCGCTCGAGCAGCCGTCGCCGTTGTCGATGTTGCCGTCGTCGCAATCCTCGCCGGCGGTCTTGAGGCCGTCGCCGCACGTGAGCTGCACCACGGGCGGAAAGAGACCGGAGCTCGGGGGGTTCTCCGTCCGGGTGATGGTGGGCTCGAGCTGACAGGTCGGACCGCAACCGTCGCCCGCGATGACGTTGCCGTCGTCGCAACCCTCGCCCGGCTCGGCGTTGTCTTTCGCCGTCTGAACGTACGCGGGCGTTCGAATGGCGGCGGTTGGGGGGGTCGCGTTGCCGCAGCTCGTCAACATGCACGGGCCCTTGCCGTTGGCGCCGCAGGTGTAGCCGGAGACGAGCTTGCAGTTGGCGCACGCGGTGGCGTTCGGGCTCGTGCCGAGATCGCACTGCTCGGGCTTGGTGACGATGCCGTCGCCGCAGAACGGCAGGCAGCCGCCGGGCGGGCACACCCAGCCGGTCTCCACGCTGCAGGTCGATGAGCAACCGTCACCGTCGTCGGTGTCGTCGTCGTCGCAGGCTTCGTCCGGCGCGCGAACGCCGTCGCCGCAGACCGAGGCCACGCAGACGGAGGGCTCACCCGAGCAGAAGTAGTTCGGCTCGATCTGGCAGTCGGTGTCGCAACCCGCAGCGTTCACGAGACCGAGATCGCACTCTTCGCCGGCCTGGAGCAGGCCGTCGCCGCACTTCGGCTTCTTGATGCAGACGCCCGCAGTCGGGCAGACGTAGTCGGGGTCGGCGATGCAGGCGTCGCAGCCGGTCACCATGCCGTCGCACGTCTCGGGGAACTCGATGGTGCCGTTGTTGCACACGGGCGTGACGGTGAGACCGTTGTCGTAGCCCTTGCACGCGAGGCCGCCCTGCGCGTCGTCGTAGCAATCCTCCTGGCCCGTGATGGCCGGGTCGCAGACCTCGCCGGGGGAGACGATGCCGTCACCGCAGTCGATGTTCGACACGCACACCGTCGGTTCCGCGTTGTCGCAGTCGTAGAACGGTTCCTCTTTGCACGCGGCAGAACAGCCGTCGCCGCTCGTCGGGTTGCCGTCGTCGCATTGCTCCGGCCCGAGCACCTTGCCGTCGCCGCAGATCGCCTTGCAACCGCTGCTCGCGCAGAGCCAGCCGTCTTCGACCGTGCAATTCGGCGTACAGCCGTCACCGGTGTCCGGGTTGCCGTCGTCGCAAGCCTCGTCGGGGGTGCGCGTGCCGTCGCCGCAGTCGAGCTTCACGCACGCTGCGCCGGGCGGGCAAAACCACCCGTCCTCGAGCTGGCAGTCGTCGCTGCAGCCGTCGTCGCTCTTCACGTTCGTGTCGTCGCACTGCTCGCCTTGCTCGCGCACGCCGTTGCCGCACTCGGGCACCTCGACGCAGGGCTGGCCTGGCTTCACGCATTCGAAGCCGTCCTCGACCGCGTCGCAATCTTTGGCGCAACCGTCGTCGCTCTCCGTGTTGCGATCGTCGCAGGCTTCGTCCCCCTCGATGACGCCGTTGCCGCAAGTGACTACGCGAACGCAACCCTCGCCCTCGGTACAGAAGTAGTCGGGATCGGGCACCAAGCAATCCGCGCTGCAGCCGTCGTCGTCGTCCGTGTTGCCGTCGTCGCAGAGCTCGCCGATCTCGAGCTTGTCGTTGCCGCAGACGGCATCTTCCTGCGGGCCGCCGCCGCCTTCGTTGCCTTCGCCGCCGTTGCTCGTGCCGCCGAGGTTGATGCCGCCACCCGTGCCGCCGGTCGCTGAGCTACTGCCGCCCATCGAGCCACCCGTGCCGCCGCTACCGATCGGATCGGGCGGCTTGCTCACGCTCGCAACGTCGCCGCACGCGACGGAGAACACCAAGAGTGGTGTGAGAAAAATGTTGAAGGACGAGACGCGGCGGGCGGAGCAGAATTTTCGGAGCACGATAACTTCACACTATGCCCTTCGTGCCCCCGTGACTCAAGCTGACTCAACCGTTTTTTATGCGCGCACACGGGCGCACCTCAGCGCTATCTTGGCGCTTGAGTAAGCATGCCTCGGTGCTGAGCCGCGCCGAGCAGCTTGCCCACTTGGGCTCGCTCACGTTCACGCGCACGCTCGACACACGTTCGATCGGTGCGCGCGCTCGAGCGTTCGCCGGCGCGCGTTTGAAGTGACACCATCCAAGCGCGGCGTGACACCGAGCGGATGTGAGAGCGAACACGCGCAACGGACGTGAGGACCGTTAGGTTGCGCCTCACGGCGGCTCGGTGTCGTGCCTCGGTCGCAGCACGCGCACCTACTCGCACCTACGCTGTGGGATACGCGTGCAGCGCGGTCGCAAAACGCGCGGCGCCAACGCGGTGGTCGACACGGTTGTCGCTCGCACCGCGCGGCGGCCTGCTCGCGCAAAACGCCACAAAAACCAGCTCTCCCGCTCTTTGGCATCGTCCTTCAGGCCTGGATCGGTGTAGAAGCCTCGGGCCTTCTCGCGCGGCGGGGAAGCGCTTGAACAGAGGCAGGAAAGGCAGAAGAGGATGATGAACAAGACTTTGTCGACGCTTGGGTTGCTCGTGCTCGCGAGCTGCCAACAACAACCCGCCGCCGCACCGCCGCCGCCTCCGCCGCCCCCACCCATCGCTCCCGCGCCGGTCGAGACGACGCCGGCACCCGCACCGGTGGCCGCCGCACCGAAGGCCCCGCCGGCCACGAGCGCCGAGCGCGCGAAATGGTTCCAGGACTGTTGGGCGGCGTTCGGCGCCAAGGACTGGGCCAAGTTCTCGACCTGTTACGCTGAGAACGCATCTTCCGAGGAGGTGGACAGCGGGATGCCGGTGGCGCACGGCCGCGCAGACATCCTCAAGAAGGTGCAGGGCCAGGCGGCCCAGGCCCCCGACCAGGTCGGTGAGCCTCAGCTCGTGCTCGTGAACGGCAACAACGTCGTCGTGGTCTCCCTCCTCAAGGGGACGAACACCGGTCCGCTCCTCACGCCCAACGGCGAAATGCCTGCGACAAAGAAGAAATTCGGCCTACTCGTGGGCCAATCTGCCGAAACGACGGAGGACGGGCGTGCCGTCGCTCGCGATCGCCTCTATGTGGACGGCGGCACCTTCATGGGGCAGCTCGGCCTCGCCAAGATGCCGCACCGAAAGGCGCTGGATAAGGGCTGGGCAGAGAAGCCCGTCGTCGTCGCAACCGGCAGCGATGTCGAGAAGGCAAACCTCGCAGTGCTCCCGAAGGTGCTCGAAGCCTTCAATAAGCACGACGTGGCGACGTTGGTCGGGGCGATGGCCGACAACGTCACGTACAGCGAGCTTGCGGGCCCGGCGGACGTCGTCGGCAAGAAGGCCGTGGAGAGGTGGCACAAGGAGATGTTCACGGCGTTCACGGACGCGCGGCTCGAGATCGCGCACAGCTGGGCTGCCGGCGACTACGTCGTCTGGGAAGGTGCGTTCATCGGGACCAACGACGGCCCCATGCCCTCGGCCGGCATCAGGAAGGCCACCGGCAAGAAGGTGAGCACGCGCTTCCTCAAGGTCGACAAGGTCCAGGCCGGCAAGGTCACCAACATCTGGCTGCTCGACAACGGGATGGGCTTTGCCGCCCAGCTCGGCCTCTTGCCGCCGCCGCCTGCCCCGAAGCCGACTCCGGCTCCGGCTCCGGCTCCGGTTGCCGCTGCCGCAAAGCCGGGTGCTGCTCCGGCCCCTGCTGCTGCGGCGAAGCCTGGCGCGGCTCCCGCCCCAGCGGCCGCCAAGCCTGGTCCCGCCCCCGCGGCTCCCGCCGCGGCGGCCCCCGCGGCTAAGCCCGCCGCCCCTGCTGCACCGGCGGCGCCCGCGGCACCCGCCATGAAGGCAGCCGCACCCGCTGCTCCGGCTGCACCCGCCGCCCCGGCTCCGAAGCCCGCGGCCCCCGTGGCTCCTGCGGCACCGGCACCGGCCGCGCCGAAGTAACGGTCGGAGGCGCCGCGCCCGCTCGGGCGTCGCGATGCACGCACCGGCCTCCGAACGCGCGAAAGCGCTTCGCGAGGCCGGTCGTGTATTTGGTGATAGCGTCGAGAGCTTCGGAGGAGAGCGATGAAGGGTCTTTTAATCGGCGTGGGCCTGGCCCTCGGCGCGGTGTCGCTGGGCTCGTGCAAAATGTTGTCGCAGCTCAAGAAGACGGGGGAGGCAGCGGCGAGCGCGGCCGCGGAGGGTGCGGCGGCTGCTCCGTCGTCGGAGGACGAAAAGGACGCGGCCCTCTCCGAAAAGCTCGAGGGCTACATCTACTGCATGAACGTCGAGACGCGCAGCGCCTACCGGCTCAAGGACAGCTACTTGCGCGATATCGACCCAGCCAAGGGCCCGACCGGTAAGGAGCGCAACGTCTACGTGAGCGCGCTGAGCCCCGAGGCCTGCATCAAGCGCATCGACGAGGCCAAGAAGAAAGCGCCCGCGCTGCCCGAGCTCGAGGCGGCCGCCACGGCCTACCAGACGGCGCTCGGCGAGCTCAGCAAGCTCTCGAAGACGGCTCACGACTACTACGACCACAAGGACTTCAAGGACGACAAGTTCGCGCGGGGCATTGCGATGCACCGTCCGCTGATGAGCGCGCTCGACCTGTTCGAGAAGGTCGACAAGGCCTTCGAGCAGCAGGTGACGACGCTGAACGACGGCTTGCAGTCGCGAAGGCTCGCGCGCCTGAAAAACGACCCGAAGGCGCAGCTCGAGTACCAGATCGCCCAGAGCGTGGACGACGCGAAGCGGCTCGTGCATTTCGCCGAGATCGAGAGCCTCGACAAGCTCGATGCTGCGGCCTACCAGAAGGCGCTCACCGAGTACGAGCAGACGTACCAGTCGATGAACACGTACATCGAGGGCCACCCCGCCGAGGCCGACAAGGTGCTGAGCCTCAGCTTCTTCCGCAATTCGAGCTCCGACTACCTGAAAGCCGCGAAGGAGCTCATGCGTCGCAAGCGCGACAACAAAGACTTCGCGAAAGAGTCCGGCTCACCCGAGCACATGGACGGGCATCCCGCGCAGGTGCTCGCGAAGTACAACGACCTGATTAATCATTCGAATGGGTTGAGGTTTCGGTAGGGAGGGGGACGAGTTAGGGGGCGCCGGCGCCAAGCGCATCTGATTGAATGGTCGCCCCAACCCCTCGAGACGCGGCACGCTAAGTACAAAAAATACTCAGAACAAGTCGAGGAGCGGGCGGAGTTTGGCTTCGGCGATGACGAAGGTCGCGTCGATGCCTTCGACGCGGGCGGTGCGTGTGCTTTCGCCGCGGAACTCGGCGGCTGCGCCGATGCGGAAGGTACGCGCCTTGCCGAGGCCCGGGCTTGGCTCGAGGCGCACCTCGAGGACGGGCGCTGCGAGCCCTTCGTTCGGGCGCGGAGGGCCGCTGTGCAGCGCCGCTTCGGCGCGCAGGTTGTCGAGGGCCGAGAGCGCGGCACCGAGTGCGGTGGCGTCGGCCTCGCCGCGTACGGCGACGAGCTCGCCCGCGCGTCGTTCGACGACGAGCTCGCGACCCTTGGCGCGCAGCGTGACGCGCGCGAGGGTCTGCGGATCGGCCATCAGCGCCGAGCGGTCGATGAGGAGTGTGCCGAGCCGTTCGACGGCGGCGCGCTCGAGCAGGAAGACGCCGGTCGTGCCCTCGACGGCGGCGAAGTAGCCACCCGAGGTCGCCCGGCCGACGACGAGCTTGCGTTCGGTGCTGCCGCCGTCCGCGTCAATCTCGGCTCGGGCCGTCAGCGTCGGCTCGGCGAGCCCGAAGGTTCGGTCGTCGTCGTCGGCGACCCAGCGCAGTGCCGTGAGCGAGCCGAGCGCGAGGATCGCGTTGGTGGTGAGCTCGCCGTCGCTCTGGAAGCCGCCGGGCGTCACGAGCTCGAGGCCCTGCGCGCCGCGTCGCACGAGCTGCGGCTCGGGCGCGGAGAGCGTGAGCTCGGCCAGGTTCGACAGGGCGAAATCGAAGACCTTCTGGCTGCGCAGCAGGGTCGAATCGACGTTGAAGGCTCGCGCCGACTCGCGGCCGAACGCGAGCACGGCGCCGTCTTCGAGGCGACGAGCGTAAAGCGTGCCGTCGGCGGTCGTCTTGCCGAGCTCGAGCCGTTCTTCGATGGCCTTGTCGTCGTCGCTGATGACGCGCAGCGTGACCTTGCCGGTCGGCGCTTCGAGGCCGAGCTCCTTCAGGTTCGGGGCGGGGATCAGCTCGGCGGGAGCGCGCGCCATGGCCTCGATACGCCGGTTGCCGGACTCGACGTCGACCGCCGCTTCGCTCGGCTGGCGCAGCACGAAGCCGGTCCCGCTCCGCTCGAGCACGAGGCGTTTGCCTCCGCGCTCGAGCGTGAGGGCTTCGACCTCGTCTTTTCGCGCGCTGAACGGCTGGTTGTCGCGCAACACCTCGCGCGGCGTGCCGAGTGGTACGATCACGTCTTGGGCGACGCAGCCGGCGCGCTCCCGGGGCAGGCGCACGATGGCGATCACTTCGCCGGGGGCGTCGGGACAAGCGCCGCCGAGCTCGAGCACGGTCTTCTCGGCGAGGGGCTCGCCTGCCCCTTTCGCTTTGGCGGCGCGCGGTACGAGCGTGACGACGAGCGGCGGCAACGGCCCGCGTGACGCGGTGGCCGCCGCGACGGTGAGAAAACGAGTCGCGCTCAGGCGGCTGAGCGCCGTGAAGAGCGGCTCGGTCGTGTCGCGGTTTGCGCGCTCCTTGCCGTCGAGGCGAAAGGCGAGCGCAGGGCCGCGCACCAGGCGTAGCGTGTCGGACGGACGCTGGATCACGAGCTCTTCGAGCTCGCGTGGGCCGAGCGCGACGAGGGCGCGCTGCCGGAACTCGTCGGCGCGCGCTGCGAAGAGTCCCGCGACCTCGCGCGTCACGACGGCGGCTCGCTTCACGCCGTCGCCCCCGTCGAGCGCCACGTACGCGCCGCCGCTGGGCGAGGGGGCAGCGTCGCCGAGGGCGAGCGTGAGCGCGCGGCTACCCATCTGGACGCGCAACGTGGCGCGAGGCTTGTCGAGGCCGTGCTGGCCCGCTTCGCCCCCGTCGAGCCGCCGCGTCGGTGGCGCGAAGCCGAGGGACGCCACGAACTTTTGCACCATGGCGTCGTCGGCGGGCTCGGGCGCAGGCGTGCGGACCGTCCAGCCTTCGCCCGCGCGCTCGAGCACGAAGCTCGCGGCGCCCGCCTGGAGCTCCACGCGGCTCACCTCGTCCTCGTGCCACAGCGGGAAGAGGTTCTTGGCGCGGGAGTCGCGCTCGGCGGTCGTGGGGGCGTGACGCGTTGCGAGCACGGTGATCACGCTCGCCACGGCGAGTACCGCGAGAGCCACGCTCGAGAGCTCGGTTCGGTCGAGCTTCATGCGCCCGTCCGCGCGCCCCGGCGTGACGCGCGTTCCTCGGCCCGGCGCCGCAAGAGGACGAACGCGCCAATCAGTGCCGCCGCGCCCGGCATGTACACGAGCACGTAGCGCAGCACTTCCCCGAGCGACTCCTCGGTGAGGGCGAGCCCCACGGAGCGCGCCGGCTTCTCGGGCACGCTCACGATCGGGGGACGCGCGGCTGCCCAGGCGAGGGCGTTCTCGAACAGCAGGCGGTTACCGACGAACGCCGGGTCGCGGTAGCTCTGCGCGACGCCGAGCCCGGAAAATCCCGCAATCACGAGCCGGGGGCCGTGCTTCTCGGTCGAGCCTGCGGGCTTCGGCAGCTCGGCGGCGGCGACGAGCGTGCGCTTCGCGGGTTTCAGGTCACTCGGTGGACCCTTGCCGTCGAGCAGTGCCCCGAGATCTTCGATGACGAGCGCTTCGGGGCTCGACTCGAGCAGCGGTCGCGCGAGGCCCGTGCTCGCGAGCGTCAGGCTCCGGCTCTTGCTCACGACGACGCCGAGCTCGGTCTTGCCGCCCTGCAGCACGAGCCCGCGCGTTGCCGCGTGCTCGACGGGCGTGGCGAAGAACACCTCGCCGGCGCCGCGCGGCATTCGACGCTCGGTGCTGGTTTCGAGGACGACGTCGCGGTCGAGCTCGACCCCGGCGAGCTCCGCGAGCGGCTCGAGGCCCGAAGGGCGTACGCGTGAGTCCTCGCCGAGCTCGGGGCTCGAAAGCACGAAGGCGTTGCCGCCCGCCTTCACGTACGCGACGACCCGAGCCGTGGCGTCGGCGCCGTACGGCTGCTCCGGGCCCGCAATCGCGAGCAGGCGGCATTTGCCGAGCGCACGTTCGGCGTCGGGGCGCGTCAGATCGAGTGGCTCGGCGTCGTAGTTGTTTTTCTCGAGCCGGCGCCGAAGCTCGGCCAGGCCCTCGGGGCCCACGTCGTCGAGCGAGCGCTCGCCGCGTCCGGTCGCAAAGCAGAGCTTCGCCTTTTCGACGGCGAGCACGCCGGCGATGCCCTCGGTGAGTGCCTGCTCCAGGCGTGGTTTCTGGCGGCCGTCGTCGTCCGGCGCGCCGAGCTCGTCGCTCGTCACGAACCAGGTCCGCTCGCCACGCGCGACGAGGATGACGGCGTCGGTGACCACGCGTCCGTCCTCGGCCTTGCCCGCACTGATGCCGTACTTTTGCTGGAGCGCGACGAGCTCCGCGGGGCTCTGCTCCGGATCCACCACCTTGACCTCGAGGCGCGCGGTCACCGCGGCGTAGCTCGAGAGGAGCTGCCGGAGCGGGGGCAGGAGCGGATCGGTGCGGGCGAGCAACACCGTGAGCGTCACGGGGTCGTGCAAATCCTTCAGGATCGAGACGGTGGCGGGGGAGAGCGTGTAGAGGGACTCGGCGCTCACGTCCCAGCGCTCGTAGAAGCGCGCGGTGAGCACGTTGGCGTTCACGGCGAGCACCATCGCGGCGAGCACGCCGAGCGCCGACAGCGCCTTGCCACGCCGAGCGTGAGCAGGCGATGCCGCGGCGACGGGGGCGTCGCTCATCCCCACCTCCAGGAATCCACGACTTTGGCGGTGACGTACAAGCTCGCGACGGCGATCGAAGCGTCGAACACCAGGCGCCGGAGGTCGATGATGCCGCGGGACATCTCTTCCATTTGTGAGCCGACGGAGAGGTGGGCGCACACGTCGCGCAGGAGCCCAGGCTCGAACACGTACTCGCCGACTCCGAGCACGAATAGGCCGAATTCGGCGAAGATCGCGAGGAGCAGCGCGATGAGCTGGCTCTTCGACATCGAGCTCATCAACGTGCCGAGCGCGAGGTAGGCCGCGCCCACGCCGAGCAGACCGAGGTAGCTCGAGCCGACCGCGTGCCAGTCGACCGAGCCGGTCTTCCGCAGCACGACCACGTAGAGCACGGTCGGTGCCCACATGGCGGCGTACGTGCTGAGCACGGCGAGGTACTTGCCGAGCACGACGCCGCTCGGCGTGACGGGCGCGGTGAGGAGCGTCTCGATCGTGCCGCTCCGGCGCTCCTCGGCGAAGGTGCGCATGGTGAGCGCGGGGCACACGAGGAGCAGCGTCATGAGCAGGAACACCGACTCCTGCCCGAAGTACGCTTCGACCGGCCCCGTCTCGACGGCCAAGTCGGCCATGCCGGTGAAATGCACCACGATCGAATAGAAGATCGTGCCCTGCAGCAGCAGGAACACCACGAGCAATACCCACGCGAGCGGAGTCACCCACAGGCTCAGCATCTCGCGCCGGTAGACCGCCAAAAATCCGCTCACGCGTCGCTCGCCTTCGCGTCGCCACTCGGTCGAGGCTCGTCTCCCGCGGTGAGCTCGGCGAACACCGCCTCGAGCGAGGCACGCAGGGGCGTCACGTTGCGCACGCCGCCGCCCGCCGCCACGAGCGCCGCCACGGCACGCTCGACCGTGCTTTCGGGGTCGGCGTCGTCGGCCACGTCGAGCAAGAGCTCGCAGACGCTCGGCGTCGTGCTCGCCGCCTTCGAGCGAACGCGCGCGAGTCCCGCCACCCCGTTCAGGGCACGCTCGAGCCGTTCGGCCTCGCCGCGGACGGTGAGTCGGATTTCACGCGTGCGCTTCTGCGCCGTCAGCTCCGCGAGCGTCCCCTCCGCCACGAGCCGGCCGTGCGCGATCACGAGCGCGCGATCGCACACCGCTTCCACCTCCGGCAGGATGTGCGTCGAGAGCAGGATCGTGTGGCTGCCCCCGAGCTCGCGCACGAGCTTTCGAACCTCGACGATCTGATTCGGATCGAGGCCGGCCGTCGGCTCGTCGAGGATCAAGAGCGGCGGGCTCGACACGAGCGCGTCGGCGAGCGCGACGCGCTGGCGGTATCCCTTGGAAAGCTGGCCGATCGGTGTGTCGGCGACGTCCTTCACCGCCGCTTGCTCGAGGCTCCGCTCGACGGCCGCCTTGCGCGCGCGACGCGGCACGCGCTTCAGCGCGGCACGGAACGCGAGGTACTCCCGCACGCGCAGCTCGGGGTAGAGCGGCGCTGCCTCGGGCATGTAGCCGACGTGGGCGCGCGCCTCGAGCGATTGCGTCGCTACGTCGAACCCCGCGATCTTCACGCGGCCGGCCGTCGCGCCCAAGAACCCCGCGAGCATGCGCAGCGTGGTCGTTTTTCCCGCGCCGTTCGGCCCGAGGAACCCGACGATCTCACCCTTGCCGACCTCGAAGGAGACGTCCTTCACGGCGACGATGCTGCCGTAGTCTTTCGTGAGGTGCTGGGCCTCGATCATCGGTCTCGCCGGGGCATGCGTACCACAGCTTGGCGCGTCGCCCGCCCGGCCACCCTCTGCGACTACGCGCGCGGCTGCGGTTCGTCGCCGTCGTCGTCGGCAGCGCCCTCTTCTTCGAGGATCGCGCCGTGGCATTTCTTGAACTTCGCGCCCGAGCCGCAGGGGCACGGATCGTTGCGACCAATGCGCGGCGCGGCCACGACGGGGCGACGCGTGGGCGTCGGCTGGGCCGCCGCGTCCTCGCGCAGCTGGTTCAACGCGGCGGTCGGATCCTCGGCGTCGGCGCTCGGATGCTGCGCGACGGCATGCGCGAGCTCTTCCTGATAGCGCCGCTCGGCCTCTTGCTCCTGCGCAGCGAGCTCTTCCGTGCGTTGCGCATGCGCCTCGAAGAACTTCACGAGCACGTTGCTCGAGATCTTCGCCATCATGTTGAGGAAGAGGTTGTAGCCCTCTTTCTTGTACTCGTTCTTGGGGTCGCGCTGGCCGTAACCGCGCAGGCCGATGCCGTCGCGCAGGTGCTCCATGTTCGAAAGGTGGTCGACCCAAATTTCGTCGATGCCCTGCACGTAGATGTGCCGGTACAGGCGCAGCGCGTTCTCGACGCCGAGCTCGGCTTCCTTCTGACGGTAGATCTCTTCGGCGCGCTCGTAGGCGGCCTTGGCGACCGAGTCGGCCTCGCCGAACTCGCTCACCTTCTCCGTCAGCTCGGCCTGGAAGTGCTCACGGAAGCCTTCGTGCAGGCCCTTCCAGTCCCAATCCTCGGGCGGTTTCCCTTCGGCGCAGCTCTCCTCCACCATCGCCCCGACGACGCGGTCGGTGAGGTCGAGCACGCGCTCGCGCTGCTCGGAGAGTCCGGCGGGAACCATCTCGATGAGCTCGTCGAACACCGAGGCCGGTGTGCGGGTGCGGCGCTCTTCCACGTCGAGGCGGACTCCCCAGAGCTGGTAGACCTCGTGCTGCAGCGCCTCGAGCTCCACGAGCTTGTCCGCCTTCTCGAGCTGCTCGCGGTTCGGGTACTTGGTCTTGCCGTCCTCGCCACGCGTCGTGCCCACCTGCGGGTCGCAGAACATGCCGACGAGCGCCGCGATCGGCCCCTCGACCTTGGCCAAGATGTCGGGATCGACCGGGATCTTCCGCACCTCGCCCGTGGCCTTGCCGGCGTCGTCGACGTCTTCGGGCGAGTAGCGCCCGGCGAGCAGTTGCTGGCGCAGCGAGTACACCGTTTTCCGCTGCGCGTTCATGACGTCGTCGTACTCGAGCAGGTTCTTCCGGACGTCGAAGTTCCGCTCCTCCACCTTGCGCTGCGCGTTCTCGATGCTGCGCGTGACGAGGGGGTGCTCGATGGGCTCGTCGTCGGGCATGCCCATGCGATCCATCAGGTTCTTCACGCGGTCGCCCGCGAAGATGCGCATCAGGTCGTCTTCGAGCGAGAGGTAGAACTTGCTGTAGCCGGGGTCGCCCTGGCGGCCCGCGCGACCGCGCAGCTGGTTGTCGATGCGGCGCGACTCGTGGCGCTCGGTGCCGATGATGTGCAGGCCTCCGAGCTCGACGACCTCGTCGTGCTCTTGCTTGCACTCGCGCTCGAACTTCTCGACGAGCTCCTTGAACACGGCTTCGTCGGTCTCGGGCGAGAGGCCGCGCTCCTTGATGGCGGCGCGAGCGATCATCTCCGGGTTACCGCCGAGCAGAATGTCGGTGCCGCGGCCGGCCATGTTGGTCGACACCGTGATGGCGCCTTTGCGACCGGCTTGCGCGACGACGAACGCTTCGTTCTCGTGGTGCTTGGCGTTCAGCACGTTGTGCTTGATGCCCTTTTTGCCCAAAATACGCGCGATCGCGCCGCTCTTCTCGACGCTCGTCGTGCCGACGAGGATCGGCCGCCCCTCCTCGTGGTGGGCGACGATGTCCTTGACGAGCGCGTTGAACTTCTCGCGCTCGGTCTTGTAGACGACGTCGTGATCGTCCTGCCGGACGTTGATCTTGTTGGTGGGGATCACGACCACGTCGAGCTTGTAGGTGGCGCTGAACTCCTGCGCTTCCGTCTCGGCGGTGCCGGTCATGCCGGCGAGCTTCTTGTAGATGCGGAACAGGTTCTGGAAGGTGATGGTCGCCATCGTGCGACTCTCTTCCTGGATCCTGACGTTCTCCTTCGCCTCGACCGCCTGGTGCAGGCCGTCGCTCCAGCGGCGCCCGGGGAGCACGCGACCGGTGAACTCGTCGATGATGAGCACCTTGCCGTCCGGGCTCACCATGTAGTGCTGGTCGCGCTTGTAGAGCGCGTGCGAGCGGAGCAGCTGGTTGACGATGTGCAGCGTCTGGACGTTGACCGGATCGTACAGGTTGCGGATGCCGATCGCCTTCTGCACGTGCTCGACGCCCTCGTCCGTGAGGGAGGCGCTGAAGCCCTTCTCGTCGACGCTGAAATGCTCGTCCTTCCGCAGCCGAGCCACGACCTCGTTCAGGGTTTTGTAACTGTCGCTCGCGGCGTCGGCCGGACCGCTGATGATGAGCGGCGTGCGGGCTTCGTCGATCAGGATCGAGTCTACTTCGTCGACGATGGCGTAGTTGAGCGGGCGCTGACAGTAGTCGAGCGCCGAGAACTTCATGTTGTCGCGCAGGTAGTCGAACCCGAACTCGTTGTTCTGGCCGTAGCAGATGTCGGAGCGGTACGAGGCCTTCTTCTCTTCGTCGTACTGGCCGTTGACGATGGCGCCGACCGACATGCCGAGGAACTTGTAGATGCGACCCATCCACTCGGCGTCGCGCTTGGCGAGGTAGTCGTTGACGGTGATGACGTGCACGCCCTTGCCCTCGAGGGCGTTCAGGTACACGGGCAAGGTCGCGACGAGCGTCTTGCCTTCGCCGGTTCGCATCTCGGCGATCGAGCCCTTGTGCAGCACGGCGCCGCCGATCAGCTGCACGTCGTAGTGCCGCATCTTGAGCACGCGGCGCCCCGCTTCGCGGCACACGGCGAAGGCTTCGATCAGGAGGCTGTCGAGCGTCTCGCCGTTGTCGATGCGCTGCTTGAACTCGGGGGTCTTGGCCTGCAGCTCGGCGTCGCTGAGCTCCTTCAGTCCCGGTTCGAGCTCGTTGATCCGCGCCACCATGGGCTGGACGCGACGGAGGGCCCGCTCGTTGGAGGTTCCGAAAACTTTCTTCGCAATCCAGGTAAACATGGGGTGGCTTGGCCGCGGGTCTCGTTCGAGCCCCGCTTATAAGGGGGCGTCCTGAAAAAGGCCCGCGGCAACGTAGTCCCTCGCCACCCCCCACGCCAGGGCCCGAGCCCTACGGGCCTAATTTTCGCGGGCGTCCGCCCGAACCGGTGGGACATGCTAAATTCGTACGATGGTTGGGTCACCACGTGTGTGGGTGGGGGCGCTGCGTCTGGGTGCACGCCTTTCGGTCGCGGGGTCGCTCGCGCTGACGGTCGCCGTCGGCTGTGCGGGGCAGACGAAGGAGCCGTCGGGCGCGGAGCTCTGCCCCGAGCTCTGCAAGGCGGGCAAGGACTGTCCCTCCGCGCCCGCGGTGACGAGCTGCGACGATTTCTGCCTGGGCGAGGACGCGCGCGCCGAAGGCACGGGCTGTCACGACCTGTACGACGCGGCGCAGAATTGCTTGGCGAAGCTCGACGACATCTGCACGGGAACGAAGGCCTGCGCCGACGAGATCAACGCCACGAGCGCCTGTGAGCTCAGCTACTGTACGAAGCACCCGAGTGACGTCGTCTGCACCGTGCCGAAGGAGTGAGCGCGCGTTCTCGCGGGGAGCCGGGCTCTTGGTGCTCTTCGCGGCGAGCTGCGGAAGGTCGAGCCTCTATCTGTCCGAGTGGACGGAAGGCGAAACGGGCGGCCTCGGTGCGGGCGGTGGCAGCGGGCGCGGCGGCGCCTCGGCAGCACGCGGCGGGAGCGGCGGCAGCGCGACTCCGGTAGCGGGCACGGGCTCGGCACGCGGCGGGTCCGGTGCCGGCGGCGCGCGCGGGGGAACGTCGGGGCTCGGGCAGGGAGGAAGCGGCGGAACGACGGTGCCGCGGGGCGGCTCGGCGGGAAAGGCCGGCGGCTCGAGCGGCGCCGCGGGCAAGCCGCCGCTGCTCCACTGCCGTGACGGCGTGGTCGACCCCGGGGAGGAGTGCGACGCCGGCGAAGGTCCCTACGCGCACCCCGCACTCGAGCTGCTCACGAACAACATCCGGATTGACCTCTCGCCCGTCATCGGAACCGAGGACATCGCGGACTACTACGATTACTACGACGACAGCAGTCACACCGGCAAAGAGAACGTCTCCGGCAGCAAGATCTATTTCTACCGGCCGTACTACGAGACGGGCGCCTACCTCGTCACGCACCACGGGATCGACTTCGGGGCGACGGGCTTCGTGCAACCCACGGGCAAGGTGCACTTCTTCCTGAGCGGCCTGCCCGCGACCGCGTTCGTGCTCCTGTCCGACGACTCGGGCGAGGCGGTGAAGGATTCGCTGACGACGGTGGAAGCCGAGTGGGAGTTCGCTCAGGAATCGGACGGCCTCGTGCTCGCCGGCATCCCCTTTCCGGGAACGTGGCACATCCTCCTCGAGCCCGAGTTCATCGAAGGGATTGACACATTTACGGCGATTTCCGGCGACGGCTACCGGACCGGGCTCGCGCTCGTGCGCGACGTCGAGCTCATCGCGAGCGAGGAAGCGGGGGGGTGCCGGCGCGACTGCACCATTCCACGCTGCGGCGACGGGCGCGTCGACGCCGGCGAGACGTGCGACGACGGCAACGAGGACGACGACGACCTGTGCGCCCGCTGCCAGCCGCTCCCGAACGCCGAGCCGCTCCGCTGAGCCGGCTCGCGGCGCCGGAGGGCGGCGCTCGCGTCAGCGTTGCTCGATGCGGCGCGCTTGCCGTGCGGCGCCCGCGGCGAAATACGCGCGCTCTTCGTCCGTCGTCACGAGGAGCGGCGTGGCCGGGCGCGGCCTGCCGTCGTCGCCGAGTGCGACGTAGACGACGTACGCCGAGTTCGTGTGGCTGATGACGCCCGTGATCGGATTCTCGGCGTTCACTT
>Ga0070682_100000362_pt1 | contig 30633 bp, 16 predicted proteins | sample KBSC63LmetaG_FD_64668 | JGI IMG/M metagenome (GOLD analysis project Ga0070682, IMG submission 64668) | Corn rhizosphere microbial communities from Kellogg Biological Station, Michigan, USA - KBS C6-3L metaG | ecosystem: Host-associated > Plants > Roots > Rhizosphere | place: USA: Michigan...
CGCGCCTTCGACCCGGTGGCGCGCGATGAGCTCGGTGAGCGCCATCGCCGTGTACGGCTTCGGCAACACGTCGTCGAACGGTGTGCCGGCGACCACGAAATCGGTGCCGCTCGACAGCACGAGCACGAGGTGCGGCGCTCGGTGCCGGAGCTCCTCGGCGAGCTCGATGCCGCTCATGGTCGGCATCGACATGTCCGTCACGACGAGCCAAAACCGCTCCGGTTGCTCCTCGACGAGCGCGAGCGCCGCCTGGGGCGAGGTGACCGACTCGGCGGGCTGGCCCAGCATCTTGAGGAGCCGCTTCAGCACGCCGCCGATCGCGGGCTCGTCGTCGACGATGAGGAAGGAGCGCGTCGCCGGCGCGTCGCTCGGCGCCGCAGCCTCCGGCTCCGGCGTGACGTCGGGGCGCTCGGTCGCGGGCAAGAGCACGCGTACGGTCGTGCCGGAGCCGCGCTTCGACTCGAGCTCGATGCCGCCGCCGTGCTCCATGACGATGCCGTGCACGACGCTCAAGCCGAGCCCCGTCCCCTGCTCGCGTGCCTTGGTGGTGAAGAACGGCTCGAACACGCGCGCGCGCGTCGCCGCGTCCATCCCGTCGCCGTCGTCGATGACGCTGAGCTCGACGTAGCTTCCCGCGAGGAGCGTACCGCGCGGTGCCGACAGCTCGCGGGCGTGCACCGAGAATTCGATGGTGCCCGACCCCGGGCCGATCGCCTGCGAGGCATTCGTGCCGAGATTCATCAGGACCTGGTGGATCTGGGCCGGGCTGCCGCGCAGATGGAGGTGCTCGTCACCCGCGACCTTGAGCACGTGGCGAGCGGGCAGGGCGGCGCGCAGGAGGGCCACCACTTCGTCGACGAGCGCGAGCGCGTCGATGGCCTCCGGCGCCGCCGCTTCGTGACGCGAGAAAGCGAGGATGCGCCGCGTGACGTCGCGCGCCCGGAGCGCTCCGGCGCGCACCCCCTCGATCGATTCGACGACGTCGGAGGGCAAGCCCCGCGCGTGATTCAAGTACTCGACGTGACCCAGGATGCCCGTCAAGACGTTGTTGAAATCGTGCGCAATTCCGCCCGCGAGCGTGCCGAGCGACTCGAGACGTTGGGATTGGCTCAGGCGCTGCTCGACCTCGCGCAGCTGCGCCTCGGAGGCGAGCCTTCGCTCACGCTCTTCGAGCAGCAAGCTCTGCCGCACCACGGCCACCACGATCACGCCGCCCATGCAGAGCTCGATCGACCAGCGCACGGCGTAGCTCGCACCGGCGCTCAGCATGCCGGCGACCGACGCCGCGATGACCAACCCGAGCGGCAAGAGGCGCGACGCGAGCGCATAGGCTCGCGCCCACGCCCCCGTCACTTCGTGACGGCTCGGCTCGAACAGCGCCACGGCCGCGCCCAAGCACAAGGCCCCGTACGAAAAGAGGTAGTTGATGACCTTGGCGTCGCCGAGCGCGTTGTCGAGCGTGTCGAGATTCCAGCGCATCCAGAGCAGCCCCTGCGTGAGGAGCCCGAACAAGAGCAGTCCGAGGCTAAGGCTCGGGGGCTCGCGCCGCTCCAGCGCGACGACCAAGAAGAGCGCCGTCACCGTGAGCAGGGACGTCGGGTACGCCGCCAGCACGGCCAGCGTGAAGGCCGGCATGTCGCCGCGCCGAGGCAGGTACGTCGCGAGAGTGAGAGCGAGGAGCGAGAGCGCGAAGCCGAGCCCATCGAGGAGCACCGCGATGCGCCGCGCCCGGGGCCGACCCCAGACGAGCGACATGACGCCCACTCCGAGCAGCGGCCCGAGCAGGACGAAGAACGCGTCGGACGGACCCGGAAACGGATTCCAGCCGGCGGCTACCTGCACGTCCCACACGAGCTGCCCGACCGTGAGCGCGCCAAGGGCGATGGTGAACCAGCGACGTGCGATCCGCAGCGCGCCGGACGCGCGTCGCGTCGAGAGCCAGGCGAGCAGCGTCGCCGCCGCGTAAGACAGCGTCCAGTGGACGTTGTCCCAGGTGCGAACCCACGACACGGACTCGGAAATCCGTGTCGCCACGACCGCGAGCGTCGTGCCCACGAGGCCGACGGCGAACGTCATGCGCTCGCGCCTCGTCAGGTGTCCGCCCGCCGCTTCGGCGAGCATGGGTGCTCTGCTGACCGCGATCGTCACGCGTCAACCCTCGGAATCCCAATTCTACGCCCCGCATCCGGTTTCGGGTAGCCTCGGTCCGTGCCCTCGGACGTCGCCCGTTTCAGCGAGCTCCTCCGGCGCGCGGAGCGGGTGCTCGCTTTTACCGGCGCTGGGATCTCCACCGGCAGCAATATCCCGGATTTTCGCGGGCCTGACGGCGTATGGCGCACGCGCGTGCCCGTGGAGCTCCCCGCGTTCGTGCGCAGCGAGCAGGCACGCATCGAATACTGGAGCTGGAAGCTCGAGGGGTATGCGGCATTTCGCGATGCGCGGCCGAACGCTGCGCATCGAGCGCTCGTGACGCTCGAGGAGCAGAGCAAGCTCGAAGCCGTCGTGACGCAGAACGTCGACGGCTTGCATCGTGCCGCCGGCACGTCGGCTGAGCGACTCGTCGAGCTCCACGGTACGAACTCGGAGGCGGTGTGCATGGGCTGCGCCGCGCGCGAGCCCGTGCAGCGCTGCATGGACGAGTTCGCGGCGAGCGGGCGCCCGCCGCTCTGCAAACACTGCGGCGAGCTCATGAAGCCGGGTGTGGTGATGTTCGGGCAGGCGCTCGAGGCGGAGGATCTCCGGCGCGCCAACGCCGCGGCGGGGCGCGCGGATCTCGTGATCGCGCTCGGCTCTTCCCTGGTCGTGACTCCGGCGGCGAACGTTCCCTTGGTGGCGCTCCGGCGGCGGGTGCCCTACGTGATCGTCAATCGCGGCGCGACCCCGCACGACGAGCTCGCCACGCTGAGGATCGACAGCGACGTCGGCGTCGTCCTGCCCGAGGCCGTTCAGGCCGCCTGCGGCTGAGCGCGCCCGATTTTCACTCAGCTGCGGTCGAGCAAGCCGCGGAGGCGCGCCGGTGGAATGCGGTATTCGCGCTTGCAGTACTCGCAGGCAATTTCGAGCACCTCGCCGTCCGACAGCAGATGTTCGAGGTCCGCCTTGCTGAGCGTGGCGATCGCCGCCACGACGCGGAGCTCGTCGCACCAGCACTCGAAACCGACGGCGCTCTCCTCGAGCCGGGTGAACGGCATGCCGTCGAGCAGCTGCTCGAGCAGCGTCTCGGGCGAGAACCCTGCTTCACCGACGCGACCGTCGATGCTCTCGAAGTCGCGCAGCCGTTCGGTCATGACCATCAGCGGCCCGCGCCCGACTTCGGGCAAGAGCTGCACCATGTAGCCGCCGGCGGCGACGACACCCTCGTCGGAGACGACCGTCGAGACGGCCACCGTCGAGACGACCTGCTCGGAGGTCTGCATGTACTCCATCAGGGCTTGCGAGATACCGCCGCCGCTCGGCAGCTCCACGAGGCCTTGCGCGATGCGGCCGCTCGGTAGGGTGCGCATCATCTGGATGACGGCGCCCTGCTCGAGCTCGAGCTCGCGACCGTGCTTGAGCTGCACGAGCCCGCGCGTACGACCGCTCGGGTGCGAGTCGGCGACGAGGCTGCCCGTGCCGCCCGAGCCCTTGAGCACGCCCTGCACGCGGAGCTGCGGCGCCATCGTCTCGCGGTAGAGGATCGCGCCCGTGATGAGCTCACCGAAGGTGCGGGCGGTGTTGCCCGTCGCTCCCTGCGCGTCGATCGCGCCGCGCACGGTCTCCGTGGTTCGAGCGGTGATGACGCGGAACGCGCCGTCGTCCGTCATCGCGCGGAGGACGCTGTCGGCCCTGTCGGACACGAACGGGAGCATACCACCGCCGGGCGCTCCGCGCCGGCACGCCCGGGACTCAGCTGAGCTCGAGCTCTTCGTCGTCGAGCTCGCTCGCGCCGAGCGGCGACGGGATCCGGTACGCGTCGGAGAGCCAGTTGTCGAGGTCGGCCAGCTTGCAGCGCTTGGAGCAGAACGGCCGCGTCGGCAGATCCGCCGCAGCGTCCTCGATGACCGTCTTGCACATGGGACAGGTAAGGCGCACGCGGCCAGAGCTTGCCACGGGGTGCGGCTGCGCGCGAACGGGCCCTCGGGTCAGGCTTTCGACGCGCCGAGCGCCGTGCGGATCGCCGCGACGGTGCGGTCGATGTCGGCCTCGCTGTGGGCGACGGAGACGAAGGCCGCCTCGAACTGCGACGGCGGGAAATAGACGCCCTCGGCGAGGAGCGCGGCGTGGAACCGGCCGAACCGCGCCGTGTCGCACGCGAGGGCGCTCTGAAAGTCCGACACCGGCCCGCGGTGGAAGAAGACCGTCAGCATCGAGCCCACGCGCTGCACGACGCCGACCGTCGTCGTCTCCGCGAGCGCCCGCTCGATGCCGCCCTGGAGGCGCGCACCGAGCGCCTCGAGCTTCGCGTAGCTCGCCGCGTCGAGGCGCTCGAGCGTCGCGAGCCCGGCGGTCACCGCGAGCGGGTTCCCGCTCAGCGTGCCGGCTTGGTACACGGGCCCGAGCGGCGCGACCAGGCTCATCACGCGGCGAGCTCCGCCATACACCGCGAGCGGCAAGCCACCGCCCACGACCTTACCGAGGCAGGTGAGGTGAGGTTTGAGGCCGTAGAGCTCCTGGGCGCCGCCCCGGGCGAGGCGTGAGCCGGTCATCACCTCGTCGAAGATGGCGAGCGCACCGTGCGCTTCGCAAAGCTCGATGATCGACGCGAGGAAGCCGGCAGCCGGTGGCACGCAGCCCATGTTGCCGGCGACGGGCTCGACGATGACGGCCGCGATGTCGCTGCCGCGCGAGGAAAATAGCGCTTTCAGCCCCGGAACGTCGTTGTAGGCGAGCGTGGCCGTCGTGGCGACCATGCCCTCGGGGACGCCGGCCGAGTCGGGGTTGCCGAAGGTTGCGGCGCCGCTGCCGGCCTTCACGAGCAGCGCGTCCGCGTGTCCGTGGTAGGCGCCGTCGAACTTCACGATCACGCTTCTGCGCGTGAATCCGCGCGCCACGCGCAGCGCGCTCATCGTCGCTTCCGTGCCGCTCGAGACGCAGCGCAGCATCTCGATGCTCGGGTAGCGCTCCGTGACGGCCTGCGCGAAGCGGATCTCGCGCTCGGTGGGCGCGCCGAAGGAGAGCCCGAGCGCCGCCACCTCCTGCACGGCGCGCACCACGCCGGGGTCGGCATGTCCGAGGATCGCGGGACCCCAGGAGCCGACGTAGTCGATGTACTCGCGGCCGTCGGCGCCGTAGAGCTTCGACCCGAGCGCGCGCTCGACGAACACCGGGTGACCACCCACGGCGCGGAACGCACGCACCGGGCTGTTCACGCCCCCGGGCAGGAGGGCCTGGGCTTCATCGAACAACGCGTCGCTCTTCGGGTCCGACATGCTTCGCTTCGTAGTGCACTCGGTCGCCGGCCGCTTCGGGATCGACGCGTGGGGCCGCGGCAGCAACGTGACCGGGAGCCGAAACGCCGGTGGCCCAAGTTGTGCCGTTGATGCCGCACAAATATTGCAGAAACTATAGCAATTTTGAAGATTCTGGGCCCTGTGCCATGGCACGGCACATGGCACAGGGTATGCTTTCTCGAGGCTCGGTGACCCGAATGAAGTCCTCGGTCCTCGGAGCCTTCTGCGTGAGCCTGACGCTCGGGTGCGGCTCGATCGATCCGGCGCGGGCGTCCCAGCCGAACGACCTTCGCATCAACGAAGTCGTCTCGAACAACGAGGGCGTCTACGTCGACGAGCTCGGCGAAGCCGACGACTACGTCGAGCTCATGAACACGAGCGGTCACACGGTTCGCCTTTCGGACTACGTGCTCATCGATCGCAGCGGCGCCAATTCGCTGCCATCGATCGACCTCGCACCGGGTGAGCTCAAGGTGCTGTGGGCGGACAAGACGCCGGAGCAGGGCCGATTGCATCTCGGCTTCCGCATCTCGGCCGAGGGCGAAGAGCTCGTGCTGCAGAAGAATACCGGTGAGGAGCTCGACCGCGTGCTCGTGCCGCCGCTCGCCGATCACCACGCGTATTTGCGAATGCCGGACGGCACGGGCGCGTTTTCGGATTGCTCGTGGGCATCGCCGAATCGCGAAAACGGTGCGAGCTGCGGGCCGGAGCCGCCGCCGCCTCCGCCGCCCGATCTCAGCTTTCCCCCGTACACCTGGTCGCCGCACTACCCCGGGCCCGCGCTTCCGCTTGCCATCGTGGAAGCGGCGCTCCGCCCCGCTGACTTCGTCGAGGTGAAGAACACGAGTAGCGGGCCGATCGACCTCGCCGAGTACGCGCTCTGGCTCGCGCCGCACGCTTCCGGGGTGGCGTGGCCGCTCGCGGGCACGGGCACCGAGCTCGCGCTCCCGAAAAAGAAGCTTGCCGGCGGCGAGCGCGCCGTCGTCAGCGTGCCGGCGAGCGCGACGAGCGGGCTCGAAACCGACCCGGAGTTTTACGGCGTGCTCACGCTCTACCGCGCGGCGGACGGCGTGCCCGTCGATCGCGCCGACTTCTCTTCGTGGCCCGCGCGCGCCGTGCTCGCGCGTCCGGAGCCGAGCGGGCCTCTCGGCTTCTGCGCGAACGCGACGCGCGGCGAGCCCAACGACCATTGCTCGACGCTTCCGTCCCGCGACGTGGGTGATCACGACTCGGGGCTGCTCACGCCGGAGGATTTTCACGCGCTCGCCGCGGGACGCGGCGGGGTGGGCGCCGAGTCCGTGGAGTTCATCGTCGACCTTGCCTCGGGCGACCAGGTCACCTTCCTGAACGCGGGGGATTGGGATCTGCACTACACGTTCATCCGCGAGGAGATCGAGCACCAGCCGCACCTCGATCGCTGCGACCCGGCACAGCGCCAGGAGTACAACAAGGGCTGGGTCGCGTTCAGCCAGGAGAACTACTTCGTGGTCGAGGGGCGCCGTTACCTGCTCGGCACGCTCGTGAAGTACGCGGGGACCGACCTCGAAACCATGGAGTTTGCGCCGGGTGACACGATCTCGGCGGAGCAGATGCAGCACGCGTTCTTCACGGTGATGACGCACGTGCCCGACCCCGAGAATTGGCTGATCCGACCGCAGGCGCCGGACCAGATCCAGCGCATCCAGACGATTCAGGGCAGCGTGCCGATCATCGGGCCGGGCGCCCCGTTTCGCGGCGTGACGTTCCAGGCGCTCACGACGGGCAAGGCGTTCGGCACGCTCCGCTTCGTGCCGGCGGACGAGCTCCAGGGCACGCCGCTCGGCCCGCGCGACATCATCGTCACGGACGAGGTGCCGAACGACATCCCGCTCATCGGTGGGCTCGTGACCGAGACCTTTCAGACGCCGCTCGCGCACGTGAACATCCTGAGCCGAGGGCGCGGCACGCCGAACATGGCGCTGCGTGACGCGCGCAGCGACGACCGGCTCGCGCCTTACTTCGGCAAGCTCGTCGAGCTCGACGTCGACGCGCAGAACTTCAGCGTGACGGACGCGGACCCGGACGCTGCCCTTCATTTTTGGGAGAGCCGGCAGCCGACGGAAGTGCTGACGCCGCGCCTCGATACGAGCGTGCGCGGCGTGCAAGCGCTCGCCGAGCGCGGTTACGCGGACCTGCCGTTCATCGGCGGCAAGGCGGCGCAGATGGCGGAGCTGATTCGCGTGCCGCTCTGCACGGCGGGCGGCTCGGTGTCGACGCCGGACCGTCCGTTCGCGATCCCGGTCGTGCATTCGCTCGAGCACTACCGCGCGAGCGGAGCCCTCGCGCTACTCGACGACCTCCGGCAGGATTCGCGCTTCGCCGCCGACCCACTGGTGCGCGAGCAGGGTCTCGCCCGCGTGCGCGCGCTCGTTTACGACTACCCCATCGACCGCAAGCTCTTGCGCGAGGTCAACGACGCGATCGCGGCGCGCTGGGCGAACCGCCCGCTCCGTTTCAGGAGCAGCAGCAACACCGAGGATCTTCCCGGTTTCAGCGGCGCCGGGCTCTACACCTCGGAGGGGCTCAACGTCGATGAGATCCCCGGCGGCGTGGAGGACGCGATCAAGGTCGTGTGGGGGAGTCTGTGGGAGCGCCGCGCCTACGACGAGCGCGAGTACTCCGGCGTGGATCAATATGGCGTCGCGATGGCCGTGCTCGTGCACCCTGCGTACAAGTCGGAGCGCGCCAACGGCGTCGCCATCAGCCGCGACGCCCTGCAGCCCACGCGCGCCGATCGCTACTACATCAATGCGCAACTCGGTGAAGCGCTCGTCACCAATCCCGCCCCCGGCGTCGAGAGCGACGAGCTCACCTACGAGCTCTACCGGAGCCCGCGCGTCGTCTACCACGGGCGCAGCAGCTTCACGCCCGACGTCCCGGTGCTGAGCGAAGCCGAAGCGGGTTTTCTCACCTGCAATCTCTATCAGATCCACCAGTATTTCCGCCCGATCCTCGACCCGAACCAGGAGAACGCGTGGTTCGCGATGGACATCGAATGGAAGCTGATGGGCGACGAGCGAGCCCTCGCCATCAAGCAAGCTCGCTCGTACTCGTTCGGCGACGAAACGCCGACGGGCTGGTGCGATTTCTAGCGGGCGCCTCGCGTCAGCGCCCGCAGCGTTCCGGCAGGCTCTCGCCCGACGGCGTGACGTGTACGAAGGTGTTCCTGATGTAGAGCCGGACCGCGCAGTGCTGGTTCATCAGCTCCCGGACGCGCTCGGGCGGGAGGGCCTTGGGGACGTAGGCGTAGCGGTCGAGGATGCCGATGCCCCGGGTCGGCGAGAAGTCGGGTAGCCGATCATCTTCGAGCAGGAAGCGGTCCTGCACGAATCCCTTCACGGCCCAAGACATGGCGCGCGCGCGCGGCTTCGCCTTCACGTCGGCCGGCGCGTCGAGATTCGCGATCACGGGCAGGTTGCGGGCGAAGGCGTCGTTGATCAGCGCGTACACGCGATCGACTTCGGCGAGCGGGTGAGGATCGCTCCGCTCGGTGTAGGCATCGCAGCCGACCAGCAGCCAGAGCCCGGAAATCAGGGGCAACTCGAGCTTCGCGCGCCAGGCTCGGGCCGATCCCGCCGCCCAGCGGGGGCGCAGCGCCAAAAGCTTGGTGAAGAGCGCGCGGGCGACGTCGAGCCCGAGCGCGATCGTGGTCACCATGGCGAGCGGAACACCCTGGAGCAGGTAGCGCGTGCGATTCGGCTCGAAGGGAATGACCGGATGGAGGCTGCGCACGACGACCGTGAGCAAGAACGCGAACGTGAGGCCCGCGAGCGCCACGGCGCGTCGCGCGGGCGAGCAGCGCCACACGGTGAACGGGCCGGTCAAGAAGAACGTGAGGTAGATGAACCGCGTGGTGCCGCGCGCTTCGGTGAAACGCTCGATGAGCTCGCCGAAGGTGGTGATCTCCGGGGCGGACTCGACCAGGCCGAGCTGTCCGCGGGGACTCATGAGTACCCCCAGCCGGCCGTGGTATTTGGTGAAAAAGGCGTAGCCCGCCGTCTCGATCAGGAACAGGCCGAGGAGGACTCCGGCGAAGATGAGGACGTGGCGCGGCGCTCGTCGCGCGAGCAGCACCGCGATGCCGATGCCGGCCGAGACGTAGAGCGACGGCAGCTCGACCAGGTAGCCGAGGAAGGCGGAGAACGCGCAAGCGACGAGCCAGCGCCGTTGGCCGCGTTCGTCGGGCTCGCCCAGGTAACGGACGAGACAGTTGAGCGCGAGCAGCGCGTACATCGTCTCGAAAATGCCGCGCCGGAGCTGACACGATGCCGACTGAAAGAGGTCGAGCTGCATCAGCCACGTCGCGGCGAGCGCGCCGGCCACGCGGCTGTGGACCTGCCGTCCGAGGAGGTAAACGAGCGCGACACAAGCCGCGGAGGCGATCAGCTGGGGCAGGTAGTAAAAGTGCGGGTGCGTCCCGAACAGCTTTTGCACGAGCCACGTGATCCAGTGCATGCCGAAGCGCGACGTGTGGTGGTTCAAGCCTGCGTGCGCGGGGTCGTTGTGGTGAGCGAGCTGGCGCACGAAATACCAGGCGTCGAGCGGATCCCCGCCGTTCTCGATCGGCTCGAGCGTCACCCAGCGGGCGAACGAATTCACGCACACGAGCCCGGCGACGAGCGAAAGATCCACCGCGTGCTTCGTGAGGTACGCGCTCAGCCGTTGCGGCGCCGCGCCGAGCGCCGGATCGGGCGCCACACCGAGAGAAACGTCACCCGACATCCCGCCGACCCTCTACCCGATCAACTCTGTTCGAGCAAACGCGCGGCCGGCCGGGAGCGCCCACCTCAACAATGTTTCATCCCTTGCGGCGCGTGCGATCGTTGAGCGCGTGGCGCCAGGCGTCGATGCGGCCGCGGGCGTGATCGGAAAAGCGGTAGCGGAGCAACCGCGTGAGGAGCTGCGGCGAATGATCGCCGGCGCGCGTGCGGGGCCCGAACACGTCGGCCGCGGATTCCACGGATTCGAGCGCCTGATCGAGATCGCCCGCTTCCGCCTCGAGCCACGCGCGCGTGAGCAAGAAGTGCTGGCGTGGCTCGGCTTCCTCGACGGCGATGCGGCTGCATTCCTCGAGGAGCTCGCGCGCCCGGAGCGTGTCGTGCTCGAAGAGGGCGATCTGGCAGAAAAGCAGCTTGGTCTCCATCACGCCCCAGGGGTCGTTCGACTTCGCGTAGATCTTGTTGGCGCGCGTCGCGTGAAGCTCGGCCATCTCCATGTCGTCGGTGTCGAGCCCGACCATGGCGAGCAGGCGATCGCACGCGGCCTGGCCGCGCGGGGTGCGCAGCGTCTCGAACACGACGAGCGCTTCGAGCGCGCCCGTTTCGGCGCCGTGGTAGTTCATCAAGCGGTGCTCGACGTGCGCGAGCGACACGTCGGCCTGCGCCGTGCCGAGGCGATAGCCGGCGCGCTCGAACTCGCCGCGTGACTCCTGAGCGAAGCGCCGCGAGCGCTCCGTCGCGCCCTCCGAGTGCTCGATCCACGAGAGCAGGAGCAGGCATTGCCCACGTCCGAGCGGCTGGTCGAGCTCGGCGAAGTTCTTCTCGGCCTGGACGACGGTGTCGCGCGCCTGCTCGTAGTCGCCGAGCAAGTACTCGATCTCGCCTGCCGCCGACTGGCAGAGCGCCATGCCGAGCAGGTTGCCGAGGCTCTCGAAGGTGTTGAGTGCGCGCCGCACGAGCTCGAGTCCTTCCGCGGACGCACCCTGCTCGCTCGCGAGGTGCCCGAGCAGCCGCTGGCAATGCGCGATGTTCTCGGCGTCGCCGAGCTCCTCGAAGCGAGCGCGCGCGAGCTCGGCGTAGGTGTTCGCCTCCGCCATGCGGCCGATGTGACGCAGCGCCTCGGCCTGCCAGCGGTTCTTGAGCGCGAGCGTGCGGCCGCGCAGCTTGCCCTTCAGGAGCTCGAGATCGGCGAGCGTCGCGAGCGGCTCGCGCGCACCGTTCCAGCTTTGCTGGAGGAAGTCGAAGAGCAGCAGCGCCGCGGTGTCCGAATCGTTCGCCTCGATCAGGTTCACCATCCGCTGGCGGACGATGCGGCGTTGCCCGGCGAGCGGATGCAGCGTGAGCGCGGCGGCTGCGGCGCGGAAGATCTTCTCGCGATCGCTGCGCGCCTGGAGTCCCCCGAGCAGGTGCTCTTGCAGGAGCTCGTGCGGCCACGTGTAGCGGCCCGGACCGCGCGGAATCAGGACTTCGGCGTTGGCCAGGCTCAGCATGGCGCTGTCGGCGGGCTGTCCGAGCGAGCTCAAGAGCGCGTGGAGCACGTTCCTGCGCACGTCGCCGCCGAGGGTAGCGGCGGCGTACGCGGCGATGCGGTGCTGATCGGGCACGGACGCGAGCCGGCTCTCCCAGAGCTCGGCCGTCGTCGCGGGACGCACGGAGAGCACGTCCGGCGGCACGCGGTACGTCGAGCCCGAGAACTCCATGTGCCCCGAGAGCGCCCAGGCGTGGAGTTGCTGGAGCGCGAACAGCGGATTGCCGCGGCTCCGGCGCGCGGCTTCCTCGACCGCGGCGTCGTCGAGCGGGATCGACGAGCGGATGAGCTCCACGGTGCGCTCGGGCGTGAGCGGCGGCACCTCGATCACGGTGCCGTTGGTCGCTTCACGCAGCTGGCGCAGCCGGTCGGCGGCGGAGGTGCCGAGCGCCACCTCTTCGGCGCGCGCCGTCGCGAGCATCATGATGCGCTGGTCCGGCTCGTCCTCGAGGATGCGGAGCAAGCCGTCGATCGTGGCGGGTCCCGTGTTGTGCAGATCGTCGAGCCAGAACAAGAGCGGGCGCTTGTTGGCGATCTTGCGCAGCGAGTAGCGGATGACCATGCGCCGCGTCTCGAGCGTGTCGAGCGCGAAACGAATGCCGGAGGGGCCGATCGCCTGATCGGCGCCCATCGGGCGCATCCACTCGGCGGCGCCGGCGACCCAGGCGCGGCCGTTCTTGTCGTCGCGGCGCACCTTCCAGCGGTCGAGCAGCGAGCGCTCGATCGTGTGGCGGTCGACGCGCTCGAAGTTGTAGTAGGCGAGCGCGGCGCCCAACATTCCGTCGAGCGGGCTCCGGATCGCGCGGTAGCGCGCGCGGAGCGGCACGATCTTGCCCTCTTCGTGCAGCACCTCGCACAGCCACTCGGCGATGCGGCTCTTGCCCGCGCCGGCGGGGCCGACGAGCAGCGCGAGCCGATGCGGCGGCCCTTCGCCGCGAATCAGCTCCTGAGCCATTTCGTAGAGGGCGCGCCGCGTGTCCTCGCGCCCGACGAGCGGGCTCGGACGGATGCTGAGCAAGCCCGGCGGGCGATCGGGGGCGGGCTCGAGATCGGGGTTCGGCGAGCGCGCGCCGCTCGGACGCGTGGGGGCGGCGGGCTCCGCGCTGCGCGACGGCGACTGGAAGCGATAGACGGACGGATCCGTCACCTCGGGTTGAAAATTCGCCCAAGTGCGCCGCGCCTCGTTCGCGAACTCCCAGCGATCCCAGGGGCGCTTCGCGAGCAGCTGATGCACGAACGCAACGACGCCTTCCGGCAGATCGATCACCGGCTTGAGCTCGGGCGCGGCGTCGAACGCGTGCACGCGCAAGAGCTCCTTCGAGTTACCGCTGAAGGGCGCTTTGCCGCCGAGCAGGCGGTACAGGATGCAGCCGAGCGAATACAGATCGGTCGCACCGCACACGTGGTGCATCTCGTGCTGGATCTGCTCGGGCGCCATGTAGCCGGGCGTGCCGGCGCCGGCGTGGGGCGCGAACTCCATCGGCTTCGAGCCGCTCAGGCGCTCGTCTTGCGCGTCGACTCGCAGCCAGGCCAGGCCGAAATCGAGCACGTGAATGAACGGCGGCTCGCCCTCGCGCCGCTCGACGAGCACGTTCGACGGCTTCAAATCCCCATGGATCACGCCGCGCGCGTGGGCGTGGGCGAGCGCGCTCAGGATCTGGTCGACGATCGACCAGATCACGGTGAAATTCAGGCGAGCGTGCGTGAGATCGTGCAGCGACGTCCCCGAGACGAGCTCCATCGCGAGGAAGGGCGAGCCGTCGCGCAGCTGGCCGAAGTCGTGCGCACGCACGATGTTCGGGTGGTCCAAGGCGGCGAGCGCGCGCGCCTCCTTGTAGAACCACATCACGTACTCGTGAGCGAGGTTGCCCGGCGGCGGGATCACGCGCTTGATCGCGACGATCTGCCCGGTCGGCTTGTCCTTGCACCGGTACACGATGCCCATGCCGCCCTCGCCGAGGACGCCGAGCACCTCGTAGCGGTTGGCGATGATGTGCCCCGGCAGGACCGGCGCGCCGCCGCGTCCCGACGTGTCGAGTGGAGCTGCTGCCGCCGACGGAATGCTCGGCGGCGCGCTGTCGGGGACGTCGAGTAGCGCCGCGACGGCTTTCGCTGCGGCCGGTTCCGCATCGGTCTTCGGCGGCTCCGGCTCGGGCTCGGCATCCGAGATGTCGTCCTCGGCAATTTCTGCGTCGATGACCTCGGGCGCCGGAGGTGGAGGGATCGCACCTGCGGGCTCGAGGCGCGTCTCGGCCGACACCGGCGATGGCTTCGGCTTACGATCTGCCGTGTCCGCATCATCCGAAGGGATGGCGCTCGAGGCGGAACGCCGCGACGGAGCGGGCGCGCTCGCCGCTCCCGGTGCCTGCGCGTTCCGAGCCTCAGGGCTCGGCTGCGCGGCGCCTGGTTCGCCGCTGATCCGACGGGACGTGGGCATGAAGCCTAAGCAGCGGATCTTAGTCCTCCCCCGGCGGCCGTCGAGAACGCGTTCTTTGGTACGCGGGCCGGTATCGCCGCCGGCCTTCCAGCCAGCCTGAACGTTCCCCGTTGCGACGAAATGGGCGCGTGCCCGCGGCGCACCCACGCGGGCGCCATACCCCGGCTCAAGTGCTAGCCTCCGCGCCCTATGCCGAGCCGTGATCCTGCGCTCTCCGAGCGCGACCCCGAAATCGCCCGCTTGCTTCGTGAGGAAGAGGCGCTCGAGAGCCGCACCCTGCGCCTGATCCCGAGTGAGAACTACGCGTCGCGCGCCGTGCTCGAAGCGTCGGGCTCCGTCCTCACGAACAAATACTCAGAAGGCTACGCCGGCAAGCGTTACTACGAGGGCCAGGTCGTCATCGACAAGGTCGAAGAGCTCGCGATCGCGCGACTCAAGGAACTCTTCGGTGCCGAGCACGTGAACGTGCAGCCGTACAGCGGCAGCCCCGCGAACCTCGCCGCCTACCTCGCGTTTTGCCAACCGGGTGACCCGATCATGGGGCTCGGCTTGCCGTTCGGCGGGCACCTCACCCACGGCTGGAACGTCAGCATCACGGGTCGTTACTTCAAGAGCGTGCCGTACGGCGTGAGCGCGAAGGATCATCGCATCGACTTCGACGAGGTCCGGCGTCTTGCCCGCGAGAACCGCCCGAAGATCCTGTGGTGCGGAACGAGCGCCTACCCGCGCGTGCTCGACTTCGCGAAATTCCGCGAGATCGCGGACGAGGTCGGGGCCAAGCTCTGTGCGGACATCGCGCACATTGCCGGGCTGGTCGCCGGCGGCGCGCACCCGTCGCCGTTCGGCATCGCCGACGTCATCACGAGCACGACGCACAAGACGCTGCGCGGACCGCGCGGCGGCGTCATCATGTGCAAGCAGGAGTTCGCGAAGGACATCGACCGCGCGGTCTTCCCGGGCTTGCAGGGCGGCCCTCACAACCACACGACGGCGGCGATCGCCGTCGCCGCGAAGGAAGCGATGACTCCCGAGTTCAAGACGTACGCGGCGAACACGGTCGCGAACGCCCGCACGCTCGCGGAAGGGCTCCTCTCGCGCGGTTTCTCGCTCGTCACGGGCGGCACCGACAACCACCTCATCCTCATCGATCTCACCTCGAAGAACGTGCCGGGCAAGGTCGCCGCGAAGGCGCTCGACCGCGCCGGCATCACCGCCAATTACAACGCAGTACCGTTCGATCAGCGGAAGCCGTTCGACCCCTCGGGCCTGCGTCTCGGCACGCCCGCCGTCACCTCGCGCGGCATGGGCGAGGCGGAGATGGTGAAGCTCGCCGGCTGGATCGACGAAGTCGTGAAGGCGCCCGCCGACGAAGCCCTCACCACTCGTATCGCGCGCGAAGTCGAAGAGGTCTGCCGCGCCTTCCCAGCCCCCGGCATTCCTACTTAAAGGGGGCCTTGCTAGTTAGAAGGGGGCCTTGCCCCCGCGGCTCGCTTCGCGACCGCCCCCCCGCCGCCTTCGGCGTGCTCGCTCCGCTCGCGGTTCGCTTCGCGACCGCCCCCCCGCCGCCTTCGGCGTGCTCGCTCCGCTCGCGGCTCGCTTCGCGACCGCCCCCCCGCCGCCTTCGGCGTGCTCGCTCCGCTCGCGGCTCGAGCGGGAATACAGGAAGGGGGAAGGACGGGAAGGTTGGGTGGGTTTGAGTCCGGACAACCCCAAAAATCTTCCCGATCTTCCGCCTTCCTGTTTCTCCCCCTACTGACAGCCGAGCGCTTGCGTGGCGACGGCGACGTCGTCCACGTAGATCGGGTTCGCCCAGTTGCCCGAGTAGGAGCGCGGACCGAGGCGAAGGTAGCGCACGCCCGCGACTTGCGACGTGATCTCCATCTGCGCGTTGCCGTGGTTCGTGTACGACTGATCGGTGCCGTCGATCGAGAGATCGGTGGTGACGCTCGAGGCCATCTGCTTCACGTGCAGCACGTAGCAGTACCAGGTGTTCGCCGTCGGCGTCTGGCCCGTGCAGCCCGTCTCTTCCTGTCCGCCGCCGGTGATGTTGACCTCGACGCCGATCGGCATGCAGGTGTCGCCGCGGTAGCCGACGCGGATCGACGGGTCGTCGGTGTTCGCTTTCGGCACGAGCTCGAACAGCGTGACCTCGTGGGTCGACGCCGTGGGCGCCGCCGTGCCGTAGTAGATCCAGGCGCGCACCCAGTACTCGCTGAGTGACGCGCCGAGATCGGCCGAGAGCTGGCAATCGGCGTACGGAATGTTCATGCCGAGCAGCGCTTGCGAGCCGCTGTGGTGCGCGCCGCCGTCCACCTTCAGCGTGTTGGTGGTATCGAAGCAGTTGCGCGCGGCGAACGGCGCTTCCGTGGGCAGCATGCCCGCTGCGATCGACTCGAAATCTTCGCACAGGATCTTGCCGCCGATGTCGCACGGTCCGGCGGGCGTGCCGCCCGTGCCGCCCATGCCCGCACCGTTGCCGTCGCCGCTCGCGCCGCCGGCGCCCGATGTCGCCGTGCCCGCGCTGTTGCCGTTGCCGCCGTTGCTCGTGCCGGCCATCGCCGTCCCGCCGTTGCTCATCGAGCCGGCGACCGTGCCGCCGGTGCCGGCCATCGTGCTGCCGCCGGTGGTTCCGCCGAGCGCGCTGCCGGCGCTGCCGCCACTGCCGCTCTTGCCACCCATGCCGCTCGCGGTACCGCTCGCGCCGCTCATCGGGCTCGCGCCACCGGCGGAACGTCCTGCGTCGCCTGCGGTGGTCATTCCAGCCGTGCCGCTCGTGCTCTGTCCACCATTTGCTCCCGAGCCGCCCTTGCCGGTGTCGTCACCGGTGCTCGGCGAGCCCGTCGAGCAGGCCCAGCTGACGAGCGCGATACCAGACGCGAAACACGAGAGTGCGGAGCGAGTCGAAAGCATCGCCACTCGCGTAGCACAGCTCGGTCACGCTCGCGTACGACACGCACACGGAGGTGCCGATGTGGGTGCATTCCCCCCGTTGTCGCCACGCTGCGAATGGTTGTCTTCCAGCGCGAGCGAGTTAGTCTCGCGGTTCGGGTGCTCGAGGACGAAGGCGCGAGAGCGCCGCACGCGCGTGATGCCGTGTGCGAAGCCGAAAGGTCGAGAGGTGACGATGACCAAGCGGACGACGATCGCAGTGCTCGCCTTGTGCGCCTTCGGGTGCGGCTCGAGCGGCAGCGCGGATCACGGCGGCATGGGCGGAACGGCGGGTAAAACGGGCACCGACGGCCCGAAGCCCCCCGATCCAGGCCCGATGTGCATGCCGACCGCCGACAGCGAGAGCGCGTGCACGGGCGGCGTCGACGAGGATTGCGACGGCTTCGCCGATTGCCTCGACTCGGAGTGCGACGGGCAGCCGTGTGGCGACGGGCTCACTTGCGCGGGCGGAGCGTGCCGCAAGCCGTGCGAGTCGGGTACCGCAGGCTGCGTGCCCGAGCTTCCGCCCATCGACAACGTTCACGTCGACAAGCACGGCGACACCGCCGTCATCGGTTTCGAGCCCGTCGCGGGCGCCAAGGACTACCGCATCTACCCCGAGCCCGCCGATCCGGCGGATTGGCTCATCGGCGACGACGGCAGCGTCGGCGTGAAGAACGCCATCTACCGCTGCTCGGGCAACTACGTCTATCAACCGCGCGAGAACGACGTCGCGACCAGTCTCGACTGTCAGCTTGCGGGTTGCGACAACACGAAGCACAACTTCAGCCGCACGGAAGCGGAGTCGGTGCTCGGCTGGGTGTTCCTCACGCCGGGTCCCGATCGGCTGGCGGTTTACCGCCTCGCGGATCCGAACGGTGCGGGCGGCTTCCGCAATTCCGATTGGGTGGCGGCCATCTACCCCGAAGCCAATAGCGCCGAATACACGAGCGATCCGGCGCGCCGCGAAGAGCTCTTGAAGCAAGGTTATCGCGACGACGGCATCGTCTTTTACACGGCGAAAGACGCGCCGCGAAACGTCTACCGCATCAAATACGCCCACGGCGCGGATTGGCAGGGCGACAACGTCGTTCTCTACTTCACCGACGGTCCCGAGTACGACGAGCGCTCGAAGCAGCCCCCCGCCGACATCGCCGACTTCGGCCCCCGCATCGCGATCCTCGACGCGGAGGAGCCGGGCGCCGTCGAGCTCCACCGCGTGAGCTACATGCCGTTCGACATTCTCGCCGCGGGCGACGCGCGCTTCGAAAAGGTGATGCACCAGGGCGGCGTTCCGATTCCGGTCCTGAGCTGGCCCGGTATCAAGGGCAAGACGCGCTTCATCGTCGAGGCGCTCGACCAGGGCTGCCCGTTCCCGGGTGGCTACATCAACGCCATGCACGTCGATGCCGACATCGATCGCACGAGCATGGAGCCGTTCAACGAGCCGTCCATCACGCTCGACGAGGCGCGGCTCTCCTCGGGCGAGGTGTTCATCAACGGTCAACACGACGGGAAGAACCGTCCGAAACCGGTGGCGCGCGCCTACGTCGACGTGACGCCCGATCCGAAGCCGGAAGGCTTCGATTTTCTCGAGACGTTCGACGAGGGTACGGAGTGGGAGCCCTTCACCAAGTACCAAGACAACAACTGCTTTTTGCTGCGTAACTCGAAGTGGGCGATCGACACGAGCGGTTGCACCGGTAACTTCGCGTATGGCCCCTTGCTCGGACAGTTCGTGCTCGGCATGGCCGACGGCGGCTCGAGCTGCAACGTCAGCATCACGCCGAAGAACGTGCCGACGGCAATCGCGTCCGACAAGTACCTGCACGTTCGCATGTCGACGGACATTCCCTCCACGAACCGCCGCTACCCGCAGATCATGATCACCGATCAGCCGCTGCAGGACGATCCGCCGGCGGACCAAGGAAACTTCTTCGACGTGCCGGTACACAACCGGCTCGGCAAGGTTTCGTTCCAGCTCTCGGGCCCCGACGGCATGGAGGGCACGGCGGACGACGACCCGCCCGAGGGTGGGCAGACCATCATCGTGCAGCCGTTCGCCGGCTATCAGGAGACGCAAATCGAGTACTGCGACAAGCGCGGCTGGGGCGTGAGCGTGCAGTGCCCGCGCGCGAACGTCTACGGCTTCCACGCGGGCGACTACACCGAAACGTGGAAGCAGAATTGGACGCCCGTGCCGGTCCAGGGCGAGATGGCCGGCTACGATCGCCCGGTCCAATGGGACGTGTACGCGTCGACGAAGCGTGTCTACGTGTTCATGGACAACAAGCCGGCCGCCTGCGCGGTGCTTCCCGCCGGGAAGATGCCGGTCGGGAAAGTCACCGTCGCGTACCGCGCCGTCCTCTACCACTGCGGCATCGACGAGGCGTCGGATCCGAAGAGCGGCCACACGTACGAGCACGACTTTAGCCTCTGTCACAGCGACCATCACATGGACGACTTCGGCATCCAGAACGACGCGCCGGAGCCGGCCTGGGACGAGTCCGTGTTGCCCTGCGGGACGAAGTTCTATGGCGGTGGTTGAGAAGGCAGCCGTCACGCTCGCCGTCGCGGTCGCGCTGCTCGGCTGCGCGAGCGGCGAACGCTCCGCCGCGGCATCGCGCGAGCCGACCCCGACGCTCACGGCGGAGGAGCGCGCCGCGCTCGCGCTGCTCCACTACGACGACGGCCCCCCGCCGGAGGACCCGAGCAATCGCTTCTCCGACGATCCGGTCGCGGCACGCTTCGGGCAGCGCTTGTTCTACGAGCCGGCCTTTTCGGGCCCACTGCTCGAGGGCGACAACGACGGAACCGGCGGGACGCTCGGCGCGCGCGGCGACTCCGGCAAGGTGAGCTGCGCAGGGTGCCACGTCGCCGCCACGAGCTTCGTCGACACACGGAGCCCGCATCGCCAGGTCTCGCTTGCCGCGCAGTGGACGCTGCGCAAGACGCCGACCTTGCTCGAGGTCGCGTTCGCTCCGCTCTACAACTGGGACGGGCGCCGTGACGCGATCTGGAACCAGGCGCTCGGCGTCATGGAGAGCAACAAGGAGTTCAACTCGGGTCGTCTGTTCGTCGCCGAGCAGCTCTTTCGCCTGCACAAAGCGGAATACGAGTCCGTGTTCGGCGCCATGCCGCCGCTCGACGACGAGGAGCGCTTCCCCGCGCTCACGGGTGACACCGCCGGGTGCACCGAGGTGAACACGGCGCAAGGCTCGATGTTCCGCTGTCGCGGCATCCCGGGCGACAAAGCCGACTACGACGGCATGAAGCCCGCCGATCAAAAGCTCGTCACGATCGCGGCCGTCAATGCGACCAAGGCGCTCAACGCGTTCATTCGCACGCTGCGCTGCGGCCCCGGCAAGCTCGACGCCTGGCTCGACGGCGACGAGAGCGCGCTCGACGCGAGCGAATTGCGCGGCGCGGCGCTGTTCGTCGGTCGCGCCAACTGCGTCGCGTGCCACAGCGGCCCACGCCTCACGGACGACAAGTTCCACAACGTCGGGCTGAGCCCCGCAACCGTCGCTGTTGCGATCGTCGACGAGGACGATCACGGTGCCGCCACGGGCATCGCCACCGCCCTCACTGATCCGATGAGCACCGCGGGTGAATTCAGCGACGGCGATCGGCATGCCCTTCCCACTGCCGTAGGCCCGGAGCTCGAAGGTGCGTTTCGTACGCCCACGCTGCGCTGCGCGGCTTCCCACCCGAGCTTCATGCACACCGGGCAGCTCACGAGCCTCGAGCTCGTCATCGACTTCTTCGCCCGCGGGGGCGATCCGGCGGGCCATTACCCCGGCACGAACGAGCTCATGCCCCTCGAGCTCAGCGAAGGCGACCGGGCCGATCTCGTCGCCTTCTTGGGCACGCTGACCGGGCCCGGTCCCGACGAAAGTCTCAAGGGGCCTCCGAGCGAATGAGGCCGACGCGCATTCAGGCGATCGCCCTCGCCGTCGCGCTCGGCGCCGTCGCGCCCGCGTGCAGCTCGAGCGAAGCCCCGAGCGCTGCGAGCGGCGGAAGCGGTGGCTCTGCCGGAAGCACCGGCGCCGGTTCATCCGGGGACGCGGGCTCGCCTCCGTTCGAGCACCCGGATCCTCCCGTCGACTACGTGCCCCAGGACGGCACGTGCGGCTTCGACAAGCCCGCCTTCTGCGACACGTTCGAAAGCGGCCCGAAAGACGGCGGTCGCTCGGGCGAGCTCGACCCCGCGTACTGGAGCGTCGTGCGCGGCATGCCCTACAACACCTCGCAGCTCGACGACGCGTTTCGCATCGGTCCGGCGCTCATCGGCGCGTGCCGCGCAGACCTCGAGGACACGACGGTGCTGCCGGATTCGGACGTGCTCGTGTGCGATCCCACGAGCACCATCCCGAGCCGCCACGCGCTCGCGACGGCCGCCGCACAAAACTACGGACTATCGACGTATCGCATTCGCCAGCCTTTCGACTTCGAAGGCCGAACCGGCACCATCAAGCTCGACATGGACCTCACGAACAACGGCCTTGGCGGCTGGCCGGCGCTCGTCATCGCGGGCGACCCCTCTCCGACGCCGAGCTTCGACTGGCAGGAGCGCGGGTCCGGCCCAAAAAATGGCGTAGAAATCGAGTTTGGCACGGGTTGGTGCAACACCCCGCACACGCTCGAGACCATCATCTACACCTTCCGCGACTACGTCCAAACCGCGTTCGTGCCCTCGTTCGACTGCGCCATCCCGCACGCGATGACGGCGCCCGGCTCCCTCAACCACGTCGAGGTCTACCTCACGCAGAAACACCTCGAGGTCTGGACGAGTGACGCTTCCGAAGACGGCGTCACCTTCCCGAACCAGCAGATGCTGTGGTCCGGCGACATCGACCTCCCGTTCTCGCGCGGCTACGTGAGTCTCGCGCTCCGCAATCACGCCACCATCAAGTATTGGCTCGGGTCCGCCGCGAGCGTGCGCTTCGACAACATCGGCTTCGACGGCCCCACCATCAAAGACTACCGCGAATACAGCGCGCCCGACTCGCTCACGACCTTCACGGGCCTCCACGGCTGCACGATGGACGGCACCGAATGCCACTGGGACGGCGCCGTCATCCCGCAGTTCCCCGACGACGCCGGCCGCGTAAAATGCGCGGACACGCCCTGCGACTTCGACAGCGGCGAAGGACGCAACGTCGGCTACGTCATCCCGAACATCGGAGTCGACGACGACGCGCCCCCCGCCGCGCTGGTCTTTTCGGGCGTCGATCCCGGCACCTTCCAGCGCGCCCGACTCATCTTCGGCGCCACCTACCCGTGGTTCGAGTGGAACGGCGTGAGCCACCCGCCCCAATACCTCGCGCTCCGCTACCGAGTGAACGGCGGCGACTGGCACGATCGCAACATCACCGACACCGAAGCCAACGCCTTCACCGACTTCTCCCCCGATCTCGGCGGCGCCGGCTTCGGCGCAGGCCTTCTAAACCAGGCCATCGACCTCGACCTCGCCGAGCTCGTCACCGGCGACAACACCGTCGAGCTCTTGATGGCGAACACTTGGGTTGGGACGTATCGGGGTGCGGTCACCGGAGCCGACTTGGTGTTCGACAACCCGTAGCGGCTGTGGTCGAGCACGCGCCGCCCGGCGCGTTGGTCCTTCTTGCTCCTGACGCTCTCCCGAAACCTGCGAAATGCGTGAGGTCCCCAGCTGCTAGCTTCGATGCGTGAAGCGCGCTCCGGGTCTTGTCGTCATCTTTGCCGTCTCCTATCCGTTAGCCCTCCTCGCCGTACTCCTTGCGTTCCGATTCATCGGCGAACGCTGGTGGCTCACTACGGTCGGCCTCTACCTGCCGCGCTGGCCGTTGGCGCTTCCGTTACCGCTCCTGAGCTTTTTGATCGTTCGGTTGCGCCGACGCCTGCTTTTTCTTTCGCCAGTGCTGTCGACCTTTCTGCTCCTTTTCCCGATCGCGGGCCTTCGCGTGGGCCGGACTCGCAGCGCGGAAGTAGGCAAGCCGACCCTTCGCGTCCTGACCTTCAACATCCAGTTCGCCCGCGATCCGACGGCCCTCTTGGCCACCCTCCGCTCCACGAACGCCGATATCGTTCTCTTGCAGGAAGCGGCGGGTCGTCCCGCTGGGTGGTGGAAGCACGAGCTCCCTGCCTACGCATGGTCCGTCGACGGTCAATTCGTCATGGGCAGTCGCTACCCCGTTGCCGATGTCACGGTTCCGGCGCCGAATACCTATCACGCGCTGGACGCCTTGCCCCGATACGTTCGCTACCGAGTCGTCTTGCCTGACGTTCAGGTGAGCGTCTACAGCATCCACCCGGCTTCACCGAGCAGCGCATTCGCCGGGCTCCGCGCCGATGCCTTCCACGCTTCCGGCGGTTGGCGGCGAGGCTGGCCGAACGATGACGATATCTCCGCGATCGAATCGAACGCCGCGCGTCGCGTCGCCGTTCTCCAGGCTGTCATCGCGGACGCGCGTCGGTCGGATAGCCCCGCCATCATCGCAGGGGACAGCAACGTGCCGGACCTCGGCCGAGCAGCTTCGCGCGTGTTCGCCGGCTTCCGCGACGCGTTCGCGGAGGTCGGCAATGGTTTCGGCTATACGTTCCCCGTCGACGAGCCCACGGGGCCGTGGATGCGCATCGACCGCATCCTGACGAATGACTGGCTGCACGTCCTCGGCGCCCGGGTTCTGCCCGCCGCTGGCTCCGATCACTTGGCGGTCGTGGCGGATTTGCAGCGGAGATGAGGCACTCAGGTCGCATACCGAGACGCTCTGGTGCTCGCGCAACATGGCAGCAACATGCGAGTCGCATTCACGATATGAGTACGCGCAGTGACAGCCCCACGACGGGTATGGAGAGCCCCGCGAAACTGCGGTAGATTGGCCGGAATCCTGCCACCCTCGTGTGCTCGATAGCAGGACGGCGCGGCCGGATCAGACACATGTCTGTAGCAATCGACTCAGGGCTCGTTACCGCGGGCGTTCCTACGATACTGACCGCGAAGCCGCACGTGCTTGCGCAAGAGCCCAACGGTCGCAAGTTGTCGGCGTCAGGACACGGGTTTCTCCAGGCAGCCGTCGATCCCGAGCTGGGCCGAACGGCCCGTGAGCTCGCTGCTACGCACGCCACGACGCTGAGCTCGGTGCTCGAAGCGGCCTGGGCAATCGTCCTCGGGCGATTCACGCGTGAAGACGAGATTGCGTTCGGTTTCTCGCTCGATGGGCACGAGCCAATTCTGGTGCGTCTGCGTCTTGCTCGGTCATTCACGATTCGCGAGCTCTTCGCGGTCGTTCAATCGAACTGTCTCGATCCAGCTTCTGAGGAGGAACCGCCGCTGAGCCTCCACGTCCGGCACGACGCAGATCTCCCCCTCGGCATCGAGGTCCGCTTCGACCGCGTGGCCTACCGCGAAAGTATGGTCCAAAGGCTGCTGCAGGCGTTCCTCTTCACGGTGGCGGACATGCGCCGTGGCGTCGAACGTCTAGCTTCCGACTTTCATGCGATTCCTCCGGCCGATCGCCACCTGCTTCTTCACGCATGGAACGAGACGGCGCGGTCGTTTCCCGACGACACGCTTCTTCACGAACCATTCGAAGACCGAGCCCGCCTTCAACCCACCACCATCGCGGTGGAGACCGAAACCGAAAGCGTGACCTATCGGGAGCTAGACGAGCGATCGAACCGCCTCGCTCGTTCTCTCCAGGCGCGCGGCGTCGGCCGCGGCATTCGCGTTGGCATTTGCTTGCCGCGCGGCGCCGGCTTGATTGTCGCGATGCTCGCCGTCTCCAAGACGGGCGCGGCGTATGTCCCGCTCGATCCCACTTACCCCAAGGGGCGGCTAGAGTGGATGGTGAGCGACGCGGGGCCCGCCTTCGTCATCACGGTGCCGGCCTGTCAGCAGCTGTTCTCGACGGCGCTCTTCCTGCTGACGGCGGACGCAGCGGCTGCGGAGTCCTCCACGCGGCTCGAGCGTACGGCGGATCCCCTCGACACCTGCTATGTCATGTACACGTCGGGAAGCACGGGGACCCAAAAGGGCGTGGTCCTGCAGCATCGCGCCGTCATCAACACGTGCGACTGGGTGACCCGCACCTTCGGGGTGGGCCCTGGCGATCGCCTACTCTTCGTCACCTCGCCGTCCTTCGATCTCTCCGTTTACGACATCTTTGGCGTGCTAGGTGCTGGCGCTACGATAGTCGTCGCCGAAGACTCGCTGCTGGGCGACCCCCAGCGGCTCGCGGCGGTCTTGGCGACTCGAGACGTTACGATTTGGAACTCGGCGCCCGCAGCACTCGAGTTCCTCCTGCCATTTCTGGCCGCGGACACGCCGGTGAGCGCCTTGCGGCTGGTCATGCTGAGCGGCGACTTCATCCCGCTCGGCCTCGTGGATCGCGCGCGGAGCTTGTTCCCCAACGCCCGTCTCGTGAGCCTCGGTGGTGCGACCGAATGTGCCATCTGGTCCAACTGGTTTCCTCTCGAAACCATGTCTGCCGATAGCCCCGCTGTCCCGTACGGCCGCCCGATCCAGAACTGCCGTTACTACGTCCTCGACGAGTATCGCGACCCCGTCCCCATCGGTGTGGTCGGAGAGCTGTACATCGCCGGTGAGTGCCTTGCGCAAGGCTACTTGAACCAACCGGAGCTCACCGCCGCCCGCTTTCTTCCCGACCCCTTTTCGACCTCCGCCGGCGCGCGTATTTATCGCACCGGGGATCTCGTTCGTCACCTGGACGACGGCGTGCTCGAAATTCTCGGACGCATGGACTCACAGGTCAAGATTCGGGGCTTTCGGGTGGAGCTCGCCGAAGTCGAAGCGGCACTGAACGCGCTGCCCGAGATCCTGCGCGCGGTCTGCGTCGCCGATCGCATCGATGCGTCGCAGCAGGTTGCCCTGATCGCCTATGCCGTCCTGCGCGCGGGACGTCGCACGAGCGAGTCGAACATCAAAAGGATGCTCTCGCTCAAGGTGCCGTACTTCATGATCCCGGCGCGGGTCGTGTTTCTTGCGGCCATGCCGCTATCACCCAACGGTAAAGTCGACCGCAAGGCTCTTCCGGCTCCCACGGACGACAACCCTCCCGACGACTTCGTGCCGCCGCAGAGCCCGACGGAACGCCGGATCGCCGAGATCTGGCAACGCATTCTCAATCGAAGCCCGGTTGGCGCCACGGACGACTTCTTTGCCCTCGGCGGTCATTCATTGCTTGCCGTCCGCCTCTTCGACGAGCTCCACCGGGTGTACGGCGCAAACCTGACGGTCGGGACGCTTCTCACGGCTCCAACGGTGCGTGCACTCGCGGCATCCGTCGACGAAACGAGAGCGAACCCCAGCAAGGAGGCGCCGCTCACGGGAGCCGTGCCGCTCCAAATCGATGGTTCGCGCCCGCCGCTATTCTGCTTGCCCGGGCTGGGCGGGGACTCTCTCAATATCAAGCCGCTTGCCGATGCGTTGGGCGGAGAGCGCGCGGTCTTCGGGTTACAGTATCGCGACGCGCGCAGCGAGTCGTCCAGGAACCGAACCATCGAAGAGATGGCCGTCGAATTCGCGGCTGACGTTCGGCGCGTACAGCCGCATGGGCCGTACTATCTCGGCGGCTTTTCAGCTGGCGGAGTCGTCGCGTTCGAGCTTGCTCGGTTGTTGGCGCGCTGTGGAGAAGAAGTGCCGCTGCTCGTTCTTCTCGACGCATTCGAGCCGACACGGCTGACGCAGTCACGCCCAAAGCGGATAGCCGGAATCCTGAAGCGGTGCCTCCGCAATGGGACCCGGCACGAGGCGCGGCGCGTCCTCGAGCAATTGCCGTTCCGACTGCAGGTCCTCCGGGCAAAGCTACTGCCGAGGGCTCTCCGGCGCCCACGCCAAGGCAGTAAGCTGAGCCTCAAGGCGGAGGTCCTCGTGGCGCTCACCCGCTACAGGCCATCGTTCTATGCAGGCGATGTGCTGCTCGTTCGCACGGGGGACGACGCTGCTGGTGATCTCGTTTCCAAACCCCATGAGTCCAACGGTTGGCGTCGCTGGGTGACTGGAACCCTTCACGTGACGACGCTCGCCTGTAAGCACGACGAGCTGCTGAAAAGCCATGCCGATGCCGTCGCGGCGATCATGGTGCGGGCAATGACGTACAGAGATGGGGCGCTCTGACCCTTGGGGATCTTGGCCGTCGGAGGCGGACTCGGGGCGGCAACATGGATGACACGCGACGAGTCCTGTCTTCATCGTGTGGTAGGCAAGAATCCGATGGCTCGGCGCCTTCCTGCGACCCATGCTGCTCAACGATGAGCTGGAAAAATCGATGCTGAAGACTGCCGTCCAATTCAACGACTTTTGCTATGGCAACGGGGGGGCGAGCCGCACGGCCATCGACACGGCGGTCGGGTTGGCGGAGGACGGCATCGCCGTCAAGTTCCTCGGCGCGGTCGGCCCCGTCTGCGAGGAGCTGAGACACCCGCTGATAGAGGTAACTAGCCTCAATCAATCGGAGTTGCTCGACGTTGCCAAAAAGCCGAGCGTCGCACTGCAAGGCCTTTGGAACCCGGCAGCGGCCAAAGCCGCTCGAGAGATCCTCGCCGCGTGCGACCCTCGGACCACCGTCGTCCACGTCCACGGCTGGACCAAGGCGCTAACGACGGCACCCGTACGAGAGGTGATGCGGGCTGGATTTTCATCCGTACTGACGCTTCACGATTTCTTTGCCGCGTGTCCGAACGGTGCGTTTTACGATTACCGCGCGCAGCGCTGTTGCAAGCTGCGTGCGCTTTCTCGGGAGTGCATTGCGACCCACTGCGACAAGCGAAGCTTGGGCCACAAGGCGTATCGGGTGGTGCGCGGGCTCGTTCAGGCGAAAGTGGGGCACTTTCCGCTCGGAATTCGGAATCATATTGCCTCCTCCGCGCGGACCTTCGACCTCATGCGGCCGTACTTGCCGGCGGATGCCCGGCTTTTTCCGCTCGAGAGCGCGGTGCTCGTCGAGCGCCGCGAGCCGGTTCGTGTCAAAGCGAATCGGCGTATCGTTGCCGTCGGGCGCCTCGAGCCGGAAAAGGGCGTCGAGCTCTTGATTGAAGCATCGCGGCGCGCCGGCGTGCCGATTACCTTCATCGGCGACGGCCCGTTGCGACGCGTCGTAGAGAGTAACTCGCACTGCGAAGTGACCGGGTGGAAGAACTCGACGGAGGTGTTCGAATTGCTCAGCACCGCTCGGGCCTTGGTTTTCGCGAGTCTGTGGTACGAGACGTATGGTCTCGTCGTGGGCGAGGCCAGCGCGCTCGGGGTCCCCTCGATCGTGAGTGACGTATCAGCCGCCGCCGAGCGCGTAGCTCACGGTCGAAGCGGATGGGTGTTCCGGAGCGGAGACGCCGAGGAACTGTCCCGTTGCCTGCAGGGCGTAGCAGATGACGACGCGGTCGAGCGAATGGGGCGTGCGGCCTACGACAGGTTCTGGAGCAACGCGCCAACGCGAGCGCGATACACGCGCGAATTGCGCGAAATTTACCAGCAGATCTTGGCGCCGGCGGAGGATTTCGGCGCGCAACAAACGGCGCAGTGACGATCGCAGCGCGGCGGTGAGGTCATCGGGTGACGCCGTCGTCGTCAACGGTCGCTGCTCAGGATCTGTGGGTGTGAGCTGCTGCCGAGCGGAAGAACTTGGTTCCGCGTGCCGCGGACAGACTAGCCGAGACGCGTCGGCCCAACGCGATCGCCGGCAGCTCAATCAGCAAGCACCCCGCGAGTGCTGCCGCGAAGGTGAGTACGAGGAGCTGCACCAGGCCCCAACGAGTCGAGTCGATGAGCCCGAGATATCTGCCGAATTGTGCGATGGGTGCATGCAGCAAGTACACGCCGTACGAAATGTCCGGAATACGCCCGAGACGCGGCAAGACGTTGGCGGCCCCGAGGACGAACAAGCCCACCCAGAATGGCTGCAAGGCCGTCAACGCCACGACCTTTTCTAGCCGGTGTGCCGCAATGAACCCGATGGCGCCGAGCGCCGCCAGAAGCAGGGGGCGGTAGCGTGCTTCGAGCCGAGGAATATGCGCCTGGGCTCCCCAGCAGCCGATGCCGACGAGGAAAAAGCGGAGCTGTCCTGGAAACTGCCGTCCCGCTTCGCTGGTCGTCGCGGGAAAATGATAGGCGAAGGCCGTCGAGGCGAGGAACAATAAGACAATCACACTTCGCCCGAATCGCCGCATCGACCAAATGATGAGAGGAACGGTGATGTAGTAAGCGACCTCGACCTTCAGCGTCCAAAGGCTCGGATTGATCGCCTTGACCGGAGCATCGGCAAAGAAGCCAAAGAGCGTGGGCTTCAGAAAGTTGGCGAACGCCAGGTTGTACGCGAGGTATTGGACCAGCTCGCGACGGGCGTTCGGTGGCACCGTAATGAGTGCGCAAGCCATCGCCTGGCAAACCACGAGCGCAGCGTAGAGCGGGTACAAGCGCGCCGCCCGGCGTACCCAAAACGCGGAAATGCTCGCGCTGCCGGCAAAGCTCGCGCCGACGACCCAGCCACTCACGACGAAAAACGCCTGTACCGGCACCACCGCGGACAGCCCGACGCCGGTCGGCGCACGAAAGATCGCCGAAAAATGCGCGAAGATGACGGACGTTGCGAGCGCCAAACGCAGGAGCGCAAAGTCCGTTCCGCGTGGCACGTCGTACCCCACGGGACGTGCGATCATGGCGCGACACCAGGCAACTTCGCCGCCGGCGCGCCGGCAGGGTGCTTGTCGTTCACCGGGCGCCCCAACAATCGAACGACCGCGACCATCATGAGCGCCAGCAAGCCCTCGCCCGAGATGCACGTGATGGCCGCGCCGACCCAGTGGTATCGCGGGATCAAGAACAGGCCCAAGGCGGCGTAGAAGGCGACGACGAGGAACTGGAGGCGTGTGCGGACCGCCTGATGTCCGGCGCCCGTGAGTGCGTCCGAGTAGACGTACTGGAGGCTCTGGATAATCGGTAGGACCGCGAGGGCTCTGACGACCGGCACGGCGTGCGCGAACGAGTGGCCGAGCAGCACGGGGACGATCGGCGCCACGACGTAGAGACCAACGGCGCTCGCGACGGAGTAGGGAACGGAATACCGCAGCAACTGCCGAGTCACGAGCACCGTGCCCTTGAGGCCGGTCGTGCCCGCTCGGAAGTAACGGCCAACGCTAGCCTGCAACAGCGATTTGACGGGAATGAACGCCATGGCGACGAGCCGATAGGCAGACGTGTAGGCGCCGAGCTCGACCGGCGTGCCGTAGGCGCCCAACATGACCTTGTCGAGGTCCGTGTACACGCCACGAGCCGACGTGCCCAACGAGAAGTGAATCGCCTCGCGTAAGCTCGACCAGGTGTGTCGGAGCGAGAAATCGAATCTTCCGAGGCGGCGGCGCACGTCTCCCACGACGACCAGCACGAGGAGGGTGGCTAACGCTGCGACCGCAACGGCCCAGCCTTCCGCGCCCCAGGCGGGGAAGAAGCAGGGGATTGCCAATGCCGCGACACGACAGACGCTCGCGAGCGCGCTGAGCGTGCTCCAGGTGCCGAAGCGATCGAAGGACAAATGGAACTGCGCACAAACATTGACGCAC
>Ga0070682_100000363_pt1 | contig 30576 bp, 24 predicted proteins | sample KBSC63LmetaG_FD_64668 | JGI IMG/M metagenome (GOLD analysis project Ga0070682, IMG submission 64668) | Corn rhizosphere microbial communities from Kellogg Biological Station, Michigan, USA - KBS C6-3L metaG | ecosystem: Host-associated > Plants > Roots > Rhizosphere | place: USA: Michigan...
CAAGGCAGGTGGATGATGTGGACAGGTGCCGTTCAGATGGGCCTGATGGGCGGCACACGGTTCTGAGCTCCGCGGTGCGGGCAGGTGTGTCGGAATGACACGTGGCAATTCGACTCGCGAGGGTTGCTGCGAATTCGCTCCGCCGCGGCATCGTCACCAACCCAAACGGGTTATCCTCGGCGCACGATGCCCGAGACGAGCAGCAGTGCGGGCGAGCCGAGCGATTCTCCGCGCGTGTCGGTGATCATCCCCACGCACAACCGCCGCGACCTCGTTCGCTTCGCGATCGAGAGCGTGCTCGAGCAGGAGCCGCACGGCATGCCCCTCGAGCTCATCGTCGTCGACGACGGCTCGAAGGACGGCACTGCGGAGGTCGTGGCACGCTACCCGACCGTGCGGTACGTGCGCTCGGAGGCGTGCAACATCTCGAGCGCGCGCAACGCGGGCATCGCTATCGCGCGCGGCCAATGGTTCGGCTTCCTCGACGACGACGACGTGTGGCTGCCGCACAAGATGAAGCGCATCACTGCCGCTCTCGAGCTTCATCCGGAAGCGCGCATCGTGATGTCCTCCGCGTATTCCTGCGATTGGAACCTCAATCCGGACCACGTCTGGCAGCCCCCCGCGCCTCAACGGCGAGGCGGCATCTATCAGGGTTTCATGCAGAACGTGATGACGCCCTCCGCGCTCGTCATCCACAAGAGCGTGTTCGACACACTCGGGGGGTTCGACGCCAACGCTCACCGCATCGAGGATCGCGAGCTTTGCCTGCGTGCCGCGCGCGCCGGGGTGCCGTTCCTGACCATCGACGAGCCGCTCATCCTTTATCGACGCCGTTCACGGGTCGACGGCGATCAGGTCCTCGCAGGGTTTCGCTCGACGCTAGCGCTCTTGCGCCGTGAGTTTCGCGAGCAGCACGCCGACCAGCCGTCGCTCTTGCGGCAGCAAGTCTACGAGCTCAACCTCCGGCGCTGGTGCACGAAGGCGCTGCTCGAGGCCGCGCGCGAACAGGCGCTCGACCGCAATTGGCTCGAAGCACGGCGGTTCGACACGCTGGCGTTGCGCGTGTCACCGCTTCACTGGGTCTACCACCGCGTGCTTTTCCGGAAGAAGCCGGGAACGGCCAAGCGCGCGAAGATGTAAAGCTACGCTCACGTCGCCTGATCGGGCGCGGGTCTGGCGAACGCGCGCGGGGCGAGCGATGCGAGGGCAATCACCGCGACCACCGCAGCGTACGCCATCCAGCTCGACGTGCCCTTGATGCCGGCCCAGGAGAGCAGCTCCCGCGTGTTGGTGAGGAGCAGCAGCGCGGCAGTCATGACGCCCAGCGGTCGTGCAGGCACGTAGCGAATGACCCACGCGGCCACGGGCGCCGCGATCACACCGCCGACGAGCATCGCGCCTACGACCTTGAAATCGAGGCCACCGCTGCCGAAGGCCGAAACCAAAGTGCCGGCCGACAGCGCCGCGACGAATACCTCGGCCGTGTTCACGCTACCGATTGCGAAACGGGGAGCCACGCCGCGGTGCAAGAGGAAAGGCGTCACCACCGGACCCCAGGCGCCGATGAGGCCGTTCGTCATGCCACCCGTCACGGCTGCGATCTCGACCCCTCGCACTTTCGTCGGGGCGCGGTCACCCTGCGCCTGGGTGTCGTCGTCGCCGTTCGTGCTCGAGATTTTGCGCGCGAAACGGAACAAGATGCGAACGCCGACGACGAAGAGCAACGCCGCGAGGATCGGCTTCAACGTCTTGCCGGAGACGTTCGAGAGGACCGTCACGCCGAGCAGAGCTCCCACGCAGCCCGGGATGGCGAGCCGGAGCACGAGGCTCTTGTCGATGTTCTTGAAGCGCCAGTGCGAGATGCCCGCCGCGACTCCCGTGGCAACCTTCGCCAGATTCACCGCAGTGGACACCACGGAAGGGGGGAGTCCAGTGCTGAGCAGGATGCTCGAGCTCGTCGGCCCGAATCCCATGCCGAGCGCACCGTCCACGAAGGACGCACAAAAACCCGCGAGCGCGAACAGGAGAAGGTCGTCCAAGGACCTAAAGCTATAAGTTCTATAGATTTAGTCAAGAAGCCTCGGGCAACACCGGCAACGCATTGAAAGAAAAAAGGAAAACGCACCTCAGTGAACGGTGACGAGCCTTTTGAGCGCCTCCGGGAAGCCGCTGAATTCGGGAGCTCGCGCTTGACTCAGGCGCTCCGCGACGCAGCGTGCCGTCTTGGTGCCGGCGTAACGCGAGCTGTTGATTGCGACGTTCGAGACTTGGCCGGAGGAGGCGAAGGTGACCGTCGCGGGGATGATGCCTTTCGGATCACCTGTGACACGGCAGTTCTTGGCGGCATTGACTGCAGCGTCGAGCGCGGCGCGCGCCGCTTTGGCGTCGAATGGGCCGGGCGGTTTGGGCGCAGCGACCGGGGCGGCGACGGGTTCGGTCGTGCCGGCTGGTGTGGCGGTTGGTGGCGGCGACGCTGCAGCAACGCTCGCAGGGAGCGGAGCCGGCACGGCGATGGGCGGCAGCGCAGGTGGGTTGATGCTGAGGCCGATGCCGATGCCGCCGGCGAAAGTGAGCGCGGCCACGAAGAGTCCGACGCCGGTCCAGGTGCTCGTCGGGCGCGTGCGCTTCAGCGTCGCGAAGAAGCTCGGTGACGCGAGCTCGTCCCAGTCTGCGGTCGTCGGCGCGAGCGAGGCGGGTGTGAAGAGGGCCGGCGCGATCGGGGGAGGCGGGATCGACGCGGGAGGCATCGCGGCCGGCGGCTGCGGAACCGTTGCGGGGGGCTTCGCTTCGACGCGCGACTCGATGAGCGCGGGTTCCTCCGCGGCGACAGGCGTCTCCGGCACGACGGCGATAGCCCCCGCCGCAGCCATTTCTGCCGAAGTCGGCGGCGGCGGTGCGAGGCCGGGCTCCGTGACGCGAGCGCCTTCGTCGTGGATGTCGACCTCGTCGATCGCAGGAACCGCATGCGCTGCGGCTGAAGTGGCGACGCGCGTGGGCTCGTCATCGTCCAAATTGTCGAGCGGTACTGCCGGCTGCTCGGAGCTTTGAACGGTGTCCGAGAGCGGCGGGTCGGACCAGCCGAGATCGAGGGAGTCTTGCTTTGCGCGAGCGACCATGCGGCGAGCCTAGATCCCAACCCCGTCGGTGACGATCGAGATCCGCTCGTTTTCCTGCGGAACTACGAGAATGTTCCGTCTACGCTGGCGCTGAGTCGGAGCTTCGGCACGCACGAGCCCGCGCTACCGCGAGCCACCTTCGCCCGTCGCAGCGCCACCCGTGCCGGCTTCGCCACCGCTCGCACCCGCCGCGCCGCCGTCCCCGGGGCAAGCAATGAGCGTGCACCTCCACGCTCCGCCCGCCTGGCAAGTGCAGGTGTTGCAGTCGGCCGGCATGGTCTCCCCGGGCTCGTACGTCTTGCCGCCGAACTCGCAGCTTTGCCCTGAGGCCCCGCCAGCGGGGCCCCCATTCTCCGGGTCGAGCCAGGTGCCCCCGGTGCCCTTCTCCTCGGCACAGGCGACGAAGGCGAGGCACACGAGCGGAACGACCACCAGGGCGGGAAGCAGACGGCGCCGTCGCGGCATCGAGTCCATTCATACCACTGTGGTCGAGGTCTTCGTTTTCGGCTCACTCGCGATTTTTTTTCGGGCGCTCACGCCAAGGTACGCGAGCCACCCTGCCGGACCGAACATGAAGGTCAGAAACAGGACCGGCAGGATCCAGACGTGACGGATGCCTCGGTCGCGTGCGTCGCGGACGATCCAGCCGCCAATCAGGAGGTCGAACGCCAGGTAGTGCAGCCAACCCGCGAGGCGCATCCACGGGTTCTCGAAGAGCTGACCCACGGCGTCGAGTGACGAGAAACCGCCCGGTGTCCGCCCCCACGTCGTGGCGAGGATGACGACGTACGCGCTGGCCAGCAGTGCGGGAACCATCCCAGCGGTGACGAGCTCCGCCCAGCGTCGGCGCGGGAATGCAGCGAGCAGAACCCAGCTCGCGAGGGCAATGAAGTTGGCGACGGAGAAGATCGTATTGGCCATGGTGTGCTCCTCAGGAGGCTGCGAGCGCCGCGCTACTCGATGGAGCGTTTGCGGCGAGTGACCGCCAGATCAGCAGGCCCGTTACCGCAGCCCATCCGCCGACCGCGGCGAGAGCGCAGGCGTCGAGCGCCAGGAACGGCCTTCCGTGCAGGGCCTGCGCCAGCAAAATGCCGACGAGAGCCGCATAGCTTGCGCCGAGCGTGACGACGAGGCGCACGCGCTTCTGACTCGAGATGCGCATGCGGCGAAGTGCGAGCGCGAGCAAGGGCAGAACCTGCAGTGCGTGGAGGCCGACGAAATGCGGGACGCGCAGGTCGCCGTGCTCGCGGCTCCAGCCGGTGACGGGCATGCCGCGGCCACCGTCAGGCGCGCCGACGGTGTGCGAGCCGGAGACGGTCACGTCCCCCGCCTGCATCATGCGGACCTGAACCTCGGTCGGTCGGGTCATCGCGCCGCCGATGAAGGCTCCCGCGATCGTGAGCACCATGCCGAGGCGTAGTGACCACCCGAGCGCACGATCCTCGAACTGCTGACGGAGGAGGGCGACAGCCACGGCCACCGTCGACAGCGTCTGCGCGACGATGGCGATGCCCATGATCGCGAACAACGTCGCATTGAACGTGCTGCTCACGTTGAAGTGGCTGGTCGTACCGCGCGCGGCCTGTCCCGAGATGATCGCCATCTCGAGCAGCAGGGCGATGGTCGTGGCCCGGCCGACGATGCGCCGGGTACGCACGAACGACGGGAGGTAGCCGAACAGCCAGGCGAGGGTGAGGCTGTAGACGGCAATCGAAAGAGCGAACTTCGCGGGCTTGAGCCACACCGGAGCGCCAAGCACGAGCCGTGGGTCGACGAGAAGCCCGAGCGCGCAGGCGGCGAGCGCGGCGAGCATCACGCCCGCCGTGGCAGTGAGCGGCGCGTTGTTTCTCCAGAGTCGCGCGACGAGTGCCTTCGAGCCGGTGACGAGAGAGCCCATGGGTGACCTCCAATGTTGACGTTGACAACATCGAACTAACGCGCAATGTGTACGTTGTCAACATTCGATGTTGTCAGGGTCAACATCCCGAGCTATTCTCGATACATGAGCGCTCCCCGGGCCCGCCGGCCCGCCAAGAAACCCCGCGACCAGTACCACCACGGGGATCTCCGGCGCGCGCTGCTGCAGGCCGCGGTTCGCACCATCCAGAAACACGGGTTCGACGCGCTCACGCTCCGCGCCGTGGGGGAGGAGCTCGGGGTGTCGCGCTCGGCCCTCTACCGTCACTTCGCCGACAAGTCCGCGTTGCTGACGGCGGTTGCGGGCGAGGGCTTTCGCATGCTGCGCACCGGTCTGACGGAAGCGTGGGAAGCCGCCGGCAAGGGTCGCCGCGGTTTCGAGGCGATGGGCGAAGCCTACGTGCGTTTCGCGCGCGAGCATCCCTGGCACTACCGCGTGATGTTTGGCAGCGGCTTCGAGCTCGACACCGCCGACCCGGAGCTCAGCCAAGAGGGGACCGCCTCGTTTCACGTGTTGCTCGATGCGTTGGTCGAGCAGCAGCAGCAGGGCCTGGTGAAAGCGGAAGATCCGCAGATGCAGGCGAACTTCGTGTGGGCCCTCGTGCACGGGGTCGCGCTGCTCGCGATCGACGGGAGCTTCGAGCACCAAGGAGCCGGCGTCGACGCGCTCACACGCTACGCGATGGAGCGTTTGCGAACCGGGATTGGAAGCTGATGGGCCTGGTCAACCCATTCGACGTCCCACGCGCGAGCGCTTCGACGCAGTGCTACGCTCCGTAGCGTGAATTTTCGCGCACTCTGTGTGTTCGTCGCTGGCGTTGCTGCCGCCGGGTGCGGCAACAGTCGCGAGCAAGTCGACTCGTCGGGAGCGGGAGCGAGCCACGGCGGTTCCGGCAGCGCAGGCGCGCCCATTGGCGGCAGTAGCTCGGGCTCGGGGGGCGTGGGCGGCCGCGTCGGCGACGGCGGTGCCGGTGTGGGGGGCGGTCATTCGGGCGCGGGAGGCTCAGCGGGAGCGGCGGGTACGGCGGGTACGGCAGGCTCAGCGGGCTCGGCGGGCGGCGCAGCGGGCTCGGCGGGCGGCGCAGCGGGCTCGGCGGGCGCGATGCTCAGTCAGCACGAAGCGTGTGTGGAGTACACGCGAGTCGTCTGCAATCGGATGTACAACGACTGTGAGGGCAGTCCGACCGACGACGAGCCTTGCGAAGACACGACAGACTGGTGCCCGGATTTGTTTTTCTCCGAAGGCTCCAATACGACGGTAGCCGACGTCATCGCGTGCATCGCGGCTTGGAAGGCGACGTCGTGTGACGACATCAGCCGAAGCTACTTTCCCGATTGCGGCCTGCCGCCCGGGGACGTTGCGGCGGGCGCGCCGTGCGCGTTTTCGACGCAATGTGCAACGCATCGCTGCGGAAACTGGGGCACGGATGAAGCGCACCCGGATTGCGGGGTGTGCATCGAGAGGCCGGTGGCCGCGGGGGATCCGTGCGAAACGAGCGAGCTGTGCCCGATGGACACCACGTGCGCGGACGGGATCTGCGCGGCCACCTATGTTTCGAACCAGCCGGCGGGCGCCGTCTGCACGCGCTTCGGCCAATGCGTCGCGGGCTACCTCTGCTTCGACACCGAAGACGGCAGCGAGATGCGCTGCCAGCCGATCCCCTCCGAGGGCGAGCCTTGCGATCGGATCAATGTGTGCACGCTCGGGCTGTTCTGCTCGGAGAGCGGCTGCGCGCCCGCCGCCGTCGCGGGGGAGCCGTGCAGCGTGGCGGAGCCGATTCCGACGCTGACGTCGCAACAGTACATTTGTGCGCCGGACGCCGTGTGCGACAAGGCCGCGACCGGTGGCCCGACGTGCGTGCCCCGCGGCGCGCCCGGCCAACCCTGCATCCCCGTGACCGAAGCCACCGATCCGCGGGCAACGTGCCTCACCGGCCTCCAGTGTGCGTGTGACGACGACAGCTGCGCGACCGGGCATTGCTCCCTCCGCCGCTACGCGGGTGAAAGTTGCGCTGAGGTCGGCGCTCGCTGCGTCGCCGGGAGCACGTGCGTCGACGGCGCGTGCGAGGACACCGGCCTCCAGGGCTATGCGACGAAGGCCTGCGGAGCGCTCTAAACGCGCAAGCCGCGCTCAGAGTGCGTTGCCGGTCGCCTTGGCGAGGCAACCGACGTAGCCGGCCTGTTCGGCGTCGCAGATGCCGTCCTTGACGGAGGCAACGCCGTTGTCGCCGCACTCGAAGCTCGCGATCGGTTGGGCGACGAAGCAGCGCAGGGCGACGCCGAGCTGGTCGGCGCACGCCGCGCCGCTCAGCATGTCGCGACATTCAGCGGGGCATTCGGCCGCTTTGGCGCAGCCGAGCTCGCGCGAGCGAGCGCAGAGGTTCGCGCACGGGTCCCAGCCGGCAGCGGCGCCTGCTGACGCGCTGCCTGCGGGTGGAGGAACGGCGGGCGGAGCGACGGCGGGCGGAGTGGGCGCCGTGGGCGGCGTCGGAGCGGCAAGGGGCTCGACGGCGGCGGCGCTGGGTTCGGGCTTCGTGCCTGCGTCGGTGCGATTGCAGCCGAGCAGGGCGCAGCCGAGCGCCATCCTTGTGAGCCGGCTCGTCCAAAGTTCGAAAGCGCGCTGGTGCATGGGGAGCGTCGTCTGGCCTTCAGATCGCGTGCGAGGCGGCGGCGCGCACGTGCTCGTCCGGATCTTTTTCGGCCGCGTCGGTGAGCGCTGGCCTGAGGGTGGGATATTGCTTGAGCCAGGAACCGGCGAGCTCGACGGCGCGTTGGCGTACATTCGGGGTAGAGCCTCCGCTGATGGCTTTGGTCAGCGCTGCCACTGATTCGGGCGACGCACCGCGGGTGCGCATGGTTTGTAGGACTGCGAGCGAAACCTGAGGCGCCGCATCGACGGCCAACCGCTCGGCGAGCAGGCCCTCGACCTCCCCGAGCTTCATGTGTCGCAGAGCCTCCGCGGCCGAAGCTCTCTCGCCAGGGCTCGCTGCGGTCAGGTACGGTTTGACGACGGGCAGAAGCGCCGCGTCTCCGGAATTCGCGATCGCTCGCAGGGCGTCCTCGCGAGCGCGCTCGTCCTTCGCTTCGGCGAGCGAACGAGCGAGAGAAGGACGAATGACCTCGACCTCTTCGGTGCGGCCTGCGTCCCTCAAGCGACGACTCACCGAACCGAGCGTGATGAGCACCGAGGGGGCGAGCTCCACGGCGGGCAAGAGCGAGGTGAGGACGGTCGCGACGTCGGGCTCTGGGCGCGTGATGAAGGCGATGTCGATCAAGGTGTAACCCTTGAGCGGCTTGGGGACCGTAGGGTCGCGCAAGAGTGCGAGCAGCGCAGCTTGGGCGGCCGGGGTTTCCGCAGAGGCCATGGCGCTCAGCAGCGTCGGCGCCGAGGGGGCATTCGCACGGATTTTCGCGAGCGCGAGCGCGAGAGCGGTCGGATCGGAGCGCAGGAAGGCGATCAGAGCCCCCATCTTGCTCGTTCGCTCCTGCGTCAGGGCGCTCGCTGCTGCTGCCGCCGCTGCGGCCTGTGCCGAGCTCGCGCCCTTCGCCGAGCCGGCGGGCTTTTTGTCTTTCTGCGCGGGCTCGTCGGGGGGCGCCGACGCGTTCTTCGGGTGCTTGTCGAAGAAGTCGAACAGCGCGGGGAGAGACTGGCCCTCCATGCGAGCCTGGTCGAACGCCGCGGGGCCAGCCTCTTTGGGCCGCGGCGCGGGCTTTTCAGGCGGCGCATGCTGCGCACGGGCGACGAACGTGCGCGCGTCGAACGCCTCGACCGCGGGGCTCGACGGCAAGAGCTGCAAGGAAACCGACGTCACCACGGTGAGTGTCGAGTGTTGCTCGACGGTCGTCGTGACCGACTCCCGGTGCTCGACCGACTTGAGCGAGCCAAGCTCGAGACCAAAGCGAGTCTCGGCGGTATTGATTTTGGGCATGAACTCGGGCGGCACCGCGCCACGACCCGGCGTGCCCTCGAGCACGGAGAGGTAGGCGGTCTTCTTGCGCACGAGACTCGGCCCGGTCGTGTACTCCGCCCGGTAGCGGCCCGCGCTGTCGTACTCCTCGGCCTCCCAGCGCGGCGCGGGGGCTGTGGGCTCGGAGATCTGCATGGCAGCACCGATGGTGCGCCAGGTGCTCATGCTCACGCCCGAAAGCCCCGGTGAGTACCAAGCGTCCTTCACCTGCCCTCGCTCGAACGCGAGCAGCGCCGGCTGCTTGAGCTCCTCCGACACCTGATTCGCCTCGGCGTCGGCAGCGCCCCCTAGCTTCATCGAGGGGTTCCTGAGCACCCCCCGCAGGCGGGTCCGGTTTCCGTCGCTGTCGACCACCTGCAGGTCGAGCTCGGCCGTCAGCTCGAGGGAGAACGCTGCCGCGCCGGAGGGCAGCTTCGCGTCACCGTTCAGCTTGAGAGCGTACGCATACGACGTCTTTTGACGCCAATCCGGGCCGACTGCGCGCGCCTCGCTGCTCGAGCTCCCGCTTCCCCGCCGCCCGCAGCCGACGCCCGCAAGGACGAGCGCCGGCAGCAGGATGAGGATCCCGAGCTGTCTCAACCGTCACTCACTACGTCGGAACGACGCACTGAAACTGATCGCCGCAGGTGTTCTTCTTCAAGATCGGGTCGTAGCCGCAATCCTGGTCCTCTACGCAGTCCTCGTTGCGGCCGCAACCGTCGCCGCAATCGATTCTTTCCTGGCAGAGCTTGGTCACGCTGTTGCAGACCCCTTCGGCCGAGCAGCAATCGTTGTCGTCCTCGCACGGCCGCGGGTCGCCCGGGTGCATGCACAGAATGCACTCGTTCGCGTTGATGAGCTTGTTGGTGAAGCAGTTCGGCGTCTCGGGGCAGCAGTCGGCGTCGCGGGCGCAGCGCCGCGGGGGGTTCGGATCAGCGACACGACCGTCGATGCAGGTGCACTGGCCGTCGAAGAAGAACTCCTCGACCTTGCCCGCGCTGACGTTCGTGGTGCCGGTCGGCGCCGGGACAAGGATGTCCGCGAGGTCCGGGAACGGCGTCGGCATGCGAATCTCGGCCCAGGGGAACGAGCCCGATGCGGCGTCGGTGGAGCCCTGGAAGGTGATCAGGTTGACATCGCAGTCGGGCAGCTCGTCTTGGCCGTCCCCGGCGCAGATGCCGGTGAACTGGAAGATCCGCTTGTTCCAGGTCTTGCTGAAGAAGAGCACCTTGATCTTCAGGCGCATGTTCACGTCACCGCTCACGATGTTGCGCACCTTGGCCTTGAGACCTGCGGAGTACCGGAGATCGGCCACGAAGCGCTTCGCGGGGATGAGGTTGGGCCCGCTGACGAAGGGCAGGAGGTCAGTCGGCGGAGCCCGGGTATCGACCTCCGAGCCGAGACCGAGACCCGCGCCGGCGTAGGCGGGAAGGTGGATCGTCGCGAGGTGAAGGTTGACGGCGATCCCGAGCTGGACCTTGAAGCCCGGCACGCCGAAGCCGGCGCCCGCGAAGAGGCCGAGCGACGCGCCCGCGTAAGGCTTGCCGTCGACCTGCACGAAGCCGACCTCTTCGGCCGCCGACTTGCTGTCGGCGCGCACGATCGTGTCGAGCACCGAGCCCATGTGGAACCCGGCGCGACCGCCGAGCGTGAGGCCGTACTCCATGCCCGCCGTAGCCTCGAGGAACACCGGGATCGGCCCGATGAAGAATTGGGCCTGGAAGAGCGTGAAGTTCTTGGTGTCGCTGTACGAGAGGATCGTGAACCCGACCGACGCATCCGACGCGAAAGCCTTCGCGGAGAGGTCGTTGAGCGCGTCGATCAGGCCCTTGGCCCCGGGCACGTTGAAGCCGCCGAGGACGGTCTTCCGGTAGTAGGCGAGGACACGGTTGATCGTCGCCTCGGGCGATTCCGTGGTTCCGGTCGCGGGGCAGGAGCCCGCCGGGAACCCGAGGGGCGGATGGTCCAGCCCGAGCTCACGGCAGAGGTCGGGCTTGAAGTTGTCGCTGAGCACGCCCGTGCCGTCGTTGGCGATGCGAGCGCTGTACTGCTGCAGGAGCTCGACCGAGTCGCGCAAAGCCTTCTTCGCGCGATTGGCGGTTTCCTCGAACGTCGCGACCGCGTCCTGGCAAGCCTTCTGCGTTGCGGCGCTCGGCAGCTCGATGGGCAAGCCGAACTCGCCGGGATTGATCAGGCCGGCTGCGATGAAGTCCTGGTCGAAGAGCACGACCCGTTCATCACTCGTCACACCGCACTCGGTCGCCTTGAGCGACACGAGCACATCGACCGGGGTGAAATCCCCCACGCCCGGCAGCGTGCTGTTCACCTTGGCGAGGAAGCCGGCGGTGGCGCTGATGTCGAGCTTCGGCAACCCGAACGGGCCGATGTTTGCCGAGTGGTGCAGCTCGAACTTGGGCTCGAACTGGAAGCTGATGAGGCTGCCGTCCGACCTTCCCGCGTTGTTCGGCGCCGTGTCGGGCCGCGAAGGCGTGGCGTCGGGCGCAAGCTTGCACCAGGGGTGGTTCTTGCCCTGGCCCACGCACGAGCCGCCGCACGGGTTGTCGTCCGGCGGGTACGGTGTGTCGGGCGCGGTCGCCCCGGGCGGGAACACGGCGCTCGGGACGAACGGCGTGGGGTTGAGCGTTGAATCGGCGTCGAGCGTCGTCGTTTCCTGGGTTTCGCCGATCTCGCAGAGGAAGATCTCTTCGCAGCGCTCGGGGAACTCAGGAGTCGTGGCGCAGCCGGCACGCGGAGCGACGCAAAGGCGCGTCTGGCCCGGGGCGTGGGGCGGGTACCCGCTGCTGCAAACCTCACCCGCGCTGACGTCGCAGTCGGTGGACAATTCGCACTCGGTCGCCGGGCTCACGACATCCACCGCTGCGTAGACGCAGAGGCGTGGCTGACCCGCGGCGTTCGGCGCGTACTCGCTGCTGCAGAGCTGGCCGGCGTCGGCGTCGCAGTCGTCGGACGATGCGCAGGGCTTCGTCGGGCTCACCACGTCCATCGCGCCGCAATTCGTCGTCGCGATGGGGTTCTTCGCGTCGCCTGGAGCGCACGTGTGCGTGGGGTCCGGAGGCGTCGCCGGTCCGGTGCACGCGGCCGCGCATTCGGGCGTGCTCTCGTGGCCGTCCTTGCACGCGTCCTCGCAGCGGGCGAAGGCGTCGAGAACCTCGGGCTCGCTGAGACCGCCGAAGGCATCCGCCTCGGGAACGCAGTTGTCGAACCCACCGCTGCCGCCGGTGCCGCCGGTGCCGCCGGTGCCGCCGGTGCCGCCCGTGCCGCCCGTGCCGCCCGTGCCGCCCGTACCGAGGCAGTTCAGCCCCAAGACCTCGCACGGCTCCTTGGGTTTCTCGATCTCCTTGTCCTTGGTGCGGTCGGTGCCGACCTCGCACACGAAGCCGGTCGTCGTGTTACAGGCGAGGGCGTTCCACGCACCGTTCGACTTGATGGCACCGCAGGCGGTCGTGCCGTTCGGCGGCGAGCCACCTTCGAAGGCGCCGAAGCGCGCGAAGTAGGACTTGCCGGCAGCGCCGCCGGTCCAGAACTGATCGCCGCTGTTGCCGACGAAGCTGGTCCAGAACCACTGGCCGTCGGTCACGAGATCGTTCGCGCCCGTCCACATGGGCGTCCCGGTCAGATTCTTGGCGACGAACTCGTTCTCGACGCGACCGTCGATCTGCACGAGCTTGCGACCGTCAACACCGCCGCAGAGAGCTTTCGCCTGATCCCAGTTCACCGGGGTGTTGCAGAACCAGTAGAAGTGCCGCGTCGTGTGCAGGTAGCGGAGCTGGCAGCTCGGATGCGGCTTGCTGGTGTCGGGGTTGCCGCAGCGGCCGTTGTTGCAGGTGAAGACGCCGCGCGTGACGGAGTCGTCGCATTTCTTGCCGTTCGCCTCCGGGGCGCTCGGGCAACCGCAATCGCCCCTGAATTGGCTGCTCGCGTCGTACGGGCATTCGTCGATGCAGTTGGGCGTGCCGTCGACGTCCGAGTCGAGCTCAGAGTTGCCGCAGTCGCAGAGCCCTGGAACGATCTTGTTCGGATCCCGCGGGCAGAGGTCGGTGCAGTCGCGCGTGCCGTCGGAGTCGGTGTCCGGCAGCTTGCAGAGGAAGTCGAAGTTGAAGGGCTCGTGGTAGACGGTGTGGACGCCGCCGGCGACCTCGATGCCCTTGCCGTAGAAGGAGCCGCGGTGCGCGCCCGAGGTCGGGCGCTCGATCTTGGTGGTCGCGTTGGGCGCCACCATGATGCCGATGAACGGCGCCTGCAGGAACGCGTCGGAGGTGCCCGAGTAGCCAACGAGCACATGCCCCGTCGGCCCGCCGTTGTTGACGAACTTGCCCTTGTAGTTGAACGAATCCCGCACGTAGATGACGATCGGGCCGTTCGTCATGTTGAGCCGGACTTCCGCCTGCGGCTCCGTGTTGAAGGACGTGAAGAAGTACGTTCCGGACGACAGGAACATCCGGTTGCGGTCTTGGATGTTGAATTTGCCGTACGATCCGGGCGAAAGCGTGTGATCGGTGACGGTCGGGACCGCGAAGAACTCGACGTCACCGCTGTTGCTCGTCGGCTCCGTGACCGACCAGCTCATCGCCGTGGGGAGGATGGTGACGCCGGTGACCTGCGCGCCGCGAACGACGGGCGCGTCAGCACCCACGCCCTGCTTGCCGATGGTACCGCGCGTGCGGATGAAGCCGCTGACCAGCGTCTTGGCATCGAGCTGCACGTTCGGAACGCTGTAGACGTTGCCGAACGCACGCGCCGACGCCTGCAGGTAGGTGGTCGTCGTGCCGCCCCAGCTCGCGAGCGCGGGCAGCTTGCCGTCCTCGCCAATCGTCGCCTGCGAGTTGTACGTGAGGTGATCGGTCGCCGACATGAACGTCGCGTCGAGATTCACGCCCTGCGGCCGCAGGATCGTGAACTGACGCAGGGTTCCGCCGCCGGTTCCGCCGGTTCCGCTCGTGCCCGCGGTTCCGCTGGTACCACCCGTGCCGCCCGTCGCGCTGGTTCCGCCCGTGCCGCCCGTGCCACCGGTACCCCCCGGCGCGGTGAGCACCAGGTTGTCGATGAGGTACGGCGTGCTCAGAACCTGCGCGTTGACGACGATCTTGATGGTGAGATCGTTGTAGGCGCCGTCGAGAACCGCCTCGAGGCTTGCGGGGATGTTGAAGGTAACGGTCTGGAAGCTGCCCGCGGGCAGCGTCCGCAGGTCCTTGCTGCCGAGCTCGGACCAATAGATGCCGCGCGACGGCACGATGATGATCGCGCGCGTCTCGCCCCACACGGGGACCGAGGGCATGCGGATGTCGTATTTGAGCGTGCTGGCCACGTTGCCGAGCGAGCTCAGTGGGATGCTCGAGACCTCGGTCCAACCGTTCGGCTTGATGCCGAGCGACTGCGTGCCCTGACTCTTCGTGGTCGAAGAGGAGAGCGTTCCGGCGTTGGTGCGCCAGTCGGTGGTCGGCGCTTCGAAGCCGAGCACCCGCGCTTGCGACGCGGTGATCGCTTCCGACGACGTCTCGCCGAGCGAGTCTTCAGCGGTGCCTTCCCCGCCGCCGCTACAGGCGCCGAGCAGCGCCACACCCACGAACAGCCCCAAAATCGCTTGGTTTTTCATTTTCACGCGCTCACTGACCGACGAACCGAACGGACCAACCCAGCCCCACCGCGGAGCCCCATGACTCGACCCAGTGCGGTCTTACTCGCATTCATTCTGGCGGTGAAGAACTTTTTCAAGCGAGTGAGGAAATTTTCCGCGACGACTTGGTTTCAAATCGAACCGCAGACCGGTTCGCAGTTCCGTCTCACCGCCGTCCGCGGCTGGCCGTGATGTTTCGCGGGTGCGACGGCGTCAGTGCGGCGCGTGCGTGACCTGGGCACGACGCGAGCGCGGCGTCGCGGCAAGCGCGCAGACGACTTTGGCGGCGGCTCTGCTATGGTCCGCGCGTGATGTCGAACCTACGTTGGCTCTGTCTGCTTGCGGGCGTAGCTTGCGCAGCCTGCTCCGATTCGGGCGACGACGACGCCGCGACGGGCGGCGCGACGAATCAAGCGGGGACCGGTGGCTCGAGCGGGAGCAGCGGCACCGGCGGCTCCCAGGCCGGGAGCGGCGGGTCGAGCGCTGGCACGGGAGGAAGCGGCGGCTCTTCGGCCGGCGGCACTGGCGGCACTGGCGGAAACGCTGGAAATGCTGCTCGCGCGGGCTCATCGAGCGGGTCGGCCGGTAAGCCTGCGGTTCCGCTGCCCAGCGGCAGCGTCGGCACGGACGTCGTGGATTGTCGGGCGTCGGAGACGTGCGGCGGGGGCAGCGCTTGTTGCAACGACACGGCCGGCTACAAGTGCGTGGACACCTTCGAGAGCTGCGAGTGCGCCGCGAAGGGGATCTGCACCGTCGAGGGCTGCGACGACCCCGGTGATTGCCCCGGCGCTGTTTGCTGCGCGCTGATCAATCCTCGGCAGCCGCCGCTCTACGTGGGCACGTCGTGCAAGGCGGCGTGCGACCCGGCTACCGAGAGCCCGGTGTGCCTGGAAGACTCCGACTGCCCCAGCGGGATCTGCAGCAACTCGCCGACGGGTTTCCGCGCCTGCTTCTGAGCTCGGCGGATCTGCTCGCTGCGCGCTTCGAGGCGCGCAGCGACGCGCGCTCATGGGCAGGTTCGGTAGCTCACTTCGACGTAAACGATGTCCACGTAGGCGCGCCCGTTGCCGGCGGTCTGCCCGAACTTCGCGGAGAGCGCCACGCCGAAGCCTTCGTCGTTGACGTCGGCCGGTGTCCAGGTTTCGCCCCATTTATCGCGCGAATTGCCGTAGTCGACGTTCGCGAAGTCGGGGGCATTCCATGCCACCGATGAGGCGCGGTTCGTCGTGCCTGCGTTCCCGGCCTTGAGCAGCCGAATCGAATCGTCGACGGCTTCGTCCATGCCGCCGCCCGCGTGCCGCACGGTGACGGTGAAGCCAAGCACCTCCGCGTCGTCGGGAATGTCGAACCCGAAGTCGTCGAGCAGCAGCGTATCCGTGAACGTGTCCGCAACGAGGACTAGCTCCGCTCCGTCGGCCGACGGCTCACTGCCCGGCGTGTCGAGAGCGCCGAGGTTGAGCCAGACGGGCGCGGGCAAGCAGTAGTTGGAGATCGACATCACGCACTCGCCGGCGGCGCACATCTCGGCCGAGCCTCCGCTCGCGAGGCAAGGCGTGGCGCAGTCGGCCTCGACGTCGCAGTCGACGTCGTAGAGCGCATCGTAAGCTTCCATCGTTCCCGAGAAGCCGACGCTGCGCGCGCGCGGGCTGAATGTTCTCTGCTGCAATTCGCTGCACGCGGAAGCTCCTCCTGCGCCCCCTTCGTCGCCACCCGTGCCGTCCTTTCCTGACGTGGCGCCGCTCCCGCTCGTGCCTGCTGCGCCGCCACGGCCGCTCTGCCCTCCCCCACCGGCCGTAGCGCTGCCAGCGGTGCCCGCTGTCGCCGAGCCGCCACTGGCGATTCCGCTGGAACCGTCCCCGCCCGCCAGACCCGCCGTTCCTGCGGTGCCTGCCTTGCCGGCGAGCGCGCCCTGACCCGCCGCGCCCTGGCCACCCGCGCCGGTTCCACCCCGAGCACCGCTGCCGTCGTCGTCGTGGTCCGAGGAGCTCCCGCACGCCGCGAGGAAGACCGCCGTCCCGAGGGCGGCACCGACGGCTACGCGCCCATTTCGCACCAGCATGAAGGGATGCCTTTCGCTCCGAGGTGACGTTCCGACGTGACTTCCGACCTGACGCTTCGACCTGACGCTTCGACTCGACGCTTCGACTCGACGCTCCGGCGGAGCTCGACGTGCGCTCGGTTTATTCGACAACGTGGGCGTTCGCAACTGGGGGTGGGGCTGTCTCCGGGTTTCGTGTCGAGAGACGGTTGACGAACGCTCGGGGCGCGCCGGGCTCCGCACGGGCCAAGCTAGAAATAGCCGCTGGAACCCGGGCCATTCGAACGGTTGCGCCGGCCTCGCATCGTGACGATGTTGTAGGGAATGAGCACGGCTGCGTCCCACGTTCGGCGATCGTCGCCCGCTGGGGAATGGCGCGCGCCGGGGGAAGCGATCGCGCCGGTGATCCCTCCTTGGGTTCGGAAGCTCGTGTGGTGGATGGACAGTGCGTTCCGCGTTCCGGGGACCGAGGTGCGCGTCGGGTTGGATCCGATCTTGGGGTTCTTGCTGCCGGGCGCCGGCGATCTGCTGGGCGCGCTGCCTTCGTTGCTCGTGGTGTCGCTCGCGGTGCGACACGGCGTGCCGGTGGTCGTCCTCCTCCGCATGGGGCTCAACATCGCGCTCGATTCGCTGATCGGTTTGATCCCGTTCCTGGGCGATGCCTTCGACGGCATCTTTCACGCAAACGAGCTGAACCTCGCGCTGCTCGAGCGTCACGCGGGGACCGAGCGGCCCGTGCGCGCACGCGACTACCTGGTCGTCGGCTTCGCGTTCGCGTTTGCAGTGGCTTGCGTCGTGGTGCCGGTCGCCCTGGTGATCGTGCTCGTCAAAGCGCTCGTGGGCGGCTGAGCCGGCGCTGCGTCATTTTTCTGAGCCAAATCGCCGCGCTGGGGGCTCCCACTTAGGATGCCTGGCGTGCCGCGCGCCCCGTTCCCGCCGTTTCGGGCTGCGCTCGCCGCCCTCGCGGGGCTCGCCTTCGTCGGGTGCTCGGGAAAAATCACCGACAAAGCAGCTTTCCAGGCCGAGCAGGGGGCTGGCGCTACGGGCGGCGCCGCCACGTCGAGCACGGGCGGGTCGGGAACCGGCGGTCAGAGCTCCGGGATGGGTGGAGCGAGCGGAACGGGGAGCGGCGCGACGGGCGGCTCGTCGAGCGGGACGGGGGGCACGAGCTCGGGTGCAACGGGTGGCAGCGGGCCGACGGCGTGCACCTCGAGCGCAAGCCCGGGTGCACCCGTGCCGCTGCGACGCCTGACCGCGCCGCAAGTCGAGCGCACCGTATCGGACGTGCTCGGCGTCGCGCTGAAGCTCGATGTCGATGACGAGCGGCTCGGCACGTACCGCAGCAACATCTCGGCGTCGGTCGATGCGGCGAGCGCGCGCGGCTACTACGATTTTGCGGGAGCGGTGGCGAAGACCGCGGAGCTTTCGCGGTGCGAGAGTGATTGCAGCGCCTGGCTGCTCGACGAAGTGGGGCTGCGGCTGTTCCGACGCCCCCTCGCCGAGGATGAGCGCACGCGTTACGCCGCGCTCTACGAGTTCGCGCTCGAGGACGGCACGCCGGCCGAGGCCGCGCAATGGGTCGTCGAAGCGATGCTGCAGAGCCCGAGCTTCCTCTACCTCGACGAGGTCGTGAAAGCGGACGGAACGCTCGACGACTATGCAATGGCCGGGCGCCTTTCGCTGCTCATCTGGGGGCGAAATCCCGATGCGGAGCTGCTCGAGAGCGCCAAGAATGGGGAGCTTTCGAGCGCCGCGCAGATCGAGGCCGAGGTGACGCGCCTCTTGGCTGCGCCCGAGAGCGACGCGGGCATTCGCGAGTTCGTCGATCAATGGCTCGATCTCGCGCGCCTCGACGATCCCGACGTGCGGCCCGATCTGGCCGAGCTGGGCGCCGCGACGGTCCACGCGTTGCGCGACGAGCCGGTGCAGTACTTCCGTCGCCTGCTCGGCAATGGGGCCGGGCTCGGCGAGCTGCTGACGAGCTCGACGAGCGTCGCCGACAGCGAGCTCGCAGAAGTGTACGGCGAGGATCTGCTGAAGACGTCGGGCACGACGGCCGAGCTCGATCCGAAGCGACGCGCGGGAATTCTCTCGCTGCCGGGCGTGGCGGCGGCGCTGTCGCACGCGAAACGCACGTCGCCGACGCTGCGTGGCAAGGCCGTGCTCACGGGGCTTCTGTGCACCCCGCCCGAGCCGCCCCCCGCGAACGTCAACACCACCCTCCCCGAGGCCACGACCGGCGCGAGCGTTCGTGAGCGGCTCGAGATGCACATGAGCTCGCCCTCCTGCCGCGGTTGCCATGCCCCGATGGACGGCCTCGGTTTCGCGCTCGAAGGCTTCGATTGGCTCGGCCGCTCGCGCGAGGAGGACAACGGCGTCGCCATCGACGACGAGAGCACGTTCCCGCTCGGTACGGAGGAGGTCACGGTGAAGGGCGCCGTCGAGCTCGGCGCGCTGCTCGCGGATTCGCCGGAGGTTGCCGCGTGCGTGTCGCGCCAGTGGCTCCGCTATTCGCTCGGCGTGACGGAGACGCGTGCGGCCGATTGCCTCGTGAACGAGCTTGCCACCGAGGCTCGGGGAACGGACGGGCTCGAAAAGATGATCGTGAAGGCGCTCGGATCCGACTGGTTTCGGCGCGGACCGGAGGAGGCACCATGACGAGTCGAAGACGCTTCCTCACGGCGGCCGGCGCTGCCACGAGCGCGCTCGCGCTTTTCCCGTGGCTCGAGCGGCGCGCCAAGGCTGCCGCGCTCCCGCCCCGGTTGCTCCTCTACTACACGCCGCACGGGACGATTTGGGATCAGTTCCGCTGCGCCGGCGGGGAGACGGACTTCGAGCTGTCTCCCATCCTCACTTCGCTCGCGAAGCACCGCGACCAGGTCGTGATCGTCGACGGCATGAAGATGGACAACGGGACGGACTATTACATCCCGCACACCTACACGATGCCGGTGCTCTGGACCGGGTCGCCGATCGACACGGCGAGCAGCCTCTTTTGCCGCGACGATCACATGCAGTGTTTCGGCTGGGGGACGGGCACGTCCGTCGATCAGACGATCGCCGAGCGACTCGCGCCGACGACGCCCTACCCGACGATCGAGCTGGGCTATCAGTGCGGAAACCTGCACCCGGCCAAGCGCATGATTTACACGTCGCCCGGCAACACCAAGAACCCGCTCGACGACCCGGCCGCGGCCTTCAAGCAGCTCTTCGGGGGCGACGTCGACCTCGGGGAAGCCGCCGCGGCGCGCGCCGAGCTCCGCCAGAAAAGCGTCCTCGACGCAGCGCTCGCCGACTTCAATGCGCGTCGAGCCAAGCTGGGTGCGGCCGACCAGTCGCGTCTCGACACGCACGCCGCCAGCATCCGCTCACTCGAAAAATCCCTGATGGGCTCGAACGCGATTTGCGAAAAGCCCACGGCGCCGACCGACATCACCGCTGAAACGGCCATCGACCGGCAGTCGGATCTGCTCGCGGGGATCTTCGGCTGCGGGCTCACGCGCATCGCGAGCTTCCAGCTCAGGATTGCCGACAACGACAACTCGCTCTACCCGTGGGTCGGGCTCGACGAAGGCGGCCATCACACGCTTTCTCACGAGAACGACGCCGCCACGTTCGCGACGCTTGCCAAGCTTTACACCTGGTACACCGAACGCTTCGTCTACCTCCTCGACCGCCTCGCCGCGACGCCCGACGTCGACGGGACGAGCGTGCTCGACAACACGCTCGTCGTCTGGGGCTCCGAGCTAGGCACCGGCTGGACCCACAGCCTCGACAACGTCCCGTTCATCCTCGCGGGCGGCGGAAGCGGTCGGCTGCGGGGCGGTCGCTACCTCAAGGTGACGAATACGCTCACGAATCGCGTGCTCGTCACGGCTCTCGAGGCGATGGGCATCACCGACGTCGAGAAGTACGGAACGACCGACACGGGCAGCGGTGGATTGCCCGGGGTCCTCACGTAGAACAGTCGCGCAGTCCGCTTCTGCTATCCTCGCCACGATGCGTGGTGTGGTGGACGCAATGTGCGGGCTCGCCTTGCTGGGCGGCGTCGCCTCGGTCGAGGTCGGCTGCGGCCCGACCAAGAGCGTTGCCCGCGAGGACACCCGCGGCACGGTGGGCGCCGCGAAACCACCCAACGTCGTCATCATCTTGGCCGATGATCTCGGATTCGGAGATGTCGGCGCCTACGGCGCTCTCTTCGGTACGCCCTCCCCTGCGCCGACGCCGCACCTCGACGCGCTGGCGGCCGAGGGCATGCTGTTCACCCAGGCGCATTCCTCGAACGGCGTCTGCACCCCCATCCGGTATGCGCTCCTCACCGGGAAGTACAACTGGCGCACGTTCAGCGACATCAGCTGGGGCTACGCCGCGCCCGACATTCCGCCCGGCGAGACGACGCTGCCGGAGTTTCTGAAAACACAGGGCTACGACACGGCCGCCTTCGGCAAGTGGCACCTCGGCGGCTTTTTCTACGATCGCGCAGGGACGCCGTACACCGGCCGCTCGCAGGAGCTCACGGATCCGGCGAGCATCGACTGGGAGCACCCCCTCGTGGGTCATGCCACCGACAACGGCTTCGACGTCTTCCGCGGGCTGGCGTGCAGCCTCAACCTGGCGCCCTACCTGTACGTGAAGGAAAACCGGCTCCAGATCTTCGACGCGAGCCTCGGCACCTACCGGGATGCTCTCAACACCGACGCCTACCAGAGCTTCACCACCGAGATGCTCAACGCCGGTTTCACGGTAGGCAACAACTCCACCGCCGGCCTCGGCGATCCGACCTACCACCAGGCCGACGCCGACCCCGTCATGCTCGGCGAACTCGAGCGTTACCTCGCCGGGCGAGCGACGAATCCCGTGCCGTTCTTCGCGTACGTCAGCATGTACTCGCCCCACGAGCCGTGGCACACCTCGCCGTCCTTTCAAGGCAGCGTGGGTTTCGAGTACGGAGATTGGATGTCCGAGGCCGATGCGCGCATCGGTCGTGTGCTCGCCGCCATTGACGACAACGGGCTCGCCGACGACACGCTCGTCGTTTTGACGAGCGACAATGGCCCGGAAATCACGGCGTTCATCAACGGCCGCGCCCACGGACGTGACTCGAATGGTCCGCTCCGGGGCATCAAGCACGAGGTGTGGGAAGGCGGAACCCGCGTGCCGTTCCTGGTGCGCTGGCCCGGGCAAGTGGCGCCCGGCACCGTATCGAACGAGCTCGTCTGGCACGGCGATATCTTTGCGACCGTCGCCGCGTACCTCGGCGCTGACCTGCCGAGCGACGTGGCGCCCGACGGCGAGAGCTTCCTCAACGTGCTGCGCGGGCAGGGCAAGCCGCCCCAGCGCCGCGATTCCATCGTCATCGCTTCCCGGTACGACCACCGCGCCGTCATCACGAACGACGGATGGAAGCTCATCGACAGCACGGGCGGGGGTGGCATCGACACCTCGTACGATTCCGCGAACGCGGACATCCCAGGGGCTTTCGGCGTCAATCAAGGCACCCCCAAGCAGCTCTTCCACCTGTCCTCGGATCTCGGAGAAGACCAAAACGCGCTCGCCGCCGTCACCGACGTGCCGGCCATCCGCGAGGGACTGGTCGCAACAGCGGGCCGCGACCTCCTTGGCCAGCTCGATCAGTACCGGACGACGCTCACGAGCGTCCTTTTCAAGCCACTTCCGGACAACGATCTCGACGGCATGCCGAACGAATTCGAGAACCAGCACGCTGGCCTCGATCGCGACAATCCCGCGGACGCCGCGCTCGATTTCGACGACGACGGCGTCACCAATCTAGCGGAGTACCAGAACGGAACCGACCCGGGCACTCCGGAGCGGATGCGTTAGATCTCGGCGCGCGTCGCTGCCCCGTCGCCGAAGATCGAAGCGAGGAGCTTCAAGAGGACGTCGAGGCCGAAGGGTTTTTGCAGCACGTGACGAACGCCGAGCCGCTCGAGCTCCCGCAGCTGGTCGCTCGGGGCCACGCCCATCATCGCGATGACGGGCAAGTCCGAGCCGGACTCGCGAATGCGGAGCACGAGGCCGATGCCGTCGAGGCGCGGCATCGACAGATCCACGACGAGCGCGCCGATGCGCGATTGCTCGGCACGAAAACGCTCGAAGCCGCTCTCACCGTCGCTCGCTTCGAGGACGCGGTAGCCGAAGCGGCTCATCCCCGCGCGCAGGACGTGTCGCACCATCGGCTCATCGTCGACCAACAGCACGAGCCCGTCGTTGCGAAGCAGCGGCTTCCCGCCGAGCGCGCTCCGCTCGACCGGATCGGGGCCGCGCGCAATGGGGAGGAACACCCGGAACTCCGAGCCCTCGCCGGGCGTCGAATCGACCTGGATGAAGCCCCCGTGCCCTCGGACGATGCCGAGCACCGACGAAAGGCCGAGGCCCGTGCCCTGATCGATGGGCTTCGTCGTGTAAAAAGGATCGAAGATGCGATCGAGATCGGCGGACGCGATGCCGCTGCCCGTGTCCTTCACCGAGAGCACGGCGTGCGGGCCCGGCTGGGCGCCGGGGTACAGGCTCGAAAGCGCGCGATCCACCTCGCTCCGCGCGAGACCGAGCGTCAGCGTGCCGCCCCCCGGCATGGCGTCGCGCGCGTTCACGCACAGATTGAGCAAGACCTGCTGGATTTGAGTCGGATCCGCCAGCACCTCTGCGTCGTGGTCGGTCACCTCGGCCGAAAGGGTGATCCCGCGCGGGAACGTCTCACGCATCAGGCCCGACACCTCCCGCAGCGCGGCCTTTAGCCTGAGCGTTTGGCGATCGCCGCTCGTGCCACGACCGAAGGCGAGTAGCTGCTTCAGGACCTTGGCGCCGCGCTCGACGCTCGTCCGGATCGTCGCGAGCAGCTCGTGACCGTCGGCGCCGTGCACGGAGTCGGGCAGCACTTCCGCGGCCATCATGATCGGCAAAAGGATGTTGTTGAGATCGTGCGCCACGCCCGCCGCGAGTTGCCCCAGCGACTCGAGCCGATCGGCACGCAGCAGGCGTTGCTGAAGCTGCTCTTTCTCGCGCCGGAGCCGCACCTGCTCGAGGGCCATGCGCGCCGCGTTCGGCAGGCGCGTCAGGCGATCCTTGAGGAGGTAGTCGGTGACGCCCTGTCGCATGGCGTCGACCGCAAGCTCCTCACCCAGGGCGCCGGACACGAGGATGAAGGGGGTTTCGTGCTGCCGTTCGCGCAGCAGGGCAAACGCGCTGAGCCCGTCGAAGCCCGGCAAGTTGTAGTCCGAAATGACTAAATCTGGCTGCGTTTCGAGCCGCTCGAGGTACCGACTCTTCTCCCAAACGCGCTCGAGTTCGAACTCGAGGCCACCACGACGGAGCTCGAGCTCGACGAGCTCGGCGTCGTTCGGATTGTCCTCGAGAAGCAGGATGCGTGGCGTCGCCATCAGGTCGCGGGTCCGGGCGTCTGGTTCAGGATCAGCCAATACATGCCGAGCTCCGTCACCGCCGCCATGAAGCCCTCGAAATCCACCGGCTTCACGATGTAGCTGTTGACGCCGAGGTGGTAGCTTTCGACCAGATCGCGCTGCTCGCGGGACGAAGTGAGCACGACGACGGGGATCGAGCGCGTCGCCGGATCCTTCTTCAGGCGCTCGAGCACCTCGAGGCCGTCGACCTTCGGAAGCTTCAGATCGAGCAGGATGAGTCGGGGCTGCTCGTCGGCTGCGCGCGCAGCGTGGGCGCCCGTGCCGAAAATGAAATCGAGCGCTTCCGCGCCGTCTTTCGCGATCTCGATGCGATTGGCGATCTTCGCCTTCTCGAGCGCGCGCAGCGTGAGCTCCCGGTCCGTCGGGCTATCCTCGACCAAGAGGATTTCGACCGGTAGCCGTTGCTCCATCCGCGCCTCGAGCGAGAGCGTACCATGTGAGTCGGCGAAAGACGCCGACCCAGCTCAATTGTCGCAGCAAATGACCGCCAGTGGCCCTCGTCCGCACAACGGGGTACGAGCCGTCGTTCGAAGCGGTCGGGCCGACGAGGCCCGAGAGGAGCCGAGTATGCACCCGGGAAGCGATGCTTGGCGGCGGTCGATCATCGAATGGCTGCCCCAATACCTTTGGACGAGCGACGCGACAGGGAACCTGACCTACGTGGACCGACGGTTCCACGAGCTCTTGGGCATTTCCGCGAGTGAGGGCGAAGCGGTCGGTTGGTTCACTTGCATCCACCCGGACGAGCGTGACGCGGCGCGCCAACGATGGTTCGAGTGCGTCGGGCAGGCTCGCGACTTTCGTCTCGAGTACCGGCTCGCGGTGGGCGACGTGTATCGATGGTTCGTGGCGCGCGCGCGCCCGGCGCGCGACGAGAGCGGCGCGGTCACGCATTTCGTGGGTACGGTGCACGACATTCACGAGGACGTGGCGACGCGCCTCGCGCTCAAGAGCGAGCAGGGGCGGCTCAGCGGGCTCGCCGCCTCGTCGCCGCTGATGCTCTACTCGTTTCGGCACTCGCCCGAGGGGCGGCCGACGTTCCCCTACGTGAGCCCGGCCTTCGAGCGCCATTTTGGCGTGAAAGGCGAGCTTCTCGTCGACGACGCGCTCACCTTTTTCATGCTCGGCCACCCCGACGACTCGCCGGCCATCACCGAGTCCGTGATCGCTTCGCGCGACAACCTTTCGCTGTGGACGCAGCAGTGGCGCTGTATCCTGCCCGATCGCGGCGTGATCTGGCTCGAGGCGCATGCGATGCCCGTGCGCGATCCGGACGGCGCGACCACCTGGCACGGCTCGCTCGCCGACATCACCGAACGCCGGCGCGTCGAGCAGGAGATCCGCAGTCTCAACAGCGAGCTCGAACGCCGCGTCGCCGAGCGAACCGCCGAGCTCGAGGCAGCGAACCGCGAGCTCGAAGCGTTCAGCTACTCCGTGTCGCACGATCTGCGTGAGCCGCTGCGCGCGATCAACGGTTTTTCCCGCGCGGTCGTCGAGGACTTCGGCGCGTCGCTCCCGCCCGGCGCAACGCGCCAGCTCGAGGCGATCCGCGCCGGCGCGCTGCGGATGGGGCGCTTGATCGACGACCTGCTCGCGTTCTCACGCCTGGGTCGCCAGCCGCTCAAGCGCCGCCCGACGGACCTCGCGCGCGTCGTGGAAGAGTGCCTGCGCGAGCTCGAGACGGCGAAAGGTACCACCGCCGTTCGCGTCGGCGAGATCCTGCCCTCGGACGTCGATGCTGCGCTCGCCAAGCAAGTATTTTTGAACCTGCTCGCCAATGCGTTCAAATACTCGAGGCCCCGCCCCACGCCGACCGTGGAGCTCGATTCCCGACGCGAAAATGGTCAGGTCGTGTACTCGGTGCGCGACAACGGCGTCGGCTTCGACATGAAGTATGCGAGCAAGCTCTTTCAGGTCTTCCAGCGCCTGCACGCCAAGGAGGACTTCGAGGGGACGGGCGTCGGGCTCGCCATCGTGCACCGCATCGTGAGCCGCCACGGCGGTAGGATTTGGGCCGAAGCGGCCATCGACGGGGGAGCGACGTTCTTTTTCACGCTTGGGGAAAACAGCGCCACCCCGGGCGAAGACGCCGAGTAGCGGGCCCCTCGAAACTCGAGCCCTCGGCGGAGCGTAGTTCGAGGCAGCCCCGTCATGTTTGCGCGCAAGAACCTCGCCCTCGGTCTCGTTGCGGGTCTGCTCGCTGCGTGTGGGGCCGTGGTGCGGCCCGACGGTGGCAAGGGGCTCTTGCCCGTCGGGGCGATGGCGCCCGATGTCGAAGGACAGCGCGCTGACGGCACCAGCGTTCGGCTCTCCGCGTTGCGCGGGCACCCTGCCGTCGTCTACTTCTATCCGGCCGACGAGACCCCCGGTTGCACGAAGGAAGCGTGCGCGTTCAGGGACACCTTCAAAGAGTACGAAGCCCTGCAGGTCACGATCTTCGGTGTATCGAGCGATTCGGCGCAGAGCCACGACGAGTTCCGCGCGAAGCACGCCTTGCCATTTCCCCTCGTGGCCGATGAAGACGGAGTCCTCGCGAGCGCCTACGGCGTGTCGAGCACCCTCGGGCTCACGTCGCGCGTGACGTTCCTGGTCGGCGCCGACGGCAAGGTCGCGCGCGTGTGGCCCGAGGTCGATCCGGGCGTGCACGCGAAAGAGGTACTGGCCGCCGTGCGCGCCATCGCCCCACCGGCGGGCGCGTCAGCATCGACCAGAGCCGCGTCCGCCGCGCCCGAGTAGGCGTCCTTGACGCTTCGCCGGGGGAGCGTACGGTTAGAAGCGGTGAGGTGACGGTGTGATGCGTCTTGCTTTTGGTGGGTGCGGAGTGTTGCTCGTGGTTCTGCTGGTGGGGTGCGCGGGTCATTCGACGACCAGGCCGACGGCCGGCGACGACCCCGCGGACACCGGGCCCAAGGTCACGGGCTCGATGCCGCCAGCAGCGGAGGGAGCCGACGCGCCGCCTTCGGGGGTGGACATCGACTACCAGGTGGATCCCTCGTCCCCCCTGCCGCCCGGGCCCGTCGGCATCGGCGTCGGCACGGGTGGAGGGGCGAGCGCAGGCGGAGGACGGCCGGGAAGCGGCCCCGCCCCAGGCGCAAGCGGCACGGGCGGGAGCGCGGTGGCCCGCGCTGGGAGCGGCGGCAGCGGCGAGAGCGGCGGTGAAGGTGGCAGCCCCGCGACGGGCAGCACGACCGTTCCCCTCACGGGACCGCGCGCCGATTACACGCTCGCAACGTTCGTCTCGAGCCCCGCGCCCGAGGACGACGAGTCTCTTCAGGGCAACGGATGGTTGAGCACGGAGTCGATCCTTGCGGAGCGGACGGAAGTGGCCGTGCCAAGGGGCGCAACCCTCGCGGCCGTGCTCGTCAGCTCGAGTGGCACCATCGTCGATGCCGCCGTCAGCAGCTGCGAGAGCCGACCCCCGAGCCCCGGCGTGCGCATGGTTCCCGGCGCCCACCCCACGATTCAAGCCGCGCTCGATGCCGCGACGCCCGGTGACACGATCTTGGTCGCGCCCGGCATCTACTTCGAGCACCTGCGACTGCCTCCGTTCGTCACGCTCCGCGGATCGGGCGCAGGCAGTACCATTCTCGACGGGGAAGGAACCGGCGAGAGTCTGATCGACTTCACGGGCGCCACCTCCGCGGTGGTGAGCGGTTTCACGCTGCAGAACGTCGGGCAACGCGACGATTGTGCCGGCACCGCACCGACGGAGTGCTCCGGCGATTGGTACTCGGCAGCGGTGTACGCCGACGGTCACGCCGATGGTTGCGGGACGGAGTCGTCGATCCTCTTCACGCGCAACATCGTCAAGGACAGCGACGTCGGCTTCCTCCTCTATTTTCACGCGCGGGCGATCGTCACCAACAATATCTTCCTGCGAAACAACTACGGTTTCGTGGCCAATCACCACCAGGACCACTCCTTGGTCGCGCAGAACGTCTTCTACGAGAACAGCGAAGTGGCAGTCATGGCGCAGGCCTCGTACCTGAGCGTGATCGGCAACATCATGGCGAACAACGGCGACGCCTACTCCGAGGAGTTCGTTCAGCAGGGCTTCGTGGGCTGCAACGTGCTCGCGACAGGCGATGCGCCGGGCACCCTGCGCGAGGGCGCCTTCAGCGAGCTCGTTCCCGACTTCGTTGCGCCCGAGACGCTCGATTTTCGACTCGCGGAGGACTCGATGGCCCGCGGCCTCGGCTGCCTCGGGCCGGACCACGACATCGCGACCGATCCAGGCGCCTTCGGTGGACCGCTCGGCAACTGGTCCCCCATGAGTCAGGAGACGCCATAGCGACCGCGGGACCGCTCCGCCTGCTCGTGTACGACGCGACCCAAGCCGAGCGTCCGCCGCGGCTCTTGGGGCACAGCTGGCGCATCGGCTCGCGCCTCTACGAGGCGCAAGGCCTCATCGACGCAAGCTACGGGGCCCGAACCTTCGAGGGCGCCCTGGATTTCTTGGCGCGCGCCCAGCGCCCCATCGGGGAGATCCAGTTCTGGGGCCACGGCCGGTGGGGGCGCGTGCTCATCGAGCGCGAAAGCTTCGATCGCTCGACGCTTGCCGCATCGCACCGTTTGCGACCCAGGCTCGACGCGCTGCGCGAGCGACTGGCTCCGGACGCGCTCATCTGGTTTCGGACCTGTGAGACGCTCGGAGCGATGCCGGGGCACGACTTCGCACGCGCCCTCGCCGACTTCACGGGCGTGAGGGTTGCCGGGCACACGTTCGTCATCGGCTACTTTCAGAGCGGCCTGCACGCGCTTTCGCCGGGCAACACGCCGAGCTGGGCGCCGACGGAAGGCCTCGCCCTCGGAACCGCCGAGAACCCCGAGCGCGCGTTCGGGTCGGGACCTGGGCGCCCGAACACGATCACCTGCTTCACGGGTCAGCTGCCGCCCGGCGTTTGAACGCCGCGCCGCGTCGCGAACGGCCGCGGCTCAGCGGTGGAGCCAGAGCCGCAGCGTCGCGAGGAGTTGCTCGGTGTTCACGGGCTTGGCCAGGTAGTCCGAAGCGCCGGCATCGAGGCATTTCTCGCGGTCGCCCTTCATCGCCTTGGCCGTGAGCGCGACGATGGGCAGCCGCTGGAAAGCCGGCTTTTGTCGAATCAGCTGGATGGTTTGGAAGCCATCCATCTCGGGCATCATGATGTCCATCAGCACGAGCGCGATGTCCGGCGTCTTCTCGACCCAATCCACCGCTTCCTGACCGGTCTGCGCCGTGATCACGGTCATGCTGTGACGCTCGAGCACGCTGCCGAGCGCGAAGATGTTGCGCACGTCGTCGTCGACGACGAGCACCGTCTTGCCGCGGAGGTCGTCGTCCGATTGGTGTAGCCGCTCGAGCATCTGCTGCTTGTGGGGCGGCAGATCCGCAATCACGCGGTGAAGGAACAGCGCCGTCTCGTCGAGCAGGCGCTCCGGCGACTCGACGCCCTTGATGACGACCTTGCGCGCGAGGTCGCGAAGCTGACCGGCGTGCTCGGGGGCGAGCTCCCTGCCCGTGAAGACGACCACGGGGAGATCGGGCAGGCCCTCGTCGTCGCGGATCCGGTTCAGCACGTCGAAGCCCGAAATATCCGGCAGCCGGAGGTCGAGGACCACGCAATCGATCGGCTCTTTCCGCAAGATTTCGAGGGCAGCCTCCCCCGTTTCGGCCGCGACGATCTCGATGTCGTCGTGCGCGAGGAGCTCGCGGATGCTGAGCTGCTCGGCGGCGTCGTCCTCGACGACGAGCAGGCGTCGCTTGCGCGGGACCGCATATTCCTTGATGCGCGAGAGCGCCGATTCGATGCCCTCGGTGGTCGCCGGTTTCGTGATGAACGAGAAAGCGCCGCGCGAGAGCGCATCCTGGCGGTTCTCGTCGAGCGTGACCATCTGGACGGGAATGTGACGGAGGGCGGGATCCCGCTTCAGGTTGCTGAGCACCGTCCAGCCGAGCATGTCCGGCAGGAAGACATCGAGCGAGATGGCGGTGGGGCGGTACTCGCGAGCGACCTCGAGCGCGTCCGCACCGCGGTTCACGACGAGAACCTTGAAGCCCGTGTCGTGCGCGAGATCCACGAGCACGCGGGCGTAGTGCGGGTCGTCTTCGATGATGAGCAGCGTCGTGTCGCCCGGCTGGACGTCGGCGCGGTCGTCGGGGATCTGCTCCGGCGTGGCATCGGCCACGCGCACCGCCGTCGAAACGGCGGGTGCGGCCGGGCCCGGGCGCTGGGGCTCACCCACCCCGAGCGTTGCCGGCCCCACGTACTTGAGCGGCAGGTAGAGCGTGAACGTGCTTCCGGAGTCGGGCGTGCTGCGCAGCGTGAGCTCGCCGCCGAGCAGGTGCGACAGCTCACGGCTGATCGCGAGCCCGAGCCCCGTCCCGCCGTACTTGCGACTGGTGCCGGCGTCGGCCTGCTGGAAGGCCTCGAAGATGATCTTCTGCTTCTCGGGCGCGATGCCGATGCCGCTGTCGACGACCTCGAAGGCGATCACGGTGCCG
>Ga0070682_100000364_pt1 | contig 30485 bp, 21 predicted proteins | sample KBSC63LmetaG_FD_64668 | JGI IMG/M metagenome (GOLD analysis project Ga0070682, IMG submission 64668) | Corn rhizosphere microbial communities from Kellogg Biological Station, Michigan, USA - KBS C6-3L metaG | ecosystem: Host-associated > Plants > Roots > Rhizosphere | place: USA: Michigan...
ATACCCACGCGGTGGATCGAGGCGCAAGCGTATTTCCGTAATCGGCCTCGAACCGCGGGTGGAAGTTCCTGTCAGCGGCATGAGTCGAAGGCCCGATCGCCCGGGTCGTGGCAGGTGAGGCAGGGGCGGGCGTTCTGGCGCAGGGCTCGCCCGCACCGAGAAATGAAGCCCGGAGGGTGGGGGTCAACGCCCCGACGGAACGCGCCGGGATCTCCGGACGGCAGGCCGCTGCCGATCCCCCCCATCGCAGCCGTCGCGTGGCACGAGACGCAGTCGCGCTCCATGTGGCAGCTCACGCAAGCGTTCAGGTTGCGCTCGGCCTCCCAGGCGTGGTGACCGGCGCCGCGCGGCGCTTCGGTCCAGATCGAGGGAGGCGGGTGGTAGCGCCCGCGCTGCGCGATGTTGCCGACCGGACCCGAAAGGGTGACGCCCGCGCGCTGGTGGCAGCCAAGACAGAACGACTGCTGCTGGTGGCAGCTCGTGCAGGTCGGACTGTTCTGACGGGCGGCGATCGCGTGCATGCTCAAGAAGTCGTTCGGGTGGATTTGACGGGGGCGCACCTTGCCGTCGTGACACCCGGTGCAGAAGCGCTCGGCATGGCAGCTCGAGCAGAAGCGGCTGTCGTCGCCGGCGATTCGCTTGTGGCGCTCGAGCCAGTCCGGTCCGTGCTCGGCGTCGTGGAGCCAGGCGGGCGGCTCGAGCCGGCCCTCGGGAAAGGTCGTCACGAGCTCGGCGCCCTGGGTGAGGTGGCAGGTCGGGCAGGCACGCGACGCCTCGCCGCGCTTGGCGGCGTCGCGCGTGTGGCACGAGAAGCAGCCGCGCATGCGCGGAAGCTGGTCGAACGTCGCCTGCGCGAGGACGCCCACGTCGCCGTGGCACCCCTTGCACTCGACGCCGCGCGCCGCGTGAACGGCGTGGTCGAACTTGAGGTGCGGCGGAGGGATCACGGTGCGAAGCACGCGCTGTCCGTCCTCCTCCCGGTAGCCGATATGGCAGAGCGCACAGCGCCCGAGCGCGTCCGCGCCGGCCAAGACCGACGCGCCGCGGTGGTTCGTGCCGTGGCAGCCGTCGCAGCGCGTTCCGGCGGGTAAGAGTGAATCAGCGCTCGAGCGGCTAGTCTTGGCTTTGTCGTGGCAGGTCGCGCAGGTGGCGCCGAGCGCGACGTGCCGCGCGTGGTCGAAGCGAATCCCGATGCTCTGCGGCGGAAAGATCACGGGACTCGGTCCGCCGTCACCCGCTACGGCGCCGGGCGGTCGCGGGCCGGGCAAAGCGGGTGCCGCCGCCACGGGCGCCAGCAGCCCGAGCACGAGCCCGACGAGCGCGGCCACGGCCACGACCCACGTCGACAGGGAGCGCTCACGCCCGCTCATCGGAACACCGAAAGGTCGAGGGTTGCGAGGAGTCGGTAACGCTGCCCGACCAGGCGATTCATGCTCTGCTCCCATTCCACGCCGAAGCGCGAGCGCGTGCCGAGCGCGTTCGGGCGGACGCCGAAGCCGAGCACGTAGGTGAAGCTCGTGGCGTAGCGCTCGGGGCGGAGGTCGTCGGCGAAGTCGTAGAGCGAGAGCACGACCAGCGAGTCGTAGTAGCCGTTCTTCCAGAGCTCCTGGCTCGTGACATCGGCGCCGACGCGATGACCACGCTCACCCGTCTCGGCCTGACCACGCAGCGAAAGGCTGCCCGAGCCGTGACGGTAGCGACCCCCGAGCGTGCCGAACGGATCGACCGCGCGCGTCACGACCTCCTGATTCGGCGCGTTCGCGTAGGTTGCGGGATCGCCGAGCGTTTCGAACAATCGCGAGCCGAACCCGAGTGCGGCGTCGAAGCGCCGTGAGACGGCCCAGTCCGCGCGCCCCTTGAACGTCGTGATCGCCGAATGCGCGAACCAGTTGAACACCGAATCACCGTCGAACGTCGGCACCACGCGCTCGTAGTCGGCCCCGAGCGTCAGGCGTCCGGTCGGAAACACGTCGAGCCCGAGCGCCTGATTGCTGACGAGCCCGGCGTAGAAATCGTAGACGACGCTGCCGCTCAGCGAACCGAACGAGAACGGCGAGAGCCGGAGCGACGCCCCCACCTTCTCGGTCGAAACCCGATCGGCGGAGTAAGTGCGGAGCTGACCGCTCGGATCGAGGAACGGCGAGACCACGACGCTGTCGCGATTGATCACGCGCCGGTACGTGACGCGCGCGTGGACCCAGCCGAGGTCGCTCGTCTCGAGCGCGACGCCGACGGCCGGCGCGAGCTTCGATTCTTCGAGGTACCCCGTCCACTGGTTCTGCCGGAGGTCGTCGCGCGAGCCGCGCGCGACACCTTGCGCCTCGAAGCGCGACGTCCCGAGCAGCGGCAACCCGGAACGCTGCTCGAAGCCGCCGTACGCCTCGAGCGTCAGGTATTTCGGCGCAGCGAGCGTCACCTCGGCGCCGTCGAACGACCACCAGCCGAGCACGTCCGCGACGTATTGCCGGCCCAGGCGAAACCCGAGCGCACCGTCGAGGTACCGCTCGCCCTCGAGATACGCGTACTGCAGGTCGAACGGAGCCTGCTCGAGCCCCGGCACGAAGCGGTTCGAATGGGGGTCGCGCTCCGCTGGATCCTGACCGAGGTCGGCATCGAGGCGGAGCCGCGAGCGAAACGAAAGCGCGGGGTGCGTCGGGATCGAGTCGCCCGTGAGGTCGTAGAGCGACATCCCGAGCGTGCTCGTGTAGCGACGGCGTCTGAGCTCGGGGCTGTCGCCGAACGGACTCGAGAGCGTGTAGTACTGGGCCGACGCGGTCGCGTCGATCTCCGTGTTGTACGCGCGCGCGGTGCGCGCCGAGACGAGCACCGCGAACGTTCCGAGCACGGCACCCGTTTGGCGCCGCTTTCGGCTCGTCGCGCTCGGCGGGCGAGGCATGCGGGCGGACGGGAGCATCGCCGCGGACGCGCCGGGCCGTCAACGGCTACCCCTCTGGTGCGCCGACGCGTGCGACCGCGCCGAGCCTCAGAGCCTGTGGAAGACCGCGATGACGGGCGAACAGGTGGCCTGGCCGTCGTCGAAGAGGATGATGTCGGCGCCGGAAACCGTGTACGGAGAGGCTTCGACCATCGCGGAGCTGCCGGAGGTATTGCCGCAAGTCGGCACCACGGAGATCAGCGTGCCCGCGGTGGTGTACGTGCCCGCCCCGGTGTTCTGCGAGGTCTGGCCCTGAGCCGAAGCTTTCGAGACGATCTCGACGGTGCCGCCGCTCGCGCTCGTCGCCTCGAAGCGCGCGATCTCCACGAGCGAGACCCCGAGCGCGTTGTAGTTCGCAGTCACGTCGACGCACTCGGCAGCCTGACCGTACACGAGCTGGTGCTCGAGGTAGTACGTGCCCGACGCGATAACGCCACCTTGCGGCGTGGGGGGCGCCTCATCGCCGGCGTAGTCCATCGTGGCCCGGGGAGCGTCGGGCGAAAGGTCGCTGCAGTGCTGGTCGACGATGCCTCCGCTGCCGCCGGTCCCGCCGCTTCCCCCACTCCCTCCGGTCGTGCCCCCAGTCGCGCCGCCCCCGAGACTTCCGCCCGTTCCGCCCCTTCCACTCGTTCCACCCGTTCCGGCATCGTTCCCGTCACTCGCGTCGTCATCCGAGTGGGACTTGCCCGAGCAGCCAGCGACGATGACGAGTGCTCCGAACAGTACGCCCCAACGCATGGTGACCTCCCGCAGAAGTTAGTAATCCGAGCTCAAGACTTTACCACGGCATCGGAGCCCGCGTCCTCCCAGCCCAAAATCGCACCGACGAGCCGCGTCGCCGCGATCGTGCCGACCGGCAAGAGCAGGAGCCCGCAGCAGAGCCAGAACGCGAGCGCGAACGCGAGACCGAAGCCGAGCACGCACGCGAAGTTATCGCGCACGAGCGCCACGCGACCGCGGAAGCCCGCGCCGCGCAACGTGAGCGGGTAGTCGAAGAGGCCCCACGCGACGAGCAGGGAGCTCAGCACGCTACCGAGCGCGAAGGTGAGCGGCGCGAGCACGGGCACGAAGACGTCGAGCAGCCAGAGCACGAAGAACGCGGGCAACGCGACGAGCAGCGCGCCGCACAATGCGCGAAAGCCGCACAGAACCTCGGCGAAAAAGCCGAGCGGCGCGCGGGAGGGCGCGCCCACGCGCGCTTCAATCTGCCCGACGATGCTCTCGAGCGCGGGTGCGCTGAGCGGCGGCGCGAGCGCGAGCGAAGCGAACCACCCGACGATGACGACGACGAGCGCGAGGCCGTACCCCGCCGCTTCGATCCCGATGCGCCCGAGCGTCGTCGTCGGGTCGGGCAAGCGCGCTTCGAGCCACGGCCGCGCCACGACGAGACCGAGCGCCGCGAACGCACCGAAGAGCACCGCGAACACGAGCGCCGGCACGAGCGCCCGACCCCACAAGGCGGGACTCCGCCAAAGCTCGCCGAGCGCGAGCGGCAGCGACAAAACGCCGCGCAAAAATCCGGGCCTTTCCTTGCGCGGTGTTGCGCGAAGTTCAGTCACGTGCGGGAGAGCCTAACGCTCGCCGGGGTTTTGTGTTACTTTTGGCTACACTTGACCACAGCTTTTCGCTCTTTCCGAAGCTGGGTGATCGCCGCGTTTGCGACGCTGGCGACGCTCGGCTGTCAGCTCGTCGCAGGCGACTTCACGCTCAAGGACGCGGCGCCCGCCGAGTCGAAGTCCGACTGCCAACCGGGTGAGTACCGCTGCAACGGCGAATACCTGCTCACCTGCGGCGCCAAGGACGCCGGGTGGCTCGTGAAGCAACCCTGCGGCAGCGCGATGCTCTGCGACTCGAAGAGCAAGCAGTGCCAGGCGTGCAAACCGGGTGACCTTCGCTGCGACGGCGCATCGCGACAAGAGTGCAAGCCGGACGGCAGCGGCTGGGTGCAGGTCCAGGCCTGCGACAGCGAGGCCATGTGCAACCCGACCTTCTGCGGCGCCTGCAAGCCCGGTGAGTTCGCGTGCCGCGGCGCGGACGCGAACGTCGGCAACGAGATTTGGGAGTGCGGCCCCGAAGGCGGGTGGACGATCGAGCACGAGTACTGCGCGACCCCCGGCCTCTGCGAAGCGAGCATCGACGCCGGACGCGCCAGCGCGACGTGGAACATGAAGTGCATGACGCCCGTCTGCGAGTCGGGCGCGTACGATTGCGACGGCACGAATCTCCGGCATTGCCGGCCCGATCAAACGGGTTGGGACGTGGTCGACACCTGCGCCACGCGCGAGCTTTGCGATCTCGGCCGCACCCAGGCGCTCGCCAACGCGGGCGTGATCGACATGTGTCCGGTGGGCTGCGGCACGGCGGGCGCGTTCTTGTGCGACGGCAACAAGCTCCAGCGCTGCCGCGACGATCTCACGGCGTGGGACGTCGCGATGGAGTGCACGCCCGATACCGAGTGCAACCCCGTGCAGGGCACGTGCAGCGCCCTCTGCACCCCCGGCGAGTATCAGTGCAACGGCGCGATCTTGCGCAAGTGCGGTGACGATCGTCACTTCCACGCCCAGGACACGTGCGCTTCGGCGGCCCTCTGCCAGGTCACGAGCGAGCCCGCGAGCGGAAGCTGCGCGCCGCCTGGGTGCCTCAAGGCGGGGGACTACCTCTGCGAGGGGACGAGCCTCAAGCGTTGCCGCGACGATCTCATGGGGTACGATGAGGTCGAGCAGTGCGCCTCGGAGGCGCTCTGCAGCGCGCCGGACAAGCGCTGCAACGACAAGGTCTGCGAGCCCAACGAGCTTCGTTGCTTCGACGTCACGGTAGACATCGCCGAGCTTCGCCATTGCAAAGCGGATCTCACGGGCTGGGACGCCGACCCGCCCTGCGAGGCCGGACAGTTTTGCAGCAACGATCCGGCCGATCCGGGCTGCAAGATCGATTGCCCGGCACCCGCTCGCTGCAACGGGCCCGAGCTCCAGCGCTGCACGCCGGACGGCTGGGTGCATCAGGCGAGCTGCGCGACGGGCGACCTCTGCACCTGCACCCTCGGTCCCGCCGGAACCTGCACGCTCGGGCTTGGCTCGGACGGCTGCGGCGTTCCGCTCTGCGGCGGAACGCTCGCAACCTTCCAATGCAGCGCCGCGACGCTGCAAAAGTGCGCCGACGGGCGCAACGGCTGGACCACCTCGGCCGATTGTGTGGACAGCGCGCTCTGCTACGCGGGGACGGCGCCGCTCTACAACGACGGCTACTGCGCCGTGTGTCCGATCGCGAACGAGACGCAGTGCGTGAGCGGCAACCCCACGACGCTCCGCAAGTGCTCCGCCGACCGGACGATGTGGTCGACGACGCAAACCTGCGGCTCCTCCGGGTGCATCGACAGCAGCACGGCCGACTATTGCGCGGTCTGCGGCACGGGGCAGGTCATGTGTGGCGGCGCAACCCTGCAGAAGTGCGGCACCGACCAGAAGAGCTGGGTCAGCACGACGTGTATCAGCGCGGCCTTGTGCGATGCGCCGAATGGGCAGTGCGACATCTGCACGCCGAACACGAACACGTGCACGGGCGCCTCGAACCTCACGTGGAACCACTGCAGCAGCGACGGGCAGGCCATCCAGTCGCAGACCTGCCCGAACGTCTGCGACGCCGCGATGGGTCAGTGCGACAGCTGCGTGGCGGGAACCGCGCGCTGCTCGAACAACATCCTCTACAAATGCTCCTCCGACGGGCAGACCGAAACGCCGACGACCTGCGCGACGGCGGCGCTCTGCAGTGCGTCGGGCTCGGGGAGCTGCACGACGCCGACGTGCGCCGTGGGCGAGCACCGCTGCAACGGCGCACAACCGCAGGTCTGCAACTCGAACCGCAACGGCTGGGACAACGCCGGTACCGCCTGCGCGACGAATGCGCTTTGCGTCGGCTCGAGCGGCACGTGCACGGCGCCGACGTGCGCCGTCGGCGAGCACCGCTGCAATGGCGTACAGCCGCAGGTCTGCAACGCCAACCGCAATGGCTGGGACAACCAGGGAAGCGCCTGCCAGACGACGGCCCTCTGCGTCGGTTCGAGCGGAACGTGCACGGCGCCGACGTGTGCCGTCGGCGAGCACCGCTGCAACGGCGCGCAGCCCCAAGTGTGCAACGCGGGTCGCAACGGCTGGGACAACCTCGGCACCGTGTGCGCCAGCACGGCGCTCTGCAACTCCAGCGCGGGAACCTGCACCCAGGCTTCGTGCTCGGCCAACGAGACCCAGTGCCTCGGCGCCCAGCCCCAAATTTGTAAGGGCGACCTCACGGGCTTCCAGAATCTGCCCATCACCTGCGCGACCCCGGGGCTCTGCCATGAGCTCGACGGCACCTGCGGCACGCCTGCTTGCGACGCGATGCAGCTCCGCTGCACGGGCGCGCAGCCGGAGATCTGCAACACCGATCGCACCGCCTATCAGGCGAACGGCCCCGCGTGCGCGACGGCGGCGCTCTGCAATGCAGGCATCTGCACGGCACCGACCTGCAACATGGGTGACGTCCGTTGCAACGGCGCACAGCCGCAAACGTGCAACTCCGGTCGCACCGGCTGGTCGAACGTCGGCTCCGCGTGCGCCACCGCCGCGCTTTGCAACTCCAACACGGGCATGTGCGACCCCGCCGCCTGCCAGCCCGGCGATACGCGCTGCAACGCCGCGCAGCCGGAGGTGTGCAACAGCTCGCAGACCAACTGGACCAACATGGGCTCGGCGTGCGCCACCGCCGCGCTCTGCGTCCCGGCAAGCGGCACCTGCACGGCACCGACCTGCATGCCGATGGAGAAGCAGTGTGCCGCCGAGCAGCCGCAGATCTGCAACGCGAATCAGAACGGCTGGACCGACAACGGTCCGGCCTGCGCCACCTCCGCCCTCTGCATGGACGGCATGTGCTCGTCCCCGTTCTGCAACGTGGGCCAGAAGACTTGCGATGTCGCGCAACCGCAGATCTGCAACGCCGGACGCACGGCCTACGTCGACAACGGCCCCGCCTGCGCGAGCGAGCCCTTGTGCATGAACGGCGTCTGCCAGACGCCGACCTGCTCGGCGAACCAAAAGCAGTGCGCCGGGGCCGTGCTCCAGCACTGCAACGCCACGTTCACGAACTGGGTCGACGAAGACACCTGCGCGACGCCCGCCCTCTGCAACGAGACCGCGGGGCGCTGCGACATGCCTACCTGCGCCGTCGGAGAGGTCCAGTGCACGACGAACCGGCTCGAGAAGTGCAACATGGATCGCAACGGCTTCGACTTGCTCCAGACGTGCACGTCTGCGGCGCTGTGCGACGAGCCGAACAAGGAGTGCGACGACTGCGTCGCGCCCGACGTCTCGTGCATGGCGAACGTCCTCTCCGTGTGCGATGCCACGGGTCACTACGTGACGACGCCCTGCTCCATGGACGAGACCTGCGACCCTGATATGGCCGCCTGCGTCCCGAACCCGTAAGCGCACGGCTCTCCATGGACCCCAATCCATTGGGGTCCATCAAAGACGCTGTCGGAGGGGACGGGCTCACGCGCGGAACGCTCGACAATCGCTGCGTTTTGCGAAAAGGGTGTAGGCGTTGGACGGTTCGTCAGTCAGCGCGGAAAAGCCGCTCGCCTTCACCCCCTGCCTTCACCTCTTCACGGAGCGCATGTGGGTGAACGCCGGCGAGGGCCTCTTCGACGAGGGCCGCGAAGAGCTCGTCCCCGTGCTCGCCCTCTGGTTCGATTACGCGGGCGTGAAGGTACGCGCGGCCGATCGGCGCACGCGTTTCTTCGTCGCGGAGGGCGACGGCGTGGGCGTGGTCGGGCGCGACCTGGCCGGGGAAGCGCGCGCGCAGTGCCTGCTCGAGAGCTTCGGCGCCATCGAGCTCGACTGCTCGGAGCACGTGAGCGCGGGCCCGAACGCCGACGCCGACTACCTCGTGCAGTTCGACGGCGACGTTCATTCGTACTGCTCGTTCGGCGCCTGCGCGCTGCCGCAGCTCCGCGCGCTCGGCTGGGTCATCAGCGTCGACGCGAGCTACCCGTATCAGGTCGTCGAGACCACCGCTCCCTGGTACGCGCACGTCGAGCCCGACGAGGAGCGCACCGACTGGTTCGGGCTCGAGCTCGGCATCGAGGTGGACGGGCGGCGCGTGAACCTCGTGCCCGCGCTGATCGAGATGCTCGAGGGGCGCGGCGACACGGAGAGCATCGAAGCGCTGCTCAAGATCCCGGCACGACTGCGCGCCGTCCCGCTCGGTGACAACCGCTACGTCGCGATCCCGCCGGAGCGGCTGCGCTTCGTGCTCAAGGTGCTGCTCGAGCTCTACCGGGGCGAGACGCTCGTCGACGGCACGCTGCGCTTCCCGCGCACGGGTGCCGCCAGCGTCGCGAAGCTCGATCAGGGCCTCGGCAATGCGGCCGGCCTTTTGTGGTCGGGCATGACGGCCGCGATCGAGCGGGCGCGGCGCCTCGGGGCTCCGGTCAAAGAAGCGCCGGCCGAGGCACTCGTCCCGAAGAATCTCGGCGCGACGCTCCGGCCCTACCAGGAAGCCGGCGTGCGCTGGCTCGCCGAGCTCGTCGAGCACGACGCCGGGGGCGTTTTGGCCGACGACATGGGCCTCGGCAAGACGCTCCAGACCATCACGCACCTGCTCCGCGAGAAGCAAGCGGGACGCGCGGATCGGCCGAGCCTGGTCGTGATGCCGACGAGCCTCGTCGGCAACTGGCAGCGCGAGCTCGCGAAGTTCGCCCCCGAGCTCAAGGTCGTCGTCTTGCACGGCCCCAAGCGCGAGAGCCAGCGCAGCGCGGCGCCGCACGCGGACGTCGTGATCACGAGCTACCCGCTGCTCGTGCGCGATCTCGAGCAATTCCGCGGTCAGCCGTACTACCTCCTCATCCTCGACGAGGCGCAGGCCGTCAAGAACCCGCGCAGCCTCGCCGCGCGCGCCGTGCGCGAGCTCACTGCGCGCCATCGGCTCTGCCTGAGCGGCACGCCGATCGAGAACAACCTGGAGGAGCTCTGGGCGCTGTTCGATTTCTTGATGCCCGGTCACCTCGGCGACGGCGAGCGTTTCCGCACGCAATTTCGCATCCCGATCGAGCGCCTCGGCAATCAGCTGAAGCTCGAGGCGCTGCGGAGCGCCGTATCGCCCTTCATTCTCCGGCGCATGAAGGAAACCGTGGCCACCGATCTGCCGCCGAAGACGGAGATCGTGCGCAGCGTCGAGCTCTACGGCGACCAGCGCGAGCTCTACGAAAGCATTCGCGTCGCGGCCCACGGCGACGTGCGCCGCGCGATCCGCGAGAAGGGCGTGCAGGGCGCGACCGTCGCGATCCTCGATGCGCTGATGAAGCTTCGGCAGGTGTGCTGCGATCCGCGGCTCGTGAGCGTGCCGTCGGCGCGGCGCGTGAAGGAGTCCGCGAAGTTCGACCTGTTTTTCGACGTGCTCGAGACGCAGCTCGCTCAGAAGCGTCGCGTGCTCGTGTTCTCGCAGTTCACGCGCATGCTCGACCTCATCGCGAACGGGCTCGAGGAGCGCGGGCACGGGTACGTCGAGCTCACGGGCGCGACGCAGGAGCGCCAGCGCGTCGTCGATCGCTTCCAGGCGGGCGAGGTCGACGTGTTCCTCATCAGCTTGAAGGCGGGCGGCACGGGGCTGAACCTCACGAGCGCCGACACCGTGATCCACTACGATCCGTGGTGGAATGGGGCCTCCCAGGCCCAGGCGACCGATCGGGCGCACCGCATCGGGCAGACCCGTCCGGTCTTCGTCTACAATCTGATCGCGATGAGCAGCGTGGAGGAGCGCATGCTCGGCCTGCAGCATCGCAAGGCGGAGCTCGCGAGCCAGCTTCTTGGCGGCACCGGCCCGCGCGTGCCGCTCTCCGAGCTCGACGTTGACGACCTTTTCGCCCCGCTCGGCGACTAGCACGCCGGAACCTTCCCGCACGCAGCGTCGTCGCAAATCTTTCGCCGTCTCGTCTTTCCTGAGAACGCGTAGGGAGCTTCTCGCGACGAAGCGGTTGGTTATTTCTCAAGTCGAGACGCATGGGGGCTTGCGCTCGAACCGTGATGGGCGGCATGGATCCAAGACGAGCTCAGGCTCGTACACACGCGGGGGGTTCGAGCGTGAGCTCGGACAATTCTAGGAAACGTAGCTGACGTTCTCGTGACTCGTGGTAGGCGCCGTCCCGGCGCAGCGGGTACCTGACGCTAGCTTCGACCCTTAAGAACATGGATCCCCAGACCGTCGGCACGCTGAAGACCTCCCCGTTCGGGGAGCTCCTCGTGCAGGCGTTCGACCACCGCCTCACCGGGACGCTGGTGCTCGAGGAAACGACCGGGGCCCGGCACGGCATCTACCTCGAGGCCGGAACCCCGCGCAAAGCGAAGCTCGGCGACGGGTCCGTGCACCTCGGCGAGGTGCTGGTCGAAACCGGCGCCATCAGCAGCAGCGTCCACGAGGAGACGCTCGCGCGCGCCCTCCGGGACCACGTCCTTCATGGGCAGCTCCTCGTCGGAGAGGGGCGCATCAGCGAGGAAGCGCTCGGGCTCGCCCTGCGCGAGCAGCTGCACCGCCAGCTCGTTCTCTTGTTCCGGCAGCCGGAAGACACGCACTACGGCTATTTCGAGGGCAGGAACTTCCTGGAGCGCTGGGGAGGGCCCGCCGCGATCGAGCCGAGCACGCTCGAGGTGCTCTGGCGCGGGCTCAGCGATCACGCCCCGTTCGACGCGATGGAGAGCGCGCTCGAGCGCGTGGCCGGCCTGCGCATCACGCTCCACGGCGGACTGCCACCCGATCACTTCGCCTTCATGGGGGACGATCGACGGCTCGTGAACCTGTTCGCCGCTGAGCCGCGCCGGCTGCGCGACATCGTGGCGGCCGAGCCGCTGCTCGAAGCCGACATCCGCCGCGTCGCCTACTTTCTCCTGCTCACGCGCTCCGTTGACCTCGGCGTCCCGAGCGCGCCGCCGCTCGGCGTGCCGACGGAGCCCGTCGTCGTCCCGCCCCAGAGCCGGCTGCCTTCGGTTCCGAGCGAACCGACGCGCAGCGCGTCCCCGGCCCCGGAAGCCGCCCCCGTTCGTGCCCGGCGCGACTCGCCCCCCTCGATCCCGCCTGCAGTCGTGCGCAGCGTTGCCCTCCGAGACGGGCTCCGGCGCCTCGCCGAGAAGCCCCCCCGCACCCATTACGAGGTGCTCGGCATCCCCGAGGACGCTCCGCTGCGCCAGGTCCAGGCCGCCTTCTTCCTGCTCTCGAAGCATTGGCACCCCGATCGCCTGGGTCCCGACAACCAGGATCTGAAGCAAGCGGCGACGAGCGTGTTCGAGAGCATCGCGGCCGCGTACCGCGTGCTCGCCGATCCCGCGGCGCGGACGGCGTACGACGACTCGCTCACGGCGGGCGCTTCGCTCGGCAGCTCACCGGGCATCGAGCGCGCGCTGAGCGCCGAGCTCGCGTTCCAGAAGGCCGAGTCGTTCCTCGCCCGCGGCAATCTCGAGGCGGCGGAGCGCGAGGCGCAGCTGGCGCTCAAGCTCGAGCCGGTGCGCGCCGAGCACATCGCGCTCGCGGCGTGGCTCCAAGCGCTCAAGCCGACCTTCGACGAGCGTCAGATCGGCCTCGCGTTCGCGCGGGCGCTGAAGGCGTCGCAGAGCAGCGTCAAGGTGCACTTCTATCGTGGCTTGTTCCTGAAGCGCATCGGCCGCCACGCGGCGGCGCTCCAGGAGTTCCGTCACGTCGCGGAGCGCGACCCGCGCAACATCGACGCCGCCCGCGAGGTGCGCCTGTACGAGCAGCGCCTGCAGCGAAGCCCGAAAGACCGCCTGAGCCTCGCGCCCGAAGACCCCGTGAGCGAGCCGTCGACCTGGAGCCGGCTCTTCAAGCGCCGGTCTTGACGCGACTCGCGCGCTAGCGCCCGAGCGCTTCCGCTCGGTTCACGATGCGCGGCGTGAGGAAGATCACGAGCTCGCTCCGCTGGTCGCTCGCGCGGCGGCGCTGGAAGAGCAGCCCGAGGATCGGGATATCCCCGAAGAACGGCACCTGGTCGAGGTTTCGACCCGTGTTGCGCGTGAAGATGCCGCCGATGACCGCGGTATGACCGTCCATCACGAGGAGCTCGGTCTCGGCCTCGCGCTTCAAGATCGTCGGATCGCCACGCGCCGAGGTCTGGTTGAAGTCCGGCTCGTCGCGGTTGATCTTCACGTGCATGCTGACGCTGCCGTCGGCCGTCACGTGCGGCTGCACGAGAAGCTGGAGCTTGGCTTCCTGGAACGTCGTCTGCACGCCCTGCGCGCTCACCTGCGAGAACGGAATCAACGTGCCCTGGGCGATGCGCGCCTCGTGATTGTCGAGCGTCAAGATGCGCGGGCTCGAGAGGATGCGCAAAAGGCCGCTCGCCTCCGCGGCGGAGAGGCGCACGGCGAGGTTGATCGTGTTGTCGACCGAGCCGAAGCTCAGGCCGATCGCGCCGCCGGAGCCGGTACCGACGGCGGCCGGGAGGTTCACGGCGAAGTTCGGGCTCGCGACCGTGTTCGTGAACGGGCTCAGGCCTGCTGTCGGCGTGTTCGCGTCGCTCGCACCGCCGACGACGCCGACCGAGTTCGGGAACGCGAGACCCGTCGGGTTGCCGGTCGCCGCGGAGAACGCCGCGTCGCCGCCCCACTGGATGCCCACGTCGCGCAGGTAGCGGCTCGTCGCTTCGACGATGCGCGCCTCGACCAGCACCTGCGGCGTCTGCGTGTCGAGCGAGCGAATCAGCTCCTCGATTTGGTTCAGGTTGCCCGAGATATCGCGCGCGATGAGCACGTTGGTGCGGTCGTCGACCGCGATCGTGCCGCGCTCGCTGAGCAGCGGCCGGGCGCGCTCCTGGATGTCCTTGGCCGAGGCGTAGCTCACGGGAATGAGCCGCGTCTCGAGCGGCGCGAGCTTCACTTCCTGGGCGCGGCGCGCGAGCTGCATCTCGCGCTCCTTCTCGAGATCGGCGAGGGGCGCGACGCGGATCATGTTGCCGGCGCGCACCATGCCGAGCCCCTTGCTCTGCAGGACGACGTCGAGCGCCTGATCCCAGGGCACGTTTCGCATGCGAATCGAGACGCTGCCGGTCACGTTGTCGGCCGTCACGACGTTCACCTGACCCACGTCCGCGAGCAGGCGGAGCACGTTGTGGATGTCGGCGTCCTTCAGATCGAGGTCGATGCGGCGACCCGTGAAGTTCTTCTGCTGGCCGAGCATGCTCGGAGCGAACGCCCCCGCCTCGGCCGGCGCGCTTTGCTTCTCGATCAGGCCGGAGCCGGCCGAATAGCCGTCGTACACCTCCGGCACGCCACGCACGGCTTCTTCGACCGTGACCGTTCGCACGCGGCGCGCGATGCCGCCGTCGCGAGCGATCCCGCTCTGTGAGGGAGCCTGCTTGCTCGCCTCGAAGAAGCTCCAAACGAGCGAGTTGCCGCGCCGGCCGACCCGGCTCGACATGCCGTCTTTCACCTCGGCCTCGAGCACGACCTTGCCGGGCTCATTCGGGCTCGGGTAGCTCGAGACGGAGGTCACCGAGCCGTTGAAGGCGGAGACGTCGAGCTGCCGCGCGAGCTCTTCGGGGATCTGCGCGGATTCGAGCACGAGGCGAGCGCGCCCCTTGGTCACGGTCGGCTCGGCATAAGCGGTGCTCTCACCGAGCTCGACCACGACGCGGTCCTCGTCGTTCGCGTGCTCGAAGCGCACGTCGCGCACGCGGGCCGGGCCCGTCGTCGCGGGGGCCGCGGCCGGCTTGGGCGCCGGAGTGGTCGCCGCGAGGCCGGCCTTCTTGGGGGCCACGCGAATGACGAGATCGTTGCCTTCGACGGCCACGGCGTAGGCGGGTTCCTCGAGCAGCGTGAGCAAAACGCGCGTCGTGTGACCGCCGGAGACCGCGAAGGACTGGACCATCACGCCGCCCACGATGCCCACCTTCTCGGTCAGGGCGTTCGGCACGGACGCGAGGTCGGCCTCGGGGACATCCACCACGAGGCGCGATTTCTGCTTGTCCAGGCGGGCGCTGAACGTCGGCGCCGCGGTGAACGTGAGCACGACACGCGTCTCCGTCGCTCCCGCCTGCTCGACGGCAAGGTGGGTGGCCTTACGCTCGGAGCTACCTTTGGCGTGGGTTACCCCCGTGCCGAGGCTCAGGGCCAACGCACACGGTGCGGCCAGAAAAAGAGGGGAAAGGCGGGGGGACAACCGCATGGGTTCGCTCCGAGACGCCCACCCTCGGCACGCCGTCGCGCACGTTGGGCAAGCCGTTCGGAGCGTATCGTCTCGTTCACGGGACGAACAAATTCCGTGCGATCGCAAACCGTTGCTCGCGCGCGCCGCTTATTGAAAGGCCACCCGCGCGCACCGGCCGGAGCTAGGCTCCTGGTCCGGCTTGCCCTCGACCGAGCTCTTTTCGCCCGCGCAGCTCACCGGCTACGTGGCCTTCGCCCTGGGCGTCGTCTCGTTTCTGCAGAAGGACGACCGCCGCCTGCGGGCGATGATCGGGGCACAATCCTTCTCCTACGCCGTCCACTTCTACCTGCTCGGCAGCATGCCGGCGGTGGCGGCGTCGCTCGTGACGTGCACGCGAGCCTTCCTCTCGCTCCGCACGCGCTCACGCGTGGTGGCCGTCCTGCTCATCGCCGTCAATCTCGGCCTGGGCGCCCTCACCGCTCACAGCCCAGCGAGCGCACTCCCCACCGTCGCCTCGACGCTCGGCACCATCGCCTTCTTCTGGTTCGCAGGCATCCCGATGCGCCTGATTTTGTTGGTCGCAACGGGCTGTTGGCTCGTGAACAACGTGCTGGTCGGGTCGATTGGGGGGACTTTGCTCGAGCTGTTTATCGGGGTTACGAACCTGGTGACTATCTTCCGTCTAGGACGGGAGCCGCCGGTCTAGCAGGTCTGCCAAGACTCCGGCCGCCTGTCGGGCTGGCTTCGCCAGCCGGGGCTCCTGCGCACCGGCTTCTCGGATCCGGGCATCGCGATCCCCCACCCTCGCTCTGCCTCTGCCTCTGCCTCTGCCTCTGCCCCTCACTCTGTCCCTGCCCCTCACTCTGCCCCTGCCCCTGACCCCTACCCGCCCTTGGCCTTCTCTTCCGCGGTCTCGGGCCGCAGCGGAATGACTTTCGTGGCGGCAGGCACGTCGGGGTTGTTCGGGTCCTCGCGTACGAGCACGACGTCTCCGTCGCGAATGCGGTCGAGCCTCCAGTTGAGCTGGTAGGTCGAGCCGGATTGCCCGCCGAGCTGCACGACATCCGCGCGCCCGACGAAGTCCCCGCGGTGCACCACGTGCCCCTTGCCGCTCGGATCGACGAGCATGGCGCGAGCCGGGTCGATGCGCGTCACGATGCCGACGAGCTTGAGGTCGTCCACCGCGAACTCCGCGAGCAGAACCTCGCGCTGCGAGCGTACGGTCCCCTTCGCCTCCTCCACGAACTTGTGGGAGTACGAGCGGAACGGATCGCGGCTGCGTTCGGTCTCGGTGAATTCCGCCTCCGGGAACTCCTTGCGTGCTCCGGGCGCCGCCGCATCGGGTGCCTTGGCCGTCGCCGGTCCCGCGGACCCGGCGGCAGCTTCCGCCGAAGCCGCGGCCTGTGCGGCGGCTACGGGATCGGGGTCCTTCGGCGGCGGCTTGCTGTCGCCGCAAGCCGTGGCGAAACCGAGCCCGAGCAGCGCGAACGCGAAGCAGAGCGGAACCGGTCGAACGCGCATCACTGACCCTGCTTCTGCGCGGCAGCGCGCTTGTCCGGACCTTGATCCTTCGCGTCCTGAGCCGCGCGGAACGCGGTCGCGAGCACGTCGGCATGGATGAACACGTCCTCGCCGCGCACCTCGGGCCGACCGAGGTTCACGTTCTCGAGGTTGATGATGCGATCGAGCTGGCTCACGCCGTAAAAGAACTTGGCGACCTGGTGGTAGCGACCCGCGATCTCGAGCTTCATCGGGACGCGCACGTAGTACTGCTCGGGGATCTCGGGGCTCGGCGTCCAGGCGACGAGCTCGACCCCCGCCACGTTCGCGACGTTCTGAATGGCGCTGAGGAAGGCCGGGTACTCGCTCGCGACGGGGAGCACCTTGTTGAGCTCGCGCTGGCGCTGCTGCCGCTCGGTGAGCTCGGCGAGATCCTTCTGGTAGGCGAACTCGGCCTTGCGCGCCTCGCTCAGATCGGCGGTGAGCTGAGTCTCCCGGCTCTTGGCGGCCTCGATGGCGCTCGCCAGATCCCCGTAGAAGATCACGTAGTACGCGACGCCCGCCAGCGCCAAAATGGCGAGGCCAACGCCCACGCGGGCGACCGTCGGGAGCTTCGCGAGTTGGTCGTTCAGCGCCATGTCAGTACTTCACCTGGGCTTCGAGCGAGAAGCGCACGACGGACAAGCCCGTGACGGGCTGCTTCTCCTGCTTGCCCGGAAGCAGCACCACGTTGCTGAAGTAGTCGGAGAGGTTCATGCGGCGCGCGAGCTCGCTCACGTCCTCGCCGTCGAGCGCCACGCCCTCGAGCTTCACCTTGCGGGCTTGCTCGTTGAAGCTCGTGACCTCGAGCCGGCGCGGGTCCCAATTGCCGTTGAAGACCGCGAGCGGGTTGTCGCGGCGGATCTGGCTCAGGTGGTCGGGGGCCACGGACGGACCGCGGCCCGGCGTGAGGATGTGCGTGAGCTCGAGCAACACCGCCGTCGGTCCCGAGCGCGCATTCTGCAGCTTCGTGATCGCCGCCTCGCGCGCGCGGAGGTCCTCGAGCTTCTTCTTGACCTCGGGGTGGTTGGCGACGCTCGCCTTCGACTGGTCGATTTGCGCCTGAATCTCGGTGTTCTTCTTCTGCTGATCGACGAGCTCCTCGTGCTTCACGCTGTGAAACACGAACAAGCCGGCGATCTCGGCGAGGAACGCCACCATCACCGCGACCAGCCAGAGCTGCCGGGTCTCGGGGCGCGCCTCCGCACGCCGCTTCTGCGGCAGGAGGTTGATGCGAATCATGAGCGCGCCTCCTTCTCCCTGCGGAGAGCGAGGCCGAGCGCGACGGCGAGCTGCGCCGCACGCGTCTGCAGGAGGGTCGCGTTCACTTCACGCGCCTCGATCACGACCTTCTCGGTCGGCGCCCACGCCTCGACCGGAACCCGTGCACGTCGCTGGATGGCGGCGCCGAGCGCGGCGAGGTTCGCAGTGCCACCCGTGACGTAGATGCGCGAGATCTCGGCCTCACCGCTGGTCGCCACGTAAAAGTCGAGGCTTCTCTGGATCTCAGCCGCGATCGAGTCGGACACCGCCTCCACGATCTGGACGACCTGCTGGGGCACCATGCCGGCGCGATTCGGGTCGTCGGGATCGCCCGTCCCGCCGCATTTGTAGGCTTCCGCCTGGTCGAACGGCACGGAGAGCTGCCGCTGGATTTCCTCGGTGATGACGTTGCCGCCGTTGGCGATCTCGCGCGTGAAGGCGCTCACGCCGTTCGAGATGATGTTCAGCGAGGAGAGGCTCGCCCCCACGTTGATGAGCGCGATCGTCTGGTCGGGCGGCAGGCCGCGCGAGTACTCGAACAGGTTCTGCACCGTGAACGCGTCGATGTCGCAGACGACCGGCTTGAGCTTCGCGCTCCGCGCGAGCTGGGCGTAGTCCTCGATCTGGTCGCGCTTGGCAGCCACGAGCAGCAGATCCATCTGGCTCGTCTCCGGGCGCTTGCGCAAAACCTGGTAATCGACCTGGACATCCTTGATGTCGAACGGGATGTGCTGCTCGGCCTCCCACTGGATCTGCTCGCCGAGCTGGGCGTCGCTCATCATCGGAATCGTGATCTTGCGGATGATCACGCTTTGGCCGGAGACGCTGACGGCACACTCCTTCTGCCGAATCTTCGCTTCCGAGAAGGCGCGCTGGAGGGCGTCGATGACGGCCGCCTGGTCCATCACCTGGCCGTCCACGATGGCCTGCGAGCTCAGCGGGACGAACCCCAGTCGTACGAGCCCGAGCCCCTTGCGGGACTCCCTCACCTGACAAACTTTGACCCCGGAAGCGCCGATATCGACGCCGACCAGGTTCTTTCCTTCGCCCATACAGCTACGGTCCGGTGATTTCGCGGGAAAAACCGCGCCGACAAACTCTGGCATCCCCAACTCGCGGCAGCCAAGAAACGGGCGCTCGGCGTCGGAACGGCTCCCACCCGCACCCACCGTTTTCCGCGGGCGCGCGGGGTCGAGAGCGACCCCAGGGGGTCAACGCCGACCCACTTAACTCTCGATCGTCTCAAATCGGCGCTTTCCATGGCTTCTTTCGGGATCGGTGAGGCAATCGTGGGGGGCGGGCCGGTTTGAAGGGGGGTCAACGGTGACTCCCCTCGCGGGGCGCCAAATATCTAAGAGTTTGAAATGATTGAGTTTTGAAACATGGAACGGAAGCTGCTCTAGGCATCGGTCGAGGAGCACAGCGAATGTCAGACGGGATCTTCGAGATGACGGGCACTGAGGCGTTCACGCCTTCCTTCCACCCCTCCGTGCAAGCAAACGGGCAGACCTGGCGCACCAGCGTCCCGCCCACCGAGCGCCGCCGCTCGCTGATTCCGGGGTCGCGCAAGCCGGTCCGCACGGTGCCCGCCACCGTCGTGAAGCGCGAGACGCCCGCGCCGCGCAAGGAGCGCACCGATCCCGCCGTCGCGCGCTTGATCGCGGAGTTCACGCCCCTCGTTCACAAGATCGTCGGTGGCTTCCAGCGCCGCCTCCCGCGCAACGTGTTGCGCGAGGACCTCGTGGCTGCCGGCATGGCGGGCCTCTGGGACGCGATTCGCCGCCACGGCGACAAGCACGACGAGGGCTTCGAGTGGTACGTCCGCGTCCGCGTTCGCGGCGCCATCCTCGACGAGCTACGCGCTCAGGACTGGCTCACGCGCCGCGCTCGCCGCGCCGCGTCGGCCTCGCCCGACAGCATGCCGCCGCGCGTCGTGCGCCTCGACGACGTGGGCGAGTGGGAGCAGAACCGCTGCCTCGCGATTGCCCCCGACGCCGAAGCCGGTCTCACCGAGTCGTTCGTGCGCGAGAGCCTCGCCAAAGCGGTCGAGACGCTCCCCGAGCGCGAGCGCCTGATCGTCTCCGAGCACTACTTCAACCACGTGAAGTTCAAGTCACTCGGCGAGCGCCTGGGCGTCAGCGAGCCCCGCATCTCGCAACTCCACTCCCGCGCGATGCAGCGCCTGCGCAGTGCCGTGAATGCCGAAAGCATGGGATAGGCGAGCGCTCCGGATCACAGGCATTCACCGGAACGTTCAAAAATACGAGCGCGCCCAACCCCAAGGTTGGCGCGCTCGTAGTGTTTTGTAGGGTCACGCGCGCGACGTGCTCGAGCGCACGGCGTGCTCAAGCGTACGGCGTGTTCGAGGGACCCCGCGTGTTCGAGGGACCCAGCGTGTTCGAGGGACCGGCGTGTTCGAGGGACCGGCGCAAGCCGCGGCTGGCCAAAGGCCAGCCCGAAACGAGGTGGAGGTCTTGGAAGACCAGATCGACGTCGCGACGGAAGCTCGAAGCCCCAAAACAAACCGGCGAGGCCGGCGCACCCCTGCCGACCGGTCGCGGCGGACGCGCGGCGCCCTGGGCCGCCTCAACCCAAACAAAAACAAAACTTACGGAAAAATTTCCCGGTCCAAATAAACCTGAACCAGCCTTTGCAAGCTCACCCCGTAGCAAGCAATCCGAAAACTGCAGCTATGCGTTCTAGCAAAGACGGCCATCCGCTCATACGCATCGAGCATCGCCTTTTCGAGGCGCTCTTCGACCTCTTCGACCGCCCATTGCTCGCTGCGCCGGTTCTGGACCCACTCGTAGTAGCTGACCGTCACGCCGCCGGCGTTCGCGAGCACGTCCGGCAAGAGGTCGATACCGCGCCGGGCGAGCACCGCTTCGCCCTCGGGCGAGCAGGGGCCGTTGGCGCCCTCGGCGACGAGCCGCACCTGGAGGGCTTCCGCCTCGTGCGGACCGACCTGATTCTCGAGCGCCGCCGGCACGAACACGTCGGCTTGCACCCCGAAGAACTCCTCGCGCGTGATGCGCTGGCCGTTGGCGTAGCCCGCGATGGAGCCGTTCTGCGCCACGTACTGCTTCAGGCGGTGAACGTTGAAGCCTTCGGGGTTGTAGAGGTACCCCGTGTGGTCGCCCACGGCGACGAGCGACACGCCGAGCGTGGCGAGAATTGCAGCCGTATTCGAGCCGACGTTGCCGAAGCCCTGCACGATGAGCTTCTTGCCCTCGAGCTTGAAGCGGGTGCGGCGCGCCCACTCGCAGATGCAGTGCACGACGCCCTGCCCGGTGGCCGTCTCGCGGCCGAAAGTGCCGCCGCTCGAGACGGGCTTGCCGGTGACGACGCCCATCGCGGCCTCTTTCTTCACCATGCCGACGGTGTTGACGTACGTGTCGAGCGCCCAGGCCATGGTCTGCGCGTTCGTGCCGACGTCCGGGGCGGGCACGTCGTAGTCCGGGCCGATGTTCGAGCCGAGCGCGTGGAAGAAGCGCCGCGTCACGCGGCCGAGCTCGTCGCGCGTGACGCCGCGCGGATCGAACTTGATGCCGCCCTTGGCGCCGCCGAACGGCAGGTTCATCAGCGAGCACTTCCACGTCATCATGGCCGCGAGCGCCTTGAAGTCGTCGAGCGAGGCGTCCTGGTGGTAGCGCATCCCACCTTTGAAGGGGCCGAGGATGTTGGAGTGCTGGATGCGGTACCCCTTGAAGACCCGGTACTCGCCGCTGTCCATGCGCACCGGGAAGTGAACGATGATCTCGTTCTTCGGCTGCATCAGGATCGCGCGCACGTGCTCGGGGACCGTGACGAGGCGCGCCGCCTCCTCGAGATAGCCCTGGATGACGCGGAAGAAGTCGTAGCGCTCGGGATGGAGCGAGTGCGGCGGATTCGCCGAGCCAGGGGCCGCGGAATGCGGCGCGCGCGAGGAGCTCGGACCGGAATGAGACGTGGTCATGTCGGGAGAAACCTCCGTTACCCTAACGGCCGAATTTGAAGACAGTATAGAGGTACACGAGGGGGGCGAGCACCAGCACCGCATCGATGCGGTCGAGGATGCCGCCGTGACCGGGCAGTAGCGACCCGGAATCCTTCACCCCCGTCGAACGTTTCAAAAGCGATTCAGTCAAATCACCGGCCTGCCCGAGCAAGCCCGAAACACCGCCCAGCACGAGCGCGTCGAGCACCGGTAGGCGCGGCAGGTACCACTCGGCGGCGAGGACGGCTCCTCCGAGCGCGCCCACGACGGCCCCGACCAGGCCCGCGCGCGTCTTCTTGGGACTCACCGCCTCGTAAAGCTTCGTCTTGCCGAGGAAGCGACCGAAGAAGTACCCGCCGGTGTCACCGAACCAGCCGAGCATCAGCACGAGGAGCACCCAGCCCGCGCCGTCGTCGCTCGCGGCGCGGAGTCGCCCGAGCATGCCGAGCGTCGCGCCCACGTAGATCGGAACGGCACCGCCCGCCATGATGCGCATGCCCGCCGTCGGGATCTCTCCGAGGCGCGCGAGCGGCATGAGCATGCCGAACAGCGGCAACGCCACGAGCACGGCGACCACGAGCCGCGGATCGTCACCGGCGAGCGCAATCGTGGCGGTGACGGCGACGCTCGTGGCGACGCCGATCCACTGAGCGACGACGTCGGCGGGGTGCGTCATCTGCAGCACCTCGCGCGAGCCGAGCAGCGATGCGACGACGACGACCACCCCGAATGCAACGGGCGGGCCCTTGAACATGATGACGAGCAAGAGCGGCGCGGCGATGCCTGCGGTGAGGAGCCGGACGGCGAGGTTGCTCTTCGGCAAGGGAGCCCCGGACCTTACCCTGCCTCGGCGAAGTGATGCTACTCACGGACCATGCGGCCGCGCTGGCACCGCTTCGTGCAACATCTGCGCACCCGTGCGCGGGTCATCGCGCTGGCGGCCGTGCTCGGGCTCGTGGGCCATTCGCTGACGCCACGCGCGCCCGTGCGGACACGCGACGGGCTCGGCGCGTGGCTCGGCGAGCGGCTGGGTGGGACGGTGGCGGGAGCCGACCTCGGCTGGGAGCCGTCGCGAGGCGCGCTCGGCGATTTCTTCTTGGGGCGTGGGCTCTGGTTTCTGGGGACGCCCGAGCACGCGAAGGCGCGCGACCTCTTTCGCGCGACCGTGCGGCTCTTGCCGAACGGTCAGCCCCTCACGCTGTCGTCGCTCGCGAACCTGAGCGCGACGCCCGAGGCGGACGAAGCCGGCCTGCTCGTGAACGACACGCGGGTGCTGGTCGCAACCCTCGGCCACGGGCGCGTCACGAGTGTGACGGCGCTCGACCGGGGAGAGCATGCGGGGCTCGTCGCACGCCTCGTGGCGCGTGCGACGACGGGCTCGTGGGCGCCGCTCGCACGCACGGACGTGCTCGTCGACGCGCCCACCGGCGCCGCCGCCGCCACGCTCGACGGAAACTTGCTCGACCTCGAGCTCTCCGGAACGGCGCAGGCCGTGAAGATCGATCTCGGGCGCGGCCGGCTCGTGAGCGAGGCGAGCGGCGTCGCGCATGCCGTGACGCACGCGGCCGGTGCAGAATCGGGCTTGCTGGGTGTGGTCGCGCTCGCTCGTGCTTGCGTTGGACCGAGGCTCACGGCCCTCGGCGGAGAGCTTGCGCTGCGGCTCGCCTCCGCGGTGCGGCGCGCGTTCGGCGGTGCTGCCGGACAGCAGCCGCTTCGCGCTTCGGACATTCACTGGCAGCCCGTACGGAGCGCGCTCTTGAAGCCGCCGCTCGGCGCCGATCCCGCGGCGAGCGGCGAGCGCGCGTCGTATTTCGAGCGGGCGACGCTCGGCGTCGGAGGAACGAGCCTCGAGCTCGTCGGGATCGACCTCGAGCAGCTCGAGCTCGGCGTGCAGGCGGGGAGCGAATGGCCGCACGCATCGTTCGGTGCCCCCGGCGAAGGGCGTCTGCCGAGCGACCCCGAACGGCGCGGGCGCGTGGTCGCCGTACTGAACGCGGGACCGGAAGCGGCGTACGAGCGCTACGGCACGATGGCCGACGGCCGCTTGCTCGTGCCGCCCGCGCCGGGCTGGCCGAGCCTCGCCGTCACGCGCTCGGGGCGCGTCACGTTCGGGGACTGGCCGTTCGGCGACGACATCCCGGGCGACGTGGTCGGCTTCACCGAGCGACAGACGGCGCTCGTGCGCGGGGGCGCCGTCGTGCCGACGAGCGATCGTTCGAGCCGGCGCCGGTCGGCGCTCTGCGCCGTGTCTCCGGGACGTCTCGTGTACGCGTACGCCGATGCGGCGGATCCGGAGACGCTCGCGAAGGGGCTCGTCAGCGCCGGCTGCGATTTCGCGCTGCCGCTCGCCGCAAGCCCGGAGCGGCTCGGCGTCGTGCTCGCGGATGCGAGCGGCGGCGCGCCGCGCTTCGAGGCGCTCGATCCGCGCTTCGACTTCGACGGCCCCGCGACGCTCACCGGCTCGACGCGCGACTTCTTGTATCTTTCGGTGCGCGACGTGCGGCCGAAGGCGCCGCCCGAGATGCCCTGGCGCCCGGACGGCGGCGCCCAGCCGGAGCCGGCCTGGTTGCCCGGCATCCTGCGCGGTGAGCTCGCGCTCGGCGGCGTGACGCTCGAGCTGACGAGCTTCGAGACGCGACGCTCCGATTTCCGCGTGCGCCCGGGACCGCTCGAGCCCGGCGCGAAAGGCCAGCCGTGGTCGGGAGCGCTCTCCCCCGAGGATCGCACCCGCGCGCTCGCCGCGCTCGAGCTCGGCCACGCGACGGGTGCGGCGCGCATGGGACTCGCGCTCGGCACGCTGATTCCTCTGCCCATGAAGCCGGGCTACGCGACGCTCATCGTCGGCAACGGCGTGGCGCGCATCCTCCTTCCGGGCGAGCCCGTGACGCTCCGCGCCGAAGAGCACGCCGTGCAGCTGCCGCTGCTCGCCGACGACGCCGACGTCACGGCACGCGCCCGTGAGCGCGGCGACGCCCGCAAACGCGCCGCGCTCGGCGTCACCGACGACGGCCGCGTCGTCGTCGCCACGCTCCGCCACGACAGCAGCGACCCCCTCGCCGTGGGCCTGCGCGCGGCCGGCTGCCGCCGGATCGTCGAGCTCGACCGCGGCTCACACCACCCCGCCGCCCTCGAGCGAACCGGCTCCGACAAGCCCCCGCGCGAAGCCCCCGAATCCACCACCCTCTGGGTCCTCGGCCACGCCCGCCACTAACTCTGCCTCTGCCTCTGCCTCTGCCTCACACCCGCAAACGCCGCCGCTTCACGGCCTCTTCCGGCTCGACGCGCACGATCTCTCCGGTCTCTCGGCGCTTGAACCGCACCTGGAGCACGAGCTTGCCGGTCGATTCGTAGAAGTAGTGGCGCGTTTCGCGCACGAGGCCTTCGGCCGTCGCCGCGCGGCTGGCCTCGGAGCTCTCGTCCGCTCGCCACTTACCCACGTCGTCCGGCAACGCCTCGAGCACCCCCATCCGCTCCTCCTTCACGCCCGGCACCAGGTTGAAGATGAAGAGCACGTAGATCCCGATACCGAGGATCCCGACCACGACGAGGAAGACGTAGAACATTCGGGCTCCGACCCCGAGCAGCCTAGACGAAGTCGGCCGGCTTCGCTTCGGCCTCGGCGATCGCGGCCGCGATCCGCTCCGGCTCGAGACCACGCCAGAGGACGTGCCAGAGCGGCCGGCGCGCCATGCCGTCCGCCACGCCGAGGTACCAGCCGAGCGCGGGGTTGTCGTGGCGCGTCCGCCAAAAGAAGCGCTGAAAATCCCGACAAAACGCCTGCCACAGGTCGAAGCCCATCCCTTCGCCTTGGGCCTGCGGCTCGACCGAGAACTTGCTGAGATACGCCCCGGCGTCGCCCGGATGGAAGATCGCCGCGCCCCGATACTGCTCGTCGACGTACGCGGCGAGGATCGGCCGCTCGAAGAAATCGGGCGCGAGCGGCTTGCCGAAGCTCGCTTCGAGGAGAGCCCGGAGCCGCACGACGTCGACCGTGGCGAACGAATCGTGCCGCACGATCGGCGTTCCGCGCTTCACGAGCGTGCCGGCGCCCTTCACGGTGAAGAGCTCTTTCATCAAGTTCAGCGGCGATGCCACGCTCACGAGCAGCGGACTCGGCTCGACGATCTCGATCAAGCGCGCGGCGCAATCGACGAGCTCGCCGTCGCGCTTGGTCAAGCGCTTGGACGCCTGCAAGGCGGCCCGATCAGTGCGGAGATTCACGACCGAGATCCAGCCGCCCACGCTCGGCATGAGGTGCCCGGGACCGAGCTCGAGCGGGCGGTCCCCACGCGGCGCGAGCCCGCCGCGGCGCCGGAGCAGCACGATCTTCCGCGTGTCGAGATCGCGCGCGAGCATGCCGAGCTGGACCGTGCGCGCGTCGATGGTTTCCCCTTCGACGACCGGAAAATGCACGATGGGAACGCGCTCGGCCCTGAGCTCCTCGCGGAGCTTCTGCCCGAGGTCGGGCTCGTCCATCAGGTGGACGTACGGCACGAGCCCCGCGGCGGCCACGCGCCGCGCCACGCGTTCCGCCGCCGGCACACCCGAGCCGAAGTCGTAGAGGCCGACCACGAGCGGCGTGAAAAGATCGAGATCCGCCAGGAACCGGATCTGCTCGACGAGCGCGCCGGTACCGTCCCGGAGCACCTGCGCTCCGGGCGCGATCAAGGCGAAGCTCTCCTTCGGGAGCTGGCGGAAGAGCTTCAGATAAAGCTCGGCCTCCGAGCGCCGGCCCACGCTCTCGAGGAACGTGAGCACGACGTCGGCCGGATTGGTCTGGACGGCGGGGACCGTCACGAAAATGGGCTCACTGGACGAGAGACTTCACGAAGTCGACGAGCGCCTGGCTGCCCGCCATGGCCGTGACGCCCGACGGCAGCTTGCGCACGAACCAGGTGACGGTCCACGTGCCGACGGGACCGTAAGCGCCCTGCTGCTCGACCTCCATGTACGGCGTCGGGTTGCCCGTGTTGCCGGGGTTGTTCATGTAGACCTGGATCTCGGACTCGCCCGTCGCGGCCATGCCGTCCATGTCGGTGAACTTCTTGACGATGACCCAATCGTCCTCGGCGTGCGCGAGCCAGCCGTCCTTGCCGTCGGCGAAGAGCTTCTGGTCCTTGGCGCTCGCCGACGCGAACGTGCCCGGTGACGCTACCCAGGTGCAGCCCGCTCCCATGGTGAACGCGGGCGGATCCATGTCGGCGTTCCCCTTCGGGGTATCCGAGCCCGTCGGGTAGAAGGTGACGCCCGCCTGCTTGAAGCGCGTGATCTCCCACGGCGCCGCCATCTTGCCGCTGCCGATCATGGTGTAGGTCGCGACGATCGCCTCCTTGGCGAGATCGGCCGCAAACTTCTTCGTGACACTGATGCCGAGCGAGCTCGCCGCCATGCCGACGAACGACATCGACGTGTCGTCCTTGCTCGGCGTGTAGGGCTTGTCGTTGATGTTCGTGATGCTCCCAGAGTCCGTCGGCGGCCAGTTCCACGCCGACTGCGGGCTCGGCCAGAAGGTGGAGCCCATGTTGTCGGCGTCCTTGCCGGCGCCGAGCAGATTTTGCCCGCCTTTCAGGTGCACGTTGATGACGCGCGCCCCGTACATCGGGTTCACCTCGAAGTAAGTGTCGCCAAATTCGAGCACGTAGCTCGTCGCGCTGCGATCGATGGGCGTGACCAGCGTGGCTGGCATTCCGCCTCCTCCATTTCCTGCTGCGGCACCGCCGCTTCCTGAAGCTCCTGCCATCCCGCCCGTCGCCGCCCCGGCGCTACCCGCAGAGCCGGCCATGCCTGCCGTGCCGCCCATGCCACCGACCGGCGGAGCGCCGCCCGTCGACGGAGTGCCGCCGCTCCCGCCCATCGTGCTCGTGCCGGCGATCCCGGCCGCGCCCGCGCCGGCGCCGCCGCCCGTCGAGCCGCCGCTCCCGCCCATCATGCTCGTGCCGCCCTTGCCCGCGGCACCAGTTCCAGCGCTGCCGCCCATCGTGCCGGTCGCGGCCGTCGCACCGCTCCCGCCGCTGCCCGCCTTGTTGTTGGCGGTATCGTCCCCGGACGAGCAGCCCACGGCCGCGGCGACACCCACGGTGAGGCCCCCGACAAAAAGCCAGCGCAAAGCCTCTGAACGCATAGGGCTCGAATTACCATCCACGCCCTGCCCTCGCAACCGAAAGCCCAGGGCAGGCCCGACCGCAGTGACGCGAATTTTCGCCCTCTTCGCCAATCGGCGATAAGGATCCGCCCCATGCAGCGATCCAGCCAACGCTTCCTCGTCTCCGCGCTCGGCTTCACCGCGCTCGGGCTCGTCGCCGCGGCGGCGCTCAGCGAGTCGGTCGAAAACCTGGTCCGGCGTTACCCCTACGATCCCGCCTGCGTCTGGGGGCGGCTCGCCAACGGCAAGGGCACGATCGTGCGCTGCCTCACGGAGCAAGAGGCGGCCGGCCTCGCGCCGGTCGCGAACGCCTTGCCCGTCGCACCGGTCGCAACGCCGGCGCCCGTCGCTTCCCCTGCCCTCGCGCCGTCGGCCGCACCCGCAGCGACGACCGCGGTCGCGCCCGAAGCACCGGCCAAGCCCGGGCGCTACGACGTGACCGTCGGCCCCGTCACCGCCGATCACGGCGAGCTTCCCGTCGGCAAGCTCGGTCAGCCGAAGGACCGGTACTTGAAGTGCCTGGACGACAACGGCGGCCTGCGCGGTGACAGCGGCGAGGTGCACGTGCGCTTCCTCGTGCGCTCCAAGGGCGTGGCCGAGGGCGTCAGTGTGCAAAAACGCGTCAACGTGAGCGCCGAGGCCGCGCGCTGTGTTTCCGAGGTCGTCGACCGCCGCCACGTCGGCACCCCGGACGAACCGCTCGTCGGCGCGACCGTTCTCGTGAAATTCACGACGCGTCCCTGAGCGTTAGGCTCGACGCGCGTCGCCTCGCCCTCCACAATCACGCCCGTGACGCCCCCCGAGCTCCGCGCGTTGTACGAGGGGCGGCTCGAACGAGCGCGCCAAGAGGCCGAGCGCTGGTCGAGCCTCTCGCGCAGGGTCTCGAACTTTCGGGGACTGTCGTTCATCGTCGCGGCGGCGGGAGGCCTCTCCCTCCTGCTCGGCAACGCCGCGCTCACCGCCGCGGGGCTCACGGTGGCGGGACTCGCGGCGTTCGCGGTCCTCGTCGTGTGGCACGCACGCGTGCTCGATCGCGAGAGCGCCGCACAACGCGACGTCGCCGTGTCGGGTGACGCCCTCCTGCGCGCGACCGGCCAGTTCAAGAAGCTCGCGAGCGACGGCCGCCGCTTTGCCGGCTCCGAGCACCCCTACGCCGACGACCTCGATCTGTTCGGCCCGGGCTCGCTCTTCCAGCGCCTGAGCGTCGCGCACACCCGCTTCGGCGAGGACGCGCTCGCGCGCGTGCTCCGCGTGCCCGCCCCGCCCGCAGAGATCGCGCGGCGCCAGGCAGCGCTTCGAGCGCTCGCGGAAGAGCTCGACCTGCGGCAGCGCTTCGAGTCGCACGGCTTTTCGCTCGTGAGCGACGAGCGGAAGGGCGAAACGGTGCGACGCCCGCCGCCCGAGCCCGACGCGCTCTTCAAATGGGCGCTCGAAACGACGGGCGTGCTCTCGGACGGCCTCGTCGTGCTCGGCGCGCGCGTGCTCCCGCTCGTGACGCTCGCGGGTGCCGTCGCATGGTCGCGCGGCTTCACGCCCTTCGTCTTCCTCGGCACCCTCGCGCTGCAAGCCGCGCTGCTCGCCCGCTCGAGCGCGGCGTGCAACCACGCGTTCGCGGCCTGCTCGGCGTCGCACGGCGCGTTCCGCACGTACGCGCCGATGCTCGAGCTCATCGAAAATCTCGCGCTCGACGCCGAGCTCCTGCGCGAGCAGAAAGCCCGCCTCGAGAGCAGCGGTCGCAAGCCCTCGCGCGTGATGGCCGAGCTCGATCGCATCCTCGGCTGGTACGACCTTCGCTACAACGGGCTCGTCTATCCGATCGTGAACCTACTCACGCTCTGGGACGTGCATTGCACGATTGCGCTCGAGCATTGGCGCAAGCGCGCGGGCGCGAGCCTCGAGGGCTGGTTTCAGGTGATCGGGGAGTTCGAAGCGTTCTCGTCGCTCGCGGGCCTCCGGCACGACGAGCCGGAGTTCTGCTTCCCCGTCGTCGAGGACGGCTCGCCGCCGTTCGTCGCGGAGGCGCTCGGCCACCCGCTGATCCCGCACGATCGCCGCGTCACGAACGACGTCGTCCTCGACGCGCCCGGCAGCGCCCTGCTCGTGACCGGTTCGAACATGTCGGGCAAAAGCACGATGCTGCGCTCGATGGGTCTCGCGGCGGTGCTCGCGCAAGCGGGAGCGCCGGTGTGCGCGCGCCGGCTCGCGCTCGCCCCTGCCGTGATCCGCACGAGCCTGCGCGTCTCCGACTCGCTCGACAGCGGCGTGAGTCACTTCTACGCCGAAGTGAAGAAGCTCAAATCCGCGATCGATGCCACGGGGGAGCGCGGCAAGGTGCTGTTTCTCCTCGACGAGGTCCTGCACGGCACGAACTCGCGCGAACGACAGCTCGGCGCGCGCTGGCTGCTCGCGGAGCTGTTGCAGCGGGGCGCCGCCGGAGCCATCTCCACGCA
>Ga0070682_100000367_pt1 | contig 30395 bp, 24 predicted proteins | sample KBSC63LmetaG_FD_64668 | JGI IMG/M metagenome (GOLD analysis project Ga0070682, IMG submission 64668) | Corn rhizosphere microbial communities from Kellogg Biological Station, Michigan, USA - KBS C6-3L metaG | ecosystem: Host-associated > Plants > Roots > Rhizosphere | place: USA: Michigan...
CACCTGGGCGGCGACCTGGATCACCACCTCCGGGATCACCGGGTTGACCTTGCCGGGCATGATCGAGGAGCCCTTCTGCAGCTCCGGCAGGCGCAGCTCGGCGAGGCCGGCGCGCGGGCCGGAGCCCATCAGCGCCAGGTCGTTGGCGATCTTGTTGAGCGAGACCGCGTAGACCTTGAGCGCGCCCGAGAGCTCGACCAGGGCGTCGCGGTTGCCCTGCGCCTCGAAGGCGTCGAGCGGGCCCGAGATCTGCAGGCCGGTGTCGGCGGCGAGCTTCTCGCGCACCTTGGCGGCGAACTCGGGGTGGGTGTTGAGGCCGGTGCCGGTGGCGGTGCCGCCGAGCGGGACCTGGCCGACTCGCCGCAGCGTCGCCTCGACCCGCTGGACGCCGAGCCGGACCTGCGCCGCGTAGCCGCCGAACTCCTGGCCGAGGGTGACCGGGACCGCGTCCATCAGGTGGGTGCGCCCCGCCTTGACCACGTCGGCGAACTGCTCCGCCTTCTCTTCCAGCGCGCCCTCGAGCGCGCCCATCGCCGGCAGCAGGTCGTGGGTGACCTCGTCCAGCGCCGCCAGGTGGACGGCAGAGGGGAAGACGTCGTTGGAGGACTGGCCCATGTTGACGTGGTCGTTGGGGTGGGCCCCGTCGCCAGCGAGGTTGGCGATCACCTCGTTCGCGTTCATGTTCGAGGAGGTGCCGGAACCGGTCTGGAAGACGTCGATCGGGAACTGGTCGTCGTGTTCGCCTTCGGCGATCGCCCTGCCGGCGTCGGCGATCCGCTCGGCGAGGTCGGAGTCGAGCTCGCCGAGCTCGCCGTTGACCTCGGCCGCGACGCCCTTGATCCGGCCCAGCCAGCGCACCACCGGCACCGGCACCCGCTCGCCCGAGACGGGGAAGTTGTCAACCGCTTTGGTGGTCTCGCCACCCCACAACTGCTGCTCAGTCACAGTCAAATCGAAGCCTCCATCGAAGTTCTCTTGGTCTTTAGAGGGTATTCCTCCGCGGCTCTCGGCCGCGTTCCTAGCCGCCGGAGTGGCCGGCGTCGAAGCCTTCGCGATAGGCGGAGAGGAACTGCGGCGAGAGCGGTTCCCTGCCGGGCGCGAAGCGGGCGGCGACGGTGAGGCGGCGGACGAGGTCGGCGTGGATGCCTTCGCTGTCTTCGGCTCCGCGCTGGGCGGCTCCGAGCAGGTAGCCGAGCTCGACCGCAGGCTGCCCACCGTCTGCTTTTCGCGCTTCCGCGTTCAGCGTCGTCGCCGTCTCGACCATCGCTTCTCCGACCCGGGCCAGGTCGCCGGCCTGCTGGTTGGAGGCGAGGCAGTCGCTGATCGGCGTCTCGTCCCCCAGCAGCACTTCCCCCGGCGCCTCCCGCAGGGCCTTTTCGTAGGCGCTTGCCCCTTCGAGGCAGGCGACCGGCGTCGAGTCGTCCTGCCCGCCGCAGCCCGCAAGCGCGGCGAGGCATCCCAAGACTGCGACAAAGCTCCCGAAACGCGCACGCATCCCGCGCATCCTACGAACGCCCCAGGGGGTGTCTGAGTTTGACCCCCACATACGGTGGGAAAACTCAGAAACGTCAGCGGCGCTAGTCGCCGGCTCCGCTCGCGGAGACGCCGCCGGTCGAGACCTGGGCGATGCCGCCGGAGGGGCCGGGGGGCGGCTTCGGTGCCAATTGTTTCTTGCCCTGGGCGCTCGGCTTGATCCCGCTGAAGCTGACCGGGAAGACTTCGACCCACTGCGCGAGCGTGTATTCCGGCGCCGGGGCGTGGTTCCAGGAGAGGTGGAGGTGGTTGCCGCAGCCGTGGCCGGCGTCGCCTTCGTAGCCGACCCAGCGGAAGGGTAGCCGCGGTTTGTTCTGCACCGGCTCGGCCCAGAGGGCGAGGCGGGTGATCGGCGCCCAGCTGGCGTCGCAAGTAGTGCCCCCACCCACTGGCACGAGGTCGACCGCGAGCCCGTTGTAGTGGTCGGACCCCTTGACGTGGCAACGGTTGCAGCCGACGTGTTCGCCGTTCGGCAGCGGCCCGGAGTAGCCGTCGGTGACGTAGATCGGGTAGCGCTTGGCGATCCAGCGCAGGTCGGGGAGGATCCGCTGGTCGACCATGTCGCCTTCTTCGTGCGGGATCGAGGCCGGGATCGGGACGATCTTCCCCGGCGCGTAGATCAGCTTGGTCGGCAGCGGCGCCGCCTGCGAGTAGGCGCAGATCACGAGCAGCGGCGCCAGCGAGAGGGCGAAGACGGCGAGGGCGCGGGCCCAGGCGTGGGCGAGGAGGCGGTGGCTCACCCCCGAGTTATCGGCCCTACGACGCCCGCCGCTTGAATCCTGCCCGGGGCTGCCCCCGAGTTGAGGTAGGTGCATAGGAGGTTGCAACACGGCCGGATAGGGTTCGCTTCGTGCCAACGGTCCGCGAAGCGACTTTTGACCTCTTCCGCGCCCACGGGATGACGACGATGTTCGGCAACCCGGGATCGACCGAGCTGCCGATGCTCGCCGACTACCCGGCCGACTTCCGCTACGTGCTCGGCCTGCAGGAGGCGGTCGTGGTCGGGATGGCCGACGGCTTCGCCCAGGCCTCCGGCAAGACCACCGTCGTCAACCTCCACACCGCGCCGGGGGTCGGCAACGCGATGGGGGCGATCTTCAACGCCCAGGCCAACCACTCGCCGCTGCTGATCACCGCCGGCCAGCAGGCACGCGCGCAGATCACCCTGCAGGCGAACCTGACCAACCGCGACGCGACGCGGATGCCGCACCCGCTCGTCAAGTGGTCCTACGAGCCGCCGCGGGCCGAGGACGTGCCGCTGGCGCTGGCGCACGGCGCCCACCTGGCGGGCCTGGCGCCGCGCGGCCCGGTCTTCGTCTCGCTGCCGATGGACGACTGGTACGCCGAGGTCGACGAGGCCGACGCGAAGGCGGCGATCGAGCGCCAGGTGGCGGGACGCGCCGTCGCCGACCCCGAGGCGGTGAGGGCGCTGGCCGAGCGCCTCGATGCCGCCCGGAACCCCGTCCTCGTCGCCGGCCCCGACGTCGACACCGCCGGCGCCTGGGACCTCGCCGTCGCCCTCGCCGAGCGCCAGCGCCTGCCGGTCTGGGCCTCGCCCGCCACCGGCGGCGTCCGCCTCGGCTTCCCCGAGAGCCATCCAAATTTCCGTGGTGTGCTGCCGCCGGCGATCGGCCCGGTCGGGCAGACGCTCGAGGGCCACGACCTGATCCTCGTCGTCGGCAGCTCGGTCTTCCCCTACTACCCGCACATTCCGGGACCGCTGCTGCCCGAGGGGGCGAGCCTGGTCGCGATCACCAGCGACCCCGACGAGGCGGTGCGGGCGCCGATGGGCGACGCGATCGTCGCCGACGTCGGGCTGACGCTGACGGCGCTGCTGGAGCAGGTGCCGGAGTCCTCGCGCCCGGCACCGGAGCCGAACGCCGGCCCGCAGGAAATCCCCGCCTCCGAGCCGCTCAACTCCTCGACCGTCCACACCGCCCTCGCAGAAGTGATGCCCGAGGACGCGATCGTCGTCCTCGAGTCGCCTTCGAGCACGCTGGCGCTGCGCAACCAGCTGCGCATCTCCCGCCCCGGCAGCTACTACTTCAGCGCCGGCGGCGGCCTCGGCTTCGGGCTCGCGGCGTCGGTCGGCGTGCAGCTGGCGCAGCCGGACCGGCCGGTCGTCTGCGTGCTCGGCGAGGGCTCGGCCCAGTACGCGATCACCGCCTTCTGGAGCGCGGTCGCCTACAACGCGCCGGTCACCTTCCTCGTCCTGCAGAACTCCGAGTACGCGATCCTCAAGTGGTTCGCCGAAGTCGAGCAGGTGAACGCGGCGCCCGGCCTTGACCTGCCGAAGCTCGACGTCGCCGCGGTCGCCGAGGGCTACGGGGTGAAGGCGCACCGGGCCAAGGACCGCGACGAAGTCGCCGGGGCGCTGAGCGCGGCGCTCGCCTCCTCGCAGCCCGAGCTGGTCGAAGTGCCGGTGGCGCCGGGCATGTCGCTCTTCTAGGGAGACGGGATGCTGCTCCCAGGCCAAGCTCGCAAGGTCCCGCCGCCGCCGAGCCAGCCTGTCGCCGACCGCGCCCCGGACGAGATCGCGGTCGGCGTCGCCCAGCCGCTGCGCCGGGAGCTCGAGCAGTTGCTCGGCGCCGACCGCGTCCTCCACCGCGCCAGCGACCTCGTCGCCTACGCCTCCGACGCCAGCCCCTACCGGCTCTTCCCGCGGGCGGTGGTCGAGGCCCGCGACGCCGACGACGTCGCCAAGGTCCTCCGCTTCGGGCGCGAACGCGACATCCCCGTCACCTTCCGCGCCGGTGGCACCAGCCTCAACGGCCAGGGCCAGAGCGACGGCATCCTCGTCGACGCCCGCAAGCACTTCGGCGGCGTCCGGGTCGAAGAGGATGGCGCCTGCGCCCGGGTCAAGCCGGGGACGATCCTCGGCCACGCCAACCGCGTCCTCGCCCCCCACGGCTACAAACTCGGCCCCGACCCGGCCAGCACCGACGTCTGCACGGTCGGCGGCGTCGTCGCCAACAACTCGGGCGGGATGCGCTGCGGCGTCACCAAGGACTCCTACTCGACCGTGCGCGAGCTGACCTTCGTCCTCCCCTCGGGGACGGAGATCGACACCGGCGAGCCCGGCGCCGCGGAGCAGTTCGCCGCTGCCGAGCCCGAGCTTGTCGCCGGCCTGGAGGCGATCCGCGACGAGATCCGCGCCGACGCCGAGCTGGCCGACCGCATCCGCCGCAAGTTCGCGATCAAGAACACGACCGGCTACCGGCTCTGTGCCTTCCTCGACGCCGACGAGCCGCTGGAGATCTTCCGCCGCCTCCTCGTCGGCTCCGAGGGCACGCTCGCCTTCGTCGCCGAGGTCGTCTTCGAGACGGTGCCGGTGCCGCCGGTGACCACCACCGCCTGGATCCACTTCCCGGGCATCGACGAGGCGATCGCCCCCGTGCAGGACCTGGTCGCCTCCGGCGCCAGGGCGGTCGAGCTGATGGTCGCGCCGGCACTGATCACCGCCGCCTGGAACATGGTCGGGGCGCCGCAGGAGTGGAAAGAGCTGCCGCCGGAGTCGGCGGTGCTGCTGGTCGAGTACGGCGGCACCGACGAGGGCGACCTGGCCGCGCAGGTCCTCCGGGGCGAAGCGATCCTCGACTCGCACGAGCTGATCCGGCCGCTCGCCTTCACCCACGACCTCGAGGAGATCGAGCTCGCCTGGCGGGTGCGCGAGGGGTTGCACGGGCTGATCGGCCGGGTGCGGCCGGAGGGGACGGCGCTGATCGTCGAGGACGTCTGCGTGCCGCCGGAGCGGATCGCCGAGGGCGCCAAGGACCTGCAGTCGCTGCTTGGCCAGCACGGCTTCCTCCCCGGCGTCGCCGGCCATGCCTCGGCCGGGAACCTGCACTTCATGCTCACCCCGGACTTCGCCAAGCAGGAGGACCTCGACCGCTACGAGGCGTTCATGGGCGGCCTGGTCGAGCTGATCGTCGAGAAGTACGACGGCTCGCTCAAGGCCGAGCACGGGACCGGGGTCAACATGGCCCCTTATGTGGAGCGCGAGTGGGGGGAGAAGGCGACCGAGCTGATGTGGCGGGTGAAGCGGCTCGCCGACCCCGACGGCGTGCTCTCGCCCGGCGTCGTCCTCAGCCGCGACCCCGGCATCCACCTGCGCAACCTGAAGACGACGCCGGCGATCGAGGAGTGGGGCGGGGCGACGACCTGCGTCGAGTGCGGCTTCTGCGAGCCGGTCTGCCCGAGCCGCAACCTGACGACGACGCCGCGCCAGCGGATCGTCCTGCGCCGCGAGATGGCGCGCCAGCCCGAGGGCTCGCCGGTGCAGCGGGCGCTGCTGGAGGAGTACGAGTACGACGCGCTGCAGACCTGCGCGACCGACGGGTCCTGTCAGATCGCCTGCCCGCTCGGGATCGATACCGGGCGGATGGTCAAGGAGCTGCGGACGGCGCAGCATGGGGAGCGGGCCGAAAAGGCGGCGCTGGCTACGGCGAGACGTTGGGGGGCTGTCGAGAAGCTCTCGCGTGCGGGGCTGAAGATCGGCGGTCCCTTGGCGCGGCGGACTAAGCGGGGGAAGGGACTGCCGGGACCTGCGCGATGGGGGGGAGGGGGGGAGCCTCTCCGGGCACAAGCTCGCTATGGCTCGTTGTTGAGCGCCCGGAGAGGCTCCCCCCCTCCCCCAGCGAGCGGAGTCGCGGCAGTCTACGTCCCGAGTTGCACCAACCGCATCTTCGGAGGGAATCCAGTGCAGGCGCTGGTGGCGGTTTCAGATCGGGCCGGGAAGCCGGTGGTGATTCCGGACGATGTGGTTGGGAGCTGTTGTGGGTTGCCTTGGAGCTCGAAAGGGTTCGATGCCGCTCACAAGCACAAGGCGAATGAGATGGTTGAGCGACTCTGGGGATGGAGTGGGGAGGGACAGCTGCCGGTGGTGATCGATGCGGCTTCTTGCACGGGGGCGGTTGCGGAACCGGGCGAGGGGGTGCTGACGGAGGAGAACGCGGAGCGGCTGGCCGAGATGGAGATCGTCGATTCGGTTGCTTGGGCGCTGCGGTTGCTTCCTGACCTTGAGATCAGCGAGAAGGTCTCCTCTGCCACTGCCCATCCGACCTGCGCCACCCGCCGGCTCGGGCTTTCGCCTTCGTTGCGCACTCTTGCTGAGGCACTCGCCGACGACGTCTACGTCGCCCCCTCCGCTACCTGCTGTGCCTTTGCCGGCGACCGTGGGATCACCCATCCCGAGCTGACCGCCTCGGCCACGAAACCCCAAGCAGAAGAGCTCGCCGGCCGCCGCTTCGACGCCCACCTCTCCAGCAACCGCACCTGCGAGATCGCGATGGCTCGCGCCACCGGCGCGCCCTACGAGTCGCCCCTGCTCCTCTTAGAGCGGTTAACTCGCGCTTGAGTTCTTGACGAGGTCGACGCTTTCGGCGTCGATGTCGCGGACCAGCTCGCCGTATTTCGGTTCGCTTTCCATCCGCTTGTCTAGCAGCGGGTTGATCAGGCCGCGGAAGGCGGAGACGTAGCGCCACCACTTGGGGACGAAGATCCGCGGCGCCTGTTCTTCGATCCCGCGGACCAGGCCGGCACCGGCCTCTTCGGGGCTGATCCGTTTCAGCAGCCATTTCGGGCTCAGTTTTTCCACCCGCGCCGAACTCTCCTGGGCGAAGGCGTCCTGGACCAGTTTCGTGTCGACCCAGCCGAAGTAGGCGACGCCGGCGCTGGCGCCGTGCGGTTTCAGCTCCACCCGCAGCGCCCGGCCGAGCGACTCGACCCCGGCCTTGGCGACCGCGTAGGGGGTGTTGCCGAAGCCGTTGGCGAAGGCGTAGACGGAGGAGACGACGATCATCTGGCCCTTGCGCTCGACGATCTGCGGTAGCGCCGCCCGCACCGTGCGCCAGACGCCGAGCAGGTCGACCTCGAAGACCCGCTCCCACTCCTCGCCGGAGATCCCGCGCACGGTCGCGAACTGTTTCTGCGCGATCCCGGCATTGGCGACCGCGACGTCGAGCGCGCCGAGCTTTTCGACGATCTCGGCGACCGCGTTCATCATCGCGCTCTGGTCGGTGACGTCGCCGCCGAGCCCGATTGCCCGCGGCCCGATCCGCTCCGCCGCCTCGCGCGCCTCCTCGGCGTCGAGGTCGAGCACCGCGACCGAGGCGCCGCGCAGGTGCATCTGCCGCGCCGTCTCGAAGCCGATGCCGCGGGCGGCACCGGTGACCAGCGCCACTTTGCCGTTGAGGTCGTAGCGATCCATCGGGCGGCAGCCTATAGGCCCCACCTAGAATCCTCAGCTTCATGCCCGGCTTCCAACCCGTCGACCCGAAGCAGTCCTTCCCCGAGCTGGAGGAGCGGATGCTCGCGCGCTGGCGCGAGGAGGGGGTCTTCGAGCGCTCGCTGGCCCAGCGCGAGGGCGCGCCGGTCTGGAGCTTCTACGAGGGCCCGCCGACCGCCAACGGCCGCCCCGGCTCCCACCACGTCCTCGCCCGCGTCTTCAAGGACGTCTACCCGCGCTACAAGACGATGTGCGGCTTCCGGGTGCCGCGCAAGGCCGGCTGGGACTGCCACGGCCTGCCGGTCGAGCTCGAGGTCGAAAAGCAGCTCGGCATCTCCTCCAAGCAGGAGATCGAGGAGCTCGGGATCGCCGAGTTCAACCAGCGCTGCCGCGAATCGGTCTTCGAGTACGTCGAGGAGTGGAACAAGCTGACCGAGCGGATCGCCTTCTGGATCGACCTCGACAACCCCTACGTCACGCTGGAGGACGACTACATCGAGTCGGTCTGGTGGTCGCTGCGCCGGCTCTGGGACGACGAACGCCTCTACGAGGGCCACAAGGTCGTCCCCTATTGCCCCCGCTGCGGCACCGCCCTGTCCTCGCACGAGGTGGCGCTGGGTTACGAGGACGTCAAGGACCCCTCGATCTACGTGCGCTTTCCGCTGCTGGACGACGACGCGTCCCTGCTGGTCTGGACGACGACGCCCTGGACGCTCCCGGGTAACGAAGCTGTGGCCGTGGCGCCCGAAGTCACGTACGTACGGGCGCGAATCGATGACGAGACGGTGATCCTGGCTGAGCCGCTCGTCGAGAAGGTGCTGGGTGAGGAGGCGGAGATCCTCGACCGCTTTCCGGGCAGCGATCTGATCGGCAAGCACTACCAAGGGCCTATCTTCAAATTGCAGGATCGAGAGCCGGGTGGCTTCCCGATCATCGGAGGCGACTTCGTCACCACCGAGGACGGCACCGGCCTCGTGCACATCGCCCCTGCCTTCGGTGAAGACGACTACAAAGTGGCCGCTGAGAACAGCCTCTTCGATCCCACCAACGCGGGCACCCTCTACAACCCGGTTGGCCTCGACGGCAAATTCACCGGCCAGGTCAGCGGCTTCGAGGGCCAGTTCGTCAAGGACCCCGAGGTCACCAAGGCCCTGATCGCCGACCTCGACTCGCGCGGCCTGCTCTTCCGCGAGCAGGTCTACGAGCACAGCTACCCGCACTGCTGGCGCTGCGGCACGCCGCTCCTCTACTACGCCAAGTCCAGCTGGTACATCGCCACCTCGCAGGCGCGGGACCAGCTGCTCGCCAACAACGAGGAGATCGGCTGGCACCCCGAGCACGTCAAGCACGGCCGCTTCGGCAAATGGCTGGAGAACAACGTCGACTGGGCGCTCTCGCGCGACCGCTACTGGGGGACGCCGCTGCCGATCTGGGAGTGCACCGCCAAGGGCTGCGACGAGCGCTTCTGCGCCGGCTCGGTCGCCGACCTGCGCGAGCGAGCGCGGGGGACGGTGCCCGACGACCTCCACCGCCCCTACATCGACGGCGTCGCCCTCGACTGCGAGCGCTGCGGCGGCGAGATGCGCCGCGTCCTCTCGGTGATCGACACCTGGTACGACAGCGGCGCGATGCCCTTCGCCCAGTTTCACTACCCGTTCGAGGGGCAGGCGGAGTTCGAGGAGCGCTTCCCGGCCGACTACATCTGCGAGGCCCAGGACCAGACCCGCGGCTGGTTCTACACCCTGCTCGCCGAGTCGACCCTGCTCTTCGACACCTCCAGCTACAAGAACTGCGTCTGCCTCGGCCTCATCCTCGACCCCGAGGGCCAGAAGATGTCGAAGAGCCGCGGCAACGTCGTCGATCCCTGGGACGTCCTCGACGCCCACGGCGCCGACGCCTTCCGCTGGTACTACCTGACCGCCCAGCAGCCCTGGGCCGGCTACCGCTTCTCGGTCGACACCGTCGGCGAATCGGTCCGCCAGTTCCTGCTGACGCTGTGGAACACCTATTCGTTCTGGGTCCTCTACGCGAACGCGGAGGACCTGGAACCGGAGGATTTCCGTGGTTCCTTTCGCACCGATGACGTGCAAAAGGAACCACACAACGACCTGAACGACCTCGACCTGAACGACCTCGACCGCTGGGCGCTCTCGCGGCTGCAGGCGACGACCGCGACCGTGCGCGAGCGGATGGACGAATACGACTGCACCAGCGCCGGGCGGGCGGTCGCCGACTACGTCGAGGAGCTCTCCAACTGGTACGTGCGGCTCAGTCGCCGCCGCTTCTGGGAAGGCGACCGCGCCGCCTTCGCGACGCTGCGCCACTGCCTGCTGGAGACGGTGGCGATGCTGGCGCCGTTCACGCCCTTCCTCGCCGACGAGATCCACCGCAACCTCAGCGGCGACACCGCCGCGCCCTCGGTCCACCTGCGCGACTTCCCCGCGGTCGACTCCTCACTCGCCGACTCCGACCTGGAGCAGGGGATGGAGGCGGTCCGGCTCACGGTCGAGCTCGGTCGCGCCGCCCGCGCCCAGGCGAAGGCGAAGGTGCGCCAGCCGCTGCGCCGCGCGGTGATCGTCGCCAACGAGGCCGAGCGGGCGGCGATCGAAGCCCGCGCCGACCTCGTCACCGCCGAGCTCAACGTCAAGGAGCTCGACTTCGTCAGCGACGAATCCGAGCTGGTCAGCTACGAGGCCAAGCCCCACTACCGCGCCCTCGGTCCCCGCTTCGGCAACAAGATGCCGCAGGTGGCCGCCGCCGTCGCAGCCCTTGACGCCGCCCACGTCGCCGCGGTCCTCGCCGAAGGCGGCGAGATCGGCGTCAACATCGACGGCCACGACCACAGCCTCGGCCCCGACGACGTCACCCTCGCCCTCCAGCCCCTCGAGGGCTACGAGGTCGAGGCCGAGGCCGGTCACGCCGTCGCCCTCCAGCTCGAGCTCGACGACGAGCTGCGCCGCGAGGGCCTCGCCCGCGAGATCGTCCACGCGGTCCAGAATGCCCGCAAAGACGCCGGCCTCGAGATCACCGACCGCATCGCCCTCACCCTCGCCGGCGACCCCGACCTCCTCGCCGCCGCCCAGGCCCACCAGGACTACCTGGCAGGCGAGGTCCTAGCCACCTCCGTCGCCTTTGACGCCGCCGACACCAACGGCGCCACCGCCAAGATCGACGGCCGCGATCTCAAAATTGGCGTTAACCGGGCCTAGCGAATGATCATCAGCAGCCTGCTGCGGAAACGTTGCCTGCGAACGCAATTGCTGATCAATTGAAGACTCATTAGACCCGCGAGTATGATCGCGTCGGTGTCTTCAGCTGCAAAGCAAAAGGATTATGCGGAGCGCTTTAAGACCGACTATCCGTTTGGAGAGGCGGTCTTGCAACTTTTCGAGGCGGCGGGGGCACGAATAACGAGGCTCTCGCCCCTTCGTCAAGGGGCGCCTGCTCACTCTTGGGTTCTTCGAGTGAGACTGCCACAAGAACTCGAGGAGCATTTCAGCATCACCCGCCAGTTCTTGGTCTACTGCGTCTGCACGCAGGATCTTCAACCGCGCGATGTACGTCGGATTCCCGCTCTTATCCGGGATGCAGAGGGTGAGGTAGAAGCTGACTTCTCAATGCTAATCAGCGCTGATCCCCTCGCAAAAGCGAAACTCACCGAATGGTCGGCGGAGCGCACCGCGGGAGGCATCACCATCGTTCCTATCAGCAGAAAGCATCTTGAGCGTCTGCTTAAGGATCGTAATAAATCGCACATACTTAGCCGGGTTATCGAAGGGTGGGTTTCAGAGCGAAACCTTTACGACGAGCGGGCTCCGGTGACGGGGGAGCGGTTTCACGGTCGCGCGGCAATTCTCCGTGACCTGGATCGTCACTTAGCAAAGGGCGGCGGTGATGTAGGCCTCTTTGGTCTTCGAAGAATCGGAAAGACCAGCGTCCTTCTCGAGCTAGCGGACCGCTTAAAACAAAGAGATGCGACGGTCCCCGTATTTATAGATCTTGAGAGCACCAGTGGTGCAGCCCATGCAGCAAATAGGATCGGTCAAGAGCTAGCTCGGGCGATTGCTGCCAATGGCACGTTGACTGAGCGTCAGGCTTTGTCGGTTTTACAGATGCCGGCCGACTGGTCGACAATGGACCCGCGACTTCTAATCGCAAGGGTGGGGGACGCTCTACGTGATGCACTATCAGGAGGAGTCTTGAAGGAGCATCGACTCATCCTGATGCTTGATGAGGCAGAGTCACTTCTGCCAAACCCGGCTGAACCAGCCGACTTTGCGTTAGATCTCTTCCGTGCGTTACGCGGCGTGTCTCAAGAAACTGGACGCCTAAACCTAGTGTTGGCAGGCGTTAATGCCACTCCAACCGAGTCCCCGTTCCTTGGCGATCACGATAACCCGCTCTTTGGGTCTCTCGCTGTGTACTACCTGGGTCCATTGGAGCCGGATGAGTGCGAGGAGATGATACGGAAGATAGGGCGAAGAATGCAGGTCCGCTGGGATGGTCGCGCGGCGGCAGCGCTTACTGAGCACGTAGGAGCACACCCTCTTCTCGCTCGTCTCGCTGCATCTGATTTGGTGACGCAGTTTCCGGAGCGGCCTCTGCGCCCGAATCTTGAGCATGCTAAAGCAATTCTTGACGGATTCTCTGAGCGTCAAAGCTCGGTATTCGAGCAGATGATTCAAAGCCTGAAGCGCTACTACCCGGGGGAGCTAGAGGTACTGCAGGTGGTAGCAGATGGTGATCAGGTGTTTGCAACTGAGCTGTTAGAGGATGATCCTGCCTTGATAAACCATCTAGCGGGATACGGCGTGCTCAATTCTGAACATCTCTCTATCTCGATACCTGCCTTTCGAAAATGGCTTCGGCTGAAACTTCGAGTGTCGGAAACGCAAGGTGCTCGCGAGTGAAGTAGCGACCGCTCTGAGTTCAAATCAGATCGCGGTCGTCATAGGAGCACGAGGAACTGGGAAGTCTCCATGCTCGGAAGACCTCGATGCCGAGTGGCAAGGCCTTGGTATCCGAACCCTTCGGCTAGATGCCTCCGCTGCAAGATTTCCCGAGGATCTCAACGCTCCACTTGCTGAGATCCTCAGATGCGAGCCAAATAACCTCACGGCAGAGCACCTCGGTGAGAACGAGATTGTCCGGGTTTTGGTTGACCGCTGCGATGCGCTGTTTGATCAATCGTGGGTCGGAGAATGGCAAGAGCAATGGCGAGCGCTCTTCACGTCACAGGAAGCTCTTGGGCGGCTTGCTGCGGTTCTTTTTGGTCGACCACTATTCAGGCAAATTGCTGGTGGGGATGCGTCGCCACTCTTGAATGCAGGTCGTGTATTGACGGTGACGCCATTGCAACCGACCGAGCTGGAAGCGATCTACGGATTCGATAGCCAACTGGCAGCAGCTGTCAAAAAGAAGACTGGAGGCCACCCGACTCTCACGGCAAAACTGGCCGAGTGTCTAAAGGACACCAAGAACTTCAAACATGTGATCAGGGCAGTCCTCAGAACGGAGCGTGAGTATGTTATTCGGCTCGTCCAAGACCACTCAGTCGCGGCGCAGGCACTTCTTGGCGAACTTCTCCAATCACGCAGTGCGGTCCATGAGAGTGCACTGATCCAATGTCATTTCGAAGGTGCCCATGCGGATGGTGTCGAGGCCTTAGAAGATCTTTGCGCATGCGGGCTGCTTAAGAGATCGGGTGCAAGGGATTACACCGTGGGAGCTGATCTCCTCCGAAATGTTGATGGACTACAGGAGATAGCGACGACGCCATCGGTATCCATACCTAGCTACGACGCTGAAATTATGGACGCTTGCTGGCGCTGCCTTTTCCTCTCCGAGAACCAGCTTCGGTGGTTCGTGGCAGAGCGACTTCGTGCGGTAGACGACGCTTGGTGGCTTCTCCATGTCCCTCCGGAAGTGCGAGGGGCGGCAGAAGGGCGAAAGAAGGGCGAGGTCATCATTGCTGCTTCGGAAGAAGGCCAACGTCACCCGCTTATGTATTTGACGCTCAGCGAGCTCTTCGAGCTGATATTTGCAAACTGGGATCGCATCTTTGGAGCGGCGTTCTCGCCACTCTCAAAGGGTGCAGTGCAAGAGATGGCTGCAAAGGTTGAGGTCATTAGGAATCGATTGGCCCATAGTCGCCCAGTCTATGAGGACCAGTTGCGGGAGTTCGAAACGCTCGTGAGCCGCCTCCGGCTGCTGTCTGGGGCAGCTAGTCCTGCTTCTCCCCGATGATGAAGTCCGATTTCTTCGAGTCGGAGAACTTCACCCAGCAGTGGTCGGGGCTCACGCCGGCGACCTCTATGAGGGCCGCTTCGATGCGTTTGGCGATCTCCGCCTTCTGCTCGTCGGAGCGGCCCTCGTACCAGTGGACGTGAACGAACGGCATGGGGACGTTTAGGCGAGTGCAGGCTCTAGCTCAGCCTCGAGGCGGCGCTTCGGCATCGCGCCGACGATTTTCTTCGCGATCGCGCCGTCCTTGAAGAGGATCATCGTCGGGATCGAGAGGACCTCGTAGTTGGCGGCCGTCTGCTGGTTCTCGTCGACGTTGATCGAGACGATCTTGAGGTCCTCGCGCTCGCCGTCGATCTCCTCGAGGACCGGATGGACCACGCGGCAGGGACCGCACCAGGGCGCCCAGAAGTCGACGAGCACAGGCCCTTCGGCGTCGAGCACGTCGGATTTGAAAGTGGCGTCGGTCACGTCGGTCAATTTGCCAGTCACAGTGGTCTCCCGGTCGCGGTGTTCAGCTCAATACTTCAGAAAGTATAGCGGCGTTGTCCAGACACGGATGGAGCGCTATCGACGGCTCCCCGGCCGAAGCGCAGCAAGGGTAAACGCCAAACGGCCTCGGCGACGATCGAAGTGTCCATCTTCGAGCTACCTACCCGGCGCTCGCGAAAAACGATCGGCACCTCGACGACCCGGAAGCCGCGGCGCAGCGCCCGATAGGTCATCTCGACCTGGAAGGCGTAGCCGCGGGTGGCGATCCGGTCGAGGTCGATCGCCTCCAGCACCTCGCGCCGGAAGCACTTGAAGCCGCCGGTCAGGTCGCGCACCTCGACCCCCAGCACCAGCCGCGCGTAGGCGCTGCCGCCGCGGCTGACCGCGCGCCGCAGCGGCCCCCAGTCGCTGACCCCGCCGCCGTCGATGTAGCGGGAGCCGAGCACGAGGTCGGCATTCTTCGCCGCGTCGAGCAGGCGCGGCAGGTAGGCGGGGTCGTGGGAGAAGTCGGAGTCCATCTCCAGGACGAGGCCGGCGCCGCGCCCGAGCGCCTCGCGGAAGCCGGCGATGTAGGCGGGGCCGAGCCCTTCCTTGCGCGGGCGGTGGAGGACGTGGACGTTCTCGTGCTGCGCCGCCAGCCGGTCGGCGAGCGCGCCGGTCCCGTCGGGCGAGCTGTCGTCGACGATCAGCACCTGGGCAACCGGCGGCAGCTTCGCGCGGGCGGCCTCGACCAGCGGCTCCACGTTCTCGACCTCGTTGTAGGTCGGCAGCACCAACCAGGCGGGCCCCGCAGCGGACTCGGTCATCGCCGCGATGCTATTCGGGATAGCCAAGCCCGACCTAAAGAGAGCGCGCCGCCCGGGTAAGTTGCTCACGTGACCAACGCCGAGATTGCCGCCGCCCTGGAAGAGCTGGGAATCCTCTACGAGCTCGACGGGGCGGTCAAATACCGCGTCCTCGCCTACAGCACCGCCGCCAAGGCGATCCGCGAGAGCCCGGTCTCGGTCGCCGAGCTCGCCGCGCAGGGGAGGGCGACCGAGGTCCCCGGCGTCGGCAAGACGCTGGCGGAAAAGATCGACGCGCTGCTCGAGACCGGCGAGATCCCGGCCGCGGTGAAGCTGAAGGCGAAGTTCCCGCCGACCCTGATCGAGGTCACCCGCGTCCCCGGCGTCGGCTCGAAAACGGCCCGGCGCCTGTTCGAGGAGCTGGAAATCTGCTCGATGGAAGACCTCAAAGCCGCGGCCGAGGCGGAAAAGATCCGCCACGTCAAAGGGCTCGGCCCAAAGGCGGAGGAGAACATCCTCGCGGCGCTGGAGCGGCTCGGCGAGCCGGGGGAGGGACCGGGCCGCCTGCTGCTCTCGGCGGTGAAGCCGATCGCCGAGGAACTGGCGGCGGCGCTGCGCGAGCACCCGGCCGCCAACCAGGTTGAGGTCGCCGGCTCGGTCCGCCGCTGGGCCGAGACCTGCAAGGACATCGACATCATCGCCACCGCCGAGGAGCCAGCCGCGCTCGCCGAGCACCTAGCCGAGCACCCGCTGGTCGCCGCCGCCGGCACTCCCGGCCCCAACGGCGTTCGCGCCCAGACCCACAACGGCGTCTCGGTCGACCTGCGGATCGTCCCGCCCGCCGCTTTCGGCAACCTGCTGCAGCACTTCACCGGCTCCCAGGCCCACAACGTGCAGCTGCGCGAAGAGGCGGTGGCGCGCGGCCTCTCCGTATCCGAGCACGGGATCACCGACGCCGAGAGCGGCGACGTCCAGACCTGCGCGACCGAGGCCGAGGTCTACGAGCGCCTCGGCTACGAGCACATCGAGCCGGAGCTGCGCGAGGGGCGCGGCGAGCTGAAGGCGGCGCGCGAAGGCAAGCTCCCCGACCTCGTGGAGATCGGGGACATCCGCGGCGACCTCCACTCCCACACCACCCTCTCCGACGGCCGCAACAGCCTCGAGGAGATGGCCGAGGCCGCGCGCGACCGGGGCTATGAGTACCTAGCCATCACCGACCACTCCGCCAGCCACGGCTTCGGCGATCACGTCACCGCCGAGCGGCTCTGGGAGCGAATCGAGGAGATCCGCGCCTTCAACAAGGGCAAGCGCGGCTTCCGCCTCCTCGCCGGCTCGGAGATCAACATCGGCCTCGACGGCTCCCTCGACTACCCCGACGACCTCGTCGCCGCCCTCGACTGGGTCGTCGCCAGCGTCCACACCTCCTTCTCGGTCTCCAAGCAGCAGATGACCGAGCGCGTCCTCACCGCGATCGAGAACCCGCACGTCGACTGCATCGGCCACCTCACCGGTCGCTTGATCGGTCGCCGCGAGCCCTACGGGATCGACGTCGAGGCGGTCGCCGACGCAGCCGCCCGCACCGGAACGATGATCGAGATCAACGGCAACCCCAACCGCCGCGACCTCTCCGACCTCCACGCCCGCCTCGCCTCAGAAGCTGGCGTCAAGATCGTCCTCAACACCGACGCCCACGGCGTCGACACCCTCGACAACATGGCCTACGCCGTCGCCACCGCCAGGCGGGCGTGGCTCACCACAGACGACGTCGCCAACACGCGTGGGTGGAGTGGGTTCAAGGAGCTGCTGAAGGCGTGAGGAGCGGCCACCGCGTTGGGTGGCCGCCTCAGTCCTGATTCCTGATCAGCCGGCGGCTACGTAGCCGGCTTTCGGTTCTGTGTTGATGTATTTCCCTGTAACCCGGGCTTCGGTGGGGCAGGTGACGCCGCCGCTGATCTTGCTGACGATTGCGTTGGCGGTGAAGCTTCCGGGCGCACCGCCAACGATGGTGCCCCAGTCTTTCATCGTGCTGCCGAGGCCGTAGACGCAGCTGCCGAAGAAAATCGTGTTGATTGTCACTTCGAACCCTTTAGCTGTGAGTGTGCCGTTATCGGTGCCGGCGATCCAATGAAGTTCGGCTTCCCCGCCCGAGATGGTGGTAGTAGAAAAGGTGCAGTTACTCCAAGTGATCCCGCTCGCGGCGACTTTCCCGGTCACTGTCGTCGTTGCGCTGCCGGCGTTCTGCAGCGTTTCAGTCGCAGTGGAGCCTTTGCATGTGTCCAGCGTTTCGCCTTCCGGCCCAACTTCCTCGATGATGGCACTGCTGCCAGAGGCGAGACTGGCAGTACCTTTCGTCCCGACGGGGTACGGTTCCGAGCATTTTTCTGTGTTCAGGTTGTTTTTGCAGAGTACGGTGGCCGAGGCGGCGCCGGCGCCGACGAGTGCCGTCAGGGCGACTGCCGCAACTACGGTAAGGCCGAGCATCTTCAGGTACTTCATACGCATCTCCTTTGTCCGCGCAGGAGCGGGGTGGTTTATGCACTCCTTCTATAGACGCGGGAGGTATAAATCAAGAATCTTTGAGTACTTGTCACCCCTACGAGCTCGCTCAGAGCGATATTCGGCGATCCCTAAACCGCGCCCAGTTGGTCGCTGCGCAGTCCCGGCGTCCGCACCAGCTCGATCGGGCGCAGGGCGTTGCTGGGGACGACGTAGAACTTGACGCCGTCACGGGCCTCGACGCCGAGGACGGCGGCCTCGCGGGTGTGCCAGGCGAGGGAGACGATCAGGGCGTAGCCGGCGCCGACGGCGGCGACGCCGGGGAAGAAGAGGCCGAGGACGCCGGCGGCGATCGCGGTGAAGAAGATCGGCCAGAGGCGGATGAAGGCGATCCGGGCGGGGCTCTCGTCCGGCAGGGAGGTGGCGGTGCGGGCGCGGGCGAGGGCGTCGCGGACGTCGTCGGCGGCGCGCCGGGGGCGGCTGAGGTAGAAGCCGATCGCGAGCGAGACGAGCCACCAGACGGCGGCGACGACCACGATCCAGGATTCGCCTTCGCGGTTGGCGGCGACGGCGGTGATCGCCCCCAGCGCCGTCGCCTCGGCGGCGGTGATGAAGACGCTGGCGCGGAGCAGGTCGGTGTAGGGCATCGCTTAAGCCGCCGCTCCGCCTGGCCCTACCCGGCCAGCCATTCGAGGATCGCCAGCCACCCATCCAACCCGTCGACCGTCAGGTCGCACTCCTCCGCCAGCTCGGCCGGTCCCTCCGCCGAGAGGACCCCGACGCAGACTGCCGCGCTCAGCTGCCCCTCCTCCTGCAGCTGCCGCAGTCGCCGGAAGGCGTCGAGGTCGGTGCGGTCGTCGCCGGCGTAGGTGGCGCGGTCGAGCCGCTCGTCGGCCAGCAGCGAGGCGACGGCGCCGTCCTTGCCGCCGCCGCCGAGCGGCCGCAGCTCCAGCACCTTGCGCCCCCAGCGCGGTTCCAGCCCCGCCTTGCCCGCCTCGATCGCGATCTCGTGCGCCCGGCTCTCCGCCGCCGCCTCGTCCGGGGCACCCCGCCAGTGCAGCGCCTGGATCGGCCCCTTGTCCTCTCGCCGCAGCCCCGTTGCCTCCAGCTCACCGTCGTGGGAGGCGAGGAACTCCGCCGCTTCCTGCTCCCGCCCCGCCACCGAGGGATCGGGCCGCGGCGCCTCCTCCCCCGGCAGCAGCAGTTCCAGCCCGTGGTTGCCCGCATACGCCAGCGTGTCGAGCCCGACCAGCCGCCGCGCTTCCTCCGCCCGCCGACCGGAGACGCAGCCGACCAGCGCGTAGCGCTCGCCCAGCGCCGCCAGCGCCTCGCGCGCCGCCGCCGGCACCGCCGCTTCCTCGGCGCGTTCGACGATCGGCGCCAGCGTTCCGTCGACGTCGGTGAGGATCGCCGCCCGCCCCGGCTCCTCGCGCAGCGGCGCCAGCGCCCGCGCCCAGTCGCCGCCCCCGCGGGCAGGCTCGCGCGTCTCGCGGTCGGGGGACACGCCTCTAGTATCGCGAGATGCCCGCCGGCGCGACCCCGGACCACGCGATCTGGAAGCTGGCGGCGATCGGCACCCTCGCCGGCGTCTTCAGCGGCCTCTTCGGGGTCGGAGGCGGGACGATCATCGTGCCGCTGCTGATCTTCTGGTTCGGCTACGGCGAGCGCCTCGCCACCGGCACCAGCCTCGCCGCGATCGTCGTCATCGGCGCCTTCGGCGCCCTCGCCCAGGGCGGCTTCTACGGCAACGTCCACCTCGCCACCGGCCTCCTGCTGGCGATCCCGGCGGCGCTCGGCGTCGTCCTCGGCACCGCGATCCAGCAGCGCATCCCCCAGCGCGCCGTCTCCTACCTCTTCGCACTGCTCCTGGTCGCGATCGCGGTGGAGCTGATCCTGTCGTGAACGAGCTCCTGGCGGTGCTGATCTGCCTCGCCGGCGGGATGACCGGCGGCCTCGTCGGGGTCGGCGGCGGCGTCCTCTTCGTCCCCGCCCTGACCGTCTTCCTCGGCCTCGGCCAGGTCGAGGCCGAGTCGACCTCGCTGCTGATGATCGTCGTCGTCGCGATCGTCGGCGCCTACCGCCAGAACGGCTACGGCAACGTCCGCCTCCGCGAGGCGCTGATCGTCGGCGCCCTCTCGCCGCTCGGCGTCCTCGTCGGCGTCGGCCTCGCCAACCACGTCTCCGAACGCGCCCTGCAGCTCGCCTTCGCCGCCCTCGCCCTGTTCATAGCCGCGCAACTGGTCCGCCGCGCCCGCTCCGCTTCTTAAAGAGAGCCCGCAATGCATGGTCTACGCTCAAAAGCGTGGATTCGCTCACTTGGCAAAGCGACCTGCCGCACCTGCGCTCGCCGGTCATGGTCTGCGCCTTTCGCGGCTGGAACGACGCCGCCGCGTCAGCCTCGACCGCGCTGGCGACGATCGGCAACTCGCTCGACGGCCAGCTGATCGCCCACCTCGACCCCGAGGAGTTCTTCGACTTCCAGTCGACGCGGCCGACGATCACTCTCGACGAAGGCCAGACCCGGCGCATCGAGTGGCCGGAAAACAACCTGATCGCGGTCGAGGTGCCGGGCGCCGACCGCGACCTCGTCCTCCTCGACGGCACCGAGCCGAACCTGCGCTGGCGCACCTTCTCGGAGACGATCGCCACCGCCGCCGACGCGCTCGGGGTGGAGATGGTGATCACCCTCGGCGCCCTGATCGCCGAGGTCTCCCACACCCTGCCGGTGCCGATCACCGGCCTCGCCTCCAGCGAAGAGCTGGTTGAGGAGATGGAGCTGGAGCGCTCCAGCTACGAGGGCCCGACCGGGATCGTCGGCGTCGTCCACGACCTCTGCCGCCGCAACGGCATCGACTCCGCCTCGCTCTGGGCGGCGGTGCCGCACTACGTCGCCGCGGTCCCGAACCCGAAAGCGGCCCTCGCCTTGCTGCGCCGCCTCGAAGGCCTGACCGGGATCGCCGTCGAGGCCTCCGAGCTGGAAGAGGAAACCGCCGACTACGAGGAGCAGATCGGCCGGGCCGTCGCCGCCAACCCCGAGATCGAGGAGCTGGTCCAGCGGATCGAGGCCGAACAGGTCGACCTCCTCGACGGCGACGGCGAGCTCCCCTCAGCCGACACCCTCGCCAGCGAGTTCCAGCGTTTCCTCCGCCAACGCGGCGACCAGCAGAACTAGGCTTCGGCCGCCGGGCAGATCAGGCGGTAGTCGCACCAGCTGCAGACCTTGGGGGAGGGGCGCGGCTCGAAGTCCTGGCTGAGGATGCCCTCGCCGACCTGGAGGACGGTGCGCTCGACTCGCTCGGCGTCGTCGGGACGGGTCGGGGCCGGGACCTTCTCGGCGTCGAGGACGTAGTAATAGCTGCCGGTGCTGGCCTCGATGCCCCAGGCCTCGCGCGCGGCCATCCGGTAGAGCGCCAGCTGCAGGTCGCTGTCGAGGTCCTCTTCGCTCTTGCGCTCGCCGGTCTTGTAATCGATCAGCTCGTAGTCGCCGTCGGGCAGGCGGTCGACACGGTCGACGCGGCCGCGGACGTGGTGGTCGCCGACCTTGAAGTCGAACTTCTTCTCCAGCCAGACCGGTTCGCCCTCCGAGAGGCGCTCGCGCTCCCAGTAGAGCCGTAGCGCCTCCCGCGCCCGGTCGCGGAACTGCAGCTCGTCGTCGGAGTCGCCGAACCCGGTTCGCCGCCAGCCTTCGGCGAAGAGCTGGTTCAGCCGCGACAGCCCTTCCTGCTCGTTCGCCGGCGGGTCCTTGTGGAAGCGCTCGAGGACGTTGTGGAAGAGGATCCCGAAGCGCTGGTTGATCGTCGGCTCCTGCGGGATGCCGAAGACGCGGGCGAACTTGTACTTCAGCGGGCAGGTGAGGTAGAGCGAGAGGTCCGAGGCCGAGAGGCTGAGCATGCCGTCGCCGCGCCGCGGCAGGAACGCCTCCAGCGAGGGCTCCTCGCGCGCCGCCACCAGCTCCAGACGCCGCCCGCGCTCGCGCTCGGAGTCGAGCAGGTAGGCGTCGAGGGCCGAGGCGTCGAGCTCGGCCTGCTGCTCGGCGCTCGCCACCTGTCGCAGCAGCCCGTTCACCGCCTCGATCGCCTCCGCGGTCGGCTCGTCCCCGGGGCGCTGCGCCAGCGCCGCCAGCTTCAGCAGCTCCAGGTAGCGGGCGATCGCCCGGTTGACGTCGAGGGCGGTGTCGAGCCGCGGCTCCGAGAGCTCGCGACCGGCCCTCCAGGAGGCCTCCAGCACCTGCTCGCGCAGGGTCCGGTAGGTGGCGTGCAGCCCCTCGGCCGGGCCGAACAGCTCCTCCTCGTGGACCTCCTCGGACGCACCAGCCGCGCCTTCGGCCGCCGCCAGCGCCCGCTCGTAGTAGCGCGATGGTCGCGCCTCGCCCTCGGGCCCGCGCTCCACCCGCGAGAGCACGAGGCCGCTGCGCGCCGGCCATCCGATCCGCTCCCAGTCGGCCTCCTCCTCGAGGCCGAGGACGAAGACGTGGTCGAAGCCGAGGCCCTTGACCGCGCTCGCCGCCATCCCGTGCACTGCCCCCGGCGCCGGCGGCTCCTCGGCGTCCTCCGGTTCGACTCCCGCCTCGGCGACGGCGCTGAGGTAGGCGACGAAGGCGCGGGTGGAGCCGTGCGGTTCGCGCCGCGTCCAGGCGGTCGCCAGCTCGGCCAGGCGCGAGAGCCCGAGCAGCCGCTCGGCCACCTCCGGCTGGGCGGCGAAGAGGCGCTGGCGCCGCAGGCCGACCTGCTCAACCAACCGCCGCACGAAGACGTCGGCGCGCCGTTCCTCCATCGTCGCCGCGGCGCCGGCGTAGAGCTTGAGGAAGGTCCCGATCCGCTCCCGCGCCTCCGGCTGGAACTGGGGGCTGTCGAGGGCGGCTTCGCAGGCGGCGACCATGTCCTGCTTGCGGCGCCGCGCGATCGTCGTCAGCCGCGCCAGGTCGCCGGAGCGCAGCTCGACCGGCGGCCGGGTCAGCGCCCGCGCCGCCGCGGTCGAGTCGTCGGGGTCGGCGAGGACCCGCAGCCAGGCGATCGCGTCGCGCACCTCGGGCCGCTGGAACAGCGCCGCCGGGCCGAAGAGGTGGAAGGGGATGCCGCGCTCCTCCATCGCCGCGGCGACGGCGCCGCCCCCCTGGGCGGGGTCGGCGACCAGCACACAGATCTCCTCCGGCGCCGCCCCGCCGGCGATGAGATGCTCGACCGCGCGAGCGGTCGCCTGCGCCTGCGCCCGCTCGTTGGTGCAGCGCCAGAAGCCGAGCTCCGGGTCGCGGAAGCGCTCCTCGAGCTCGATCCGCTCGCCGTCGGGGAAGAGGCCCGCGTACCACTCGCCTGGTGCATCGTCCTCGGCCACAAAGAGCTGGTTTGGGTTCTCGGCGGCGAGTGACTCGAGGACCGCCCGCTGCGCCGCCGTCGCCTCCTCCAGCTCGTCGACCATCAGGTAGCGCCAGCGCTCGGCGATCCGCCGCCGCACGTCCGGCCGCTCGACCAGCAGGCAGTCGAGGGCGAGGAAGACGTCGCCGCGGTCGAGGCTGCCGGAGGCGGCGAGGATGCGGTCGTGGGTCGCGTAGAAGTCGGCGAACTCCTGCTCGCGCCGGATCGCCTCCCGGCCCGCCTCGTCCTCGGCCATGGCCGCCTGCGCTCGTTCCGAGAGCGTCGTCGCCCCGACCCGTTCGGCCTTCAGCTCGTCGATCCGCGCCAGCAGTCGCGCCAACAGCCCGGCCGGGTTGCCGCGGATCTCGTGTCGGCGCAGCGGCAGCTCGTCGAGCCGGTCGAGCAGCATCGCCAGCCGCTCCGCTCGTCCGAGCACGTCGAAGAAGGGGTCGAGCCCCGCCTCCTCGGGGTACTCGCGCAGGACCCGCTCGCCGATCGCGTCCCAGCTGCCGATCCAGAGCTCCTCGAAGGAGCCCTCGACCAGCGCCTCGCAGCGCTCGCGCAGGCGGCCGGCGGTGGTGCGACCGGCGGCGATCGTCAGCACGTTCTCCGGCCGGGTCCCGGCGGCGACAAGACGGGCCAGCCGCTGTGCCAGCAGCTCGGTCTTGCCGGTCCCGGGCGCGCCGGTTACCAGCAGCGGCCCCTCGCCGTGCTCGATCGCGCGCTGCCGGCCTGAGGTGGCGCTTTCGAGCGTGGGATGGTCGTCCGGCATCGACCCCAAAGCTAGCGCGCCGGAAGCGTTATCTAGCATGCCGTCGATGGACTTCCTCTCCGCCGACTGGCCGGCGATCTGCCGCCGCATCGTCGCCGCCCAGCGCCCGATCTTCGAAGAGGCGAAGACGCGCGAGGAGCGCACCGTCTACGAAGGCATCGGCGAGGGGGGCGACCGCACCCTGGTGATCGACCGCCGCGCCGAGGACGTCGTCTTCGCCGAGCTCGAGCAGCTGGCGGCAGAAGGCGCCTCCTTCACCGCCGTCTCCGAGGAGCGGGGCGAAGTCACCTTCGGCACCGGTGGCGAGCACCGCGCCGTGATCGACCCGATCGACGGCTCGCTGAACGCGCGCCGGACGATCCCCTCCTTCGCCGTCTCGATCGCCGTCTCCTCCGGCCCCTCGATGGCCGACGTCGAGTTCGGCTTCGTCCACGACTTCGGCGCCGACGAGGAGTTCGTCGCCCGGCGCGGGCAGGGCGCGCAGCTGAACGGCGCCCCGGCCCGAGTCACGCCTGAGGCCGAGCGGCTCGAGGTGGTCGGGCTCGAGTCGGCCGAGCCGGAGTGGTCGCTGCCGGCGCTGGAGGCGCTGAGCGGCAAGGTCTTCCGCCTGCGGGTGGTCGGGGCGATCGCGATCTCCGCCGCCTACGTCGCCGCCGGCCGCTTCGACGCGATGCTGAGCCTGCGCTCCTGCCGCTCGGTCGACGCCGCCGCGGCGCAGCTGATCGCCCGCGAGGCGGGCGGCTTCGTCGCCTTCGGCGAGGAGGATCTCTCGGCGGCGCTGCTCGACCTCGAGTCGCGCTACCCGATCGCCGTGGCGAACAGCGAGGACGCTCTTGCCACCGTCCGCTCGGCGCAGCTCGCCACCGCTGCTTAACGGCGAAGTCACGCTCGCGTAACCATCTCCGCAAAGAGGTTTACAAACGTGTGTTCGCTGGAACATATGTTCGCTACACTCGGCACTCGGGCGCTCCCCGATGCCCCCAATCAAAGACTGAAGAGGTGCTTTTCTTAATGGCAGAGACGAAAAACAACGGCAGCAAATCGAAAACGCAGGCCAAACGAGCCACCACCGAAGCGAAAAAATCCGCGGCCAAAACCGCTAAAGCTTCGAAAAGGGCCGCCACCAAGGCCGCTGTCGCCGAGAAGAACCAGGTCCAGGCCGCGGTCGAGACCGCTGTCGACTTCCCCGTCGGCGCCGTGCTCGCCGTCAGCGACCGGCTCTCCGACCTGGCCGAGCCCTGGACCGACCGCAGCAAGGCCGAGCGGCAGATCAAGAGCTACCGCAGCAACCTGCGCAAATCGCTGAAACGAACCGAGCGCCGCGGCTCCACCGCCCGCCGCCGGGCGATCACCGAGGCCCGCAAGACCCGCAACCAGGTCGAGCGCGAGGCCCGCAAGCGCCAGCGCGACGTCGAGACGACGCTGAAGCGCAACCGCAAAGAGGCCGAGCAGCGGGTCCGCCGCGCGATCGAGGTCCCGACCTCGCGGGCGCAGGACCTGGTCGGCAGCGCCCAGGGCGTCGTCGACAGCGTCAGCAGCCAGCTGACCGCTCTCCGCTAGTCCCAGCTAGCGACCAAGCACCGCAATCGGGCGGGAGTAGGCAGGCTCATAGGGCCAGCCCTCCCGCCCGTTTACGTAGGCGCGGAACTGGAAGCGGACGCCGCGGCTGTCGTCGTCGCTGAAGCGATAGGCGTAGCGGAAGCGGCCGCGGGCGTCGGCTTCCACCGTGCGGAACTCGCTCCACTCGGCCCCCGGATAGCGGAACTGCAGCTCGACCGGGAGACCCTCCTTCGTCCTCACCGCGCCGGTCTGGTCGACGCTGCCACTGAAGACGATCGGGGCTACGCCGACCCTCGCCGTCGCGGCGGAGGCACGCAGGCGGACCGCGGCGAGGGCGCCGAGCTGGACGCTCCGCGCTGAGGCGCGGGTGAGGGTGCGGGTGCCGGCGAAGGAGGCGGTCACCGCGCGGCTCGGCCCCGGCAGGAGCTGCAGCGAGAAGGCCCCGTCGGGCTGGGTGCGGACGAGCGTCGTCCGCTGGGCCGGCGTCGCTCCCGCGGCGAAGGTCTCCGTCACCCTCACCTCGAGGCCGCCCAGCGCACCTCCGTAGACGCTCTTCAGCCGGCCGCCGAAGCGGACGCCATGGCCGAAGGGGACGGTCCGCGCCGCCGGTCGCGCGTCGAAGCTGGCGACCCTGCGCCGGTGGCAGCGCCGCCCCTTATGAGAGCGCCTGCAGCGCTGCCAGACCAGGACGCGGCCGCCGAAGCCCGCTTCCAACGCCGTCGGCGCCTTCAGCGGGTTGACGAGGACCATCTTCGCCCCGTGGACGCGCTCGCCGCCGGTCGCGGCGTTGCCGGCGCGGTCGTAGCCGGTGGCGAGGAACTCGTACTTGCCGGGCGGGTAGGAGTCGGAGTCCCAATGCGCGACCAGCCGGTCGTCGACCACCTGGGTCGGCAGTTCCTCGAAGCGGGCGTGGGTCCCGGCCTGGCGCAGCCGGATCGAGCCGCGGTCGAGGCTCGGCCCGGAGAGGGAGTCGCCGACGGTCGCTTCGATCCGCTCCGGTTCGGCCGGGTCCTGCGCCGCCGCGAAGAGCACCTGCGGCGGCCCTTCGTCGATCCCCACGGTCGCGGTCAGCGCGGCCGGGCCAAGCGCGCCGTCGTCGACGTTGCCGGCCGCGTCGCGGGCGAAGTAGGAGACCTGGTGGACGCCGCTGCCGCTGATCCAGGTGGAGACGCTGTCGCCCGGCGATGTCGCCGGGGCGCCGCCATCGATTGCGATCGCCGTGAACGGCCCGTTGGGGCCGGCCGCCGACATCCCCGAGAGCGGATCGGTCGCGAACGCGCTCAGCTGTACCGGCCCGCTGCTCCAGCCGGTCGGCAGCCCCTGCAGCGTGAGCAGCGGGGCGCTCGAGTCGACCCGCAAGGGAACGCTGGCAACGGGGGAGGCGACGCCGGAGCCGGAGACGGCGACGACCCGGGCGAAGGTGATTCCCTCGGGAAGCGGCGCGAGGTCGACGGCGTCGTCGCCGATCCCTCCCGCCAGGTCGGTCTCGGCGACGCTGCACCGGTCCGGGCGGGCGCAGGGCGAGCTGCCGCCGCCTTCGTCGAGCGAGATCGCGTAGCCGCGGATGCCCGAGATCGGCAGCGGTTCGGCCGGGTGGCCGATCTGCAGCGGCACGCTGTCGCCGCTCGTCAGCCAGCCGGCAGGGCCACTGGGGAGCGGCGCCGCCGGAGCGGCGTCGTCGAAGCGAAGCGTCGCGGAGGCGGGCGGCCCCGCCTGGCCTTCGGAGTCTTCGAGCCAGGCTTCGACGGTGTAGGCGCCGGGCGCCGGCGGCACTTCGAGCGGGTTGATCGTCAGTAACGCCTGCGTGTTGCGGACCGGCCCCGCGACCAGGTTCCCTTCCGAGTCGTAGAGCCGGTAGAGGACCGCCTGCGGGTAGACCGGCGGCCCGGGGACCTGGTCCCAGCTGAGGGCGAAGGCGTTGTCCGCGTGCCAGCTGTCTTCGCCGCCCTCGACTTGGAGGTTGGTGATCCGCAAACCTTGCGTCGCCACGGCGGGGGAGGGAAAGGCGCAGACGATCGCGAGGACCAGGAGGAGGGGCGTTTTTGCAAACCACCGGTTGACAAAAGCGCCCAGCAAGCGGCTCACGGCCCGAACTCCCCGGCGGGATCGCCGCCGCCGCTTTCGACCGGTGCCGCTTCGGGTTCCGGCGCCGGTGGCGGGGCGTATTCGACGGCGCCGCTGGAAGCAGCGGGCTCGCTGGCTTCGGGGGCAGGTTCGGCCGGGGCGGGAGCCGGTTCAGGCGCTGGCTTCGGGTGTGGCTCGGGCTTCGGCTCCGGCGCAGTCGGTTCGGGAGCCGGTTCGTAATCCACCGCCTCGTTTTGAGATCGGGCCGGCGCATCGACGCGCCGCTCGAGTGGCGCCGGCCGCTTCGCGCCGGCGTCGATGCCCAGCGGCGCCGGCACCAGCCCGGTGGCCACGCAGGCCGCGGCGCCGCCGGCGGCGCCGATGCAGACGGCCGCCACCTTCGCCAGTCCCACGACCCCGACCCCGCCGGCGCCACCACCGCCAGCCACCTGGGAGACGGCTTCGCCGCGCCCGCCCCCGAAGCGGCCGGCAAGCTCGGTGAGGGCGTCGTGGGCTCGCTCCAGCAGCGAGCGATGGAGCGGCAGGACCGGCCCGAGCACCGCAGCCGCCGCCGGCGCGGCGCGGTAGGTGCGCAGCGTAGCCCGGCAGTGGGCGCAGGCCCGCAGGTGCTCGCGCAGACGAGCGATCTCGTCCGCCCGGGCCTCGCCGTCGCAGAAGGCGGAGAGCAAGGGCCGCATCTCCGTGCAGCGGCTGCCGTCCTCGCTGCGCGAGATCAGGCTGCGGAACCGCTCCCGCCCCTCGGCTAGGCACCTGTTGATCTTCGTGTGCGACCAAGAGGTGATCTCGCCGATCTCGGCGTACGAGTAGCCCTCGGCCAGGAGGGTGAGGGCGCGCAGCTCCTGCGGCTTCAGTTCCTGCAGCGCCTCGCGACTGCGGGCAATCGCTTCCCGCCGCTCAGCACTCTCCGCCGGCCCGTCCGACCCCGCCGGCACCAGCGCGACCCAGTCCTCCGCCCCCGCGCCGCCGGCCGTGCCGGGCGGCGCGAGGATCCGCTCGCGCTCGCGGCGGATCGCCAGCGCCTCGTGTTTGACCACGGTCTGCGTCCACTTGATCAGTTCCCGCGGGTCCCTTGTCGGCGCCTTGCTCAACAGGATCTCCAGACCCCGCTGAAGGGCATCGTCGGCGTCGTCCTCGCAGAGCGAGTACCGCCGTGCGGTTCTGCGCAAAGTCGCCTCGTTGCGCGCGTAAGTCTCGACAGCTGCCCGCTTTCGGGCGGCCTCGTCGTCCACTTTCGGGCGCGGGATCTCCCGCGCGGCGCTGCCACTGTTCACCGCTTCAATTCCCCCTGCCGCTTCGTTTCTCCGCACCGGACACTTGCAGCGTCAGGTACGCAGAGGATCGTGTTCTCCCCCCTCCTGGACGGATCTCGCAGCGCCGAACAACGGAAAATGCAGGGACGACCGGAGAGACGTCCATCGCCACCCGTGGTCGTTAGGATCGGGCAATGAGCACTTGCGTAGTCACCGGCGGCGCCGGCTTCCTCGGGTCCCACCTCTGCGAGCGCCTGCTCGGCGACGGGCACCGGGTGATCTGCATCGACAACCTCGAGACGGGGTCGTTGGAGAACATCGCCCACATCCGTGACGAAGCGTTCGATTTCCGCAACATCGACATCACCGAGAAGGTCGAGATCCCCGAGGACGTCGACTTCGTCTACCACCTCGCCTCGCCGGCGAGCCCGATCGACTACCTGCGGCTGCCGCTGCACACGCTCAAGGTCGGCTCGCACGGGACCCACCACATGCTCGGCGTCGCCAAGTTCAAGCGCGCCCGCTTCCTGATCGCCTCGACCAGCGAGGTCTACGGCGACCCCGAGGTCCATCCGCAGAAGGAGGACTACTGGGGCCACGTCAACCCGATCGGCCCGCGCGGCGTCTACGACGAGGCCAAGCGCTACGCCGAGGCGCTGACGATGGCCTACCACCGCCAGCAGGGCCTCGACACGGCGATCGTCCGCATCTTCAACACCTACGGGCCGCGGATGCGCGCCCACGACGGCCGCGCGATCCCGACCTTCCTGCGGCAGGCGCTGCAGGATCGGCCGCTGACCGTGTTCGGCGACGGCAGCCAGACCCGCAGCTTCTGTTACGTCGACGACCTGATCGACGGCATCGTCCGGCTCGCCGAGTCCGACGTCCACATGCCGGTGAACATCGGCAACCCGAACGAGTTCACCCTGCTGGAGCTGGCGAAGAGCGTGGTCGAGGTGACCGAGTCGCGCTCGGAGATCGTCTACGAGGCGCTGCCGACCGACGATCCCAAGCAGCGCCGCCCCGACATCGGCCGCGCCCGCGACCTGCTCGGCTGGGAACCGGCGATCCAGCTCGACGAGGGCCTGCGCCGCACGATCGACCAGTCGGGCGTCGAGCGCTTGGTCGGCGCCGGCGACTGAGCCGCCGGCGTAGCGGCCCCAATATCCTGCGGAGATGACGATGACCGAAGGCTCCGGGTCCCAGGAGGCCCCTCTCACGATTGCGCCGGTGGTCGGGCCCGACGACGAGCGCGTCTTCACCGACTCCGGCATCGAGATCCAGCCCCTCTACGACGAGGGCGACGTCGCCCCTGGCCTCGAGGAGCGCCTCGGCGAGCCGGGGCAGCCGCCGTTCACCCGCGGCATCCACGACGGGATGTACCGGGACCGGCTCTGGACGATGCGCCAGTACGCCGGCTTCGCCTCCCCCGAGGACACCAACGAGCGCTACCGCTACCTGATCGAGCACGGCTCGACCGGCCTCTCGATGGCCTTCGACCTGCCGACCCAGCTCGGCCGCGACTCCGACGACCCGCTCTGCCACGGCGAGGTCGGCCGCACCGGGGTGCCGATCGACACGATCGAGGACATGCGGATCTGC
>Ga0070682_100000368_pt1 | contig 30388 bp, 31 predicted proteins | sample KBSC63LmetaG_FD_64668 | JGI IMG/M metagenome (GOLD analysis project Ga0070682, IMG submission 64668) | Corn rhizosphere microbial communities from Kellogg Biological Station, Michigan, USA - KBS C6-3L metaG | ecosystem: Host-associated > Plants > Roots > Rhizosphere | place: USA: Michigan...
CCGCTCCAGATGTGGAGGAAGATGCACGACCCGCGGGCCTTTACCGGAGGCGACGCGTTGTAGCCGACAATCACGCCGATGTTGTATTGCGGAACTTCCCGCATGTGCTCGGCGCTGTTCCAGTCGACGCGCGGAACTGCTGCCCGGTCGACGACAGTGTTGTAGTGGACGGAAGCGGTATCATCGACGCAATCGGTGGTGGGCAGCAGCTGAACGTACGGCAGCTTCACGTCGCGCATCGAATCGCGTGGAGCGAATCCGAACGCCGTGTCCAGAGCGAAAACTCCCGCCGGCGCTTTCCCATCGCCCTCGTGCTTGTGGGGACCCTCGGCGGATATCCCATCGAAGCCGACTCCCCATGCGATTCCAGTGCGACCGACGACGATGGGAATCGGAGCATCGAGCGATCGCCACTCGGAACTGGCAGTTGACCTCTCGAACCGTCGCATTGTTCCCGTCGTCGAAGTCCAGCTCGGAGTGGTCACAACGACGAGCTGCTCCGCAGTGTCGATCCGTCCGGCCGTGACGATACGCGTCATGTCGTGCGAGGTTAGCGAGTGATACGACTGGCAGCCGGGAAAGAGAAAGCCGGCAACCAATCCGAGTCTTATCTTGTTCCGGTAGATCATCGGCAGGTGCGATTGGACAGCTTTGCAATGGAAGTGCTACAATAACGGGATGCCAAACATGAGCTCGCCCGAGTTCGCGTCGTACATCCTGCAGATTCTCGTGTCGGCCTTCCTTGCAATCTTGTTCCTGCAGTCGGGTCTCGACAAGGTCGTAGATCGACGCGGAAATCGCGAGTACCTCGATGCCCATTTCGCGAAGAGCCCACTGGCAGGCACTGTGGGGCCGATGTTCCTCGTCATCACGATCCTCGAGGTCGCGGCGGGCGCGCTAAGTGGAGTTGGATGCGCCTTGCTCATTCTTCGCCATGATCCGTCCGTCGCCTTTCTGGGCGCCGTCGTTGCGGCAGTCAATCTCTGCGCGCTTTTTTTCGGCCAGCGCGTGTCCAAGGACTACGCGGGAGCTGCCGCACTCGTTCCGTACTTTCTGCTCGCACTTTCGGCAATCTATTTACTCGCGGAGCACTGATTGTCGGGCAGCTAAACTGAACACTGCCGGCCGGGAGCCGTCGGCGGACCGGCCCGGGGCCGCGAGCGAAAGACAAAGAATCAACTGAAGACTCCAAACAGAAAAAAAAAGGACGTCCACAAAGTGGACGTCCCTTTACGCCTTTGGCGCACTGACGCTCTTACTCGCCCAGGACTGGATTCGGCGCATCATCGAATCCGTACTTCGCGGGATCCTTGGAGATTCTTCCCGCCGCGATCATCATGGGCACGTAGTCCTGCGTTTCCCTCGGCAGGCGACTCGAGATGCGGTAGTAGTCCGCGTCCGTGCCTTTTTCGCTTCCTGTGACTTCACGCATTATGCGACCGACGCGATTCTCGCCGGTGTTGTATGCCGCCGCGGCGAGATACCATGAGCCGAAACGGTCGTGCAGGTCGGACAGGTACGAGAGCGCAGCATCGGTCGCCTTCTCCGGCTGATTCCGCTCGTCGACTTTCTTGTTGACGGTCAGACCGTATCGCTGGCCGGTCTCACTGATGAATTGCCACAGCCCGCCCGCCTTTGCCGGTGACTGCGCTTTGGGATTGAAGCCGGACTCGATCATCGCGAGATAGATCAGGTCCTGTGGCATGTCCCGCTCCGCCAACTTCGAAGAGATCATCGGCTCGTACTCGGATTTCCGACCGAGCCACAATGAGAAGCGCGACTTCACCTTTGGATCGGTGCTGAAGAGCTTGATCCAGGAGTCTACCCGAGCGTTGTCGAGGTTCGCGAGATCCCACCCGGCTGAAGCGCTCGAGCTTCCGGCGGTGGTGATCACGGCAGGCAGTGAATTGGCCAATGCCGACTGGACTGAAGCCAAATCCGAGCCCACACGCGGAATGGTGAAAACGGCGGCGAGCAATGCCATGCCCGCGAGGCCCACGTTCCGAGTAAGGCCGGACTTGAGGAGCGCATGAGCGTGTTTCAAAGTCCCTCCTGTTGCTTGGAATCGGCGCTTGGGTGGGATGCACTTTCGCTTGCCTGGCAGCAGGCATCCAGGCATCCCAGCAGCTTGGACCGACAGATGTTTACCTGAATTGAATCTAGTCGGTTTCGACCCAAAATGGAAGGGTTTCCGGGGCCGGAGTTGTTGACTTAAGTGGTTGTAGCTAGCGCACTTAGGGCAAGCTCAACGGTCAGTGGATCTCGCGGATCATCACACCACGCTTGGCCAGCTCGGCGATGTATTTCTCAGCCGGGATCGCCTCGTCGGGGGTGAAGACACCCGACTTCCCGATCTCCCCGCGCGCCTGCATCTGGCCGGTGATCGAGAGCGAGTAGCCCGTCGAGCGCTCCATGGCGCTGATGTCGGTTTTCTCGTCGTAATAATCCACCAGCTCCCAGCCGACCTTCTTCGTCTTTCCGCCTTTCTTCCCTTCGGCAACGACACGGAGCGCGACCAGATCTCGGCCGTCCGGTTTTGTAAGGCGCGGCCCCATTGCCGCGACGACCAGGTCGCGCGGGACCACCTTCATGCCCTTCACGTCCACGGGCTTCAGATCCAGAAGACCGAGCTCACGAACAGCTTCCATGATCTTCGCGTGTCCGGGGTAACGGAGCGTCTTATACTCCATCGTCGGAATCTTTCCCTCGTAGCGGAACGCCATCGTCGAAAGTCCGCCGGCGGTGTGGAATCCCTCCAGCTCACCCAGCGATCCCTCGAAACGCACCGGCTCGATCTCCGACAGCGCCGTCACCTGCGTGCGCTTTCCACCGCGCAGCACCCACGATAGCGTCGTGTAGTAGTCGAGCACGCCTTCGAGCGAATAGACGATCTGGTAGTTGAGCGGCGGCTCGGGATGCTGCGGCAGACCTCCGACGAAGATCCTGACGCTGTCCACCGTATCGAGCTGCTGTATCCCGTACTCGGCGAGGATGTTCACCATGCCGGGAGCGAGGCCACAGTCGGGAATGACGGTGATTTTTTTCTTCTTCGCTTCGGCGTCGAGCGTCTTCTGCTTGAATACGATCTCGGTATTTCCACCCAGATCGGAGAAATGCACCCCCGCTTCTACCGCGAGCGCCGCGAGCTCGAAGTTGAAGTAGTACGGAATCGCGCTCATCGCCGCGTCACTCTGACGCATCAGCGCGAGCACCGCTTCCCTGTCGCGGACGTCGAGCGGCGTGAAGATCAGACGCTTGCCCGAATAGGGCGCGAGAAATGGCGCCAGCTGCCCGGTATGCAGGTCGGCGAGGCGGACTTCCTTTACTTCGGGATTCTGCAGCAAATCATAAGCGCAGGCGGAGCCTTGGAGGCCCGCGCCGAGGACTAACATCCGCATTACGTGTATTTCTCCGAGGGGATTTTTAACTGGACTCGCTCTTGCAATTTACGCTCGCGATGCGTTTCCCGTTACCCCGCGAGAGTGAGTGAAAGCGTGATGCCACAAGTGGATGCGGAAAAATGGCGCGGGCATTTGCTCGAGCAGCCGGAACAGATCAAGCGGCTTCTCGAGAACACGCATCGAATTGCGGTGCTCGGCATCAAACCCGATCCCGCACAGCCCGCGCACTACGTTCCCGATTATGCGCAACGCGCCGGATATGAGATCGTTCCGGTTCCGGTTTACTATCCGGAGCTGACAGATATGCTCGGCGCGAAAGTCTACCGGAAGCTGAGCGACATTCCCGGTGAGATCGACATGGTGAACGTGTTCCGGCGGCCGAAGGACATCCCGGCGCACGTCGACGACATCATCGCGAAGAAGCCGCGATCGGTTTGGTTTCAGCTAGGAATCACGAACGACCAGGCGGCCGAGAAGCTCGCTCGGGCCGGCATCGACGTGGTGCAGGATCATTGTCTGCTGGTGGAGCTGCAACGGATCGGCCGCTAGCCGCTACCACGCTACGGTATAGACGACCGGCTCGACGCTCATCTCGTTCGGATCTGGCTTGCTCCGCGGCGCCAGCGCGACGATGTAGCGGCCGCCCGCTGTAGCAGCGAGCGCGATCCCCGCGCCGACGACGCGCGGCGCGGCTTTCGTCGCCGAACCTGGAGTCGTCTCGACGAGCGTTATCACTCCGCGCTCGCTCTGCACGTTGAAAGTCTGACTGCCGTGCTGCACCTGGATCGGCGGAGCGTTGCTGAGATCTATCGGAACGGATCGATCGAGAGTGGGACCGAGCGTGAACTTCACATCGGCGAGGCTCGTATTTCCCGGCAGCGTTCCGTGCAATGCCCCAGTCACCGGATCGAGCGCCGACCACGTTTGACTTGGCTCGTTGTCCAAAGCACGCTGCGGGTTGTTGCCCAGTGCGAGCGTCGAGCCATCGGTCGTCCAGCGAACACGCCATCCACGAGCGACGGGGAATAGCTTCGGCGCGGCGCTGTCTATCGCGCCAGCAAGCCGCGGGTTGTCGGGAATGCGAATCACGCCGGCTTGAGCGACTGCCCGCGACATAGACATGCCGCTCGAAGCGAACGAGCCAGCGCGGAGCGTGGCGGTGTCGATCGAAGTCCGTCGCGCAACGTCGGTGATGAGGTCGGTTCCGGTTCCCTCGCCCCCAACCACAGTGTACGCGCGCCCGAATCCGATGGATTTCCAGTCGGGCGAAGGCGCGACATCCCAGACGCTGTCCATCTGCGTCTGATACCCGCGCGTCTCGTCACCGAAGAAAAAGCCATTCGGCACCGGCTCGTTTTCGACGCCGCCGGGATCGGCTATCACGAGAACAGACTTTCTGTCGGGCGAAAACGTCCACAGTACCCGTTCCGCCATTCCGTGTGAGCCGCGATTCACGGGGACCACGGTTACTACGGGGGCCAAGTGTGTCGTGTCGGCGGTGGTCGTTTTCTTGGAGGAGTCGACTACGCAGGCGGCGAGGAGGAGGAGAAGCGGGAGGCGGGAGGCGGGAAGGCGGGAAGGCGGGAAGGCGGGAAAGCGGTACGCGGGAAGCGGGAGGCGATGACGGCGAAACCAATTGCGCGAGATTAGCATCGGTGGGGACTGGGAACGGGGAGTGCCAGTGTGACGACACCAGACTGAGTTAAAACCTAAGGGGATTTTATCGTTCCCGCCTCCCGCCTACGCGCAGACCAGGTTCCGCCCGCCGGCCTTCGCGCGGTAGAGTGCGCGGTCTGCGCAGTCGAGAAGATCTTCCGCTGTCTCGACGCGGGGCTTGGGGAAATCGGCAACGCCAATGCTCACCGTCAGGCGGATTGGCTGGCCCTTTCCGATTTCGAATGGGTGTGCCTGGATCTTGTCGCGGAGTCTTTCCGCGAACGCGATGGCGCCGACTTCACCGGTCTCGGGGACCGCGATGACGAACTCGTCGCCGCCGTAACGGGCGACCGCGTCGACGCTTCGCGCGGTGCGCGCGAGCAGAAGCGCGACCTCGACCAGCACCTGATCACCGGCGAGGTGGCCATACGTGTCGTTCACTTCCTTGAACTGATCGACGTCGATCATGAGGATGCTCAAGGGCGCGTTGTAGCGGCGGACGCGCTCGACTTCCGTTCCGAGCTGCGTGAGCAGTGCGCGACGATTGAGGAGCTGCGTGAGCGGATCGGTGCGCGCGAGCGCCTCGAGCCTGATGTTGTCGGCCTGCGTCACTTCAACCATGTGCGCGCGGCGCATGGCATTCATCGCGCTCTTTACAACAGTCTCGGCGAAGTCGACATCGGCGTCGTTGAGCGATGCCTTGTCGGCTGTTCTACGGAGGAGGAATACGCCGGTGCGCTCGAGGTCGAGCTGGAATGGCAAGGCGATGATGGAGCGGACAGAAATCACGCTGCCGTCCTTTTCCCATGCTTCGCGCAGATCCTTGTATGAGTCCGAGTGCCAGATGTCGGGAATGAGCACCGGCTTCTCACTGGCAAGCGCCGCTTCGATCTCAGGGTATTTGTCGAGCTCGACCTGGAGGTTTTCCAGCTGCGGATCCTCGTGCGCCGAGGCGACGGTGCCGTGGCTGTCGCCACACTTGGCGAAGATGACCGAGGAGTGGCTCAGATTGAGAGCGCGCGCGAGGCGCCTCGCGAGCATGTGGAACAGCTCTCCCATCGAGAGCGAACCCATGACGTCGTGCAGGATGTCGACGAGAGCACCGCGCGCAGCCGCTTCCTCGAGAAGCCGCTGCACTTCGGACTCAGACCTCGTGAGCGCCAAGCGGAGCTTCTCCAATTCCTCCGTCTGTGCTGACACGCTCGGGGACTTGGTCATCATTCGTCGGTAAGGGCCTCGACCTGCTCGGAGTCACTAGCGGGCGCGCCATTTTCAGCGTCTTCTCCCTCGTCTTCTGGAACGACGCGGGCGACGGCTGTTACGACATCTCCTTCGTCCAGATTGACGAGCTTCACCCCCTGAGCGATACGCCCAGTCACCCTCACCTGGGAGACCGAGGAACGGATGATTACACCGTGTTTTGTGATAATCATGATCTCGTCCGCCGGCAGAACCTCCATCAGGGCAACGACATCCCCCGTTTTGTCGGTCCGGTTGACCGTGATGATTCCCTTCCCGCCCCGCTTCTGGACTCGATAATCGTCGATATTCGAGCACTTCCCGAGGCCCTTTTCGGTGACCACGAGGAGGGTCGCATCGCGCTTGATGACGACCATTCCGATGACGGAATCGCCCTCGCGCAGCTCGACACCTTTGACGCCGGTGGTGTCGCGGCCCATCTCGCGTACATCCATCTCGTGAAAGCGGACCGAAAGACCATGGCGCGTGGCGAGTACGATGTCGTTCGAGCCGCTCGTCACCTGAACATCGATCAGCTCGTCGTCCTTGTCGATCTTGATCGCCTTGATGCCGGTCTGACGGACGTTCGAGTACTCCGACAGCGCCGTCTTCTTCACCGTTCCATTTCTGGTGCAGAAGAGAAGGAACTGCGTCTCGGAGAATTCGCGAACCGGTACCATCGATTTGATCTGCGTCTCGGGTGAGACGTTGATCAGGTTGACGATCGGCTTGCCCTTGGCGGCGCGTCCGGCCTGTGGCACCTCGTGCACCTTGAGCCAGAAACAGCGACCATCATCGGTGAAGCACAGGATGTAGTCGTGCGTCGAGCCGATGAAGAGATGCTCGATGAAATCCTCGTCCTTGAGTCCTGCCCCACTTAGTCCCCGACCGCCGCGACGCTGCTTGCGGTACGTCGAGACCGAGGTGCGCTTGATGTAGCCGGAATGGGAGATTGTGATGACCATGTCCTCTTCGGCGATCAGATCCTCGATCGTGAACTCGCCTTCGTCGCTCGTGATCTCGGATCGCCGCTCGTCGCCGTATTTGTCGGAGACCTGCTGCAGCTCGTCGCGGATGATCTTCATGCGGCGCGGCTTGGAGGCGAGGATGTCCTTCATCTCCTTGACGAAGGAGCGGACTTCCTTGAGCTCGGCCTCCAGCTTCTCGATCTCGAGGCCGGTGAGCTTTGCAAGGCGCATGTTGAGAATCGCCTCGGCCTGCCGCTCGCTCAGCTTGAATCGCTTCTGAAGCTGCGTGCTCGCGGTCGGCGTGTCCTCGGCCGCGCGAATGAGCTTGATCACGGCGTCGATGTTGTCGACGGCGATCTTGAGGCCCTCGAGGATGTGCTCGCGCTCGAGCGCCTTGTCCAGCTCGAATTGCGTGCGACGCACGACGACCTGGTGCCGGTGCTCGATGTAGTGCATGAGCACGTCCTTGAGCGGCATCACCTTCGGGACGAGCTGGGTCGTGTGCGGGTCAGGGACGAGCGCGAGCATGATGACGCCGAACGTCGATTGCATCACGGTGTGCTTGTACAGCTGATTGAGAACGACGCGCGGGATCGAATCGCGCTTGAGCTCGATGACGATGCGCATGCCGTCCTTGTCCGACTCGTCGCGCAGAGCGGAGATGCCCTCGAGCTTGCCGTCCTTGACGAGGTCGGCCATGTCGGAGATCAGCTTCGCCTTGTTCACCTGATACGGCAGCTCGGTGACGACGATCTGGGACTTGTTCGAAGACTCCTTCTCCTCGATTACCGCGCGGGCCCGCATCACGATGCGACCGCGCCCCGTCTCCTGGTAATCCTTGATGCCGGCGCGGCCGTAGATATATCCGCCCGTCGGGAAGTCGGGGCCCTTCACCAGCTTTCTGATCTCGGTGGGGCTGAGCTCGGGATTGTCTATGAGCGCGGTGACCGCGGCCACGACCTCGTGAAGGTTGTGCGGCGGAATATTGGTCGCCATGCCGACGGCGATGCCCGACGAGCCGTTGACGAGGAGATTCGGGATCGCCGAGGGAAGAACCTTCGGCTCGAGAAGCCGGTCGTCGAAGTTCGGCGCGAAATCGACGGTGTTCTTATCGATGTCGGCGAGCATCTCCATCGCGATGCGCGTGAGGCGTGCTTCGGTGTACCGGTAAGCCGCCGCGGAATCGCCATCGACGGAGCCGAAGTTTCCCTGGCCGTCGACGAGCGGGTAGCGAAGTGAGAAATCCTGCACCATGCGCACGAGCGCGTCGTAGACCGAGCTGTCGCCGTGCGGGTGGTATTTGCCGAGTACGTCTCCGACGACCGTCGCCGATTTCTTGTAGGGACGGCCGGGCACGAGTCCGAGCTCGTTCATCGCGTACAGCACGCGGCGGTGCACCGGCTTGAGTCCGTCGCGCACGTCGGGCAGCGCTCGGGACACGATGACGCTCATCGAATAGTTGATGAACGATTCTTTGATTTCTTCGTGAATGAGGCGCGGGAGGATGCGCTCTCTGTTGTTCGGAGCCGTCATTAAATCCGGTAATTGCTACGGGTTCGGAGGGCGAGGTGGGAGGACGAAAATGCCTCCATCCAGCGAAGCCTTAATCTACTCTCTGGGCGCCGCGAAATCAATTACGAATGATCAGCCTAACCCATTATACGGCAAAGAGTTAGTAGCCATTTCCGGCAACGGCGCCGGGGTCGGAAACAAGATCGGCGAAAGCAACGTCGAATTTTGGGGGCTCGGGTCATTGATATTCGGATTGCGGCGGCGCATCATCGGTCCGTGACCACCGACGCGACCACATTTGACGCCATTGTCGTAGGGTCGGGCATCTCCGGCGGCTGGGCGGCCAAGGAGCTGTGCGAGAAAGGCCTCAAGACGCTCGTCCTCGAGCGCGGCCGCAATGTCATCCACATCAAGGACTATCCCACCGCGAACCTGGCGCCGTGGGAGCTTCCACACCGCGGATTCTCCCCGCGCAAGCTGATCGACGAGAACCCGCTGATAAGCAAGGCGGCAGGGTACGGTGAGGACACCGCGCACTTTTTCGTGAAGGACGCCGACCACCCTTACGTTCAGGAGAAGCCCTTCGATTGGATTCGGGGCTACCAGGTGGGTGGCAAGTCACTGATCTGGGGACGCGCCTGCCAGCGGTGGAGCAAGTACGAATTCACCGCGCCCGAGCGTCAGGGGTACGGCATGAACTGGCCGATTGGCTACGACGATGTCGCCCCATGGTACTCGCACGTCGAGAAGTTCATCGGAGTTTGCGGGAATGCGGATCATCTCGAGGCGATGCCCGACGGAGAGTTTCTCCCGCCCTTCGACTTCAACTGCGTCGAGCGCCACCTGCGCGATAAGCTGCGCGAGCATTACACGGATCGCTTCGTCGTTCAGGGACGGTGGGCCCATCTGTCAAAGCCGAAAGAGATCCATCTTCAGCAGGGTCGCGGTACTTGCCAGGCGCGGAATCTCTGCATGCGCGGTTGCCCATTCGGCGGATACTTCAGCTCGAACTCGTCGACTCTCCCCTGGGCGGCAAAGACCGGGAACCTGACGATACGCCCCGATTCCGTAGTTCACTCGGTGATCTACGACGAGGCCAAGGGCAAGGCGACGGGCGTTCGCGTGATCGACGCCAAAACGCACGCTATCACCGACTACCACGCGCGGATTGTCTTCATGAACGCGTCGGCGCTCAACACGAACCTGATCCTCCTCAACTCGAAATCGAAGCGCTTCCCCGACGGCCTCGGCAACGACAACGGTTTGCTGGGCAAGTACGTCTGCCACCACGACTATCGAACGGGCGCGAACGGCAAGATCGACGGATTCATGGACCAGTACTGGTTCGGTAAGAATCCGACCGAGTGCATTCTCGTCAATTACCGCAACCTTGGGGAGCAGAAGCAGGATTTTGTCGGGGGGTACACGACGTTCACGGGCGCCTATCGGGAGCGCGGAACCCCGACGACCGAGACCGTCGGCGGCGAGTACAAGGATATCCAGACGCACCCCGGCCCGTGGGGCATCTACATGTACATGCAGGGGGAGACGATCCCCAAAGAAGCGAATCACGTGCGCCTCCACGAGTCGAAGACCGATCAGTGGGGAATTCCGCTGCTGGTGACGTCGGTCGGATACGACGACAACGACGAGAAGATGATCCGCGACTGGCGCACCGAAGCGAAAGCGATGCTGGAGGCGGCGGGCTGTCACAACGTCGAAACGCACGACAATGGACAGGCGCCGGGCCTCGACATCCATGAGATGGGCGGATGCAGGATGGGAAGCGATCCGAAGAAATCGATGCTCAACAAGTGGAACCAGCTGCACGCGTGCCCGAACGTCTTTGTAACGGACGGCGCTTGCATGACGTCCACCGGCAACCAGAGTCCGTCAATCCTCTACATGACGCTCACCGCGCGAGCAGTCGACCACGCCGCGGGTGAGATGGCTAAGCAGAACCTATGACCAGCGAGGTTCAATGCCTCCGATGAACCGGCGTGAAGCCGTGAAGGCGACGACGCTCCTCGTGGGCGGTGTCTGGATTACCTCAACCGGCTTGCTAGACGCGTGCGCCCCCGACTCCAAGCGGACGGCGTCATCCAAGGTTCTCACTCTCGAAGATCAGAACCTGATGGAAGAGATCGCCGACACGATTCTTCCGACGACTCCGTCGTCGCCCGGGGCGAAGGCCGCCGGTGTGGGCCCGGTCATCAATCTTCTCCTCACCGATTGCCACAAGCCGGACGAACAGCAGCGGTTGGTGGATGGCCTGAAGGAATTCCGCCGGAAGTGCGACGACCGTTGCGGGGGCGCTTTTGCATCGCTGCCGCAGGCCAAGCGGGAACAGTTCGTCCGCGAGATCGACGCCGAGGCGAAGAAGGCGGGAGACAAACACTACTTCGTGCTGGCGCGTGGACTGGCGCTCGATTCGTACTTCACGTCGCAAGTGGGTCTCACGAAGGCGCTCCGCTACATGTTGACGCCTGGCCGATGGGTTGGATGCATCCCGCTCCAGCCTGGCCAGCCGGCGTGGGGATGATGTAGCTAGTAAAGCTGACTTGACACGCGGGAAAACGATTTTATAATTAGGCGTGGAAAGCAGACTTGACATCTCGTCCAGCGTTAGGAATCGGGTTAAAGAGCTTCGCGACGAGCGCGGCTGGACCCAGCAGGAGCTGGCCGACAAGGTGGGCGTTTCCAGACAAAGCATCAATTCGATCGAACGCGATCGGTACGTGCCCAGCCTCGTGCTGGCGCTGACCTTTGCTCGGGTGTTCGCTTGCCCGATCGACAAGATCTTCAAGTTGGAGGGCAGAAAATGAGGATTCCCATCCTCGGCGCAGTGGTCGACGAGCGGTTCCTGGCGCACCGGCAGCGATCGACGAGCCTGGCCGGCTTCGCCGGAGCATTGGTAGCCGTCGGCTGGTTCTGGTATCGCCTTTTCTTCAACAACGTCTGGCGCTGGGACCTCTTGTCGGTCGCGATAGCGATGGTAGTGGTCAAGTGGGCGCTGATGCTGTGGTACTACTTAACCGATTGAATTTCCGGAGAGGATGAAAATGATTTCGAGAATTGGTTCGAAAGATCCGAAAGCTTTGATGATGATTGGGATGGTCTTCATGGTCATCGGCCAGGTGTGGCCGAGGTATGTGCCAGTGACCGGGGGATTGAGCGAGGACGCCGTCGATGCTTTGCGCGGAGTTTTTCTCGGTCTTTCGATCGGACTCCTGCTCTGGTCAACCTGGCTGAACGGGCGCCTCAGGCGCGGAAAGAGAAATTAGCGCAGCTTTATGCGGTGACGCTTCAGCGATTTCTCACTCCCAGCGATTTCTCCGCCGACGAGACGTGGCGGCTGGTCAAGTGGTGTCAGGCGCTCGGCGCGGACGAATTCACCGTCGACTGCCTGGCGCCTGATGCCATCGCGGTCCCCGAAGTGTGGCGTGCGTTCGATGAAATGGTGCAACCGTTCGCACGCGGCGAGGGCGTTCGAGAAAGAATGAGTGGCGCCACAGCGGACGACCTGACCAGAAGAACGCGATTGTGGGAGCTGAACGGCGAAACGATCGAGGCGTTGCGGAGGCTGTTTCCCGATGGGCTTTTCGGGTATGCTCCCGCCGAACGTGGATGGTTTGAAGATCCAGTCTTCTATCGCGATGGGCGATTGATGCTCGGTATCCTCTCACACGAGGCGTTTGCCGTGCTTCGGCTATCAGAGGCTGAATCCGAGCAACTCTCAGCGGCTGGATTCGCGAGTCACGAGTCGCTGCCGAGGGCGCGCTGACCACCGCGACTGTGGCGACGAACAGACCGCGCGTCGACTCCATCGACGCGCTGCGCGGCACCATCATGATCATCATGGCGCTCGACCACGTGCGGGACATGATCCACCGCGCGGCGATGTCGTCGTCGCCAACGGATCTGGCCACGACGACACCGGTTCTCTTCCTGACGCGTTGGATCACGCACATCTGCGCTCCGGTGTTCATGTTCACGGCGGGGCTGGGCGTGTATCTCTGGTGGCAGCGCGGAAGGACGAAGGAACAGCTCTCGACTTACCTCGCGACGCGCGGAATGTGGCTCGTCTTTCTCGAGGTTACGGTCATGCGACTCGCATACAACTTCGATTTTGCCCAGAGCTACCCGATTCTGCTCATTGTCCTCTGGGCGCTGGGCGGGTGCATGATCCTGATGTCGATGCTGGTCTGGCTGCCGGCACGGGTCATTGCTGTGCTCAGTGTCGCGACGATTGCGCTGCACAATCTTCTCGACGGCATTCAGGCATCGAGCTTCGGATCGGGCGCGCCGCTGTGGAACGTGATCCACCAGCCGGGGGCGTTTCCGGTGGGAAAAGCGCTGGTGTTCGTCGCCTATCCGCTGGTTCCATGGGTTGCTGTGATGGCGCTGGGCTTCTCGTTCGGACCTTTGTTCAAAATGGAGGCGGCCAGGAGGCGGCGATACCTACTGGGGATCGGTGCCGCGATGACGGTAGCGTTCCTCGTCGTGCGCGGCATCAACGGCTATGGCGATCCGGCGTCGTGGTCGACGCAGCGGTCCGCGACATTCACACTGCTTTCATTCCTCAACACGACGAAGTACCCGCCATCGCTTGCGTTCCTGCTGATGACGCTCGGGCCGGCGCTGATCATGCTCGGCCTCTTCGACCGGATGTCGTTCAAGTCCTCCAACCCGGTGATCGTGTTTGGGCGCGTGCCTCTTTTCTATTTCGTGACGCATTTCTATCTCGCGCACATTGCATCGGTTGTGTTGGCGATCGCGAAGTACGGCTCCGCGGCGTGGGCGTTCGTCTTCCACCCGGTGCCGTCGATGGGCGGACCCGTGAAGCTGTTCCCGCCCGACTTCGGATTCGATCTATGGGTGGCGTACGCGGTATGGGCGGCGATAGTGATCGGGTTGTACCCGGTTTGCCGGTGGTTCGCGGGGGTGAAGGCGCGGAGGAAGGACTGGTGGCTCAGCTATCTATAGTCCATCGCGCGGTTTTGGCGTTTTAACTGCCAAGCACGCGATCCGAGATCTCAGTGGCGTAGATCACAGATGCCGGACAACTGCGGTGGGACCGTCCTACTGCAAGTCTGGAGAAAGACAACATTCATGGGTTTGACAAAGCTTTGTCACCACACCAACCTCAGATGCGCACCTCGCGTGGCTCGGCCATCGCCGACGATTATCTACTCGATGCCGACACCCGATCATTATTGCCCGAATCCGTTGAATCCAGCGAAGTGAACCCACGCCATGTAGTTCGCGGCATTGCCGGAGCATTGCTTCTATTCGTGACCGCCAGCTGTGCGAGTGCCTCGGGTCGCGCGCCCTCGACGGACTTCGAGCCAGCCGTGAGGGCGGCGATGGCGAACTTTATGGACGCGCTCAATGCTCTCGACGTCGAGCGGATGGATGCAGCGTTCACTGACGATGTGACAGCATTCGTTCCGATTGCTCAGGCTGACGAAGCGGTAGGGCGCGCGGAAGTCACCCGAATATTCAGAGTGTTCGTCGATAAGACGCGGCTGTCGACGCCGCGGCTGAATCTGGTACCCGAAAACGAGCGATTCACCATCTCGCCCGTTCTGGCGGTCGTCGAATTCCAGATCCACGACAAGGCGCCGCCGGTGACGCACCGCCGCACATTCGTGTTTCGACGGGTCGGAGACCGCTGGCTCATAAGCCACTTCCACGCATCGGATCTGCCCGGCCAATACCGATAGAGGCGTAATCGCCGCCGTCGGCTTGAAGGTGAGCCAGGAGAATCGTAGCATAATCCTCACCTTCAAATCGGAAGATTCATGGACAGACGGAGCTTCATGCGTCGATCGGCGGCCGCCGCGGGTGCCGCAGCGATTGGGAATGGCCTCGTATTTCCTGCCGCGGCCGGTGCAGAGATGGCGGACGTTGTAAAGCCGCTGCCTGACGCGATTCAACGGCTCCGCCCACTCTCGCTGCCAGTCGTCCCGATATCCGACGCGGAGAGACTCGCGCGCATCGAGAAAGCGCGACGCTTGATGGTGGAGAATGGAATCAGCGCAATATTCCTCGAGCCTGGCTCGAGCATGTACTACTACACGGGTGTGCGCTGGTCTCTCAGCGAGCGTCCATTCGGCGTGGTGATCCCGGCGAAGGGTGAGCTCGCCTATATCACGCCTGGATTCGAAGAGGCGCGCGCGCGTGAGCTGATCAAGTTCTCGAACGATGTCCGCGTGTGGCAGGAGGATGAGAGTCCTTACGCGAGGGTGGCGGAGATACTTCGCGATCGCGGAATCGCGAGCGGAAAAGTGGGATTCGAGGAGCGCGTACGTTTTTTCATCACCGATGGCATCCGCCGCGAAGCGCCGCAGCTCGAGTTCGTCAGCGCTACTCCCGTCACCGCCGGGTGCCGGATGTTCAAGTCCCCCGCGGAGCTCGCGCTGATGCAGCGCGCGAGCGACATAACAATTGCCGCGTATCGTGTTGCATTCCCTACCCTGCACGCGGGCATGACTCAGGCAGAGCTGGCAACGACGATCGCGGCCGCCCACCAGAAGCTCGGGGCCGACGGCGGGGCGCTCGTGCTGTTCGGCGTTTCATCCGCATTTCCGCACGGCACCACGAAGCCAGCGGTGCTCAAGGAAGGCGACACCGTTCTGGTCGATGGTGGATGCACCGTTGAGGGTTATGCATCGGACATCAGTCGAACGCTCGTCTTTGGCAAGCCGAGTCAGCGCCAGCGTGATGTGTGGGACCTCGAGAAGCGCGCGCAGAGCGCGGCTTTTGCCGCGGCGCGCGTGGGCGCCACGTGCGCATCGGTTGACGCGGCAGCGCGCAAGGTCATCACGGACGCCGGCTTCGGTCCGGGCTACAAGGTACCGGGACTCCCGCACCGCACCGGCCACGGCATCGGACTCGATGGACACGAATGGACGAATTTCGTGCGCGGCAACACGACGCGCATCGAGCCGGGAATGTGCTTCAGCGACGAGCCGACGATCGCCATCTACGGCGAGTTCGGGATGCGCCTGGAGGATTGTCTCTACATCAAGGAAGACGGCCCACACTTCTTCACGGAGCAGAGTCCAGCGATAGATCGCCCATTCCCGGAGGCGTGATGACGAGCAACTCGCCGAGAAAGGCGAAAGCGAAAAGGACGCTCAACGCAAAAACCAAAACCGCCGCGAAACCGAAAGCCAGGACGGTCAGCGGATATCTCGCATCCTTGAGCAGCGAGAACCGGGCTGCGCTCAACAAGCTGCGAAAGGATATTCTGGCCGCGGCGCCCGGCGCTGAAGAGTGCATCAGCTATCAGATACCCGCGTTCCGGTTTGAGGGACGGATGCTGGTCTGGTATGGCGCGTGGGAGAATCACTGCGCCCTCTACCCGGGTACTTCGATCGCACCATTCAAGAAAGAGCTCGGGCGTTTCGACACCGGCAGCAAGGGCACCATCCGTTTTCAGGCGGACGACCCCCTGCCCGCCAGTCTAGTGCGAAGGCTGGTAAAAGCCAGGATCGCGCAGAACGCATCGCGTCGGAAAGCCCGGGGAGCAAGTTGACTCCGACCGAACCCGCACGCTAAACTGGGACGCATGAAATTCATGCTATTGATCTACAACGACCCGGCTTTGCTCCAACAAATGCCCGCAGCTGAATTCGACTCGAAGATGCATGACTGCATCGAGCACGCGGACGAGCTGCGAACCGACGGATACCTTCTCGATTCACAGCAGCTCGAGGAACCCGCCACCGCAAAGTCGCTGCGTATTCGCAAGGGACGTCAGACGATCACCGACGGTCCTTTCTCGGAGTCCAAGGAAGTCCTCGGCGGCTTCAATCTCATCGAGGCCGAGAACATGGAAGAGGCTCTCAAGATCGCGGCGGAGTTTCCGTGGGCGCAGAGCGGCTGCATCGAAGTGCGTCCCGTCCGCGACCTCGAGCTGGTTCGTCAGCGCGTGAGCGGAGCCAAGGCGACCGCCGCCCGCTAGCGCTTTCGCAGTACCGCTCGCGCGGGCGCCCCTTCGTGGCCACCGACCTTGATCGGCAGCACGATCATGTCGTAGTCCCCCGCGGCCACGCCCGCGAGCGAAAGTCCTTCGACGATCGGAATTCCTTTCCCTAGCAGAATCCGGTGAGTCAGCGGCCCCGCTGGCGCGGCGAACTGTTCGGCTGAGATGTAGTCGATCCCCACAAGCTTGATTCCCGCATCGGCGAGCAGCTGCGCCGCATCGGGCGCGATGTAGGCGAAGTCTCGATGAAAAGCGGAGGACGACATCCACCCGCGCAGCGAGCTTCGCGTGCGGAAGAGAACCCGCTCCGCCCCCTTCCATTGATGACGCCCTAGCTCGGCGGCGTTGATCGCCTGCACTTCGTCAGGGATGTCGATTACGCGCGCGGGGCCGATGAATGGGTCGAGTGGCAGCTGGTCGATCGTCGCGCCGCCGAGCACGAAGTGCATTGGAGCGTCGACGTGCGTGCCGCTGTGGGCGCCCATCGAATAGACGGAGAGCGTAAAGCCGTCGCCTTTGCGCATGTCGTGCAGGAAATCGAACTTCATCGGCGCGTCGCCCTCGTACACCGGGGTCGTCGCGGGATCGAGCGTCGCAGTGGCGTCGATCCATCCGCTTGCCGCAATTCCCATTGAGGAGCTGGGCTGCTGTTGAGTGGTGCACGATACCACGCCGAGCGCGATCGCAGCCGCCACGCAGCAACACGAGATGCTTCGAGCTGTCCGCATTTGTTCTCCGGTCAGACGACGAAACTCAACAACAAAGTGAACCCCAATCCTGCGACACCGATGATCGTTTCCGCCACCGTCCACGTCTTTAGGGTCTGGGCGACGGTCATGTTGAAGAATTCCTTGATGAGCCAGAAACCCGAATCGTTGACGTGCGACAGCACCAGCGCGCCCGCGCCGGTGGAGAGAACCAGCAGCTCGGCGTTCGTGCCTGGCATCGAAGCCGCGATGGGAGCGACAATACCTGCCGCCGTGATGATCGCCACGGTAGCCGATCCTGTCGCAACGCGGATGAGCGCGGCAACGATCCACGCGAGCACCAGCAGCGAAACATGAGAGCCCGCGGCCATGCCGGCGATCGCGCGTCCGACTCCGCTCTGTACGAGCACCTGATTGAAGCCCCCGCCGGCGCCGATGACCAGCAGGATCGTCGCCGTCGGGCCGAGGCAGTCGCTGCAGAATCGGACGATCTCGTTGCGCGTGAAATGCCGCGCGCGGCCGAGCGACCAGAATGAGAACAGCAGCGCCAGCAGCAGCGCGACGATCGGGTTTCCGACGAAATGCAAAGCGACTGAAACCGGGCTCGCCGGATCGAAGGTGACATCGGCGGCGCTGGCAAGGAGCATCAGAATTATCGGGATCAACACCGTGAATACAGAGATCCCAAAGCCAGGCATCTCCCCACCCGCATTCCCCTCGAGCTGTGCCGCCATCGGATTGTCGGGGGACAACAGGATGCGCGGCGCAATCCACGATGCGAAGACGGGTCCGGCGAGCGAAGCGGTCGGAATGCCGACGATCAGACCGTAAAGAATCGTGCGCCCCACGTCAGCGTGGTACGCGGTGACTGCGAGCATCGCCGCGGGATGCGGCGGCAGCATTCCGTGCACGACCGAAAGTCCGGCGACAAGAGGAATGCCGATCTTGATCAGCGACATCCCGGTGCGCCGCGCGATCGTGAACACGAGTGGGATCAGGAGGACGAATCCCACCTGGAAGAAAACGGGGATACCGACGATGAAGGCCACGAACATGATCGCCCAGTGCACGCGCCGCTCGCCAAACAGATCGATCAGAGTGATCGCGATGCGCGTCGCGGCGCCCGACTCCGCCATCATCTTTCCCAGCATCGTGCCGAGCGCGACGACGATGGCGATGAAGCCGAGCACGTTACCGACGCCATCCTGGAACGATTTGACCGCCACGCCGGGAGGCATCCCCGAGGCGATGCCCATCGCGAGCGACACTGAAACCAACGCGACGAAAGGGTGCAGCTTGAAACGCGCGATGAGCACAATGAGCGTGATCACGGCGAGCAAAGCGTACAAAAGCAAACGGGCGTCAGCGGTCACACTGACGCCCGTGCCATGAGAGCGGCGATGATTTCGTCCGGTGACTTTGCGATGTCCATCACCCATGCCTGTTCTTCGGGTGACGGCACCTGGAGCGCGTCGAACTGGCTGTCGAGCAATGCGGGGGGCATGAAATGCCCGCGGCGCTGGGCGATTCGCTCGACGATCACGGCTCTCGGGCCGCGGAGGTAGATGAACTGAAGCTCGCCCGCTTCGGCGCGGAGGATGTCGCGGTACGATCGCTTGAGCGCGGAGCAGGATACGACCAATCCCTTCCCTGCTTTTCTAGCCTTCCTGATCCGCGCGGCGAGCGCGCTCAGCCACGTGGCACGGTCTTCATCGGTGAGTGGAATCCCGGACGACATCCGCTCGACGTTTCTTGGGGAGTGGAAATCATCGCCTTCGACGAACTCGACGCCGAGTGCGCGCGCGAGCGCGGCGCCGATGACGCTTTTCCCGGAACCAGCGACCCCCATAACGACGTAGAGGGCGCGGGAACCCTCAGGCAGTGGATCTAGTCGGCGCTGGCGACGAGCCACGGGTCGTCAGCCATCCACTCCTGGTCGGGCGCGAATAGAAATACCATTCCGCCATTCGCAAGCTCGGGAAGTACTCGGCGAGCGCGATCCTGCTCCATCGCGGGGCAGCCTTCGCTGCGCCCGGCTTTGTCGGGAGAGACGTACGGTGCCCCGTGCGCTACGACGCCTCGCGCGAGCGCGTTGTCGTTGTAGCCTTCGGAAACACCCTTCAACCGCAAGCCGGTGGAGCTGTACATCCTGCCGCCGGTGTGCCCGTGGAAATCGTAGGTGTTCTCGGCGACGTAAAGTCCAAGCGACGTTGCGGCACTGCCCGAAGAATTGGAAAAACGGCTGGGAACGCCATACTGGGAGCGGGATGAGCCGCGACCGTGAGCGACCGTGAACGGTCCTTCGACGATGTGAAGCGAATCCATGTCGAAGATGTACCCACGCGGCTGGGTGCTCGGCAGGCCGTAATCCACAAAGTAGAGCAGGGGTTTCTTCACTTCATCCGGATGCGCTGCTTTGTATGCGAAGTAGCTGCGGAAAGCGGTCTCGAGCGCCTTCGGATGACTGAGAGGGCGCACGGCGGTCGCGAACGCGCGAACGGCTTCGGTCGCCTTCATCACGAGCGCCGACGAAGCGCCGTCTGCTGGACGTGGGTTGCGGGTGCCAGCCATCAACGAAACCGCTCCGGAAAGGACCGGCCCGCGACCGTCAGATCCCGGAACGATCCGCGCTCCCACCAACACCAGTGCGAGCGCACCGATAAGTCCGTTGATCAGGTAGTGTCCTGTCCGCACTCGAATCCCTCGGCCAAAGCGCCGTCGGCGCCAGTATAAACGAAGATGTCCAGGAGCGACTAGACGCTTCTGGAATGACCCACTCAATGGTATTGAGACTGCTCAGGCACCGCGTTGGAAACAACAGAATCCGTTTTTCCCGGGCGGATTCAGTCGAACATATTAATACCTTTTTGGCTACCGAGGGTGCCCGATTTCCGGTGATTTTCGGATTTTTTCACGGACGTCGAGCGACAGCTGTCGAGCTGCCTCCGAGGATTTCCAGGGATGAGTCGCAGGATGCAAAAAGGCAGGCAAAAACGACAAAAGAAATGTGATTTCTGAGAATGGGGACGATTTCCGGCTGCGGATACGCGAGTAAACATTTTGCGCCAAATCATCGCCGAATTGTGACCCGTATTTGATTCGTAGCTCAGCGGCTGATGAATCGTCTTCTACACGATGCCTCCGACCAATGACCCTGGTGTCACTCCGATAACGGCCGCTTCCCCAGTGAAAGCGACCACTCCGCGAGCGCGCGCCAAATACCTCCCCTTCCCGCGTCTGGAGAGCATCCGGAGCAGGATCCTCGCGTTCGCGGTCGCGGCGGCATTGCTTCCGTCCGGCGTCATGCTCGGAATCTCGTACACACAGAATCGCCGCGCCCTCGAGAAGAAGATCACCCAGGATCTGCTGTCAGAGAGTGCGCAGGGCGCGCGCGCGACGAGTGTCTGGCTCAGAGAGCGCCTTTACGATCTTCGTGTATTCTCCGGCTCGGACGAGGTCGCGAACACGCTCGACCGCCCGGTCGGCACCGCGCGGACGCCGAGCGGATCGTCGGCACAGGCGGAGGGAAGGCTTCGCGACTATCTGCTCTCGCTGCACGAGAGATTCAATGATTTTGAGCAGCTCATGGTGCTCGATCTCGATGGCAACGTCGTGGCGACGAGCTCATCGGACTCGACGCCGGTCCAGCTGCCGGACGACTGGCGGTCGCTCCTGAAATCCGAAGGTCAGCTGGTTGGTGAGGCCTATTGGGATGACAAGGCCGGCAGAGCGAAGCTTCTCATTGCCGTGCCCGCCCAGCGTGCCGACGGGCGCGTCATCGGCGCGTTCGCTGCCGAGTTGAACCTCGCGCCGATTCGTGTGCTGCTCCGGACTTTCACGCCGGATGGCAGTGGCGCGATGTATCTCGTCACCACGAAGGGATATCCAATCGCGAGCTCCGAGGGAATGACGCCCGTGCTCGTGAAGACACGGATGTCGCCTCCGACGATGAAGCGACTTCTGAAGAGCGCCCGCGCCCCCTTCGGCTATACCAGCTTTGGCGGCCGTGACGTCATCGGCACCCTGGAGTTCGTCCCGCAGGTCAACTGGGCGGTCATCTCCGAGATCTCGGCCGAGACCGCGTTCGCGCAGGTCCGTCACTTCAGGGATTTCGCGTTGATCGTGATCGCGTTGCTGCTCGTCTTCGTCGCCACGCTCGCGTATCGACTCGGACTCCTCATCGCGCGGCCTCTCGACAGGCTCGCGAAGGGCGCGGGTGAAGTCGCAGCCGGTGACCTCGCGGTGGACCTGCCCGAAGCACCTGGCGGCGGCGAAGTCGGATACCTCACGGACGTCTTCAATCATATGGTGTCGCGTCTCCGCGAAGGGCGTCGCGAGCTCGACCTGATCCACGAGACGCTTCGCGCCAAGAACGAAGAGCTGGAGCTGCTCTCCACGACCGACAGTCTCACCGGTCTGGAAAACCATCGCTCGCTGATGCAGCGCCTGGACGAAGAAGAGGCGCGATCCAAACGTGAGCGGCGCAATTTCTCCGTGCTCGTCGGCGACGTCGATCACTTCAAGCAGTACAACGACGCATTCGGCCACCCCGCGGGCGACGAAGTGCTCAAGTCCATCTCGGAGATCATGCGCGAAGCAGCGCGTCCTGTTGATTGCGTGGCGCGCTACGGCGGCGAGGAATTCGTCGTGCTGATGCCCGACACGTCAGCCGCCGATGCGCTGGAGCTGGCCGAGCACATTCGCGCGCGCGTGGCCGCCAAGAAGTTCATGGGGAGGAAGATGACCTTGAGCATCGGCGTCGCTTCATTCCCCGAGGATGCGGATAACGCGGAAGCGTTGATCTCGGTTGCCGACGAAGCGCTCTATCAGGCCAAGCGCGAAGGGCGGGACCGCGCGGTCCGCGCCCGCAAGCTCAAGAAAACAGGCAGCTGATCAGGGACGCGCGACGAGCGAGCGGAAGATCCAGCCGCCCCGTCCGCCATCGTCGCTGATTCTGATCCACTCGTCGGCGTAGGAATAGCCGGTCAGGGTCATTCCAGAGTCCGCGGCGAAGACGATCGGAAAGTTGGTTCCCGGACCGCCGCGAACATTTCCGCGCGTCGTGGTCGTCAGCCTGATGGGAACCGCGAATGCCGTCTCACCGGGTCTCGCGGCTTCATGGCCGGAGCCCGCAATTCGCCCCCGATACGAAAGAGCCAGAGTCTTGGCCTGGTTCGCGAGATAAAGCGCACCTCCGTAATTCGTTTTGTCGAAGGCATTTGCTGCCTGGCGCACGAGGCGGTTGACCTGATCCGCTTCGGGAGGATCCTGCGACGCCCCAGCTTTCATCGTCTGGAGAGCCACTTCGGCCTCCGCCATCGCCGACGCCGCCTGTGCCCGGCTCGCGACCGACTGGAGCTTGGCCATCGCGCGAACGACTTCGGCGCGGGTATCCTCGAGTTTCGCCTGGAGGTCTTCTATTTCGGCATCTCGTGCCAGGACCTGCAGCTCAAGGCGAGCGACTCTCTTGTCGAGATCGGGGTCGCGCACCGTCACCGTGACCGTGTCGTGGACGACCTTCGGACGGACGGTCGTGACCGGTTTCGGCTGTGAGGAGCAGGCGGCGAAAACTGCTATGCCGGTAAGTGCCGCAAACGATGATCGGAGCAGAAACATTCCTCCAAAGACAAGATCGAACCATCCGAGGTGGCGAGGGCCACGCATTATGGACGTTCCACCGTGTCAGACGGTAAAACTAGACTCCACTTTCCTCGGTCGAAATCGGGGTGACCGCCGAGCGGTCCTCCTCGCCCGTTCGAATGCGGTAGACCTTTTCGACGGGCAGCACGAAGATCTTGCCGTCGCCGACATCGCCGGTTGCCCCCGCCGACAAGATCGCGCGGACCGTGGGGTCGACGAAATTGTCGGAAACACCGATCTCGAGGCGCACCTTGTCGTGCAGCTCCACTTTGACCGTCATCCCGCGGTAGGTCTCGACAGCCTCCGTCTCGCCGCCGTGCCCGCGGACGCGGCTGATCGTGAGCCCGCGCACGTCGGCGCGGTAGAGCGCTTCGAGAATTTCATTCAGCCGTTCGGGCCGAACTATCGCGACGACGAGCTTCATATCTCAGCCCCGGTCAGCGTGAACGAGAATGGCGCCTTCGCCCCTGCTGTACGCTTCTTCCCCGTGTTGCGTGACATCCATTCCGATCCCTTCCTCTTTGGGGCTGGCGCGAAGGGGTGCGACAAGCGCGACGAGCTTGAGTATCACGAACGTCCCGACGCCACTGTAGACGATCGTAGCGACGACCGCCGCGAGCTGGATTCCGAACTGCGCGGGGTTGCCGTAGAGAGCGCCGTCAGCGGTTCCATTCCAGACTTTCTGCGCGAACACTCCCGTGAGCAGTGCGCCGACGATTCCGCCAAGTCCATGTGCGGCGACGACGTCGAGTGAGTCGTCGAGCCGGGTGCGGGCGCGCCAGAGGATGCCGAAGTAGCTGGGAAACGCGGCGATTCCTCCGATGACGATTCCGGAGATCGGACTGACGAACCCCGCGGCGGGCGTAATCGCTACGAGTCCCACGACGATTGCCGTTGCCGCGCCAATCGCCGTCGTCTTTCGCGTGCGCATCATGTCGACCAGGCTCCAGACGACCAGAGTGGCCATCGGCGCAAACATCGTATTGGTGAAAGCGAGCGCGGCAGATGCGTTGGCGGCGAGCGCGCTGCCGCCGTTGAAGCCGAACCATCCGAACCAGAGGAGGCCGGCTCCAAGCAGAGTAAAGGGTACGTTCTGCGGAATGATCGCCTGCCGCGCGTAGTCCTTGCGCGCGCCGAGCACTACGGCGACGACGAGAGCAGCGGCGGCGGCGTTGATGTGGACGACGGTGCCGCCCGCAAAATCCAGGGCGCCCAACTTACCGAGCCAGCCTCCGCCCCAGACCCAGTGAGCGATCGGAGCATAAACGAGGACGCACCAGAGCGTGATGAATGTCAGATAGGCGCCAAAGCGCATGCGCTCGACGATCGCGCCGGAAATGAGCGCAGCGGTGATGATCGCGAACGTCGCCTGGTATGCCGCGAACAGGGCGTGGGGGATCGTGCCTTTCGCGTCGATGCCAACGTTGTTGAAGAACGCGTAATCGAAGCCGCCTACCCAGTTGGATCCGGTGGAAAAGGCGAGCGAGTACCCGACGATGACCCACGCGATGCCGAGGAAACCGAGGGCGATGTAGCTCATCATCATGGTATTGAGCGTGTTCTTCGCCCTGACCATGCCCCCGTAGAAGAATCCGAGAGCGGGCGTCATCACCAGCACCATCGCCGTGGCAACCAGCATCCACGCTGTATCGGCCGGACTGATCGGGGTCATCGGGTTGGGCCCTCGCGAGTTCGTGCGTCGGGAGATTATACATCTTTCCGGGCTCAGTTGCACTTTTTTCAACCGGCAAGCATATGACTCCCGTGCGCGTCGCTCTCGCCTTCGCAATCGTATCGGCGGTCTTCGGGTGCGGAGTAATCGCCAGGCCACCCATTACCACGCTCGTCGCGGACCCATTGCTCAATCGAGGCATCGCTGTCGCCGATTCGACCATCGAAGCGTCGATCGGCAAACTCATTCCCGGCGCGGTGTTCCTGGTGTCGAAGGATGGACGCGTAGTGCACGAGCGCGCCTTCGGCTACGCCGAGCTCAACGACTACGCGATGCACCGGCTCGCTTCGCCGCGCGCGATGCATACGTCCACCATGTTCGATCTCGCGTCGGTCACCAAGGTGATGGCGACGACGTTCGCGGTGATGATACTGGTCGATCGCGGCCAGGTCGATCTCGATGCGCCGGTCTATCGGTACCTGCCGGATTTCAGGGGAGCGCATCTCGACAGCATCACCGTCCGCCACCTGCTTCAGCATTCCGGCGGACTCGTTCAGTGGCAGCCGCTCTATTACCACGCATCGAACAAGGCCCAGACCTACAACGTGATTCGCGACATGCCGCTGCAATGGGGCGTCGGCGAGGGGCGGCACTACAGCGATCTGAGCTTCATGCTGCTGGGATACATCGTCGAGCGCGTCAGCGGGCAGGGGCTCGACAGCTTTCTCGCCGAGAATCTCTATCGCCCACTCGGACTCGCTTCGACGACGTTCAATCCGGGATCACACGGATTCACCGAATTCGCCGCAACGGAACAGGGGAACGTCTACGAGAAGCATATGGTCTACGATCCGACATTCGGGTATCTGTACAAGGGCGATCCTACTGCGTGGAACGGCTGGCGGGAGCACGTGCTGGACGGCGAGGTCGACGATGGAAATTCGTTTTACGCCAATGGTGGAGTGGCGGGACACGCCGGACTCTTTTCAACCGCGCGGGATGTTGGCGTGCTGCTCGATCTGCTGGTCAATCGCGGAAGTACCGGCGGTGGGCGCGAGGGCGGACATCAGTACATTCGCCCAGCTGTCATCGACGAGTTCTTTACTCGCGACAAATACCAGAACTTTCTCGGCTGGCAGGCGCCTGCGGGGTTACCGCCGGGAAGCTTCTCTCATACTGGATTCACCGGGACGTACGTCGTGGGAATCCCCAAATACAAGTTGTCCATCGTGCTGCTCACCAACCGGCAGAATATGGGGACCAATCCGGAAGGGTATTTCCCCGATGTCGGGCCGTTGCAACAAGCGGTCGCAAAGGCGGTGGTGAATGCCGTTGCGAAATAAGACCGCGAAGAAACCCGAAGCGCCGCCGACGCTGAGGGCGCTGCGAAAGGAGATCTACGGCCTCGCCAATCCGACGGACGCGAAGTTTCTGATGGGCTTCTTCAAGACTGGGCCGGGACAGTACGGCGAAGGTGACAAGTTTCTCGGCCTGAGAGTTCCAGCTCTGCGAACGCTCGCGCGAAAGTATGCCCAGATGAGTCGCGACGATGTGCTTAGAATGCTCGCATCGCCGTGGCACGAGGAGAGGCTGCTGGCGCTCGTCATCATGGTCGATGCCTACGCGTCTGGCGATGCGGCAGAGCGCAAGATCGTCCACCGGGACTACCTCGCGCATACCCACTACATCAACAACTGGGACCTGGTAGATGCCTCGGCCGCGGGTATTGTTGGCGCGCATCTGGAACCCAAAGACATTGCGCTGCTGCTCCGGCTTGCGCGATCAAAGGACCTCTGGGAGCGGCGCATCGCCATCGTCGCCACCCATTATTTCATCAAGCGCGATCAGTTCGGGCCGACGCTGATCATTGCCGAGCTGCTGCTCGGCGACGCGCACGACCTCATACACAAGGCCGTGGGGTGGATGCTGCGCGAAGTCGGAAAGCGGGACCGCAAGGTTCTCGACGGTTTCCTGCGCGAGCATTATCGCGTGATGCCGCGAACCATGCTTCGGTACGCGATCGAGCGGCACCCTGAAGCTCTCAGGAAGAAATATCTGGCTGGAATTATCTAGCCGAGCAGTCCGGGCTCGGTCGAGTGATCCACCATGTGATGGACAGCGGCGCCCTTCTGGAAATACATATAGAACGGCAAGCCCAGTGCGATGAGCAGAAGACCCGCAGCCGATTCGACGGGATAGGCCTTGATGCTGTTTACGACCAGCCACACCGCTACGGCCACGAATAAGAGTGGCACTATCGGATATCCCGGGGTGCGATATCTCCTCGGCGCCGCCGGGAGTTTGCGCCGCAAGACAAACAGCGACGCCCCAACGAGCACGTAGAAAATCCAGAGCGCAAAGATCACCGATGTCGTGATCTGATCGAATGTGCCAGACAGCGCGAGCACGCACGCCCAGATCGCCTGTACCCAAATTGCGATCGCCGGCACGCGTGCAGAGTTCAGCCGGCCGAGCGGACTGAAGAAAAGGTGATCTCGAGCCATGGCGAACGGCACGCGCGCGTTCATGAGAATGATTCCATTGAGCGCACCCGCGACGGCGATGAGGAACGCCAGGGATACGAGCTGCGGCCCATAGGAGAAAACGGTCTGAGCGGCCTTCGCGGCGACCGGGAGCGCGTCACGGTACGCTGTCGAATTCGACGTCAGCACTTCGCTGAACGGAAGTACGTAGAAATATGAGATATTCGTGGCCAGGTAGACGACGATCACCAGGCCCATGCCGTAGATCAACGCGCGCGGCAGATTGCGCTCGGGCTTGTCGATTTCGCCAGCGACCATCGCGACATTCGACCAGCCGTTGTAAGCCCACAATGCCGCGAGCATCGCCGCGCCGAATGCGCTCGCGCCACCGCTGGCGATCCGCGCGGTCACCGGCTCACGCATGTGCTGCCACGATCCCGTGCGCGAGAAAAAAAGAGCGCAGACCACAATGATCGCGATTCCTCCGAGTTTGGCGACGGTTGCCGCCCATTGGACGCGTGCTCCGACTGCAACGCCGCGGGCGTTGATTGCTGAAAAAAGAAGGATCACCGCCACCGCGACCATCTGCTGAATGCCGAACCGCCAGTGCACGACCTGACCGAGAATGTGAAAGTCATGCGCGCCCCAAACCGCGTCGAGCGGAACGAAGGAGCCGAGAAAGGATGCGAACGCGGTCGCGATAGCGGCAACTCCGCCACTGGCGATGAGGATGAGCGTGCTCCACCCGAACAGAAAGCCGGGAAGGTTGCCGTACGCCTCGCGAAGGAAAACGTAGTCGCCACCTGCCTCGGGAAGCATGGCTCCCAGCTCGCCATACGTGAGAGCGCCCGCGAGGGACAGGACGCCCGCGGCGAGCCACGCGAGTACTACCATCTTCGGGCTTCCCACCAGCTGCGCCATCGGCGCCGTCTTGAGGAAAACGCCAGTGCCGATGACGCTCAGGACGAGGGCGATCGCATCGCGAAGCGACAGCGCCCTCGCGAGCTCTCTTGTTGCGGACGTCGCCTCTGTTTCGGCCGGCTCCGCCGCCATCGAGCTCACTCCGGCGGTCTGACTATGTCGTGCGGACCGGTGTTGCGAATTCCGTACGTGGGCCGCACGTACTCTTCGGTGGTGGAGATTCCCTCGGCGCGGTCGAGCTCGCGGTTCTCGCGCTCGATCGCGTCACGCTCGTCCTTGTAGCGCCGGTACCAGGTGCGGGTGACTTCACCGGCGAGCTCGCGGTTCCCGAGTCCGAACGCGAGCGACAGCGCGAGCGCGACAGCTCCGAAGAGAATCGCAAACGCGGTCGTCACGATCTCGGTCGCGACACCCAGCTCCTGGAGCGCCATGAACACCGCCAGCACGACGACGCCACCCTTCCCCACTCGCGCGAGCGTCGGTCCGCCGTGGAGTCCACCGGCGGACGCCATGATCAATCCGCCGACGAAGCTGCCGAGGACGATGCCGACGATCATGATGACGATAGCGGCGATGACGCTGGGGACGTAGCTCACCAACTCCGAGAAGACGTTGGCGAGGGACTGAAGGCCCAGCGCGTTGGCGGCGACGAGCATCACCGCGAACATCACGAACCAGAAGACGAGACTTCCCGCGACGCGCGTCGGGTTAACACGCGTGCCCGATCTCTCCACGGCTTGCATAACGCCACCGCGCTCGAGGATCTGATTGAGATGGACCCGCCGCATCAAGCGATCGGTTCCCTTCTCCAGCAGTCGGGCGAGGAGATATCCGGCGAAGAGGATTACCAGCGCGCCGAAGAGGGCGGGCACGTAACCATAGAGCTGCTCGAAGCTTCCCTGCAGTCTCTCGCCGAAGGTGAGTGTCGTCGTGGTGTCCACTAGAACCTCACATTGAGTAGGGAGTGGTTCCCTGGTGTGTGGGCGGCGACGAAAAAGATACTCATTGGATTGACGGTTAGCCTCATCCCTCTGCGTCCGGCGTCGGGGGAGGGATCGAGATAGCGCTCGGTGGCAATGACTCCAATCAGGCCGCCGGCAGTCGCCATTCCCGAAACCAGCCTCCGATTCGGGTCACTTGGATTTGTCAGCGAGGCAATCCCGGCTCCCATAAGCCCTCCAGCAAGAGTGCCAAGGGTGACCCGCAGGCCATCGGCGCGGCTATGGTCGAATTTCCTGACGAGGAAGCGATCGCCAAGGATCATGCCTACCACGCCACCGCTGGTGAGTGCGAGAGCAGCGTGGCTAGTCGTGGGATTATCACTGAGGAAGAGACTTGCGGCGGACGCTCCGATCGCGGCGCTCGGCCACAATGTCTGGATGTCGCCGGGAGTGACGCTGTAGCTCGCGTTGCGAGGATAGAGGACGCCGAGTGGGTAGCCAATTATGCCGGAAGCGAGGATGATAGCGACCTCCGCGCGGTCCGATATTCGTCCGCCGCAATCGGTGGTGCCATCTGCTTGCAGCTGGCACCCGGAGCCTCCTCGGAAGGTTTCGGCGGCGCCATACCCGATGAGCGCGCCGATGTCCGAGCCAAACCCGGCACCGACCGCATCGGCTTCCGTCATCCCGTCGGCGAAGTGCAGCCCAAGCGCAGCTCCGGTGAGTCCACCGATGAACGCACCTGCGGACTGCACGTGATCGTTGGTATGCAGGAGATACGTCGTCGCCCAGCCGGCGAGCGCGCCGTTGTGGCCGAGATTGAAGGAGAGGTCCGTCTGGGGCTTGGTGACAAGGATTCGGCGCGAAATCTCGGACGCGGCGAAGAAACTACCACCCGCGACGACCAGATATCCGGCGGCGGCACCGGCATCATTGTTCGCGATGGCGCCAGCGAACGTGGGACCGTAGACGAGAAGGCCGAGGAGTGATTGCCTTCCGATGAACCCATTGCGGGCGTCGGTCCGCGCAACGATTACCTCGCGCGGAAGTCTCGAGACAACGGCGCGAATGGCTTCGCGGTCGGTCGCGGTGAGATTGTACCGCTCGACGACACCGGTTCTGCGCCCGACGGCGAGGACGTATGTGGAATCGTTGGCGGTAAAGAGGCGCGCCTCCGTGAACTCACCCGAGACGGGCCACCAGGGTGGACGGAGCGCGGCTTTGTCGGCAAGAAAGGGAGTCATCACCGTGACGA
>Ga0070682_100000369_pt1 | contig 30375 bp, 23 predicted proteins | sample KBSC63LmetaG_FD_64668 | JGI IMG/M metagenome (GOLD analysis project Ga0070682, IMG submission 64668) | Corn rhizosphere microbial communities from Kellogg Biological Station, Michigan, USA - KBS C6-3L metaG | ecosystem: Host-associated > Plants > Roots > Rhizosphere | place: USA: Michigan...
GGAGTCGGTAGTTCCAAGAACGGTAGAGAGTCTCACTCTAAAAGATTAGGTGTGAAGATTTTCGGAGGACAAGCAGCTATTGCCGGAAATATTATTGTTAGACAAAGAGGTACTCAGCACCACCCAGGTGATAACGTGGGAATCGGTAAAGATCACACTTTGTTTGCATTAGTAGATGGTAAAGTAGTTTTCAGAAAGAAAGCAAACAACAGATCTTTTGTATCTGTAGAACCAAACGCATAATTTTTAAGCGTTTTATAAAAATTAAAGCCTCAGCATTTGCTGAGGCTTTTTTGTTATTACAATTGTAATAAGTTTTTGGGATATTCAATTGTTTGTGAAATATCTTTATATTTGTTAACTGTCCAGTTATGAATCAGTTGTGGAAGCCGAAAAGCACGAAGAGTAGGCGAAAATTAAAACAAAATATCTATGAAAAATCTAAAAAAACTAACCAAAAAGAATTTAAAAGAATTTAAAAGAATTTAAAAGAATTGACCGTAGGAGTAGCTGCAGTCTGTCCTTCTATGTTTCAATCCTGTGATGAATGGTGCAGATGGTCACCATGGCAAAAATCACACTGTATATTTTCTCAGGCATGTACAGAATGTTTTGAATAATATTAAATATTCTTCTTTAAGATTTTGAAAAGCTGAACCTTAAATTGGGTTCGGCTTTTATATTAAGTTAAAAAAACTTAAATAATATCCTTTGATGGTGAAATAATTATATATTTGCCCATTATCAAATAAAAATCATTGCGGAAGCCGAAAAGCAAAGAGAGTAGGCAACAAATAAAACTAAATAATCATGAAAAATTTGAAAAAATTAACGAAGAGCAGTCTGAGAAGTATTAACGGAGGTGAAGTATGGTGTCCGGCAAAACCTATTACATCATGTAATGTATTTTGTGGATTGACAAAGGAGCAGAAAATGCGTTGTCTGCTTGATGTAGAAGGTTGTGAGTGCTTTTAATACCTTGTATAAAGCTGAAAAATAAAAGTTCGGCGGCTTCAAAGAAGCCGCCGAACCTGTTTTATATTATTTCTGTTTAGAATCCTACCTGGAATCCTGCTTTAACACCGAATTTTGAAATATCCGGCCTGTCAAGATAATTTCCTCTCCAGTTGAAATCTACCCTGAAAATTCTAAGGTTTCCGATTCCTATATTTTCAATTCCGAATCCGTATTCATAATAGATATGTTCACTTGGTGCGGAATATCTAAAGCCTTCTACGTTGATTGCCTTTGATGCATCGCTTAATGTTCCATAGGCTCCTCTGATAAACGCAACCTCCCGGAATTTCAGTTTTTTAATCAAAGGAATATAAGAAAGAATTTTACCGTTAAAATGATGTTCAAGCTGAAGAGTTGTATAAGCATCAGTCACAAATTCATAATAATTAAGTTGAGAGAATGTATTCGGTACCAAACCATAGGACAGGTTGGCCGGAATAATATTCTGTAATGCTAAAGGAACTGTACTGAAGTTTTTTCCTGCCTCAAAATTCACTACCAGTTTTCCCATGCTGCCAATCAAAAACGGCTTATAAAGCATGAACTGAAGCTTGTCATAATTGAAGTCAGCATTAAATAGACCTTCAATACCTCTGGTGTATCTTAAAACAATAGTTGGTGCAAGGTTTCTGGCCTGGTAACGGTCAATTCCTGTTTGAGAAAATTTAGCGCCGGGTTTAGCAATTAAGCTGATGGTAACATGTGAGTCATTCACTGTTTGTCTTAGCTGGCCATCTTTGTAATACATCAGGTTGAATTTTTCCGGAATAGCGGATTTGATGCTCTGCATTACTCCATCCACTCTTATCTGAAAGTTTTTCCAGGGTTCAATAGCCGCAAAAACACTTGTTTTGTTTACAGAGCTTAAAGAAATGTTTTCTCCTCTTGCAAAAAAGGTACTGGAAGATGAAGATTGCGGGGTAACACCATCACCTGAGGTAAGCTGCCCTCCAAGCTGAACAATATCTCTGCTGGTTCCTGCTCCAATCATAAAACGGTTAAGTTTATTGAACATATACCGTGCTTCAACACCATATTTAAACTGCTGATCTTTGAAACCATAAGCTGTATAAAACTGAGCTCTCCAGGTATCATTCAATCCGAAATAGGTTCTTGCTCCTAATCTTATTCTGTCTCCTTCTACTTCATTCCTTCCATAAATAGAGAAAATAGGACCGATATCTATTCCTTTAAAGGCATTGTAATATCGTGAGCCAAGGGTTTCAAACAGTTTTACCATTCGGTTGAACTTCGGGGTCTGCTGAAGCTGGTCAAGCATGTTATAAACACCCTGTTCAGCTTTAGATAAAGTGTCAGGTCTGGCTTTGGTCCAATATGCGTCGTCTTTATTGGTAAATTTATCCTCGTATTCCTCTTCAGTACGTTTAAATACTTTTGGATCCAAAGGCTTATTAAACTCATATTCAGAATAATCTACCGATCTTTTGGCTATAATACTTTTGGCTCCTTTCTTTTTTGAAAAAGGGCTCATTTCAAATTCTGTAATCAGTTTTTTAGGAAGAAAAGTGGTTTCATCAGGATTGTCATATTCCACTTGTGTATAGACACTGTTGACGAAATTTACATTGATTTTCTGGGTTGACTTTAATGTTGCTCCTAAAACTGCATAGGTGTCCGTATCTATATAAAGATTTCCCTGAAAGGCAAGGATGTCTTTTCTCTTCGGCTGATATCTGATCTGGAAAGCTTTCTCACCACGAATCGTGATGGTGTCCATAAGACTGTAGTCATAGGTACTGAATCCATCTGTTCCCACTGGGCTTTGAAATCCGATATCGAAATAGTTCAGCGTATTGTCGTAGATATTGATATCCCTATATAAGTTTTTAGCTGAAACAGTAATGACCTGATTGTCCTGGAAACCTGACGTTTTTTGAGCGACCAATGTTCTTTTGCTGTCCTTATCCGGTCTGTTTTTACCAAAATTCTCATATACGGCTTCATTTAAAAAGATAGGAAGCCCCAATCTTCCGCTGGCTGTAGAATCAGCATAATCGAAAATGAAATCCAGTTTATTGAAAATCTTTTTCTTCATGAAAGCGCTGTCCAGGTTATTCAGGTCAAATTGGGTCTTTTCGTATTCTTTATACGAATAGGTATCAAATTTTTCTAACCCGTTATTTCTTTTTTGAGCCCATACTTTTTGCATAATGGCATAAGCCGGGTTTTCTTTTTTATTCTTGTATTTGGTCTTACCGCTTTGAAGAACGATCTCCTGGATGTCACTTACTTTGGCCTGGGATAGCTGTACGAAAATATTTTCAGCATTTTCAGGGGTAATATCAAGCGTTTCTGTAGTATAGCTTTTTCTGGAAAATTTTAGCTGATGAATGATGCTGTCTGACTGAATAGCGAAGTTACCTGAAGTGGTCGTCAGGGAAGGTGTTTTCTCATTGTTGATAAAAATATCAACTTTATTGAGTTCTTTATTGCTTTTTTCGTCAACAATCCTGCCGCTGACACGGTTTTGAGCACATACGGAACTGGAGAGTATCAGGAAAAAAAATAAAAGATAGTGTTTTTGGGAGTTATTGTTTAACATCATTCGTTTCTTCAAGCAATTAGCATAAACAAAAAGTATGCAGTTTATTTAAAAAACAGGTAAAAAAGTAAAATATTTTTAGTCTACTATATAAAACGACAAATGTAGCGAAAATTATATATGGGTTCATTAAAATTAAATGAGAAATTTTAATGCTTACAGGATAAGAATCAGAGGATTAATAACAAGTGAAAAGTTAAAGCGTTGATGCATTATTTCACCGTTCCTTCTTTATGGGTTATAAATGAAAAAAGACTTACAGAAATGTAAGTCTTTTTGCTCCTCCTGCTGGGCTCGAACCAGCGACCCTCTGATTAACAGTCAGATGCTCTAACCAACTGAGCTAAGGAGGAATTTCCTTTGTTTAAGGTGCTGCAAATATAATAGGAATATCTGTTCAAAGCAAGTTTTATCCTGAGATCAGGGTGATTTTTAACTAAATGTATTGAATTTCAATAAGAAATATTTTGATTATTTTTTAATTAAGTTCCTAAGCAGCCCCAATAAATGCCAGAATATGCTACCCCGCTTACAAAAAAAATGTTGGATTTTTATTTTATGGCTATGCTTTGCAATTTTAAATAAAATGAAAACGACCAACTAGATAAGAAAATTGGATATTATCAAATACTAATCAGATAATTTTTGATTTAATAGTTGATATGGAGTCATATTGTTATCATCAAAAAAATGTTCTTTATAATCAATCTCTAATTTATCCAGTAATCGGAGCATATTGAAGCCTGTAGAATAAAAATAGCGAATAGAATTACTTTTATACATCCACGGCTTATCTTCCAGTTTAAAAGATTTCAATGCTGAAGGATTATAATATTTGTCGATCTTCATGAGTTCCTTATTGATTGGAATATTTTTAAATGCTAGGTATAACTGGTATTCTATATACCTTGCACTGCCTTCCATCTTTTCCATAAATTCTTCCTGAGATGCCAGATCAAATTTTTCAGTCTGATAAAACTTTAATAATCTCTGGCTTCTTTTTGCTTTATATTCTTTAAAGAGTGCTTTTGTTTTCTTGATACTCCGGCTGTCTATGCAGGCTAACAAAATTTCATTTTCTCTCTCTATGCTATCGCTGAACCATGAATAATGATCGTAATATGACTGTAATTTCGTGATACTGACAGTTATTGAATCATTGGCAAACCGGATGAATTCCGGATGACGAAACTGAAACCCATGAAAATACTCGTGTAAGATGATGGTGGCCCAGGTTTGGGTATCAGGAATATCATCAATGTGTTTAGAGGTTGTATCATAATCACTGCAGAGTATAACAGGATAGCGGTACCATAATTTGCTGCGGTCATCATTTTCATATGCGGTCAACATATGAAATGATGTGGTATCCAGGCGTTCCGTTTTTTCTATCGAAAGGTTTCCTTTTTTATAAGTTGCTAATGGTTGTCTTTTTAATGTTTTTGAAATAGGGCGGCCTGTTATAAAAGTTTCGGTAGGAGTGAAGTAAGCAATGTCTGCGGTATACTTGGAGGAACCAAATGTGGGCCACGATGTATTTAGATGCTGTTTTAAAGTGTGAAGGTATTGTATACGCTTAATGTCAAGTTTATGATTCTGTGCGTGAAGATTCAACGGAAAAATAAAGAGGCAGCAAAAGATAAGTATTCCGGTTGATGTTCTTTTCATGCTGATTTTTAAGGACTAATATAACAAATATTTAATGAGGAGATTATATCTGAATGAACAAAATGTAAAAAAAAGACCTACATTTCTGTAAGTCTCTTTTTATTATTTTTTCAGATCTTTTAATATTTCCTGAACAGCTCTTTCCAGCTGCGGGTCATTATTCTGAAGTCGATCCATAAACGTATTTTTAACATAAATGTCTGGTTTTACACCTGTTTTTTCAAGATTTTGTCCGTCTAAAGTATAAGTTCCCCACGAAGGCAGTCTGTAAGAAGATCCGTCTACCAAACCTTTAGCCGAAGTGAAAATAATCCATCGATAGGTATCCTGGCCTATGATTTTACCCAGTTTCAGTGCTTTAAATCCTGCTGCGGTCATTTCGGCATCACTTAATGAAGCTTCATTAATCAACAGTACGATAGGTTTACCGGAAGGAGCAAAGTTAGGCTGTGTCGTCATTTTTCCTTCACGATATTTCCATTGTAAATAAGGCTTCTGAGAAAGGAAATTTAATACCTTATCATGAACATTTCCACCTGTATTGTAACGCAGGTCAAGAATTACAGCGTCTTTTCTGTTTTCCTGTTCCACCATATCAAGAAGGAAGCGGTCCAGCTCATCCGTAGACATGTTTTTCATGCAGGAATACGCAATACGGTTGTTGCTGAGCTTATCAACACGCTGGTGATTGTTGTAAATCCAGTCATCGTAAAGCAATCCTTTTAGTTCACCGTTTGAAATAGGGTGTACTTTTGTGGTAATATTTTTACCGTCGCGGTTGAAGGTAAGAACAAGCTCATCCTGTTTTTTGGGACTCGTAAAATAGGCCTCACGGTTTTCATTCGGGTCGATTTTTTTTCCGTTGACAGCAATCAATTGGTCCCCAGGTTTAATATCAACTCCGGAACGGAAAGCCGGTGATTTTCTTACAATACTTTCCACCGTGTAAGGTTGATCTTTTTTGAAGATAACTCCTGTTTCGTTGGTGAAATAGTTCAGGAACATTGCTTCTTCTTTTCCTGTGGATGAAAATCCGGTGTGAGAAGAGTTAAGCTCTCCTAAAAGATCATTTAATAAAATCCGCAGATCATTTCTGTTGTGTACATACGGAAGATATTTGGCATATTGTTCCTTTTTCGCTTTCCAGTCAATACCATGAAACTTTTCATCATAAAAATTTTCTTCTACACCAGTCCATGCTTCGGCATACATCTGTGTAAATTCTGAAGCCAGATCTTTGTCAAAACTATACTGAATACTTATTTTCTCAGGTTTTAAAGCCGCTACAGTTGTTTTATAAATGTTTCCTTCGATCAAAGCAAACAGGTTTTTCTCATTTTTAGTAAGATAATACGCTGCTTTATCAAAAACTTTTTCAGATTTGGCGGGCTCAAAATCTGTGAACACTTTTTTGTACAGCTGTCTTTTTCCATTATCCTGATTAGAGTTGAATAACAGAATTTCTTTTTTATCATCAGCGAAAACTGCAGGATCGTCCTGATATCCATATCGGTCGGTAACCAGTTCGATTCTGTCCAGAGTATCTTCAGGATTTACCTTCAGTTCTTTGATTACCGGTTCTTTTTCTTCCTTCTTCTCCTTTTCTTTGTCCTTCTTGTCTTTATCTTTATCCTTTGCTTTATCAGAAGATTTTTCTTCCTTCTTTTCTTCCGTGAAGAGATTGTCAAATTTTTCAGATTTAAAAGGTTCGTCAAACCAATCTAAAGCCATGCGGTAAATATTAGACTTCTGCATGCCTAAAGGATAAGACGGATTGGTTCTGTCGCTGGCAAAATAAATATACTTACCATTGGGTGACCATACAGGATCTTCTTCCGACACACCAGTATTGGTCAGGTTTAAGGTTTGTTCTTTTTTAATATTATAAATGAAAATATCCAGTTCAAAGTTTCTTTTTGCAGAGAACAGGACGTATTCATTGTTTGGCGAAAAAGATGGTCTTGAGTTTTGGAAAGCCCAGATTTCGTCTTTTACGATCGTTGTAGATTTGAAGCTTTTTAAATCCAATAATCTTACTTCATCTCTTCCGCTTAAATAAACTGCTTTTGAAAGATCGCCGTTGAGCGTTATATTACGATTATTGCGTAAATCTTCCGTTAATTGCTTTGGCTGTCCTTTTCCGTCTGCCTGAATCGTAAACCAGTTTTGGTATCCATTATAGGTCTGACTGTAAAGCAGGGTGCGGTTGTCTTTCAGCCATTTTACTTCCATTGCACGTTCTTTTCCATCAGAGACCTGTTGTGCAAATTTTCCTTCAATATCTGATACAAATAAAACTCCACGGCTTATAAATGCCATTTTTTTACCATCCGGAGAGACATCATAATAAGAAATGTTATTTTCCACATTGAAGTTTTGCTCTTTATCTAATGTTTTATTGGTGTTTAAACTGATATTAAGTGGAGTAGTATTTTTTGAGGCTACATCATAAGTATAAAGCTGATAATCCTTTTCAAAAATAACTTTAGAGCCGTCTGCGGAAACAAAAGGCTTTTTTATAGAAGTATCAAATTGTGTTAAAGCTGTTTTTTTACCATTTTCAAGTTTGTAAAGATTGTATTCTCCGTTATTTTCATCAGAAATAAAGTAAATAATGCCGTTTTTATCTACGCTTGGATTAAAATCTTTCCCTTCATAGTTTGTATACTGTTTGAAGGAATTGCTTTTTGGGCTATATCCTAAAATGTCAGGATTATTTTCTCCTTTGTAACGCTTACGCTGCACCTGATGAGCACTTTCTGAAGAGCTGGTGAAAAGATATTCTCCCGCAGGAGTTTCTACAAGTCCATTGGTATTGTTAAAATAATTATTGAAAAGTTTTTGTGGGGTTTTTCCTTCAATTGTAGTTTTAAAACTGCCGAAATTATTATTTCTGCTTGAGGTAAAATAAATAGTTTTGCTGTCCCATGCCCAGCTTTCCATTTCGTCTCTTCCTGTGTGGAAGGTTAACTGCTTTATAGTTCCTCCTCCCGCAGGCATTACATACACATCATAATTTCCGTATTGGTTAGAACTGAATGCAAGCCATTTTCCATCCGGTGACAATCGGGGATTAATTTCTTCTCCGTCCAGTGCTGTAATTCTTGAAGCGTTTCCGCCATTGGAGTCTGCTTTCCAGATATCGCCGTCATAAGCGAAATACGCTGTTCTTCCATCAGGACTCAATGAGGGACTTGATAAAAAATAAGACTTTTCCTGTGCCGAAATCCCTGTAATAGAAAATGCTGTTAATAACGAAATAATAGTTTTCTTCATGGTATAATGGGTATTGATACAATACTATAATGTTGATTTTATTACTCTTTGTTTAGGTAAAGAAATATCCATTTGCTGAGAATTTTAGCACTTTGAATAACTCTAAAAAAGAATAGTCGAATGATTATGGAAATCGTTACATGAAAAATAGCTGGAAAGGTGGATAATATTCAGTGAAGCAGGTTAATACTTCATAAAAGTTAATATAAGTTACCGATATCTGCCTTTTCCAGGCTGGATATGTACAATTGTTCAGATTAAGGCATAAAAAAAGACTCACATTTCTGTAAGTCTTTTTGCTCCTCCTGCTGGGCTCGAACCAGCGACCCTCTGATTAACAGTCAGATGCTCTAACCAACTGAGCTAAGGAGGAATGTCCTTTGTTTTAAGTGGTGCAAATATAGGACGAATATTTATACCCTACAAATATTTTAAAGAAAAATTTAAAAAAAATTATAATTTCCCTGTAAATACCTTGAAGATGTCGCTTCCAAAGATCAGTAACATCAATCCTAACAGGAAGATAACCCCGATCATCTGTGCGTTTTCCAATACTTTTTGAGGAACTGGTTTTCCTACAATAATTTCATATAAAGTAAATAAAACGTGTCCGCCATCAAGTCCAGGAATAGGAATAAGGTTCAGGAATGCCAACCATACGGAGAACATTGCTGTAAAGCTCCAGAAAGCAACCCAATTGATTTTAAAGCTTCCATCAGCATCTTTATCTACAGGCATATTTTTTACAATCGCAATAGGACCTCCTACATTTTTATACCCCTGAACTTTAGAGTTGAACATGATTTTGAATTGCTTAACCTGAGTTGTCAATGCTTCAATAGTTCTTGTAAATCCTCTTGGAATAGCCTCTCCAAAAGAGTATTTTTTATTGGTTACGATCGTTTTTGCGATGCTTTTTGTATCAATTGCTACACCCAGCTTTCCGTTTTTATCAACAGAAACGGCTGGTAAAGTCTGTAGAGCTCCGTTTCTTTCAACATCTACAGTAATCGTTTTACCTTTATTTTCACTTAAAAGAGTGCTTACTTCATCAAAGAATGCCGCTTTTTTACCGTTGATTCCTACAATTTTATCTCCTTTTGCAAGACCTGATGCCTGAGAAGAAGGAGTTGCCAGTGAATCAATCACCATAGAAACTCTTGGAGTGATATACAATTTTGCTTCTCTTTGTTTAAGAACATCTGCAACACCGTCAGCATTTACCGGGAAAGTAACTTCCTGCCCGTTTCTGTTTACAGTAACATGATCTCCTAAAAGAATATTGATTGAAGTGTTTTCAAGTCTTTCTGCAGGTTTTCCATCTACACTGATGATTTTGTCACCATTCTGGAATCCCATTTTCTTTCCGGCAGAAGTAGCTTCAATACCATTGTCGAATTTCGTGATATCCGTATAGGTTTCTCCGTTGAAGAAAGAAAGGCAACTGTAGATCAGCCATGCAAGGAAAAAGTTAACCGTAACTCCTCCCAACATAATAATAAGTCTCTGCCAGGCCGGTTTAGATCTGAATTCCCATGGTTCTGCCGGTTTTTTCATCTGGGCAGTGTCCATACTTTCATCCACCATTCCGGCAATTTTTACATATCCTCCAAAAGGAAGCCATCCGATACCGTATTTGGTTTGTTCAGGGTGTTTTCTCCAGTCATTATCCGGAAGTTTTGATATATCGATAGGAACTTCTTCTTTCTTTCCGTTTACCTCTATTACTTCAGAATCCGGCAGGTTCTTTGATAAAAACTTATACTGCCATTTTCCGTTGATTTTCTTCATGGAGAATATGGAGAAGTAAGGATCAAAGAACAGGAAAAACTTTTCTGCTCTGGTCTTAAACCATATTGCGGGTAAAAAATGCCCAAGCTCATGAAGAAGCACAAGTATAGAGATGCTCAGAATGAACTGAAAAAGTTTGATTGCTATTTCCATTAATAAATTTTAGATTTTAATTTGCAAAGGTAACAATTATCAAAACTATGCCAAATAAAAAAGCTCCCCGAAACGAGAAGCTTTGTCATATTTAAAGACGATTTGATTATAAATTGAAAGAAACACCCAGACTGCCATTATTACCTACTTCTGCAAATACCCCTATTTTCTCTGTGAAGAAATAACGGGCTCCAATGTGAGCGCCAACTCCGAAGTCTCTTCCAAGAACTCCAAGATCTACACCAGGGTAGATGTCCCATTTTGAAGGCAGGTTCAGTGCTTCCTGTAAATGAAAGTTCAGTCTTCCGAAAACAAAAACACGATTATCCTTATCGTTGTTTTTATAATTGTCAAAATAGCCATTGATCCCGGCTCCTACTGAAATAAGTTTATTGAGTCCATAGTCATAAGTTCCCGTTACTCCGGTTCCATATCCCCAGGCACTCAGCCCCAGTTGTATTTTCTGATCTCCCTTTCCTGTCCAGGCCTGAGCATTAGCCATAGCCCCAAAAAAGAAGATCGTCACCATAAAAAACAATTTCTTCATAAATTTTAAATTTTTAAGGATAGTAATAAAAAATATCTCTATCAAAAATGAAACCGAAAGAATGACGGTATTGTAAAAAGACGAGACTTTAATAAATTATTAAGAAATATAACTCAGTTTTTGTGGACAAAACTATTTTTTCAACGGTTTAATTCTCCTTTTGTAATCATAAAAGCTGTATTTTTATACATCAGATTTGTAATAATTTAAAAAGAATAAAAGATGAAAGTTGTAGGGCTTAATTTAGATATCATCTGGAAAAATAAAGCTGAGAATTTTAAACTCATAGAAAAAGAATTTCAAAATGTGGAAGCGGATCTGTTTCTTCTTCCTGAAATGTTTTCAACAGGCTTCTGCATGGACGCTTCTGAAGTTTCGGACAGAAATAATGAGTCACTGGAGTTTTTGAAAAAGATCTCGAAAGAGAAAAATGCAGCATTCTGCGGAAGTGCTCCCGTAGAACAAAACGGAAACTTTTATAACAGAATGTTTTTTATAAAGCCGGATGGTGAAACATCTTTTTATGATAAAAGACACTTGTTCTCTTTTTCCGGAGAAGATAAAGTCTATACACCCGGAAAAGAAAGAGTAATTGTTGAATATAAAGGAATACGTTTCCTGCTTCAGGTATGTTATGATCTTCGTTTTCCTGTCTTTGCAAGGAATAATGATGATTATGATGCCATTTTATATGTTGCTAACTGGCCTGAGAAAAGAGTAGGAGCGTGGGAACACTTATTAAAAGCCAGAGCAATTGAAAACTTATCTTTTGTATTTGGTTTAAACAGAATCGGGACAGATGGAAATGATTTATTTTATCAGGAAAGTTCTCACTGCTTCTTTGGTGACGGAAAAGAAATTTCTGAAAAACAAGGGAATTTGGTCTCTGCAGAATTAAATATGGATGAATTGAAGGATTTCAGAAAACATTTCCAGTTTTTAAATGACCGGGATAGTTTCTCCATTCAATTGTAAATAAAAATAAAGGCTGAAATTCATTTGAACTTCAGCCTTTATTTTGGTCTTTATCTAAACATATTGTTGGAGAAGATGAGTTAATGTATTCACATCATGCACTCCACTTTCTTTCCATAGCATTTCTCCTTTTTTGAAAATAGCCAGAGTAGGAACTCCACGAACTCCATATTGAGCTGCCAGTGCAGGATATTGGTCTACATCTACCTTTATAATTCTAGCTCCTTCGCCGATATTTTCTTTTACAGTATTTAATACCGAAGACTGTACTTTACAGGGTTGGCACCATGTTGCGAAAAAATCGATCAGTACTGGTCTTTCGGAATCAATGATTTCCTGAAATTTTTGTGACATAGTTTTGGTTTTATTAGTTTGCCTTTTTGGTTGTTTCGTCCTGAATCGCTTTTACATTCTTCCAGCTTGTGCCATCATAGGCTTCCACTCCATTTTTCTTCAGAATTTCCATAGCCTGATCTGCCTGAACTCCTTTATTGCAGAACACAACAACTTTTTTGCCCTTCCTGCAGCATACTGTTCCGGAATTCTGACATCTACCAAGGTTACATCAGAGCTGTTAACTACTTCTTTGATGTTAGCTTTGGGTATGACAGCTGTATGATTTGTTTTACAGGAACTTAGCGTAATAATTACTATTAGAAAAAGTCCCCGAAACTTAATATTCATGATCTTATGATGTTTTGGATTGGCATACAAAATCTGTAGTCGGGAATTTTTCAGTCTTTTTTATACCGTTAAAACCTCCTTCTATTTCAGTAAAGTTTCTGATTCCGTGTGAGTTAAGAATGCTTGCTGCAATCATACTTCTATATCCTCCTGCACAGTGAAGGAAAAAGTGTTCTGAATCATCAATTGTGCGAGCCCAATCACTGATTGCATCTAATGGCTTATTGTACGCATTATCAATATGTTCTGCAGAATATTCAGTCAGTTTTCTTACATCAATTACTTTTGCATCTTCTGTAAACTGTTCAGCAAATTCAGATGGGGTAATTCTTTTGATCTCATCAGTTTCCTTACCTGCATTTTTCCAGGCTTCAAAACTTCCTTTCAGATAGCCTACTACATTATCAAAACCAACTCTGCTTAGTCTTGTAATTACCTCTTCTTCAGTTCCTTCATCTGTTACCAATAATAAAGGATGCTTTACATCTACGATAAGGTTTCCTACCCATGGGGCAAAATCACCTTTCAATCCTATGTTGATAGAGTTCGGAACAAATCCTTTATGGAAGTCCGCCGCTCCTCTTGTATCTAAAATTAATGCTCCGGTTTCTTCAGCCAATGCTTCAAAATCTTCCGGTGCTACAGGCTGTAATCCTTTGTTCATTACAACGTCCAGACTTTCATATCCGCCTTTGTTTAATGCGACATTCATTCCGAAATATTTCGGTGGTGCTGTTAAACCGTCAAGAACCTCTCTGATAAAAGATGCTTTGTCTGGCTGATTAAGCGCATAATTGGTTTTCTTTTGGTTTCCTAAAATATCCACCGTTTCTTTCTGCATATTCTTTCCGCACGCAGAACCCGCGCCATGAGCCGGATAAACTGTAATGCTGTCATCCAATGGCATGATTTTGTTCTGAAGACTGTCGTACAGAATTCCTGCAAGGTCTTCCTGAGTAAGATTAGTTGCCTTCTGAGCAAGGTCCGGCCTTCCTACATCACCCAAAAACAGGGTGTCACCCGTGAAAATTGCCTTTTCAACACCATTTTCATCGATTAAAAGATAAGTACTGCTTTCCATCGTGTGTCCCGGCGTATGCATTACCTTTATTTTTACTTTTCCGATTTCAAAAATCTGATTGTCTTCAGCAATAATTGCTTCAAATTCAGGAGCAGCAGTAGGTCCGTATACAATCGGAGCACCTGTTTTTTTGCTTAGATCCAAATGTCCGGATACAAAATCAGCGTGGAAGTGAGTTTCAAAAATATATTTTAAAGTGACATTGTCTTTTTCCAGACGATCCAGATAAGGTTTTACTTCTCTTAAAGGATCTATAATGACAGCTTCATTCTCTGATACAATATAATAGGCACCCTGAGCCAGACAGCCCGTATATATTTGTTCAATTTTCATTGGGTCTTTTTTTAATGAGTTAAAGATACAAAGTATTAGATAAATTCTAAATGAAATGTTAAATCCCATTGATAGTTTCTTTCAATACTTTGTTAAACGAATGTTTAATCCATTGTGTTTTTCAGCAAAAAGAATGCCTTACCACTTATGAATTTGCAAATGCTGTTTTTTATCATGTTCTCCTTAGAAATCATCTATTGTTCACAGATTAATACATATGGTTTGAAATTTGTTTATGCAGATACAAATTTATTTTTCGAAGAAATAAAGATAAGTTCATTGGAAAATATCTTTAAATATTCTCCAAAAATTTTATATTTATAAGTTAAAAAAGCGATCAGATGGCAGACAAAACACAATTTATTGAAGAACTAAATGCAAGATACACTCCAAAAGGAGAACATATTATATTAGGAAAAGGAATGCTGGACGGAGAAGTGGTAACAGAAGTAAACGTAACCATTCCCCTGAAAACGATTAACCGTCATGGTCTTATTGCCGGAGCCACAGGTACCGGTAAAACAAAGACACTGCAGGTGTTTGCAGAACAGCTTTCCCATGCTGGAATTCCATCTTTGGTTCTTGATATTAAAGGAGATTTCTCCGGGATTGCAGAAGCAGGCCAGATGAATCCTGTCATTGAAGAAAGATATGCTAAAACACAGCTTCCTTACAATCCACAGAGTTTTCCCGTAGAACTGATGAGTATTTCCGGTGGTGAGGGTGTAAAATTGAGGGCTACTGTTACAGAATTTGGTCCCGTTTTGCTAAGTAAAATTCTTGAGCTTAATGATACTCAACAAAGCATCATGTCTATCGTTTTCAAATACTGTGATGATAAAGGCCTTCCATTGATTGACCTTAATGATTTGAAGAAAGTCCTGCAGTATGTGACGGATAATGCACAAGGAAAAGCTGAGCTTGCAGCAAATTACGGATCTATTGCGCCAGCATCCTTAGGAACAATTTTAAGATCTATTGTTGCTTTGGAACAACAGGGAGCAGCTGGTTTCTTTGGCGAATTAAGCTTTGATGTTCATGATTTGCTGGAAACAAGAGACGGAAAAGGAGTAGTCAATATTTTAAGAGTATCAGATATTCAGAATAAACCACAGCTTTTCTCAACGTTTATGCTTTCTCTTTTTGCTGAAATTTATATGACGTTTCCGGAAGAAGGAGATAGCGGTAAACCAAAACTAGTATTATTTATTGATGAAGCACACCTGATTTTTGACGAAGCTTCCAAAGCACTTCTTTCGCAGATTGAAACGATGGTAAAACTGATTCGTTCCAAAGGGGTTGGGATCTATTTTATTACCCAGATCCCGGGAGATGTTCCGGAAAACGTGCTTTCTCAATTAGGATTAAAAATCCAGCATGCATTGAGAGGTTTTACAGCAAAAGATAAAAAAGAAATTTCCAAAGCCGTTGAAAACTATCCTACCACAGAATACTACAATGCTTCCAGCCTGATCCAGAATTTAGGAATTGGAGAAGCATTTGTTACCGCTCTGGATGAAAAAGGAATACCTACCCCATTAGTACATACCTATCTGATTTCTCCGGAATCAAGAATGGATGTTCTGAGTGAAGCTGAAATCTCTGATCTAACCGGTAAATCAGCACTTGTTGCAAAATACGAAGAGGCTGTTGACAGAGAATCTGCTTACGAAATGCTAACTAACAGAATGGAGCAGGCAGCACAAAATCCAACTCCTGCACAAAAAACAAGACCTGTGAAAGAAGAACCGGGAATGTTTGAACAGGTATTACAGAGTAAAGCCGGCCGTACTTTTACCAATACATTAATGAGAGAAGGAGCAAAAGCGATTCTCGGGATGTTTGGTCTGGGAGGCAGAAGAAGATAATTTTGAAAGATAACCTGCTATATTTTGATATATTTTTTGTTATTTTAGCAGGTTATCTTACATAACAGTAAAAATAGAACTGGATTTTATCGGGGAATAAAACACAGTTTTAATATCAATGACAAAACAGCAGTTAACACACATTCAATGTATTCAATTATAGATATAGAAAGTAATGGTGCAGGTTATAGAAATGAATGCATTATAGATATTGCCATCTACAGATATGATGGTCAGAAAATTACGGACCAGTTTATATCCCTTGTAAACCCAGAAGGAGATATCACTCCTTTTGTACAGAAATTGACCAGTATTACCCCAAAAATGGTCAAAACTGCTCCGAAATTTCACGAAATTGCCAAAAGAGTCATTGGAATTACTCAAAATACGACCTTGGTAGGCCATAATATCGATTTTGATTACAGAATGCTTCGTCAGTCTTTTAAAAGGCTTGGTTATGACTTTAAAATCAGTACTTTAGATACTATTCCTTTAGCGAAAAAATTGATTCCCGATGAGGTAAGTTATTCGCTGGGGAAACTGGTGAAATCACTGGGGATTCCTTTGACTAATCATCACAGGGCTGAAGGTGATGCAAGAGCTACACTGGAACTTTTTAAACTCCTGATTTCAAAAGATACTGAAAACGAAATCATTCAGAAGCAGCATGATGAGTCTAATGCAAAAACTTATATTAATAAGATCAAAGAGCTTACTCAGGACCTTCCTAATGATAAAGGCTTTGTCTATTTTCAGGATGAAGCAGGCCGTATTATTTTCTCGGATTATGTTCAGGATATCAACAAGTTTTCGAAAAAGGTTTTTAATTCCAAATCGAAGAAATGGGAGAATATTCAAAAAGGGGTTGAGCAGATTAATTTTGAACTTACAGGAACAGATATTATTGCAAAGCTGATTTTGAACTCCAAGAATATTAAAAAGAAAGAAGTATTGCCTTTCGGTCTTTATTTCAGGAATAATAAATATGTTGTTGAAAAAAACACACTCAATAAGACAGAAAAACCGGGCTTAAAATTCAGGTCATTTACCCAGGGAACGAAAGCGGTTCAGTTTATTGGTTTGCAGGAGGAGTTTAATGATTATACAGCGTTGAAGCAGAAAATTGAATTCAGAAAAAGAAATGAACTGTGGCTGGGGCCGGGAAGAAAATTGGGTGAAAAATTATTTTTAATCATCGAAAACGGGAAAGTAATATCATTTGGTTTTTATGAGCTGTTCACGCAGATTCAGACTCTCAGTAAGCTGGCTAAATTAAAAATTGATCTTCCGTTATCTTCTGCAGATTTGAATAACGAATTGCAGCTGGCACTGCTTCGAGGTGACTTTGAGACGCTGCCGTTGCCAAAATAACAGAGAAATTTAAGCTTTACCCATTTTATCGGAAAGAAGCTGCATTTCAAATCAATTTTCGTAAAATAAAAAATAAATAGTATTTTTGCAAAAAATAAATAGTAGCAATGCAAAATTTTAAACAAATAAAAACTGGAAAAAAGGGAGCTGTAAAGTTCTCTAAGGTTTGGAATATTTAAAAGAGTTGTCTTGCATAAAAAATAATCAATGTGGCAGACTCTTTTTTCGAAGGATCTGCCTTTTTTTATGTTAAAATGAAATTATGAATTCAAAAGAATTACTAAAGATTGCCAATGAGTTTGGCACACCGGTGTATGTTTATGATGCGGAGTCCATCAAAGTTCAATACGAAAAACTTACATCTTCTTTTTTAAAACATACAAAGTTCTTCTATGCTGCAAAGGCATTGACGAATATCAATATCCTTAAGTATGTCAAGAACCTGGGTGCTTCTTTGGATTGTGTATCTATTAATGAAGTTAAACTTGGATTAAAAGCAGGATTTTCAAAAGAAAAAATATTGTTTACTCCAAATTGTGTTGACTTGGCTGAAATAGAGGAAGCAATGACTTTTGGTGTTCATATAAACATTGATAACATTTCTATTCTTGAGCAATTCGGGAACAAATATGGAAATACTTATCCCATTTTAGTAAGAATAAACCCGCATATTTTTGCCGGAGGTAACTATAAAATTTCAACAGGGCATATCGATAGTAAATTCGGGATTTCCATTCATCAGGTTCGTCACATTGAAAGAGTGATGAAAAGTACAAACCTGAATGTGGAAGGACTTCATATGCATACAGGAAGTGAGATCAAAGATCCGGATGTATTTTTGCAGGCTTTGGAAATCATGTTAGAGCTTTCTGAACATTTCCCGAATCTGAAATATCTGGATATGGGAAGTGGTTTCAAAATCCCTTATCAGGATAGTGAGGAAGAAACTGATGTAAGAACATTAGGGAAAAAAGTAGAAAAAGTAATTTCTGAATTTTCAAAATCTACAGGGAAGAAATTCGAGCTATGGTTTGAACCAGGGAAATTCTTAGTTGGGAAAAGCGGATATTTATTAGTTAAAGCTAATGTGATCAAGCAGACAACGGCTACTGTTTTTGTGGGAGTGAATTCCGGATTCAACCACCTTATCCGTCCGATGTTCTACGACTCTTACCACATGATTGAAAACTTATCCAATCCAAAAGGGGCAGAAAGAATTTATACCGTAGTAGGGAACATCTGTGAAACAGATACTTTTGCATGGGACAGAAAACTGAACGAAGTGAGAGAAGGAGATATTCTTGCCTTTCATAATGCAGGAGCTTATGGTTTTGAAATGAGCTCAAACTTCAACTCAAGATTAAAACCTGCAGAAGTGTTATTCCTGGATGGGAAAGCCCACCTGATCCGTAAAAGAGATGAGTTTGAAGACCTACTGAGAAATCAGATCGAAGTCGTGATGTAAACTCAGATGATAATATATGAACAGCCGCCTTTTTGGGTGGCTGTTTTTGTTTTGAGATTAATATGCTTGGTTATTATTGATGGACAAAGCCTTATGTATTTCTAAAACTTATGAGCTTAAATAGTAAAAAACTCAGAGTTAAATTACAAATTTTTAACATTGAAGCCGGGTGAAAGTTCCAATTTTATTAGCTAAATTTGATAGACATAGGGTTGTTGATATCCATCTCTGGCCTGTTCTTCACCAAAAAATAATACCAAAACATAACAATTATGGCAAAAAATATTGCAGAGCAGATTGTTGAAATGCTCGAAAATGCCAATGTGAAAAGAATTTATGCAGTAACCGGCGACAGTCTCAACCATCTGAATATTGCCGTCAAAAAAAGCAGTATTCAATGGATTCATGTAAGACACGAAGAAGTAGGAGCTTATGCAGCTGCTGCAGAGGCGGAACTGGATGGCTTAGCAGTATGTGCGGGAAGTTGCGGTCCGGGACACGTTCACCTTATTAACGGAGTATATGAAGCGCACAGGTCTCATGTTCCTATGCTGGTGATTGCTTCCACAATTCCCAGTGATGAAATGGGAATGGATTACTTCCAGGAAACCAATACGATAAAACTGTTTGATGACTGCAGTTACTATAACCAAATGATTACCCGCCCTGAACAGGTGCAGAGAACCGTTCAAACAGCTATTCAGCATGCAATTTCCAAGAAAGGAGTTGCTGTGATAGGCCTTCCGGGAGATGTTTCCGAACTGGATGCAGAAGAAGGTTCTACTTCCACCCAGATCTTTAAAACCAATCCTGTTGTAAGACCTTCAGATGATGAATTGAAGAAATTGGCTATATTAGTGAATGGAAGCAAAAAAGTAACATTATACTGTGGAGTAGGAGCGGGTGAAGCAAGTGCAGAAGTTATAGAGCTGTCTAAACTTTTAAAAGCACCTGTAGGATATTCTTTCCGGGGGAAAATGGCCATTCAGCCTAATAATCCTAATGAAGTGGGACTTACCGGGCTGCTGGGATTTCCTTCAGCGTATCATGCAATGCACGAAGCAGATCTGGTTCTTCTTTTAGGAACGGATTTCCCATATCAGAAATTCATGCCGGTAAAAAATAAAATTGTACAGATAGATGAAAGTCCGGAAAGATTAGGGAGAAGGGCAAAGCTGGAATTAGGTCTTGCAGGAGATATCAAAGAAACAATAAAAGCATTACTCCCTTTATTAGAAGAAAAGACAGATGTTCACTTCCTGAATGAGCAGTTGGCGTTTTATGATAAAGTAAAAGAAAATCAGTTGGAATATGTAAAAGATTCTGGAAAAGAGAATGCCATCCAGCCGGAATATGTAGCCCATACTTTAGATAAGCTTGCCCAAAAAGATGCCATTTTTACTGTTGATACCGGAATGTGTTGCGTATGGGGAGCCCGGTTTATCACAGGAACTGGGGAAAGAAAAATGCTTGGCTCTTTTAATCATGGATCAATGGCCAATGCTATGCCGATGGCAATCGGAGCTGCTTTAGCCCATCCTGAAAAAGAAGTTATCGCCATGTGTGGAGATGGAGGGTTATCTATGCTGTTGGGAGATATGGCGACTATTTTTCAGTATAAACTACCGATAAAACTGATTGTTTTCAACAATAGAACGCTGGGAATGGTAAAGCTCGAAATGGAAGTCGGCGGAATGCCCGATAATGAAACAGATATGATCAATCCCGACTTTGCTATGGTAGCCCATGCCATGGGATATCCAGGTAAGAATGTACATCTTCCTGAAGAAGTGGAAAGTGCGATCAAAGAATGCTTAGATCACAACGGACCTTATCTTCTGAACATCTTTACCAATCCTAATGCACTTGCTCTTCCTCCTAAAATTGAGTTTGATCAAATCATGGGAATGACCAAATCAATGGCACAACTGATGCTTGGCGGTAAAATGGATGAGGTTTTTGAAACGGTAAAGACCAATTATAAACACATCAAAGGCCTGCTCTAAGAAGAAATAAATAATTGGAATGTTGCCTGAGATTCAGAACCTATAGATAAAACTTCATGCTTTGCGTGAAGTTTTTCTTTTTTATAAATGAGCTAAATATTTACCTTTGCTTATTATTAGGAAACAAAATTATGAGAACAGTACTTTTATTTTTGGCTTTGTGTGCAGGTACTTTTTTATTTGCACAGGATCAGGAAGAACGGGATGATTCCTTCATAAGAGATAATAATAAAACCCTTTTAAAAATAGATATTAAAGAACCTTTTATGCAGGTTGCTGTAAAATGTAATGATTTTAAACCGGCAGCTTATGAAGGTGGGGTTGCAGCTTACAAAGACATCCTGAACAAGTATATGTATGCTTATCTCAATTCGGATTTCTATGCGCTTACAGGAGACTTTACATTTACTTTGGTACTTGATGCTAAAGGAAAAGTAGTAGATGTGAAAGGAATGCCTAAGGTACAGAACAGCGAAGTTTTTTTTGATGACATGCAGTATGTCGTAAGAAGAATAAAGAAAAACTGGACGCCGGCGTCTTGTGGCGGGCAACCTGTAGCTTCACAGATTAAAGTTAAAATGAACTTCTCTTCAATGTCAGCTGATATTGATTAAATAATTTAAACACAATAATGAAAAAGACTTTTATTATGTTTTTTCTGGCTTTTGTCTCTCTGTATAAAGCGCAGATACTTGATGAATATCCGGAGAAACAAACCTTTTATGAAGGAGGAATGGTTAATTTTTACAAAGATGTTCATGAATTTCTTATCAATAGTAAATTGAAGGAATGTGATGGCAAAGAAATTTATCAACCTAGAATTATCATCACCGAAAAATCTGAAGTTAAATTTATTAAAGATCAGGATACGGCTAATATTGCCAGAAACAAATGTGCATATGACCTTTCCAGAGAAGTTCTTAAGAATCTTAAAAAATGGAAGCCGGCTGAAGCAAAAGGCTTGAAAATAGGAGCTATTACTGAGTTTATTTTATATCCAAAAGATGTAATGAGTAATTACCAGCCGGGTTATGATGCCAATAAATTTGTAGCGCACACCAAATACCCTGAAGGGTCGAAAGCTTTTCATACCTTATTTCATGATAATTTTATGACGATTTTTTCAGATTATCAGCTTAACGGGAAAGTAAATCTGGAGTTTTATATCAGTAAAGACGGGCATATTATTAATCCCAGAATTTATCCTGAAGTTGATAATAAAAATTTCAATATTGATTTTATGCGAACTCTTGCAAGGATGAAAAAGATCTGGATACCAGCTTTCTATAAAGATATTCCAATCGTTGAGAGGATTTCATTTCCGGTACAGTTTTCAATAACATTTACTGAAAGATAATCCTGACAATCTGTCACAATATTTTGTATCTTTGCAAACTTATTTGTTCGTAATTTAAAATTGCGAACCTTAAATTGATTATCGTGCAGGAAAAATATATAGACGAAACGAAACAGGGCGAAGCTTTTGCCATTGCTGAAAGACCGGAAAATTCTAAAAAACTGTTTTTAGAAAGCTATGGCTGTCAGATGAATTTCTCTGACTCTGAAATTGTTGCATCCATCCTTAATGAACAGGGATACAATACAACAATGAAAGTGGAAGAAGCAGACCTGATTCTTCTAAATACATGTTCCATTCGGGAAAAAGCAGAACAGACCGTGAGAATGCGTCTTTCCCAGTTCAAAAACCTGAAAAAAGAAAAACCGAATATGACGGTGGGCGTTTTGGGTTGTATGGCGGAAAGATTAAAAACCAAATTCTTAGAAGAAGAACAACTGGTTGATCTGGTTGTAGGTCCGGATGCGTATAGAGATCTACCTAATCTTTTAAAAGAAACTGATGATGGAAGAGATGCAATTAATGTGATCCTTTCCAAAGAAGAAACCTATGCAGATATCAATCCCGTTCGTTTAGGTGGAAACGGTGTTACCGCTTTTGTTACCATTACCAGAGGTTGTGATAACATGTGTACATTCTGCGTAGTTCCTTTTACCAGAGGAAGAGAAAGAAGCCGTGATCCGCACTCTATTATAGATGAATGTAAAGATCTTGCCAACAACGGATATAAAGAAATTACCCTTTTAGGACAAAATGTAGACTCTTATCTTTGGTATGGAGGAGGTCCTAAAAAAGATTTTGCCAAAGCTTCTGAAATGCAGAAAGCAACAGCCGTTAATTTTGCCCAGCTTCTTGATTTGGTGGCTAAAGCCGTTCCGGAATTAAGAATCAGATTCTCCACTTCAAATCCGCAGGATATGAGTCTGGATGTATTCAAAATGATGGCAAAACACGATAACATCTGTAAATATGTACACCTTCCTGTACAAAGCGGAAGCAATAATATGCTGGAAGCAATGAACAGACAGCATACCCGTGAAGAATATCTTGATCTGATTAAAAAAGCGAAAGAAATTGTTCCGGAAGTTGCCTTTTCTCAGGATATGATTGTTGGATTCTGTAATGAATCAGAAGAAGACCACCAGGATACCTTAAGCCTGATGAGAGAAGTGGAATACGACTACGGTTATATGTTTGCTTACTCAGAAAGACCGGGAACTCCGGCTCACAAGAAAATGGAAGACAATATTCCTGCCGATGTGAAGCAGAGACGTCTTGCTGAGGTTATTGCCCTTCAGGGTGAGCTTTCAAAACAAAGAATGAAATCTTATGTAGGAAGAATGCACCAGATTCTGATTGAAGGAATTTCCAAAAAGAATAAAAATCAATGGAAAGGAAGAAACTCTCAGAATGCCGTATGTGTATTTGATCAGCTTGAAGGACAGAAAATAGGTGACATTGTGAACGTTTTTGTCTATGACAATACACAAGGCACACTTTTAGGGAGAACAGCGGAATAACAGTAAGTTGTGATCAAAGCAGTCTATCTTTTTGCAATGCTTTCGTTTGCTCTGGTATCCTGCCAGACAGAAAAGACAGCAAAAAAGTATCCGAATACTGTAGGTGATATTGAATTTGATGAAAAGCTGGATGATGCTGATTTTAAGAAATGTGGTTCAGAAAAATGGGGACATTTCAGCTTTCAATACTATCAGGGTTCAAAGGAATATGGCTATAAAGGAGAGAAGATTGCGATCGTAGAAAAACTTAAAAAAGAAAATATATATTCTGAAAATAAGATCGACGGTTATATTACCGTAAGATTTTTAGTAAATTGTGAAGGAAAGACAGGACTGTTCAGATTACAGCATATGAGTCCGGATCTGAAAGAAACTGTACTTGATGAAGAATTGGAAAATAGATTGCTGCAGTTTACAAAATCACTCGATGGCTGGATGCCGAAAGAGATAAAAGGTTTAAAAGTAGATTATTATCAGTATTTAACCTATAAAATTGAAAATGGAAAAGTTTCAGAGGTATTACCTTAGCTTTTTGTTGCTTATCGTTTACACCAATACTATTGCACAGGTCAACTGTAATGCAGTAGAGGGGGAGAACTGCAAAAAAGCGTGTGAGTTATACAACTGGGCTTCAGATTTACAAGGTTTCGCAGAATCTCAGGAAGGCTTTGATAAAGCTATTGAGCTGTGTCCTGATTTTTCCCTTGCTTACATGGAAAAAGCAGTTCCATATCTTAAGAACGGAGATTTCGTAACCTGGAAAATTTTAATTGATAAAGCAGTTGCTTTAGATCCTCAAATGCACCTTGGATACAGAGGCTGGACAAAGTTTCAGTTTCTAAGAGATTATAAAGGTGCTATTCAGGATTTAGACCAACTAAAAAAATATTATCCCGGAGACTTAGGAAGGTCTCAGAACGGAGACTATAATCTGGATGTAGTAAGAGCTATGTCCTACAGTGCGTTAGGACAGAAAGAAAAAGCGGCTGGGATTATAGAAAAGCTTCTGGCAGCCAGAGGTTATGTGAAGGGAATGTTTGACCATTACCAGTTGGGAGTGACTTACTTCGAGCTGGGAAGGTATGATAAAGCCCTGGAAAATTTTGAAAAACAAAGCAAAGAATACAACTTTGCCGAGAATATATACTTTAAAAGTAAAGTTTCTAAGATCAGAAACAAAGATTATTTAGATTTAAAAATGTTAGCCCTGCAAACGTATGATGAAGGAAAGACTATGAAAGATGTCTACACTCATCATTTTAACAAAGTCTACAGAAAAGAGATTGAAGAGCTGTAGAAGATTAACATTAAATCAATAATCAAAAATTTACTTATGAGCAACGAGCTACAAAACATAAAAAACCGTTTCGGAATTATCGGAAACTTTCCCGCACTCAACCGGGCACTGGAAAAATCTATTCAGGTTGCCCCTACAGATATTTCTGTACTGGTAATAGGGGAAAGTGGGGTTGGAAAAGAGTTTATTCCAAAAATTATCCATTCAGAATCCAAAAGAAAACATCAGCCTTATATCGTGGTAAACTGTGGAGCAATTCCGGAAGGAACCATAGATTCCGAGCTGTTCGGACACGAAAAAGGAGCTTTTACAGGAGCTACAGCTACAAGAAAAGGGTATTTTGAAGTAGCAGACGGAGGAACCATCTTTTTGGATGAGGTAGGAGAGCTTCCGCTACAGACCCAGGTTCGTCTTTTAAGAGTACTGGAAAGCGGTGAATTTATGAAAGTGGGTTCTTCACAGGTGCAGAAAACCAACGTAAGAATTGTAGCGGCTACCAACGTTAATATGATGAAAGCGATCCATGACGGAAGATTTCGTGAGGATTTATATTATCGTCTGAATACCGTTCAGATCGATATGCCGCCTTTGAGAGAAAGAAAAGGAGACATTCATTTGCTGTTCAGAAAGTTTGCAATAGACTTTGCAGAAAAATACAGAATGCCGGAACTGGAACTGGAGCAGAGCGCTGTTCATTACATAGAAAGTTATTCTTTCCCCGGTAACGTCCGCCAATTAAGAAATCTGGTAGAGCAGATGACCGTTGTGGAAAGAAACAGAAATATAACTGCTGAGAAACTGGCCGAGTATATTCCGATGGAAACCCACCTTCCAATGGTAGTGAATACTCAGAATACTCCTAAGCAAAACGATTTTGGAAGTGAAAGAGAAATCATGTATAAAATTCTATTCGATATGAGGAATGATATTAATGATTTAAAATCCTTAACTTCGGAATTGATTAAGAACAGGGGAACAGCAGATCTGAGCAACCACGAGAAAAATCTGATCAACAGGATTTATACCCCTGAGACTCAACCTCAGGTAAATCCCGGGTCTTTAGTCTATTTTGACAATCATAATGATGCGCCTGTAGTTCAGAATCCTACGATTATCTCAACTCCGGATGACAGTTATGAAGATATTGAAGATATTGAAATTGAAGAAAACAGACCAGAGTCACTTTCTCTTCAGAATAATGAAAAGGATTTGATTATCAAGGCGTTGGAGAAGCATAAGGGACGCAGAAACAGAGCCGCAGATGAATTGGGAATTTCACAAAGAACTTTATACAGAAAAATAAAACAATATAACCTGGAAGATTAGCACAATAATGAAAGTAAATTTAACACCTAAGCCGATCAATTTTAAACTCGGGGAATATATTAATAAAGGTTTCGAACTTTTAAAGAAAGATTTCGGAAATATTTTTGTAGCATTTTTAGTGTGCTTTATCATGTCGATTATTCCGTTTTGCGGACTATTAGCGATGGGTAATTTATATAAATATCTTCAAAGGCTGAGCAGAAATCAGCCGGCAAGTCCAGGAGATATCTTCGATTTTAAGGACTTTATGCCTTACTTTATGCTACAGTTAATTGTTTTTGGAGGTGTTTTATTACTTTACATTCCTTTATTTGCTGTGCTGGGGATATCAGGAGCAATGTCAGAGGGGAATGAACCCAATCCAATGGTCGCTCTTTTTGTGTTTCCTTATGTGTTTTTATTGATTGCAGCGATATACTACTTCGTATTGAAGGGTTTTTATATCATTCCATTAATCAGCCTTAAAGGAATTACAGAAATAAAAGAAGCCTGGAATATTTCAAAAGTAATGACCAAAGGAAATCTGTTGTCAATTTTTCTTTTCTCATTAATAGTGAGTATTTTAGCTCAGATTGGTATTGTTGCCTGCGGGATAGGAATTTTTCTTACCCTTCCGTTTTTATATACTGCAAATTATTTTGCTTATGAAGATGCTATTCAACAAATTGAGTATGATGAAATTATTGAAATTGGATCTAAAAATGAATTTTAAAATTAAAAATATCAGCCTGAAACAATCACTGCTTACCGTAATGCTTTTTGCATTGCTGGGAGTTTTAAATTCATGCTACAGCTTTACGGGATCATCTCTTACAGATGAAAAAACTGTTCAGATTAATGAATTTCCGAACAATGCACCTCTTGTAAACCCTGCATTATCCCAACAGTTTTCTACCGCAATACAAAACAGATTCCTTCAGAGAACAACACTGAAAGGAACAAAAGAAAATCCTGATATCCTGATAGAAGGAGAGATTACTGACTATTCTATTACTCCTACTACAATCAGTTCCAATACCCAGACCAACCCTTCTGGCGGAGTGATTCAGCAGGCACAGAATAAACTTACGATTACCGTAAAAGTACATTATGAAAACAAAATTCATCCGGATGCAAGTTTCGACAGAACGTATTCCGATGAAGCTGCTTTCAACAGTGATGTATCACTAAGTCAAATCGAAGACCAGCAGGTAAAGCTGGTAACAGATAGAATTATTAATAAGATATTTAACGACATTGTAGCGAATTGGTAAGATGAATCCGAGAGTTTTAGAATTAATAAAAAATCCGAAAAATATTCAGTTAGAAGACCTTGGTCTTTTGAAAGAAGAAATTCATACTTTTCCTTATATTCAAAATATCAGGGCGCTTCATCTGTATGGAATCCATCTGTACGAAAAAGAAAACTACCAGAAAGAGCTTTCTACAACGGCAGCCTATACTACTGACAAGAAGATTTTGTATCAGCTGATCAATGGAAAGATAAAACAGGAGTCCAAATCAGAGATTGTTGAAGAGAAGAAACCTTCTAAAACAATTGAAAAACCAGCTCAATTAATCCAGAAAACCAAAGCTTTCCCTATCAAAAGAGAAGAGGGCGTTTCTGTAGAAAAACCAGCAGAAGAGCATGATGCTGCATGTGTTTTACCAACTGCACTGGAGGTTAAACATATTTATGTAAATGGTGAACGAAACAGAATTTTATTCGAAGGAGAAGAAAATTTCCTTGACGAGCAAAATTCTGAAACAATAGATATTGAGTCTACCCTGGAATCAGGAGTTCTGGTCACTCAAAAGACTGAACCTGTAGTGGAAGAGCCTGTTAAGCAGGAAGAAAAACAAGCTGAAGCAGGAGAGAACTTTACACCGGAAACCATCATTCACGAAGATCAGATTTCATCAGAAAAAGAAGAAGAAAAGATTGACGAGGAAGAAAATATCAGTTTTCATGAGGTAGCTCCTGTAGTACCGGAAGAAAATGTTGAAGAAGTTGTAGAAGAGCCTGTAAAGACAGAATCAACAGCTAATGAAACTGGAATTGTTTCTGAAGAAGAAACTTCTCAACAAGAAATGCAAGCTGAAATAGAAGAGAATGCTGGAGAAAATTTTACACCAGAAACGATTATCGACGAAGATCAGATTTCTGCTGCAAAAGAAGAAGCAAATGATATGGAAGAGGCGTCTTCAGTGGAATTATCCGATGCTGAAGTAAGCTTCCATGGAACAGAATCATTTATGCCGGATGTTAAAATCCAGGCCAACAACGAAGAAATTTCTGAAAAAGCTGAAGTTTCCCAGCCTCATGTAAATAAGCATGAAGAGGAAATGAGACGTCTCATCGAAGAAGTTGAGAAAAAGATGAAGGAGGCAAAACCTGTTGCTCAAGAAGAAAAAACAGAGTCTGAAGCAGCTGGAGATCATGAAATTAGCTTCGCTGAAACCCAGAATTTCCATTTCTGGTCAACAAGTGAGGATAAACCTTCAGAAATCAAAGAAGAGTCTGTAAAAGAAGAAACTGTTGTAAATCAATTACCTGCTGAAGAGGAGGTTAAGGTTGAAGCTGCAGAAGAAAAAGAAGAAGCTCCTGAAGTTCAGACTTCATGGAAGCCTATGAGTGTGGAATCTAATATGCCTGATTCATTAATCAGCAAGTCAACAGAAGCGGCGGCTCCTGAAATAAAAATTCCGGCAGCGGAAATAATTTCTGCAGAAGAACCGGAAAAGATAATGGAAGCTGAAGACCCATCTGAAACAGAGGCTATTACAGAAATTGTTCAGGAAGATACTGTTTCAGTAAAAGAAGAAACTTCAGAAGTTGCTGAAGATCAACCTGTTCCAATTGAAACAGCCGAAGGGAATACTGATAAAGCTGTTGAAAAAGAAGAAGTTCCAGTGATGAATGTTTCTTTCTTTGGAACCGATATTTCTACCCTTAAGGTTGAAGATAAGCAGAAGGAAAGTAAAGAAGAACCTGTAGAGCAAATACAGGAAGTTACTATGAAGAATACAACACAGTCGCAATTAGACAGTAATGTTCCCGGTTTTATCAATACCTGGCAAAGCTGGCTTAAGATCGACAGAACTGAAGATGTAGAGAAAGAGAAATCAGAAACCAAAGAAAAGGCTATTGAAACCTTCATTGAAAACAATCCTAGAATCAGTCAGTTAAAAGAAGAAAGTTCCTATGTTGTTAAAGAAAAGAACGATGACATCTCGCATTTGATGACAGAGACGTTGGCAAATCTTTACTTTGAACAGAAATTATATACAAAAGCAATAAAAGCGTTTGAAATACTAATCAAAAAGAGTCCTGAGAAAAAAGAATATTTTGAATCTAAAATTCAGGATATTAAGGACTTCAGAAGTAAAAATTAAAAGAAAAAAGGTACTGATTTTAAACAGTACCTTTTTTTATTTATAAATTCTGAGGATCACTTCTACTTCCTCGTAATTTTTTCCATGCTCTCCGTCCAAAAACAATCACAAGAATTAAGGTAATTATTGCAAGAATTGCTGCAATAACCGGTGCAGCCATGGCGAGAACAGACATAAGACCAGCTCCGGCTGTTTCCGTGGTTCCTACCACAGAATTCCCCAACCCTCCTGTTGTGGCTGTAGAAGCTGCCCGTATTCCTGCAAATCCGGAGCTGATGGTGGCTGCTGTACCTCCACCTGCAATTAATGCCAGCGCCCATTGTGGGAATGTTCCCAACTCTGCAAACTGACTGGCAAATAGTATAGAACCCGCTACCGTTGCCATCGGAATAGAGACCGTATCCAGCAAATGATCAATAAAAGGGATGTAATAGGCTAGTATCTCAGCTACTGTGGCAATTCCTGTTGTAATCAATGTAGGAAGACCTGCAAGCCATTCAAAATGCTCATTCATGGGAATCCAGTTGAAATAAGAAGAAAGGCTTACGATAAACATCGGGAGAAATACCCGAAATCCAGTAGCTGCTGCCAGTCCAATCCCGATAAATGCGCTGATGACATAAGAAAAATAGGGAATATTATCTAACATATTAATTTTCAGATTTATTGTTTTCCCTAAATTACAAAAAGTATATGATATGT
>Ga0070682_100000370_pt1 | contig 30262 bp, 26 predicted proteins | sample KBSC63LmetaG_FD_64668 | JGI IMG/M metagenome (GOLD analysis project Ga0070682, IMG submission 64668) | Corn rhizosphere microbial communities from Kellogg Biological Station, Michigan, USA - KBS C6-3L metaG | ecosystem: Host-associated > Plants > Roots > Rhizosphere | place: USA: Michigan...
TCATCTGGTAGTCGCACCTGAACGAGCCGCTGCACGGCGCGTTCTGCGCCATGCTCGGTGGGCACGACGTGTAGGCGCCTGCGGTGCCAGCGGACCCGCCGCGCCCGCTCGAGGCCCCGAGCCCGCTCGAACCCCCGAGCCCGCTCGAGCCCGCGGCGGTGTCGCCCCCTCGCGCGGCATTGCCGCCGCCTTGTCCCGACGACGCGTCGCTCGAGCCTGCCCGGCCGGATTCGGCGCCGCTCGCGGCGTGGCCTCCTGCCCCGGCGCCCGTGTGTGCGTGGGTCGTGCTTCCTGCGTTGGCGCGGCTTCCCTCGTGCGAACCCTTCGAATCGCCGCCGCACGCGCCGAAAACGCCGCAGGAAATGACGATCAGACCCACGAACCTCGCTCGAGCGGCATGGCACAGTGCGGCACACGTAGTCATGTTGACCGTGGTTGGAGCAACGCTCGTGCCATGCGAGGATGGCAGCCACACTCTCGAGGGCGCGTTCGATGTCGGGCGAAAAAGAGGATTTGCGCCGTGATTTGCCGCGCTTGCTCTTCGACGAGGCGCATGACGGGATTTTCGTCTCGAGCCCCGACGGCATCTATCTGGCCGTGAACCCGAGCGGGCACCGGCTCCTCGGGTACGAGGACGGAGAGCTCGTCGGCAAGCGCGTGGCGGACGTAACGCCCGCTCACGATGCCGGGCGCGTCAACGCGGCGCTCGACGCCGTGACGAGCGGCGCCGTGCACCTCGAGATCTGGTCCATGGTGCGCAAGGACGGCTCGCTCACGCAGCTCGAGGTCCTCGCACAGCTCCTCCGCAACGGCACGCTCTTGGCGGTCGTCCGCGATCTCGTGGGTCGTGGCACCTTCGAGCGGCAGATCCAGGCCTCCGAGGCCAAGTTGCGCTCGATCCTGTTCACGGCGCCCGACATCATCATGTCCGTCGACCGCAGCGGGCAGATCCTGTTCATCAACCGGGCGTTGCCGCCGCTCGTCGTCGAGCAAGTCGTCGGCACGAGCTGCTACGACTACGTGCCGCCCGAGGCGCGGGGCCGCGTCGCGCGCGCGATCGAGCACGTCTTCGAAACGCGCGGCATCGACGAATACGAGGTCGAAGGGCCGCCCGGTCTCGACGGCGTGCGCATCTTCTCCTCGGTGCGCGCCGGGCCGCTCATCGAACGCGACGTCGTCGTGGCGGCGACCTTGTGCGCGACCGACGTCACCTACCGCAAGCACGCCGAGCGAACCCGCGCGCGGCTCGAGGAGCAGCTCGCGCAGGCCCAGAAGATGGAGAGCGTGGGGCAGCTCGCCGGCGGGGTGGCCCACGACTTCAACAATCTGCTCACGGCCGTCGGGTCCCTCGTCGAGCTCTCGCGTTACGAAGGGCCGAGCCCGCAGATCTCGGAGTATCTCGACGGCATCCAGGGTGCCACCGCGCGCGGCGCGGCGCTCACGCAGCAGCTCCTCGCGTTCGCGAGGAAGCGCATCGTGAAGCCGGAAGACGTCGAGATCGGCGGCGTGCTCACGCGACTCGCGCCGATGGTGCGGAGTCTCGTCGGCGAGCACGTCGCGGTGTCGTTCGCGCTCGGCGCGAAGCTGCCGTCGGTGCGGGTCGACGTGGGCAGCCTCGAGCGGGTGATCATGAACCTCGTCGTCAACGCGCGTGACGCGATGCCGAACGGGGGAAGCTTGGCGCTCGCCACGCGGATCGAAGAGCTCGACGCGGAAGCCGTCGAACATCACCCGGAGCTAAACTCTGGGGGTTATGTCGTGCTCGAGGTCAGCGACACGGGCACGGGGATCGCGCCCGAAGTGGCGGTGCGGCTGTTCGAGCCCTTCTTCACGACGAAGCCGCCGGGTGCCGGCACCGGTCTCGGGCTCGCGATGTGCCACGGCATCGTGACGCAGGCGGGCGGAAAGATCGCCGTGCGGAGCGGCTCTTCGCGGGGCGCGACCTTCGAGGTCTATCTGCCGTTCGCTCCGTCCGGCTCGACGCCTGCGGCCGCTCCCGCGTCGGAGCGCCGGCCCGACCAGCGCCGGGGCCGCGAGACGTTGCTCGTCGTCGAGGACGAGCAGGTGATCCTGCAGGTCGCGCGCTCGTGGCTCACGAAGCTCGGCTACCGCGTGCTCACTGCGAGCGACGGCGTCGAGGCGCTCGACATCGCGGCGCAAACGTCGGACCCGATCGACCTGCTCGTCACCGACGTCGTCATGCCGCGGCTCGGGGGGCGCGAGCTCGCTCGGCGGCTCACGGAGCTTCGCCCCGACACCAAGGTGCTCTACATGTCGGGCTACGCGGAAAACGCGCTCGCTTTCGGCGGCGTGCTCAGCGAGGGGATCAACTTCATCCAGAAGCCGTACTCGCTCGACTCGCTCGCAGCCCGGATCCGCCAGGTGCTCGATCGCGGCTAGAGCGCCACGAGAGCGCGGCGCGGCAGGGCTTTTCGTCCGCGGCGTTCCCGACTACGATTCCTCGCTGATGAGGGCACTTACGATCCTGCTCGTCGCGCTGGGGCTCGCGCTGCCGACCGCTCCCTGCCACGACGCCTACGCCAAGTCCGACAAGAAGGACGACAAGAAGTCCGACAAGGAGAAAGAAAAAGAGAAGGAGAAGAAGGACAAGGACAAGGCGAAGGACAAAAAAGACAAGGAAAAGCAGGACGAGAAGAAGTCCGACAAGGACAAACAGAAAGAGAAGAAGGAAAAGAAGGAAAAGCCCTGCGCGCCGACCTGCACGGCGACGTGCGACTGCGAGGGCAAGCCGATCAAGCCGCCCCAGTGCTCGCCGACCTGCACAGCGACGTGCGACTGCGAGGGTAAGCCGATCAAGCCGCCCCAGTGCTCGCCGACCTGCACGGCGACGTGCGATTGTTCCGGCAACCCCATCAAGTGCTCGCCGACGTGTACGGCGACCTGCGATTGCGAAGGCAAGCCGATCGCCCCGCCGAAGTGCGCGCCGACCTGCACGCCGAGCTGTGATTGCTCGGGCAACCCCATCAAGTGCTCGCCCACCTGCACGGCGACCTGCGACTGCTCGGGCAACCCGATCGAGAAGAAGCTCGTCGACGACGTCAAGGCCGCCGAGGAGGCCAAGCGGAAAGCCGAAGAGGCGAAGAAGGCCGCCGAGGAGGCGAAGCGGAAGGCCGAAGAGGAAGCGAAGAAGAAAGCCGAGGACGCCAAGAAGGCCGCCGCGGAGCAGAAAGCAGCGGAGGCCAAAGCCGTCGGCCCGATCGATGCGTTGCGCAAGGATCGACCCGACCGCCGCAAGCAGAGCGCTGAGCGCCTGCGTCGCCGTTGGGGCTCGGCCCTCGCGCAGGAGAAAGCGGTCGCGGAGCTCAAGCTTCACGCTCGGCGCGTCGCGATGCTTCAGCGCATTCGTGCCACGGCCGAAGCGAAGAAGGACAAGCAGACCGTGGAGCTCGTCGACGAGCTCTTGACCAAGGAAGACGAGCGGGATTCCGCCGTCATGAACTCGCTGCGCGAAGGTGCGCTGCCCCCGGTGACCCCATGAGAACGCCGCGTTCGAGCCTGTTCGTCTTGCTCGCCCTCCTCGCGCCGCTGCTCGCGTGCGGCATGCTCAAGAAGAAGCCGCCGCCCGAGCCGAGCGCGACGGCCCTGGCCCCGCCGCCCGTACCGCCGCCTCCCACGACGGTCGCGGTACCGGTTCCCGTCGCACCCCCCGAGGTGAAGGTCGCGGACGAGGCGATCCCGACCTCCGAAGATTTCGAGGACGAGGCGGTCGATAAGGTGACCGACAAGAGCTACAAAGCCGAGCTGGCGACGCTGAAGAAAGAGATCGAGGCAGCGAAGTAAGCGTCCGGGCCCGGCGGGCCGGTCTACTTCACGCTTGACCCAGGCCCGGTCGATTGCAACGCTCGCTCGATGCTCGGCTCGAGCTCCCGCTTCCCGGCCACCCTTTCCCTGGTGGGTTGCCTGCTCGGGCTGCTGTTCGCGTCGTACTCGACGATGGACTACGCCGAGCACCTCGACCGGGGTCTGCACGACGTCCACTGCAGCTTCATCCCCGGGGCGCCGCCGACGTCGGAGGCCGAGGCGTGCCGCGCCGCGATGTACAGCCCGTACTCGGCTCTATTTCGCGAGGCGATGTGGGGCGGCGTGCCGATCTCGCTGTTCGCGCTCGGCGCGTTCGCATTTTTGGGCGGTTTCGCGCTGTATCTGTGGCTCGCGCACGAGCGGGCGCCGCGCGTCGCGGTCGGGTTCTTCGCGGGGGTCGGGATCACGCCGCTGCTCGTCTCGCTCGTGATGCTCACGATCAGCGTCACGAAGCTCGGTCACCTGTGTAAGACGTGCGTCGGCATCTACATCTCGTCGTTCCTCCTGGCGATCGGGGCGGTATCGGGCCTCTTCACGCTGAAGGGCGCCACGCGGCCGGTGTTGAGCCTCTTGTTCGTGGTGGCGTGGCTTTTGGCGCTCGGGCTCACGACGCTGGTGCCCGCCGCCGTCTACGCCGCGAGCGTCCCGGACGAGCGCCCTTACCTGAACAAGTGCGGCTCGCTCAAGCAGCCGAAGATGACCGCCGGGGCGCCCGTGAAGATCCACGGCAGCCGCGCGATCCAGCCGGTGATGTTCTTCGAGGATCCGCTGTGTCCGACCTGTCGCGCCTTCCACGAGCGGCTGCTCGACGAGGGCGTGTTCGAGCGCCTGGACGTGGATCTGTTGCTTTTTCCGCTCGATAGCGAGTGCAACTGGATGCTCGAATCGCCGATCCACCCGGGCGCGTGCATCGTCTCGAAGGCCGTGATCTGCGGCGGCGATCGCACGCGCCAGATCCTCGAGTGGGCGTACGACGAGCAGGTGTATCTCACGCGCGCGGGCAAGGCGGGGGCGAACGTGCTGCGTGCCGCCATCAAGCAGCGCTGGGGCGACGACCTGCTCCGCTGCGTCGACGATCGCAAGACGGACGTAATCCTGAACCAGCACCTCCACTTCGCTTCCGACAACAGCATCCCCGTTTCGACCCCGCAGATGTATCTCGGCTCGAAGCGCGTGTGCGACGAGGACACCGACATGGGCCTGCGCTTCGCGCTCAAGGAGCTCGCGCCCGAGGTGCTCAAATGAGCGCGACCGGTGCCGAGCCGACGCCGCCCGTCACGGGCGCGGGTGCCGGCGTGGGCGCGATGGCCGGGATGATCGGCGCGGGCGGCGGCGTCGTGCTGCTGCTCGCCGCGACGCTCGGCGTGAAAGCCTGGGTGAGCTCGGCCACCGATCGGCTCGAGCACCCGGCCGAGACCAAGGCCAAGGTCGCGATCGCGGATCAGGCCGAAGTGGCGTACTGCACGCCGCGCTTCAAGGAAGTGCTCGAGCGCGTGCTCCATTCGTGCGGTCTCGCGCAGGACGAGACGCGGCGCGGCTGCAAGCCCGCCGACGTGAAGACGTTCGCGTCGATCAGCGACTCCGATTTCAACGAGCTCTTCACGCCGCTCAAGGATCGCGGCGCCGTCATCCTGTTCGACGAAGGCATGCAAGACCTCGACGAGGGCGCGAAGAAGCTGCTCGAAGACAAGTGGTTCCAGCGCAAGGGCGCGCGCTACTTCTTCGTCGTCGCGCGCGCGTCCAAATCGGGAAATCAGGCCAAAAATCGGGCACTTTCGCACCGGCGCGCGAACTCGGTCATGTTCGATCTCACGAGCGTCGCGAACGATCCCGAGATCGACAAGAAGGTCGGTCTCCTGTGGCTCGGCAACGAGTTCGCGCAGCTCTCGAAGGACTACTGCAGCTGGCCCACGTCGCGCGCGAACGAGAAGTGCGACGAGGAGGCCATCAACCGGAGTGCGTTCGTCTCCTGGGTGGATTGTCGGCTATGAGGAGCACCGTTTCGATCCTGCTCGCCTGCGTGGCGGCGCTCGGCTGCGAGGAGAAGCCGCGGCACGAGAGCGTCGTGACGGCCGAGCGCAGCCAGGCCGTGCAGGGCCCCGCGACCCAGGCCGCCGTCGTCACTCAGGTCACCGCTTCCGCGCCTCCGCCCTCGGCTCCGAAGCCGCACCGGGCGCTCTGTGGCGGCAAGCTCGACGCCGAGGGCAAGGCCGTCCCCGCGAAGAAGCCGATCGGCAGGCGCGCCGCGCCGGGCGCCCCCGAGCTGCCCGCGGACCTCGCATTTTCCGGCTTCACCTGGGTCAATTTCTGGGCTGCCTGGTGCGTGCCCTGCAAGGAGGAGATCCCGCGCCTGCTCTCGTTCCAGGAGAAGCTCCGGGCCCAGGGCAAGCCCTTCAAGGTGACGTTCGTCTCGCTCGACGACGACGAGCGCCAGCTCGAGAATTTCCTCGCGGCTCAGCCCCAAAACGGCCTGCGTTCGACCTACTGGCTCCACGAGGGGAAGGAGCGCGAAGACTGGCTCACGGCCGCCGGCGTCGATCCGGATCCGGACCTGCCGCAGCACTTGCTGGTCGACTCGAAGGGCAAAGTGCGCTGTCGTGTGAAGGGTGCCGTGGAAGACGCCGATTTCGAGGGCCTCAAGGCGCTTTTGGGTGGTGGGTGAGGGTCGAGACTAGATGACGCGCCGAGCCGATATTGCCGAGGTGGCGCGCCACGCGCGCGTGTCGAAGAGCACCGTGTCGCGCGTGATCAACGGCGGCTACGCGAGCCCCGAGGTGCGGGCGCGCGTGAGCAAGGTGATCCAGAAGCTTGCCTACACGCCCTGGACGACGGCGCGAAACTTCTCGCTCGGGCGCGCCGGCTGCGTCGGGTTCGTGATCGAGGACACGCAGGGCCAATGGATCGCGCAGATCCTCGCCGGCATCGAGGCCGAGCTCACGAGCAAGCACATCTCGCTGCTCGTCGGCAGCCTCGTGATTCGCGAGCACTACGACGCCGCGACCGTCACCGGTTGGGTGCGCGAGCGGCGCGTCGACGGTCTCGTGTTCGCGCGCTGCGGCAAGCACGAGCGCGCGCTCATCGAATCGGCGCGCCGCGCGGGCATCGCCGTGGCGCTCATCTCGCCCGACGACGACTTCACGGGCGTCGACGTGCTGCGCAGCGACAACGTCGCCGCGGGACGCGCCGTCGGCCAATACCTGTTCGATCTCGGCCATCGGCGCATTGCGTTCGTCGGCGGGCAAGCCCGCATCAACGCCACCACCTTCCGCGACTCCATCGATAGCCAGCATCGCCTCGACGGCCTGAGCCAGGCGCTCGGCGAGCATGGCGTGAAGATCCCGGACGCGAACGTCACCTTCCTCCGCTATCACGTCGATTCCGGCGTGGATTACGCGCGACGGTGGCTCAAGATCGCCCGCGCGCGCGCCCCCACGGCGATCGTCTTCGGCAACGACGCCATGGCGATCGGCTGCCTGCGCACGCTCCTCTCGCAAGGCGTGAAGATCCCGGAAGAGGTCTCCGTCGTCGGCTTCGACGACATTCCGTCGGCGAGCCTCGTGTGGCCCGGTCTCACGACCGTGCGCCAGGAGATGAGCAAGATGGGCGAGACGGCGTGCCAGCTCGTGCGGCGCGCGCTCGAGCTCAAGACGCCGGGCGGCGGGATCCACCAGTTCCCGGTCTCGCTCGTCGTGCGCGAGAGCACGGGGCGCGTCCCGAGCGGCGAGTAGTCGCGCGTCGACTCGACGCTAGCGCGGGGAGAAAAGCGCCGTAGGCGCGCTCATCCGTCGTTTCTCGTGAGGCGACTCAGGCGACCCACTGCTTGCGCGTGTCGCTGAACGTCGCCGCGAGGTCCTTGTCACCGAGCCGCTGCGCGAGCTCGATCGCCTGGTCGATGTAGCCGACCGCTTCTTTCGAGCGCTGGCGCCCGTGGGCGACGAGCGCGAGCGAGCTCAAGACGCGGGCGCGATCGGCGCCGCTCGGGCCGGCGAGGTCGAGCGCCTCGCGCAGCACGCCCTCCGCGTCGGCGTAGTTGCCGGCGCGGGCGAGGGATGCGCCGAGCTTTCGGCTGAAAATCAGCATCGCGCGCAGCGGATCGTCGAGCTCGCCGCGGGAGATCTCCTCGCGCGCCATCTCGAGGCCACGCCGGAGCGCGAGCACTTCCGTCTCCGGATCGCCGCGCAAGGAAGCGCGGTCGGCGACCTGCTCGAGCAGGAACAGCGCCTGGAACGAGTCGTGGCCGTAGTAGGCGTGCTGCGCGCGCGCTTCGAGCGGCGTCTTCAGCGTGTCGGCGGCGAGCACGACGCGGTGGTGGAGCTCGCGCCGGACGGCGGCGGGGATGCCCGCGAGCGCGATGTCGCGGATGAGCGGATGCGAGGAGGCGTATTTCCCGGCCTTGTCCTTGTCCACCATGCCGGCGCGCCTGAGGTCGTCGAGCGCCGCGTCGAGCCCCTCGGCGCTCGGCAGCATGTCGGCGAGCACGGCCTGGTCGGTGCCGTCGCCGACGACGGCGAGCACCTGAAGCGCGCGGCGCGCGTTCGGCGCGAGCGTATCGACGCGCAGCGCCACGAGATCCGCGAGCCGCTGCGGCGGATCGCTGCCGCCCTCGAGCGAGTAGCGCAGGACCTGCTCGACGTAGAGCGGCAAGAATCCGCGGGCGCTCTCGTCGATGCGCACGCGCTCACCCGCCGGGTGCGAGCGCAGCATGCCGAGCACGGCGCCGAACGTGAGCCCGCCGATCAGGCGCGCGCTCGCCTCGCCGCTCCAACCCGGGTCGAAACCCGGGATATGTGCCGCGATCACGAGCACGGAGGCGCCGAACGGAGGCTCGCCGATGAGATCGGCGAGGGCCGTCGCGCTGAGCGCGTCCAGGCGGTGGAGCTCGTCGATGCAGAGGATGACGCGGCCCGAGGTGGCGCGCTGCGCCGCGACGTCGATCGCCCAGCGCAGCGAATCGGCGCGGGCGCGGCGTCGCTCGGCCGCGCTCCGGCCGTCGTCGCGCGGGGATTCCGTGAACGCGTCGGTGAGACCCGTGAGCGCGCGCGTCGGAGCGCCCGCGGCGCTCGTCCGGCTGAGCTCTTCCGCCGAACGCCCCGTGAGCGCGATGAACAGCTGGCGCAGCGCGTGGTGCGGCACCTCCGCGAGGTGCGGATCGGGGCCCGCGTTGACGACGAGGTCGCCGTCCATCTCCGCGAAGCGGCCGAGCTCCTGCATCAAGCGCGACTTGCCCGAGCCGGGCTCGCCAACGAACCGAGCGGCAACCAAACGCGACTTGGCGCTCTCGCGGCGATCCTCGAGCCAGGCGAGCTCGTCGTCGCGCCCGACGATGGCGAGGGGGAACAGGCTCGGCGAGGGCTCGGGTGCGCCGCTGCGAACCGCGAGCCGTGCGCCGCACTCGCCGCAGAACTTGGTGAGCGCCACCATCAAGCCGCACGCGGGGCAGCTCACGACGCCCACGGGCGGCACCGACAGGCGGTTCTCCCAGCCCGTCGACTGCGGCGGCGCGCTCTCGATCACGGCGAGCGCGGCGCGCAGCGCATTGGAGAACTCGCCGGCGTCCTGGTAGCGGTCGCGCGAGTCCTTGGACATCGCGCGGAACGTGACGTTGACGAGCGGCTCGGGGATCACGCGTTCCGGAGCGACCTGACGCGGGTCCGGCACCGGGATCGTGAGGTGCATCATCACGACCTGGGTCGGGCTGTCCGCCTCGAACGGCAGCCGGCCCGTGAGGAGCTGGAACAGGATCACGCCCACGGAGTAGAGGTCGCTGCGGCCGTCGATGGCGTCGCCGCGTCCCTGCTCGGGCGCCATGTAGTCGGGCGTTCCGCACACGATGCCGGGGCTCGTGACGGAGGGGCCCTGCGCGTCGGCGCGCAGCTTCGCGAGGCCGAAGTCCACCACCTTCACGAAGTCGCCGCCGCGCCGGAGCGGCTCGAGGATCACGTTCTCGGGCTTGAGGTCGCGGTGCACGATGCCTAGATCGTGCGCTTCGCCGAGCGCCGCGAGCACCTGGCGCAAGACGTCGACGATGCGACCGAAGGGCAGCGGCCCCTCCTCGTACGCGACGCGCGCCAAGTCCTTGCCGCGCAAGAACTCCATCACGAGGTACGGCTGTCCGTCCTCCGTGCGGCCGAAGTCGAAGACCGAGACCGAGTTCGGATGGTTGAGCTGGCTCGCCGCGCGCGCCTCCGTCATGAAGCGCAACGCGGAGTTCTCGTCCGACAAGAGATGCGGATGGATGATCTTCACCGCGACGGTGCGACCGAGCGCGCTCTGCTGAGCGCGGTACACGCGGCCCATGCCGCCGACGCTGATGAGGTCGAGGATGTGGTGGCCGCCGGGCAGCGTCTTGCCGATGAACTTGTCGGCGGCGCTCACGCCCATCGTGCCGACCGGGAAGCCGCAGGTCGGGCAGTACTGGTGCTCCTGGGCACAGCTAGAGCCGCAGTGGGGGCAGGTCCTATTTTCCGACTCGGCGCTCGTCACGGAATAGCTCGAGGGTCATATTCTATAAGGCTCGGCGGGCGACGAACCAGGGGCGCTCTCGTCGAGGCCGAAATGCTGTAGTTTGTGACAATCATGTCCGCCCGAGTCCGCCTTGGCGAGCTCCTCGTGACCGCCAACATCATCTCGCGCGAGCGCCTCGAGGAGGTGCTCGCCGCCCAGCGGCTCGACGGCCGGCGGCTCGGCAAGCTGCTCGTCGAGCGGGGACTCGTCACCGAGAACCAGCTCACGCAGATCCTGAGCCAGCAGCTCAGCGTGCCGTGGGTGTCGCTCTACCACATCGATTTTTCGCGCCAGCTCCTCGACCTCGTCCCGGAAGAGCTCGCGGAGCAGCACTGTCTCGTGCCGATCTTCGTGAGACGCGTGCGCGGCCTCGGCGAGACGCTCTACATCGCGATGGACGATCCCACGAACGAGGCGGCGGTCACGGCCGTCGGCGAGTTCTCGGGACTGCCCGTGCGCACGATGATCGCGCCGCCGTCCGACATCCGTTCTGCGATCCGCGCCTACTACGGCTCGGGCGAAGAAGAGCTGCTCACCGACGACGACGTGTCCGGTTCACCGTCGGTCAATCCTCCGGCGCGGCCGTCGCGTCCGGTCGCAGCGCCTGCGCCCGTGGTTCCCAAGGCGGGTGCGATCCCGGCCGACGCGCCGCTCATCACGCCCGATCCGCCGAACGCGTCGCCGTCGAGCTTGCCGTCCGAGGTGCTCGCTTCCGAGCCGCCGCCCGACAGCTCGCCGACCATCGAAGCGCGCGAGGTGTCGATGCCCGCGCCCGCACGGCGCACCGGCCGGCGCATGGTCACGCTCACGCTGCTCGACGGAACCCGCGTCAATCTGCCCGCAAAAAGCTCGCATCCGCCCAAGGCCGGCGCCAAGCCGAAGCGCGCCATCCCGCGCGACGACGAGGAGGGCGGAGCGCTCACGGCTCGCGATCTCGTCGCGGCGCTCCGGGCCGTCGCGCACGGCGCCGACGCGAGCGAGATCCTCGGCGAGCGCGCGCGTTGGGAGCCGCTCTTCGCCGCGCTGCTCCAGCTGCTCTTGAAGAAGCACCTGATTGCGGATTGGGAATTCGTCGAGGAGTTCCGCAAGGTCTGAGCCGCTCAGCGGCCGAGTCGCTCGGCGCGCTCGAGCATGACCCACGGCGAGAGGCCGTTGCCGTCCGGCTCGTCGGGGCGCGGCGTGGTGTCCGCGAGCGCGGCGACCACCGCCGCCGCAGCAGCGAGGAGCGGCTCGTCCGTCTCGCGTGACGCGGCGAACAGCTCGGCGGCGTAGCGTTCCACGAAGCCGTTGTCGTACTGGCCGGCCAGGACCTCGGGCGTCGCGACCAGCCCCTCGAGGAACGCGACGTTGGTCTCGATGCCCGCGATGACCGTCTCGCCGAGCGCGCGCAGCAGTCGCGCCAGTGCCTGCGTGCGGGTCGGGGCCCACACCGCGAGCTTGGCGAGCAACGGATCGTAGTCGGGGCTCACGACCGCGCCCTCGTCGATGCCGCTGTCGTCGCGCACCCCGGGACCGGCGGCCGTGACGTAGGTGTCGATGCGGCCCGGGCTCGGCGCGAAACCGCGCGCGGGATCCTCTGCGCACAGGCGGGCTTCGACGGCGACGCCGCGTGTTTCCGGCTCCACGAGCAGCGGCTCGCCGGCCGCAATGGTGAGCATCTCGCGGACGAGATCGACACCGGTCACGAGCTCCGTGATCGGGTGCTCGACCTGGAGGCGCGTGTTCATCTCCAAGAAGTAGAAGCTGCCGTCGCGATCGAGCAGAAACTCGAACGTTCCCGCCGAGTGGTAGCCGAGCGAGCGCGCCCCCTGAACGGCGACCGCGCACAGGGCATCGCGCGTCGCCGGGTCGAGCGCAGGGCAGGGCGTCTCCTCCACGATCTTCTGGTGCCGGCGCTGGAGCGAGCAGTCTCGCTCGAACAGGTGCACGACGCGGCCGGCGCGGTCGCCGAGCACCTGGACCTCGACGTGGCGCGGACCCTCGAGCGCCCGCTCGATGTACACGTCGCCGTTGCCGAACGACTTCTGCGCCTCGCTGCGCGTTCGCTCGAGGGCTCCGGCGAGCTCCTCCTCGCTTCGCACCAGGCGCATGCCCTTGCCGCCGCCGCCGTCGGTCGCCTTGACCATCACGGGGTAGCCGACGCGCGAAGCCGTCAACCCCGCTTCCTCGAGGGTTCCCGCGCCGCCACCCGGGACGACCGGTACGCCCGCGGCCGCCATCGCCGCGCGAGCGCGCTCCTTCGAGCCCATGAGTCGAATGGCATTCGGCGGCGGGCCCACGAAGGTGATGCGCGCCGCCTCGCAGAGCTCGGCGAACTCGGCGTTCTCCGAAAGGAACCCGTAGCCCGGGTGCAGAGCGTCGCACCCGGCAGCCCGCGCGGCCGCCACGAGCCGCTCGGCGTCGAGGTAGGCGCGTGGGTCGGGGCCGAGCGCGACCGCCTCGTCGGCGCGCCGAACGTGCAGCGACGCCCGATCGACGTCGGTGAAGACGGCGACGCTCCCCACCCCGAGCTCGCGCAGCGTCCGTGAGACGCGGACCGCGATCTCCCCGCGGTTGGCGATGAGCACCTTCTTGAACATCGGGTCGCGGCAGCCTACCAGACCGCGTGTTCGGTGAATAGTCAAGTAAATACAATTAGTTACGGCTCCAATGCGCGCCGCGCGCACGGGCGGGGCAAGGCGGCGTCGAACGGTAGGGGCGGTCGGGCGGGGGCCCCGTGCTATTCACGCGCGCCGTGAGCGGGGCCGAAGTCGTTACCGTGGCGGAGCTCGACCGCCGATTGCGCCGGGCCGTCGAGGCCGCGACGGGATCCTTCTGGGTCGAGGGAGAGGTGACTTCGCTCAAGAATGCCGCGAGCGGGCACGCCTACTTCTGCCTCAAGGACGAGCGCGAGGACGCGGTGATCGACTGCGTCATGTACCGGTTCGATGCGCAAAGGGCGCGCAAGCACCTGGTCGAGGGCGCGCGGCTCCAGATCTGGGGTCGCGCCACCGTGTGGGCGCCGCGCGGCCGCATGCAGCTCGTCGGGAACTTCGCGCGCCCCGCGGGCAAGGGCGCGCTGCTCGAGGCGCTCGAGGCGCTCAAGCAGCGGCTGTTCGCCGAGGGACTCTTCGCACCCGAGCGCAAGCGACGCCTGCCGAGCGATCCGCGCATCGTGGGCGTCGTGACGAGCGCGCACGGCGCCGCGTTCCACGACATCCGTACCGTCGCGTTCCGGCGCGGCCACGTGCGCCTCGTGCTCGCTCCCGCGCAGGTCCAGGGCGAGAGCGCACCGGAGAGCATCATCGCCGCGCTCGATTTGCTCGAGCGCTATCCGGGCCTCGACGTGGTCATCGTCGGTCGGGGCGGCGGCTCCGGCGAGGATCTGATGGCATTCAACGACGAGCGCGTCGTGCGACGCGTCGCGCGCTTCGGGATCCCGGTCGTGAGCGCCGTCGGCCACGAGATCGACGTGACCTTGACGGACCTCGCTGCCGACGTGCGCGCGGCGACGCCCTCGCAGGCGGCCGAGCTCGTGGTGCCGGACGATCGCGTGCGTCGCGATGCGCTCGGCCGGCAGCGGCTGTCGCTCGAGCGCGCCCTGCGTTCTCGGCTCGAGCGCGAGCGCGGGCGGTTCGCCCATTTGCGCGCCTCGCTCGGCGATCCGCGCTTCATCTTGATCGAGCGACAGCAGGATCTCGAGGAGCTGCGCGAGCGGCTCGGGCGGCGCGCCGAGCGCAGGGTGCGCGCCGAGCGGCAGCGCCTCGGGCGTCTCGAGCAGCGGCTCGGGGCGCGGCATCCGCGAACCGTCATGGCACGGGCGCGCGCGGAGCTCGGTCCGCTCATGGTGCGGCTCCGGGCGGCCGAGCTCAGGCGCCTGGCGGAGCTCGGCGCGCGCTTTTCGCAAAGCGCGGCGCAGCTCGATGCGCTGTCGCCGCTCACCGTGCTCGGGCGCGGCTACGCGATCGCGACGCGCCTCGACGGTCGTGCGCTCCGGAGCGCGGACGAGGTCGCACCCGGCGACACGGTCGCCGTGCGGCTCGGGCGGGGCCGGTTCGGGGCGCGCGTGACGGAAGTCACCGCACCCGAGGCGACGGATGCCGGTGCCACCGCGGCCCGCGGCCCGCGAGGGACGTCGTGAGCGAGCGCTTCGTGCTGCTCGGGCACCCGGTCGCCCACTCGCTTTCGCCTGCGATTCACGGCGCCGCCTACCGCGAGCTCGGGCTCGCGCACCGCTACGAGCTTTACGACGTGCCGGACGAGGCGGCGCTCGCCGTCGCCGTCGACGAGGTGCGTCGCGGCGCGATCCGCGGCGCGAACGTCACGATCCCTTGGAAGCGTCATGCCCTCGCGCTCGCCGATCGGGCCGAGCCCTCCGCGGCCGACGTCGGCGCCGCCAACGTGCTCGCCCGCGACCCGCAAGGCCGCGTCGTGGCACACAACACCGACGTCGCGGCGCTCGTCGAGGAGCTCGGTGCGCTTGCCACACGGCCGCGTTCGGCGCTCGTCCTCGGCAGCGGCGGCGCATCGCTCGCCGCCGTGGCTGCGCTCGCGCGGCTCGGGGTGGGCAGCATCGGCGTTTCGGCGCGGCGCTTCGATGCTGGCACCCCCGAAGCGAGCTGGCCGCTCGCGGAACCGCTCGGTAAGCTGGGCGCGCGTCTCGTGCCTTGGGCCGCCGCCGACTCGAGCGCGTTTGCGGACTATGCCGCCGCATCGGAGGTCATCGTGCAGGCGACGAGCGCAGGCATGCACGGCGCCGCCCCCGGCGCGGAGATCGTCGATGTCCTCCCGTGGCCGCGATTTCAGCCGGGAACCGTGTTTTACGACCTGGTCTATAGTCCACGCGACACCGAGCTCGTTCGCCGGGCGCGGGACCGAGGGTTCATGGCGTCTGACGGGCTCGGCATGCTGATCGGACAGGCCGCGCTGGCGTTCGAGCTCTGGCTCGGCGTCGCGCCGCCGCGCAAGGCGATGTGGCGCGCCGCCGAGGCGGAGCTCTTGCGGAGGGCCCGGTGAAGGGACGCGACAAGGGGGAGTGGAAGCCGTCGCGCGGCGGGCCCTGGCCCGTCGTGCCGCTCGGTGGCGAGCTTGCACCCGGCGAGCGCGAGTGGCTGCACACGAACGGTGCCGGCGCGTACGCCATGAGCACGGTTCCGCTCATGCACACACGCCGCCACCACGGCGCATTCATCGCGGCGCTCGAGCCGCCGCTCGGGCGGCACGTGATCGTGAGCCACGGCGAGACGACGGTCACCGTCGAGGACGATCGCCGTACCTACCGTCTCTCGACGCACCAGTTTCCGAACGTCGCGCCGACGCTCGGCTACCGCTTGATCGAGTACTTCGCGCAGGATCCGATTCCGCGCTGGACGTATCGACTCGGCCTCCACACCCTCGAACGCACGCTTTGCCTCGCGCGCGGCCGGAACGCGAGCGTCTGGAGCTACACCTGGTACGGCAAAACCCCCGCGAAGATCAGCATCCGCCCGCTGATGCCGCTCCGCCCGATCGACACGCTCATGAACGAGCACGGCGGGATGATGCAGGTCGTCACGCTCCGCCCGGGTTCCGTGGAGCTCCGCCCGATCCCCAACTTGCCGTCGATCCACTTCGCCCACGAGGGGATGTTCATGGGCTCGCCGGATTGGTGGCGCCGCTTCGAGTACCTCGAGGACCGAGCCGACGGCCGCGCGTTCCAGGAGGACATTTGGACCCCGGGCGTTTTCGAGCTGATGCTCGAGCCCGGCCGCACGCACCACGTCGCCGTGTCCGTCGGCGCACCGCTCGACGAGCGCCCCGCCGACACGGTCAAGGCGACGATCGAGTCGCTGCGCAGTCACGATCCCGGACCGCTCCGCTCGAACGCCGTGCGGGTGCTTTCGGTCGCCGCCGAGCAGTTCTGTCTCGATGCGAGTGACCCGCCCGTGATCGTGGCGGGGTATCCGAGCCACTTGCCGTACGTGCGTGACCACGTGCTCGCTTTGCCGGGCCTCTTGCTCGCGCGCGAGCAATTCCCGCGCGCGGAGCGCTTGCTCCGGGAGCTCCTTCGCCACCAGCGCTTCGGCCTGTTGCCCGAGGTCGTGCCGCGGCCGGGCGCCCGTCGCACGAAGCCGCTGCCCGACGCGACGCTGTGGCTGTTCGAGACCGCCCGGCTATTTCTGGCGCGCCGCGGGCCGCGCGACCCCTTCGTCGCGAAGGTCTTGTTTCCGGCGCTCTCGCGCGCGTTCGTGCGCTTCACCTCGCGCCGGCGCCGGCACGTGTGGTGCTCCGCGGACGGCATGCTCGTGACGAGCGAGGCGGGTGTTGCGCTCACGTGGATGGACGCGCAGGTGGACGGCAAGCCCGTAACGCCGCGCTCCGGTATTGCGATTGAGCACCAGGCGCTGTTCGCGCGCGGCGCCGATCTCCTGGCGACGCTCGCGAGCTTCTACGGCTACGACGCGCTCGCGGCACGGGCGAGCGATGCGGCGCAGCAGGTGCGGCGGGCGTTCCGCGCGCGTTTCTGGTGCGCGGAGACCGAGTACCCCTACGACTGCGTGAGCGAGGAGCGCGACCGCGCGGACGCGTGGTCCGACTCCGCGGTGCGCCCGAACGCCCTGATCGCGCTCGCGATCGACCCGACTCTCTTCGAGGACTGGCAAGCCGAGGCGATTCTTCGGCACGTGCAGTCGGAGCTTTTGACGCCGCACGGCATCCGGAGCCTCTCGCCGAACGATCGGCGCTACATTGGGCACTTCGGTGGCAACACGGCGGAGCGCGAGTTCGCCTACCACCAGGGGACGGGCTGGACGCACCTGCTCGGCTACTACGCGCGGGCGGCGCACCAGCGCTGGGGCGAAGAGCCGCAGGGCCGCGAGGAGCTCTTGCGCATGCTCGAGCGCGTCGTCGACTCGGGTCCGCTCTTCGGCCACCTCGCGCAGCTTTCCGACGGCGACGAGCCGTTCAAGCCGCGCGGCTGTCCCGCGCAGGCGACTGCCGTGGCGGAGATCCTCCGGGCTCTGGTCGAGCTCGGCGGGTGAGTCACGCCGGCGCGCGGGTGGCGCGCCGGACGTGACCGTTCGGACTCACTGGTCGGGAGTCATGCACGCCTGGTACTCGCGCGCGCAGGCGCCGTGCACGCAGACCCAGGGGCCCGTCGTGCAGGGATCGTCGGTGGCCATTTTCGGGCAATCCATCGGCGTCATGCACGTGTACTCCGTCGAGCACACCGAGCCGCATCGTCCGTCGATGCATCCGCCGTCGGCGCAGGTGCCGTCCGAGCAGAGGAGGCAGACGGCGTCTCGCGAGCAGTTGTCGTCCGTCGCGCACATGTCGGGCGTGTCGCAGTCGAGCGGGTAGCTGCCGCAGACGCCGGTCGCGTCGCAGTATCCGGCCACCCCGTCCGGCGCCATGCACGGGTCACAAAACGCGCGATGCGCGCACGGCGTTTCCGGGCAAGCCGGGGGGCTGTTTCCGCAAATGCCGTCGGCGCAGAAACTCTCGGCGCAAGACACGGAGCCGTCGGCGCACATGTCGCACGAATGGCCCTTCGGACAATCCGCGTCGACCATGCACGCGAGGGGCTCGTCGGGCCCAGTCGGGCAAGTCGGTTGGCCGAAGCCGCACATACTGTCCGTGCAGATCGGCGCGAGGCATCCGGGCGTGCCGTCGGCGCAGGGCGGGCAGATTGGCGGCGGCGTGGGGCAATCCGCGGCCGTCATGCACCGGACGATCGGATCCGTGCCGCCACCCGTGCCCATGCCCGTGCCGCCGTAGGCGCCCATCCCCGTGCCGGCGTAGGCGCCCATCCCCGTACCGCCGTAGGCACCGGTGCCCATGCCTGTGCCGCCGGTGCCCATGGTCGTGGCGCCCGTGCCCATGCCGGTGCCGCCGTAGCCTTGGCGGCCTCCTTTCGCGCCCATCGATTGGCTGCCCCCCATGGCTTCGCCGTCACCATTGTCTCCCGCGACGGCCGGCACCTCGCCGAGGCTTGAGTATCCGCTGCAAGCGCCGAGCACCACCCCCGCTCCCAAAAATCCAACCCACCATGCGACGTTCATGTGCCTTCCTTTCGTCTCCACCGACTCATCCCGCTCGGGGGCTGGTTTCGATCACGAAAAACGCTGCCCATCGGACGTGAAGGGACGCTCGGTCCCCTACGGGTTCGAAAGGACGGCGCGAGCACGGGCAGCATGCGGTCCCTTGCCGTAGTCGCGCACGATGCGGCGCGCGATGTCGTTCGCTTGGGCTCGGTCGCCCGCTAGTGAGAGCGCTTCCATCCGCAAGTAGAGCACTTCGGGGAGCAGGCGCGGCTCGGGGAAGCGCTGCTCGTATCCGCCGAGCGCAGTGAGCGCTCCCGCGGCATCCCCGCTCTGAAAGAGCGCGCGCCCGCGATCGACGAACGTGACTTCCGCGGCGAGCGGCGCGCTCGCGCGTTCGTCGAGGCGGCTCGGCGGCGCGGGCGGCACGAGAGCGCGCGCCTCGACCGTGGCGCTCGTCTCGGGCGCCGGGCTCCGTGGCTCTTCTGCTTTTGCCACGTGCTCGAGCGGCCGAACCGTCCGCACCTCGGCACTGACGGCGGACGCCGCGGTCGGCGCCGAACGCGATTCCGGCGCGCGCGTGGCGACGTGAGCGGCGAGCGACACCGCCACGCCGCCGGCCACACCCACGCCCGCCCACTTGGCCAGGCTGACGAGCGTGAGCGTCGTGACCACCTTGCCGCCCCCGCTGGCGCCGAGCACGCCCGCCGTGCTCGAGGCGCCGAGCGCGCCCGCCGTTCCGGCGGCGCCGAGTGCCGTCGAGGCTGCACCGAGCGCGGCGAGCGTGCGCTCGAGGCTACGCGGTGACGGAGCTTCGTCGGCGCCGGCCCGCAAGAGGCGTGCGGAGAGCCCGTCGGGAGAGCCGTGGAGGAGTCGTTCCGGATCGTTCATCGCGTTGCTCCTGAAAAGCGGCGTTGGGCTTCGAGGCGGGCGAGCCGCGCCGCGAAATCCTCGCGGGCGCGGCGCAGGCGCGAGGCCGCGGTACCGACAGGGATTTCGAGCGTCTCGGCGATCTCGGCGACCGTCTGCTCCTCGATCTCGTAGAGCACGAACACGGCGCGGAGCTCGAGTGACATCGCGTCGAGCAGGCGATCGAGCAGAGCGCGCGCCGCCTTCTGATCGGAGAGATCCTCGACGCTCGGAAGGTCGCTCTCGAGAGCGTCGAGGTCGAGCTCGCCGGCCTCGCGCAGCCGGGCGCGCGCGTGGCGCGACTTGGCGACGACGTTCACCGCGACGCCGTAAAGGAACGCTCGCTCGCGGCCGGCGCGAATGTCCGCGCTGCGGCGCTCCGCCGTGATGAACACCTGCTGCGCGGCGTCGTCCGCGTCGCTCTCCGACAAGCCGAGCCGCCGGCAAAGACGCCAGACGTATCCGAAATGCGCCTCGGCGAGCTCGGGCGCGGCCGTGCTCGCCACGCCGGTGTCGGCGCTTTCCGAAAGCGGGCCGAGCGCGAGATCAGGGAGCACCACGGCTTATCCCGCCCAAGCGTGCCGTTCGATCACGGAAAGTGCACGCCGACGTGGAGCTCCGCCCCGCCGCTGACGGCCGGGATCGCGAACACCTCGCCCACCGAACCTCCACCCGGGTGATCGAAGCCAAATTCGTGCCGCAGGAGCGGAAAATCGAGCTCCCCCTGCGCCTCGACGCTGACGCGCGCTCCGAGCCGCACCCCGAGGCGCCCGATCAGCAGCGCGTCGGCCCAAAAGAGATTCGTCGTCTCTCCGAGAGACACGGAGGGACCCTGGAAACCTTGCGCGCGGAAGAGCCCGAGATTGCTCCCGAGGCAGGGCTCGGCAAAGACAGGATCGCGCGCCAGTCGGAGGGGGCAGCCTTCGAGCCGTCCGCCCCAGCCGTGGAAGGTGGCTTCACGTCCCGCCGTGTCGTCGGAGGCGCGCCAGTGCCACGCGCTGAGCCGGAGCGACGGCCCTTCGGGGCGGAAGGCCCACGCCAAGAACGCGTCGAGCGACAGGCCGCCCTGCGGGCCCGCCCAGCCGACGAAGCCGACACCGATCCCCGCCGTTGCTTCGCCCGCCGCCGGAGCGGGGCGCTTCGGCGGGCTCTCCCGCATCGGCGGCGGCGGCACGGGCTGCGTCGCCGCCGGGGCGACGTCGCGCACAGGCTCGAGCGGCGGCGGCTCCGTCGCGACAGCGCTCGCCGTCGCGTCGATGGCGAGCGCGGTGACCAAGGCGAGGCCGGATGCCACCTCGTCGCACGTGGCGCCGCGCACGACGCGCGACACGGGCACTCCGTCGGTGTCGACGAAATCGACACGCCCGAGGGCGCCGCCCGCATCGACGCTCAAAACGACGCTGAAGCTTCGGGCGAGTGCCCCGGGCGCCGCGAGCTCGACGTGGGACGTGCGTTCACGCACGCGCTCCGTGAACGCCGCCTCGTTCGGACATGCCGCTGGGGCCTCGTAGGCAAGCCTTACCGGCTCGGCGGCCCGGGCACGTGTGGCGAAGGCGAGAGAGGCGACCAGGGTCACCACACTGCCGAGCCAGCGAGGAGCGTTCATCGTGGCGGTTCGTCGCGAAGGCCCACCGGAGCGACGCTTGTTTATCACGTCCTGATAGGCTCCCACGGCATGTGGCGCGCCCGCCCTGCTCTCGCCTTTGCGCTCGGCGCCGTCTTGACCGGGGGTCCGACGCGAGCAGAAGCACCGCCGCCCGCCGTGTCGCTCGAGGTGACCCGGGGAGCAGCAGCCGAGGCGTGCCTCGAGGGTCCTGCGCTCGAAACCGCAGTCGAGCGCCGGCTCGAGCGCCCCGTGTTCGTGCCGGCCGAGCGCGCCGCCGTCCGCGTGACGCTTCACTTCGAGCGCCGCAGCGACCGTGCATTCGCGGCCGAAGTCGTGCTCCTCGACCGACATGGCACGGCGCTCGGACGCCGCGAGCTCACGACACGCGCGGCGCACTGTTCGGCGCTCGACGAGTCGCTCGCGCTCGTCGTCGCGCTGCTCGTCGACTCGCCCGAGGCGCGCGAGCAAGCCGAGGTGGCGCCAGTCAGCGAAGCTCCGGCGGCTCCGAGCGGCTCCGCAGCAGCGCCGGCAGTCACGTCCGCGCCTCCCGCAACCACCCTCGCGATCCCGCCGGACGTCGCGGCACCGCGCGAGCCCTATCGCATCGTTGTCGGCGCCTCGGCGGCGGCGCTTGCCGGTCCGCTGCCGGGGCTCGCATTCGGGCCCGAGCTGCTCTTTGCCGTCCGTCCGCCGCGCTTCGTGGAGCTCAGGCTGCGGCCCTCGTTGTTTCCCGAACGCGAGGTGACCGCGCACACGCCGGATCAGGGTGGGCGCTTGGCGCTCGTTTCTGTCGCGCTCGACGTTTGTCCCCTGGAGCAGGGCGCTGGGCGCTTGCGGCTCACCGGGTGCGTGGGGCAGAGCGTCGGGTGGGTGCGCGGCGAGGGGTTCGGCTATCGGCACAATGCGTCCACGGGCACGCTCGTCTATTCCTTGGGGGTCGGGGCCTCGGTACTGATCGCCCTCGCAGGTCCCCTCGGGCTCAACGTGGGACTCAGCGGCGCCTTGCCCCTCGAGCGCGACACCTACGTGTCTCAGGCGCAGAACGGGGCAACGACCGAGGTTTTCCGCCCTGCCCCGGTTACAGGCATGCTGGCGGCGGGGCTTGCCCTCGAGCTTTGATAATTCCGGAACCGGCCGACCACTCACCATGCTGGATCGACAGAAGTTTTCCCGCTGCCCGCCCTCGGGGGCCGCGACATGACCTCCCCGCGCACCCACCTCGAGGTGCGAGCCGTTTTTGATGAGCACGCTCGATATGTATGGCGCGCGTTGCGCCACCTCGGAATCCCCGAGGCCGACGTTGAAGACCTCTGCCAGGAGGTGTTCGTCGTCGTCCAGCGCAAGCTCGCCGAGTTCGAGGGGCGCTCCGAGCTTCGGACCTGGCTCTACGGGATCTGCCTCAGGGTGGCGGCCGATCATCGACGGCGCGCGCACGTTCGGAACGAACGACCGCATCCGGATCCGACCGAAGGTCTCGCGGCGTCGCCCGGCATGCGGCCGGACGCGCGCGCGGAAGCCCGCTCTGCGCTTCAAGCGCTACTCGCCGAGCTCGACGACGACAAGCGCGTCGTCTTGGTGCTCTACGAGCTCGAGGGTCTCACGATGAAGGAAGTGGCCGCCGCCGTCGGTTGCCCGCTTCAGACGGCGTACTCGCGGCTTCACGCCGCGCGCGATCGCTTGACCGCGCTCGTCGAGGCGCGCCGCAGCAACGGAGGCACGCCGTGAGCGCGGAAGATCCGATTCGCTTTCGCGACGCCGGCTCGAGCGGCTCGGACGAGCTCCGCGCGCTGTTCCAGGCGGGCACGGACGATCTGCCGAGTGACGCCGAGCTCGCGGCGCTCGCCGCGAAGCTCGGTCCCGTGCTCACGGGCGCGGGCGGTGCTGCTGCAGGCGCGGGCATGGCGGCCAAAACGAAGCTCGGCCTGGCTGCGCTCGGCGTCGCCGGAACCGGCGTGCTCGCGTGGGCGCTGCTCTCCGGCCGCGAGGCGCCCGCACCCGCGATGCCGGCGGCGACCGCCGTTCAATTGCGCACGGCGCCGACCGTCACGCCGTCCGGCGCGAACGAGCCCCCCGCCGTGCTCGCTCCGAACGAAGCACCGACGCCGGCCGGGCCGCCCGCCCCGAGCGAGACGGCACCGAGCGCGGCGCCGCGCGCCGTCGCCCCGCCGTTTCGTCCCGCCGAAAGCGAGGCGGAGTTTCTCGAGCGAGCACGCGGTGCGCTCGGGCAAAGCCCCGCCGCCGCACTCTCGCTCGCCAACCAACACCGTGCCCGTTTCCCCGCGGGCGTGCTAGCAGAAGAGCGCGAGGTGATCGCCATCGAAGCTCTGAAGCGATTGGGGCGTACCGCGGAGGCCGAGCAGCGCGTCGAAGCATTTGCGCGCCGCTTCCCGGGCTCCGCCTATCGAAAAAAGCTCGAAGCCGGCGCCGGGCGATGACCTTTCGGGGCTCGCGTGGCGCGCTCGGCGCGCTCACTTTGCTCGGGGTCGGCGCGCTCTTTTCGGAGGGCGGTTGTGCGCGCGAGCTCACGCTCGGCTCCGACCAAGTGAGCACCGCGGCAGCGGCGGGCGTGTCGGCAGCGGCGGGCGTGTCGGCAGCGGCGGGCGTGTCGGGCGCAGGCGGGAACGCCGGGACCGCGAACGTTTCCGGAGCGGCGGGCGAAGCGCCCTGTGTTGTCTCGGCGTGCCGCGGCAAAATCTACCTCTGCGGCAACTGCATGGATGACGACCAGGACGGCCGCATCGACGCCGACGACCCCGAGTGCACCGGTCCGTGCGATAACCTCGAGGATTCGCTGGCCGTCGGCCTTCCGGGTGAGGGCTCGGCCGCCTGCCAGGAGGACTGCTACTTCGACAGCGGCAACGGCGCCGGCAACGAGGACTGCCGTTACAGCCTGCGCTGCGATCCCCACGCCGTTTCGCCGGACTATCCTCCGAGCGGCGACGCAAGCTGCGCCTACGACGAGAACGCCAAGATTCCCGGCACGGGCGCGAGCTGCAGCGAGCTCCACGACGAGCAACCCGCCGGATGCCTCGAGACCTGCGGCCCCCTCACGCCGAACGGCTGCGATTGCTTCGGCTGTTGTGAGCTGCCTGCCGGCAGCGGCGGCTACCTCTGGCTCGAGACTGGCCTCCCCTGCGAGCCGGTGCCGGGTTGCTTGAATGCCTGCGAGCCCTGCGAGACGTGCGTCGGCCGTCCCGACCCGTTGCCGAGCTGCGTGGACACGGGTAGCGCCTGCCCCATGGGGTATCGCGCCTGCGGTGGCACGACCGGAGCAGCCTGCCAGCCGAGCGCCTATTGCATTACCGGCTGCTGTATTCCCGAGCCGCGCTAGAGGCGTCCGTGGCGCCCACGCACCGCCGCCGCGCTATTCTCCGCTGAATGGCGGCCGAGCTCGACGACGTCCTCACGAAGACCGTAGGTGCGGATGGGTCCGCGCTCGCGGAGGGCGAAACGAGCATCACGACGCTGCGCTGGGTCTATCCGGCCCTGAACCAGGTCACCGTGCTGTCGTCGACCAGCGTGGTGCTCGGGCGCGACCCGACGGCCACGACGCGCCTCGACACCTCGCAGGTGTCGCGCCGGCACGCCGAGATCCGCCTCGAGCGTGGTGAGCACGTCGTGGCCGATCTCGCGAGCAAGAACGGCGTTTTCGTGAACGGCGAGCGGACCGAGCGCGCGTCGCTCGCGTCCGGCGACGTGCTGCGGCTCGGCGACTGCGTCGCGGTGGTCGAGACGATCGCGGTCGACGCGCTCGCGGGCTTCGGTGAGCTCGCGCCCGAGCTCTACGGGGGCGCCGCGCTGCGCGGCATCGTGAAGCTTGCCAAACGTGCGGCCGCCGCGGGGCTCAACGTGGTCCTCGAGGGCGAGACCGGGACCGGCAAGGAGCGCTTCGCGCGCGCCCTCCACGGCTTCAGCGGGCGCAAGGGCGCTTTTTTGGCCGTGAACGCTGCCGCGTACGCGGAGAGCACGATGAGCGCGGAGCTCTTCGGCTACCGCAAGGGTGCGTTCACCGGTGCCGAGCGTGCGAGCACGGGACACGTGCGGGCGGCACACGGCGGGACGCTGCTGCTCGACGAAGTCCTCGACTTACCGCTCGAGCTTCAAGCCAAGCTGTTGCGCGTGATCGAGCAACGGGAAGTGCTCCCGCTCGGCGAGAGCGAGCCGGTCGCGGTAGACGTAGCGTTCGTCGCGGCGACCCAAATCCCCCTCGCGCACGCCGTCGCCGCGGGGAAGTTTCGCGCCGACCTGCGCGCGCGACTGGAGGGCTTCGTTCTCAAAATCCCTGCGCTCTCCGAGCGGCGCGCCGACATCGTCCCGCTGTTCTTGGCGCTCCTCGCGCGGCATGGTTTGTCGTCGCCGCGTCTCCAGCCTGCGCTCGTCGAGCGCCTCTGCCTGTATGACTGGCCCTTGAACGTGCGTGAGCTCGAAAATGTCGCGCGCCGGCTCATCGCAACGCACGACGGCGACGCGGAGATCCGCCTCGAAGCAATCGCGAGCTCGCTCGAGCCGCTCGATCTGCCGGACGCGCCGCCCGCGCCGGCGTCGGCGGGGCGTCGCTCCGTGCCGGCTTACGGCGCGGACGAGCTCGCTGCGCTCGAGGCAGCGCTCGCGCGCCACGGTGGCAACTTGACGCATGCTGCGAGCGAGCTCGGCATCACGCGGCCCAAGGCCTACCGCATGCTTCGCAGCATCAAGCGCTAGCGCGCGACCAGCGCGGGGTAGCTCCGCGGAAACCCGTGGGGTACGCTCCCTTTCGACCGATGGAAGCAACCGATTGGGAAGAGATCGGACGCTTCGTCGAGCTCGGCTCCGTGCTCGCCGGTAAGTACCGCATCGAGCGCGTGATTGGTGTCGGCGGGATGGGCGCCGTCGTCGAGGCGCATCATCAGGACCTCGGCGAGCCGGTCGCCATCAAGTTCCTGCTCCCGCGGACGCTCGGAAAGAGCCGCCAATCCGCGCGCTTCTTTCGCGAGGCGCGCGCGGCGAGCCGTCTCAAGAGCCCGCACGTCGCGCGCGTGTTCGACGTCGACCGCCGCGCCGACGGCACGCCGTTCATCGTCATGGAATACCTCACGGGCGAGACCCTGGCGAAACGGCTGGCGCGCGAAGGACGCGCCTCGGTGGTAGAATTCGTCGACCAGGTGCTCGAGGCCTGCGAGGCGATCGCCGAAGCGCATTCGCTCGGCATGGCGCATCGCGATCTCAAGCCGGCGAACCTTTTCTTGGCGCGCGGCGCGGGCAACCTCGTGTCGCTCAAGGTGCTCGACTTCGGGATCCTGAAGCATCTCGGCGGCGATGGCCAAGCGGAGGACGCGACGACCGGAGAGGCGCCGATCGGCTCGCCCCCGTACATGTCGCCCGAGCAGCTGGCGCGTCCCGCCGAAGTAGATCATCGGACCGACATTTGGTCGCTCGGCGTGTGCCTCTACGAGGGCCTCGGCGGAAAGGCACCGTTCGCGGCGGCCGGCTTCGGCGAGCTCTGTGCCCAGATCCTCCAGCAGGAGCCGCCGGCGCTCGGTGTTTCGAGGCCGGAGCTCGACCCGCGGCTCGTTGCGCTCGTGGCGCGCTGCTTGAAGAAGGAGCAGAGCGAGCGCTTCGATGGCGTTCGCGAGCTCGCGCGCGAGCTTTCGTCCCACGGGTCGGAGCGAGCGCGCCGCTCGCTTGCGGTGATCGAGGCCATCGCGGCGCCCGCCGTCGGCGTGCCGCCGCGTGGCGAGCCGGAAGGGGCGGAGCGACCGGAGATGGACACCGGAACGCTCACGGCGGCGACCGAATCGCCGGCCCCGGGCTCGACCGCGACGCCGGCACCGCGTCCGAAACGAGCTTGGCTCGTCGCAGCGTTTGCGCTGGCCGCCGTCGCCGGCGTCGTGCGCTTCGTGACGGCGTCTCGGCCCCAAGCCGATCGGCCGGGCTCACCCACCACCGAGAGCAAGGCCACGCCGTCGGCGAATCACGGGCTCGCCACTTCGGACCCTGCTCGGGGCGCGTCCGAGCTTTCGCCCCCGGTTCGGACCGCTGCGGCGCCGCCGGCGGCTCCTAGCGGCAGCGCGAGCGCCGTCGGCTCGGCATCGCCCACACGCCGGTCGAAGGTCGTGGGGGCAGGCCTGGCTCCCCCGCGTCCCTCGGTCGCGGCCCCGAGCCCGAGCTTCGATCCAGTCTACGAAGATCGAAATTGACCGGCCCCCGGAGCCGCCGTTGCCGCGCGGAACGAGTTGTGAAAAGTGACCAGGCGCCATGCGAACACTCGCGCCTTTCTTCCTGCTCGGTGCCCTTGCCCTCGTGCTCTCCGGTTGCGGAAGCGACGACGACGAACCGGCGCCCGTGAAGACCAAGCTCGACATCCTCGATCCCGCGGCGCCCCACGCAGGAAAGACCTACGCGGAGTGGGCCGAGGCATGGGTGCAATATTGGACGCGGACCGCACCGCCCGAGTGCGCGGACCCGATCATGGACGCGACCGGGGAATACTGCGCGCTCTACCAGGACGCCGACAGCCCCGTGTTCTTCCTGGTCGGCAACTTCGGCGGCGTGTCGCTCCGGGACGCGTGCGTCGTGCCGGCCGGCAAGAGTCTGTTCTTTCCGTTGCTCGAGACCACGGGTGACAACGCGGGCGTTCCGGAGGACATGCTCCTCTCGGACGCCGATCTCCAGAATTTCGTCGAGGCGGGGTACGCGGTGATGGTGCCTGAATCGCTCTATCTCACGGTCGACGGGCAGAGCATCGAGCACCTCGCGCGGGGCGGCCTTCCTTCCGCGCCCTACACGGTTGACCTCGCACCCGACGCGAACCTCTACTCGTGCTCGGGCACGGACGGCGTCGAAGGCGAGTTCAAAGGCTACACGAGCGGGTACTTCGCGATGCTCGCGCCGCTTGCCCCGGGCGCTCACTCGATCACGTTCGGCGGCAAGACGTCGGCGTCGCCCCAGGGCCAGGCGCTCACGATCGACGTTCGTTACGACCTCACGGTCGAATAGGCTTCACCAAGAGCTCTTCGTCCGCCGTCAGATCGGCGCAGCACCGGAAGCCAAGGCTCGGCGTGCGCGTGTCGTTCGGAACGGTGCGCTCTTTGTCGCAGGTTTGTAGGGGCGCATCGTAGCCGCCTCCACGGACGAGGCAGCCCGAGGGCTTGTCGGGCGCGTCGTTCTCCGGAAAGTTGCAAGAGAACACCCATTCCGCGACGTTCCCCGTGAGATCGACGGTGCCGCGCTCGTTCACGCACATGGCCTTCTGACCGACCGGCAGCGGCCCGCACGTGGCGCTCGCGCCGATGCATTCCTCGCTCGTCTGTCCGACGTTGCACACGTCCTCCGCCGGATTGCCGAAGGGGTAGCGCGTCGTGAGCCCGTTCGAGCAGGCGAGCTGCCATTCTTGCGGAAAACCGTGAGGCCCCTGCACGCCGAGACCCGCCGTGTCGTAGCAGAGCCGTTTGCTCGCAAAGCGGCAAAACGCCTCCGCCTCGCAGAAGTCGATGCAGCGCATCGGTTTGCGCGACGCGAACGGCTGCAGATCGTAACGCCAGAACTCGCTCGAGCATGCATCGGCGGGATCGCCGATCGGATCCGTTCGGGCTTCCTTCCACGCACACCAGGTGGGCTCCCAAGCGACCGCGTCGGCGGGGACCTCGCTCTGCCAGCGCTGGTATTGCTCGACCGTCACCTCGGTCCGATCCATCCAGACGCAAGCACCTTCCGGGACATCGACGCGCGTCATGACCGAGAAGCCGCCCGGATCGTCCTTGGCGACGGGTAGCGCATCGCACGCGTGCGCCGGAGCTTGGGACGCGGTCGCCGCGTGGAATTCGTCGTACCCGGCCACCACCTGGCAAGCGCAGGCGAGCAGGCAGAACGCGGGGAACGCGCGCGCCATGCGTCGCAGGCTCACAGCGCGCCCCTAAGCGAGAGGCCGGCGCCGTGGGCGAGCGGAACGACGTGGAGCGAGGCCTGGGGCGCGGAGCGTGGCGCCGACAACCAAAGCCAGACGCCGGCAGCAGTCGCCGCCGCGCCGACGCCGAGCGCGACGTTGGCGACCCAAGCGCGGGTTTGTGCGTCGTCGCCCGCGCTCATCGCTCGCTCGTCGCAATCGTGGTGGGTCGGGCAGGCGCGCTCCGCATCGGCATAGGCCGAAAGAGAGCTCACCCCGTAGGCCGTGCCGACGCCGAGCGCGAGGACGCCCGTGCCCCCGAGAACCAGCGCCCAGGTGTGCGACGTGTCGCGCGGGGACGACGGCGTCGGATGAGCGGGCTCGGGAGCTCGCGCTGGAGCGGGGGCCGTCGCGGGCGGTGTCGCGAGGGGCGGCGGGGGCAGGCGCTCGAGTGCGGGAAGGTCGAGCGTGTGAACTTCGCCCTCGGTGATCGCGACCGATGTCGTCCACGCTCGGTAGCCGGGCGCCGTCACGGTGATGACGTACGACCCTGGATCGATGGGGAGCTTGCTACCGAACGCCCCGGTGCCAAGGCGATTCGTGCCCCAGCTCACTTCGGTGCCGGGCGCGACGTCGACCGCGTGAATTTCGAGGTAGGGAACCCGCGGCGCCAGGGCGGCTGCACTTCGCTCCGCCGAGGCGACGCGGTCCGCCCGGCCGTCGCCCCGCGCGCGCGCCGCGGCCGCGCGATAACCGGCCCATGCCGAGGCCAGCTTGCCTTGCTTCTCGTAGCAGAGGGCGAGATTGATGAGCGTCCCCGAAGCCGGGTCCTGCGCTTGGCTCTCGGCAAGCTTGGTGCACGCCGCGTCGTAGTGACCTTCGTCGAGGAGCCGCCGGCCTTCTCGGAACAGGGCTTCCGCGCTCGCGGGATCGGCTCGGGCGACCTGGGTCACGGCGAGCACCCCCGGCAGCAGAGCCAAGAAGCGAGCCCGGCAGCCGCCAACCACGAAGACGCGCACGCAGAACCCTAGGGCAGCTCGCACGCGGGTGGCGACGCCCTCGCTCGGCCATTAACACGTCCGGCCGGCCGCATCGAGACCTCGGCCCGCCGGTCGAAGCGCGCCCCGTTCGCGAACGTTCGCGAACGTTCGCTGCGCGGACCACCCGAACGAGTGGGATCGAAGGGCAAAAAGCGCGAAGAAAACGCGAAATCGGACCCTGCCGTCCGCTTGCGTCTGCTGGCACGCGCCGTGCTCAAGGGGGCGGCACCCAAAGGAATCTCTTCATGAACAAACCGACCGTCATCCGATTCGCCACCCTCTGTTGTGGGCTGCTCCACGCCGCCTGCATGACCGACGCGCAAGGGAGCGGTCAGCACGTGATCGCGGCCGAGACCCACGGCCTCACGAGCGAGAACGGCCTGAACTCAGTGAACGGTCTGAGCAGCGCGAACGGCCTGAACTCGGTGAACGGTCTGAACTCGGTGAACGGCCTGAACTCGGTGAACGGTCTGAACTCGGTGAACGGCCTGAACTCGGTGAACGGCCTGAACTCGGTGAACGG
>Ga0070682_100000371_pt1 | contig 30205 bp, 28 predicted proteins | sample KBSC63LmetaG_FD_64668 | JGI IMG/M metagenome (GOLD analysis project Ga0070682, IMG submission 64668) | Corn rhizosphere microbial communities from Kellogg Biological Station, Michigan, USA - KBS C6-3L metaG | ecosystem: Host-associated > Plants > Roots > Rhizosphere | place: USA: Michigan...
AATCTTAAAAACATGGTCGGAACAGTACAGGAATCTAAAAATCAATTCACCCGGACCGGGTATTATATCTCCCTTTTCGGAGCAGTTCTTATTTTGCTGTGGATCGGTATTTTCAAATTTACCCCTACAGAAGCAGCCGCAATAAAACCTTTGGTAGAAAACCATTTCTTAACTTTTTTCGTATATAAGATTATGAGCATTCAGGCAGTGTCAAATCTTATCGGAGTGATAGAAATTATCATTGCATTACTCCTGATATTTAGTGCGAAATTTGCTGTACTGAAGAAGTATGCAGGAATAGGAATGATAGTCATTTTTCTGGTAACATTAAGCTATTTGTTTACAACGCCGGGAATATGGAAAGTGGTGGATGGAGTTCCTGTGACAGATTTCTTTATTGTAAAAGACCTGATGCTTTTAGGATTTGGATTGATGCTCGTTCAAAATAATAAGTAATGAATAAAAAGGTAAAAATGAAAAATATATTAATTGTACTCGGAATCATTCTGGGTATAGCAGTCTTTGCTGCGGGATCCGGGCTTTTCAAAAAAAACAAGCCTAATGTAGTGGAAATAAAAAAAGAAAATGAGAAAATTATGGATAACAAAAACGTTAGAGAGATTTATTTTGCAGGCGGATGTTTCTGGGGAACAGAACATTTTTTTCAACAGATTCGTGGAGTTGTAGGAACAGATGTAGGGTATGCCAACGGGAATACTCAAAATCCTACCTATGAAGAAGTAGTAAGCCATACAACAGGTTTTGCTGAAACAGTAAAAGTGAAGTATGACCCGGAGCAGGTAGATTTGAAACTCTTAATTGACCTTTATTTTAAAACCATTGATCCTACCAGTAAAGATCAGCAGGGAAATGACAGAGGAAACCAGTACAGAACAGGAATCTATTTCACTAACAAAACAGATGAAGCCATTGTAAAAGAAGAAGTTCAGAAACTGGCAAAAAACTATAATAAGCCTTTATTGGTAGAAACTATTCCATTGAAAAACTTCTACAGAGCAGAAGATTACCATCAGGATTATCTGGATAAAAATCCGGGAGGCTATTGCCACATTGAACCGGGACTTTTTGAAATGGCAAAAAAAGCGAATCCGCTTCCAAAGCCAGCCTATCAAAAACAGGATAAAAAAGTTTTAAAAGAAAAACTGACTGCAGAACAATATAATGTTACTCAGGAAAACGGCACAGAAAGACCTTTTCAGAATGAATACTGGAATGAAACCCGCGAAGGAATTTATGTAGATATTACCACAGGAGAACCTTTGTTTATCTCTACAGATAAATTTGAATCCGGCTGTGGATGGCCAAGTTTCTCAAAACCTATTACAAAGGCTTTGATTGATGAAAAACTGGATCGTACTCACGGAATGGACAGAGTAGAAGTAAGAAGTAAAACCGGTGATGCCCACTTGGGACACGTTTTCACAGACGGTCCTACAGACAAAGGCGGACTTCGTTACTGTATCAACAGTGCTTCGCTGAAATTTATTCCAAAAGCTGAAATGGAAACAAAAGGATACGGAAAATATCTTCCGTTGTTAGATAAAAAGTAATATGAAAGGAAGGCTGCCATCTGGCAGCCTTTTTATTTTGAATTAATGATATAGTTGAAATCTTTCTTTGATGCTGAGCATGGAGATATTCAGAAATATCAGAAATCCAAATATAAAGAAGTAGATCTCCTTTGGAAGCGTTGTAAGAGCTGTTGTGATTTTTCCATAATAGTTATCAGTTTCTGCTGGTCCCCAATCTATAGTATCATTACATAGTAAACATTCATATTCAGGATATTGCACCTTGGGATTAATATAGCTGTAAACAGCAAAAATATGTCCTGTTTTCTCCAGATCAACGGCATATTGATCTTGTTTGGCTATTGCTAAATCATTCAAAACAGAGACAAAATCACCATAGGTATTATTTTGATCTAAAATAAACTCAATACCAGATTCTTTCTCATTCCTTTTCTGGAGATTTTTCAGTTCATAAACATATGATTTTGAATTTTCTTTGGCAGTACCGGAAGCTATTTTTATCTTTTTGTAATCCCAGTTTCTGTAAGGTTCGAAACTTGCAAATGTATTTTTATCATCCTCTCTCTCTTTGGCAGGAAGCCCAATGTCAATAACGGAAACATTAATGTCTTCAAACTTTTGATTTCCATAATACCAAAAAAGAACAGGGATCAGTATGGTACTGATTAATCCGGGTATGTAGAATATTTTTTTCATGGTTAGTTTTTAACGAAATCTAATGAAAATTTTAAGCCAAAAAAAGTGATCCGAAACGAACCACTTTACAAATAATCTTTAAATATTTTAAATTATTCAATCTTTAAATTCTAACCATTGAAACCTACCAATCTCTTTTTCTCAGAATCCAGTACGATCCGAATATGAATAGAGCAGACCATACCAGACATGCAATAAGACTTTCTGTAGGGTAGTGGAACTCATATTTTACGCCCATCATTTTAGCCATATTTAATCTCATCATCGGATTAGGAATAAGGCTGGACATACTTTCCAACGGTAAAAGATGCGTGATGAAAAAGTCATTCTGAAGAATTTCATTTCTCTGTGGCCCCTGCATCCCTTTTACTTTTGAGAATACTTCCACAGCTGTTAAAATTCCTTCCCCAATCCAGAAAACAAAAAGAGCAAGAAATACAAACACTGATTTTCTCAGTAAAATGGAAAGAAACATTAAGAAACAGAAGAAAGTAAACAGTTTTACAAAGTAATTTCCAATGAAGAAAATCTCAGCAACAACCTTTGCAGATTCTTTTGTATTTGAATATTGATAACCAAGGAATATAGTAATACCCAATACAATCAATGTTGAAACGATCGTAAAAATACTTATCGTCAGTAGTTTTGAAGTAATGAATTCTTTTCTGCTTAATCCATCAATCGTATTCTGCTTGAACATTCGGTTGCTGAATTCCTGTGAAATAGAGAAAACAATGATCAGTCCCAGGAATATTTTCAATAAAGCAACAATCCATGTGGTAAAGTTCCAGATTTCCGGGAAATTGTAAATCCCCTGTTCCTTTAAGTTAATCGTTCCTCCAAAAACATCAAAGTCAACCAATCCGATGAAAAGCAATGCGATAAGAATGGCGAAATAAAGTATTGTGAAAACCTTAAACGGTTTATAGTTCAGGTTTTTGTAGTATTCCAGTTTTAATAATTTTATCATGACTAATTAGTGTTTTTTACAAGTTCAAGGAATTGAGATTCAAGAGATAGTTTTTTCTTGGTCAGATGAGAAAGATAAATCCCTTTCTCTGCCAGTTTCTGATTCATAGCCGACGCTGAAATAGAAGCATCATCACGGATCTGAGCCTTGATAAGATCGCCTTCCTGATTGATGGAGGAAAACCATTGAAGCTCGTTCAAAGCATTTAAAAGCTGTGTGTTATTGTCCGCTTTCAGTTCAAAATATCCATTGTTGGAAGTCATTTCATCCACTCGTCCGCAGTAAATGGAATTTCCTTCTTTCAATACAATCACATGGCTGCAGATTTTTTCAATTTCATCCAAAAGGTGGCTGGCAATAATGATCGTGATCCCCTGTTTGGCAATATTACTGATGATTTCTCTGATCTGAATAATTCCTTCCGGATCCAGTCCGTTGGTTGGTTCATCTAATATCATCACTTCAGGGTTGTTCAGCATCGCGGAAGCAATTGCAAGACGCTGTTTCATTCCCAGAGAAAAGGTTTTGAACGTATCTTTTTTCCTTTCATACAGATTAACGGTTTTCAAGACTTCATCAATCCTTGAATAAGGAGCATTTTTAATTTCTGCTACAATTTTAAGATTGGTTTCTGCACTTAGATAAGGATAAAAGTTTGGCTGCTCGATAATTGCTCCAATCTTTTTTAAAGTTTCCGGATCCGTTCCTTTTTTACCAAACCAGAACCAGTCTCCGCTGGTAGGATTGATGGTTGAAAGCAACATCCCGAAAGTAGTAGATTTTCCGCTTCCATTCGGACCCAGAAGCCCATAAACATTTCCTTTTTCAACGTCAAAAGAGATATTGTTGACCACAACCCTTTTGAATTTTTTCGTTAAATTTTTTACTGATAAAATCTTTTCCATGTAATTTGTTTTACATAGTAGTAGTCTATATAAATTAGATAATGTTACAGAATTATCATAAATCAATATTAATTTATGGGTAAATACATTAAATTTGATAGAATTAATCAAGACTTATGAAGCTAATTGAACTGGCAGAAGAACTTAATGTTTCTGCAGAAGCCATAAAACAGTTTATACAGGATTTCGATCTGGAATTGGTAGAATGCATCAGTACCAATTTTGAAGTAAAAGACGATTTTGAAAAATTTGCCCGCGAAAATATAGACTTTTTAAGGTTGTACGAAAAAGACCTGGATAAGAATAAAACACTGGAACAGATTGCCAAAGTTATTAATCAGCCTAAAGAAAAGGTTGAAAAGGTGATTAAAGATAACAACCTTAATATTTTTGATAACGGCTTTTTCAAATCCTCGATATCAAGCTATGGAATTGATAACAAATTGGGAGGAAACTACCAGTTTGTCTATGATTATTTCGGACACAAAACCAGCCTCCAGCAAAGAGATTTTATAGGATACAGAGATCTGTTCTTTTACACCTCCACTGTTCTGGAGCCATTCCTGAATCCGCAGCAGATCAAAGACTGGGGGATCAACAAACCTGCAGGAATTATTCTGTATGGACCTCCGGGAAGTGGTAAAATATTTTGGGCAAATAAAATTGCTGAGATTATCGGATATCAGTTTAAAGAAGTCAAGAAACATTATCTGGGAACTTCTTTGATTGACGGAAATGAAATCAATTTCAGTGATTTTTTACTGAGCATGATGAAAGAAAACAAAATGCTTCTTTTCATGGACGATTTTGATGAAATTATGATGCAGCGAAAAGCTGAAACCGATATTGCCTCATGCAATCTGGAAGCTCAGGAACTTATCCTTCATTATATAGGGAAATTTGAAAAAGAAGGTGTTCTGATGGTGGGCTCTGCCAATTCTGTTTCAGAAATAGATGAAGAAATTCTTGCTCCGGGAAGATTTGATGTAATGATTCCGATCTTTCCACCTAATGCTTCAGAACGTTCAGAGATCATTTTATATGCAATGACCAGAGGACTTGAGGAAGATTCTTTACTATATAAGATACTTAAAAACAACAAAGCAGATAAAGTCCCTTTCTGGCATGAAATATCCGGTAAAATGAGGGCTTTCAGTAATACCATGCTGATCGATTTCACCCAAAGCTTAAAGAAAAGAATTAAAAATCTCTATCAAAGAACCAGAAATGAAAAGCTGAAGATTGATCAGGATCTTTTGAACGGGGCACTGAGAGATGCAGGTTCAAAACTTACTGAAGAATATCTGGATCAGGTGGCCAGGTTCTTAGCCGATGCCATTATCAATAATTTTGATGATTTCAAGTTGAGAATTCAGGCTTTAAAAAATGAACTGGAAACTTATAGAGTTGTCGAAGAACCACAAAGAGCCATTGGGTTTCAGCATAATGAGGAGGAGAAAGATAAGGGGTAATAGGGTTTAGAGTTCAAGGTTTAAAGTTTAAAGTTTAAAGTTTAAAGTTTGAGGTTTGAGGTTTGAGGTTTCTGGTTTTATGATCTATCTTTTACCAGATATGAATTTGTCATGAATACATTTTACTTTTTTACATAAATACATTTTATAAAAATCACTCATGAACAGCATCTGGGAACTGGACACTTTCTACAGGAAAAGAGATATCATTATCATTGGTGCCGGATTTTCCGGACTTTGGACAGCCATATCCATTAAAGAAAAATATCCTGAAAAATCTGTTCTCATCATGGAGCGGAATACTATTCCACTGGGTGCTTCAACGAGGAATGCCGGGTTTGCCTGTTTCGGAAGCCTTACTGAAGTGATTGCTGATTCACAGAAAATGGGTTGGGAGAAAACTCTGGAGCTTGTTAAAATGAGATTTGACGGACTTCAGAAAATTCAGCATTATTTTAAAAATGATGAAATTGATTTTGAACTTACTGGCGGCTATGAAATTTTAAATAATGAAGAACCTTTATCCCATATTGATACCGTTAATGAAAAACTGAAAGCAATAACCGGTCTGGATCATACATATACTCTGAAACAGGATAAAATACAGCAATTCGGGTTAGGAAAATCAGCTTTTCTGATTGAAAATCCTTGTGAAGGAAGTCTGCATTCGGGAAAACTGCTGCAGAAATTGCTTGAAAAGTGCCATGAGCTGGAAGTAGAATTTTTATTCGGAACAGAAGTTGGAAATATTGAAGAAACAGCCAATAAGATGGAGGTTTGTCTTTCCGGTGATCTTTCTGTAAAAGCAGATAAAGTGATCTATTGTACCAACGCTTTCACTTCCAGGTTTCTGGAAAAAGAAAATATCATTCCTGCCCGTGGACAGATTCTTCTGACAGAACCCATAGAAGGATTGAAGCTGAAAGGAACTTTTCACTATGATGAAGGGTATTATTATTTCAGGAATCTAGGAAACCGGGTGTTATTGGGTGGTGGAAGAAACCAGGATTTTGAAACAGAAGAAACAACGGCTTTTGAAACGACAGAATTTTTACAAAATCATTTGGAAAATTTTTTAAAAGAAGTCATACTTCCTTATAAAGACTTTAAAATAGCACTCCGATGGTCAGGAATTATGGCTATGGGTCCAGAAAAAACACCTATTGTAAAACAGCTTTCGGAAAGACAGTTTTGTGCTGTAAGACTTTCAGGAATGGGCGTTGCTCTGGCTCCTAAGATGGGCGAAATAATGGCTGATATGATTTAAAATAAAGAGGTATACCAATGAAATACTTACCCTACGAACGCATTACTTACAAAACAAATTTATCTGAACAGGAAGTTTTAACAAGACTTTCAGGCTTTGTAGAACCTAAAAAATTTGGTTTGGGAAAAAATTATATAAAAGAATATGAAGGAACTGTGAATAATAATAGCTTTGAAATAAGCAAAGTTATTCAGTACAGAAACTCGTTTCTTCCTCAGATAAATGGTAGAATTCAAAATGAAAATAATGGAACCCAAATACAGGTGACCATGTCGCTACATGCATTTGTCTTCTTTTTTTTAATAGTCTGGTGTTCATTTGCTCTGATTTTCTTCATAGGAGTTTCCATAAGAACTATAAGAGAAAAGGAAATATCAGTAGAACTTTTTCTTCCTCTAGGTATGCTCTTGTTTGTCTACATTTTAACTATGGTAGGATTCAAATCGGAAAGTAAACAATCAAAAGAATATCTTAGAAGAAGCTTTGATGCTGAAATTATCAATGACTAATTACTCATTATCCTACCAGTTCAATAGTTCAGAGTCTATTTTTTCCGGATTGAATTCAAACCCTGAACTCCACATGCCGGAACCCAAAACCCGCACCCCGCACCTCGAACCCTAAAACTTTAAACCCGGAACTTTGAACCCGCACCTCTCCACTCTAAAAGAATTCCTTATTTTTGTAAAAAGAAAAATTCGTGATTAACAACGACCAGATAAAAGAAGTTCAATCCAGGATTGAAGACTTACACAGATACCTTCAGATTGAAAAAAAGAAGATAGAAATTGCCAATGATGATGAAAAAACAGCAGCACCTGAATTTTGGGATAACCCGAAAACTGCTGAAGCATTCTTAAAACAGCTTCGTTCCAAGAAAAAATGGGTGGAAGGTTATGATGAAATTCAGACGCAGTTTGAAGATATACAGGTTTTAGTGGATTTTGCCAAAGAAGATCCGGATTCTGAAAAAGAACTGGATGAGACCTTTCCGCAATTGGTAGAAAAAATTGAGGATCTTGAATTCAAAAATATGCTTTCCAATGAAGGTGATGAGCTTTCTGCTGTACTTCAGATCACCGCTGGGGCTGGAGGTACAGAAAGCTGTGACTGGGCGGCTATGCTGATGAGAATGTACACCATGTGGGCAGAAAAACAAGGATATAAAATCCGTGAGCTGAATTTTCAGGAAGGTGATGTAGCCGGTGTGAAGACGGTTACCCTTGAGATTGAAGGAGAATTTGCTTTTGGATATCTGAGAGGTGAAAATGGGGTACACCGTTTAGTAAGAATTTCGCCTTTCGACAGTAATGCGAAACGTCATACCAGCTTCGTTTCCGTATATGTTTATCCTTTGGTAGATGATACGATCGAAATTAATATTAACCCTGCCGATATCTCTTTTGAAACGATGAGGTCTTCCGGAGCAGGAGGGCAGAACGTAAACAAAGTAGAAACCGCTGTACGTCTTCGTCACGCACCAACCGGAATTATCATTGAAAACTCAGAATCCCGTTCTCAGCTTCAGAATAAAGAAAAAGCAATGCAGCTTCTTCGTTCAAGACTTTACGAAATGGAACTTGAAGAGCGTATGAAGGCAAGAAATGAGATAGAAGCCAATAAAATGAAGATCGAATGGGGAAGCCAGATCCGAAATTATGTAATGCACCCTTACAAACTAGTAAAAGATGTACGCTCAGGTCATGAAACTTCAGATGTGGATGCTGTAATGAATGGAAATCTTACCCCATTCTTAAAAGCATTTCTAATGGCCGATGGGACGGCGGTTTCGGATGATGATCTTGACCTTTAAAAATCATGTTTGAATTTTAGTTAAAATCTTATAATTAATTTTTGTTTCAGACATTTTAGACTTATTTTTGTTGTTCATCGATATTTATGGAAGATTTCAATAGCTGGAAGGATTTATTAAACCCGGAGTTTTATATTAAAATGGGAGGGTTTTGGCTTATTTTGTTTATCGTATTTGCTGAAACAGGGCTTTTTGTAGGGTTTTTCCTGCCGGGAGATTCACTTTTGTTTGTTTCAGGAATTTATGCCGTTGAAATCATCAAAGAGACTTTTGGCTCTACAGGGAGCGATTTCTTAGATACTACATTATTAGCTTCGGGAGTAGCTCTTGCCGCTATTATTGGAAATGAAGTAGGATACTATTTCGGAAGAAAGGCCGGTCCTGCTTTATATAAAAGACCGGATTCAATGCTTTTCAAGAAAAAATACCTTTACCAGGCTCACGATTTCTTTGAAAAACACGGAGCATTAGCAATTATTATGGCCAGATTCTTACCTGTTGTAAGAACTTTTACACCCATTGTAGCAGGAATTGTGAAGATGGATAAAAAGGAATTTTTAAGAGATAATATTATTGGTGCTGTGCTATGGTCATTCATTTTGATCTTTGCCGGACATTATCTGGATAAACTGTTTATGGAACAGTTTGGAATCAACCTAAAAGAGAAACTGGAATACATCATTATTGTGATTGTCCTGGTGACAACACTTCCGGTGATCTTCAAATTTGTATTCGGAAAAAAAGAAGACCTTTCTAAAAAATATGAAGACCAGGATTTTGAATAAATAAAAAATTCAATCAAATATAGAGCCATCTCAATAGTGAGATGGCTTTTTTATGCATAAGAAATATTTTTTTACCCCGCAAAGCTCGCAAGGTTATTATTATATCTGTTATTTTTTCGTTCGCAGAGGTGTTTCACTTAGCTAAGTCACCTGCCTAGAGGAACGAAGTGTCTTTGCGACCGAGAGATATAAGCATTAAAATTCTTTTGCGACCATAACGTTTTTAAATACATCTACCAGGCAAAAATTGTTTTTTTTATACTGTGGATATTTAAAAGATTCTTATGAACGAATTGGTTAGGATAGTTGTTTAATTATTTTGAATAGATAATTATTTTTTGATCCATTCCAGAATGTTGGGATAGATGATACTGTCTCTTTTTCTTTTACTGAAGAACCTTGGAGCATGACCTGCACCTTTCATAAAGATAAACTTGTGTGGAATATTCATTTGGGTAAGCGCTGAGTCCATGGAAATTCCCTGATGCTGATTGACAAGAAAATCATTGTTACCCTGAAACAAGAGGGTAGGAACATTGGTAATATTCGCAATAGGGCTGGCTTCTCTGAAGGCTTCAGAAACATTTTTCCGGTCAAATTTACTACCAACTACTTTTTGAAAAGTGGGAGAAGTATATTTGGAATAAAAAGATCTAAGATATTCAGTGCTGTAAAAATCTGTTGGTCCACTGAGAGAAATAATCTTTTTGATCTGATCAGAATGCTGATATCCGTAGAGTAATGCCAGATGTCCGCCGGCACTTTCTCCCAGAAGAATATAATTGTTGGGCAGAAGTTCTGCTTTTTCCGTTAAAGAATTGAATTTTTCAATCGCCAGGCCAATATCCTCAAGCTGTTGTTTATAAGTGATTTTTTTCTTTGCAGAAACTAACCGATAATTCATACTGATACTCGGGATTCTGTTTTCAAAAAGCATTTTCTGAACCTGTATCATGTGTTCCTTTTTACCTAAAGTCCAGGCGCCGCCATGAACGATAAGAACAACGGGAGAATCTTCAGCATAATCTTTGGGAAGAAAGACATCCATTTTCTGTCTTTTATGCTCACCGTATTTTAAATTGTAAATTTTCTGCTGACCTCCGGGACCTACCCAGACTCTGAACTTCGTATTGCAGGACTGCAGCAGAAAACCGAAACATCCCATTACGAAAAAATGATACCTGAGAATGAGCTTTTTCATTAATTAAATTTACAAAAAAATTGATGTATTGTCAATGATAGATATCAGAATATTAAAGTCTTTCAGCGGTTTTTGATGAAAGTCCTTTTTTGATACTGATAACATCTTTTTCTCCTTTCTTGAATATGAAAGAAATTTCGCTGTCATCATCCTGCAGGAAAAATACATCCTCTTTTTCAGCCAGCATTCTCACTTTGGGAATAGTTTTACTCTGAATAAAGAGCTGACCGTTTTTGTATAGAATATGAATAATACTGTTGTCCGCAAGTTTATAATTACCCACATATTTTTTAAGTAAATCAGTACTTAAAGTGACTTCTTTCTTAGGTTGTGGAAGAGTATAGGTTTGATCTAAAAGGGCTGCTAGAATGGTGTTCCCTGCTTTTTCCAGTTTTTTACTCGTGATATTATTGAGAAGAATAATGCTGAGATCCTCTTCAGGAAGCATGGCAAAATAACTTGTAGAACCTTCTATATTTCCACCATGGTTGATGAGTTTTTTACCATACAGATCATCAATAAACCATCCGTAACCATAGCCGCTCAAATATGGGGTTGTAGCCTTTTTAAATGTTTCTTTGGATACAATTTTATAGTCTCTTAATCCTTTATAATAATTGTAAAGGTCTTCAGCAGTACTGTAGATCTGTCCTGCAGGGCCCGTTAATGTTGAATTCCAGACTTCTGTTTTTTCCTGTCTTGTATTTGAAATATATGAATAGGGAACTGTTTTATACGGGCTTTTCAGAGTCATGTAATTAAATCCGGTGTGAGCCATATTCAGCGGATTTAAAATATTTTTCCTAATTGCATCTTCATAAGACAACCCTGTTATTTTTTCAATAATAATTCCTAGCAAAATATATCCTGAATTGGTATATGAGAATTGAGTACCCGGCTGAAAAGCCAGAGGCTCGTTTTTAAAATAAGAAAGCTCTTTATCTCTGGTAATACTTTTTCCGGTGTGAAGCAGGCTGAAATATTCCTTGTTTTGCAATACTTCATAGATACCTGAACTGTGGGTAAGCAGATGCTCTATCGTGATTTCATTTCCTCTTGGATAATCGGGAATAAACTTTGAGATGGGATCATGAACAGAAAGTTTTCCCTCTTCACTTAATTTTATAATCATTAGAGCTGTGAAAGATTTGGTCAAAGAAGCAATCTGATAGACACTTTCGTTTTGATTGGGGATCTTTTTTTCTGAATTTTGCCAGCCGTAAGACTTTTCAAAAATGATTTTATTCTGATAATGGATTAAAGCTGTTCCATTAAATTTATTGATAGCTGCGTATGCTCTTATGATACTGTCTATTTCCTGCTTTTTCTTTACCTGATCAATAGTGCTGACATTCGTTTCAGTCTGGGCTTTTAAAGGAGAGCAAAATATGCTGAACATAAAAATTGAACATGGTAAGACTAAAATAGAGGATTGACGTCGCATAGTATCAGATTTTAAAAACGGTTAAAAGTAAGCAGATTTTTGTTATGTTGTTAGTACATAATTTATTATCCATAAGAATTTGAATACTCAGCTGCCGAGAGCTTTATAATTTATCCGGAAATTGTGTAGCAAGCTATAAGTTTTCAGCATAGCGGCTCAGGGAATTATTGTATCTGGGCAAATGTTTTGAAATTGCTTTCAAGGTTAATGATAATGCTTCTTTGTATTCTCCCGCTGAAGAAAGGGACAGTGCTAAAAAAGAGTCTACTGCATCATTCAGTTCATCAGAATAATTAGCTTTTTCTTCCCTTAAAATATCAATACTTTCTTCTATCTTTCCATTATTTCTTAAAGTACTTGCCAGCTGGATTCTTGCTCTTCTCCTTCGCAAACCGGTTAGCCCATGATCTAATGCAGATCTGTACAAAGGTTCCGCTTCTTTTTCATATCCCGTTGAATCAAAAGCACAGGCTTTTTCAAAATCAGCAATAGCCTGGGAATCCGTTAGTAATTCTGTATGATTTTTAATTTGGTGAATAAACTCTTCATTACTTATTGTTCCGAGTTGTAGCCATATACCTTGTAGTTGGTTTTCCCAGTTTTCATCCATTGGATAGATTTTAAACAAAGATATAAAATATTGAAAGCTAGGCATTGATTAATCATTCTTATAATTTTCAAAATTATTGTCAGATTATGAATCTAAAAACGGAATTAAATATTTATTTTTGCTGAACTTAACAAAGATTAAAAAATTATTAAAATATGGCATCAGGCTTTTTTGCAATTTTAGATGATATTGCAGCATTGATGGATGATGTAGCAGTTACGAGTAAGGTTGCTACCCAAAAGACAGCTGGTATTTTAGGAGATGACCTTGCTGTAAATGCAGAAAAAGCCACTGGCTTTCTTTCTTCCAGAGAAATTCCGGTTCTGTGGGCTATCACCAAAGGATCATTTATCAATAAACTGATTATTCTTCCTATCGTTTTTTTACTCAATTGGTTGTACGCTCCTGCTATTAATTATGTATTGATCCTTGGAGGATTCTATCTGGCCTTTGAAGGAGTTGAAAAAATAATAGAATTTCTTTTTCATCGTGACAAAAAGGGGCATGAAGTTATAGAGGAAATTGTAGAAGAAGAAAAAAGTTCTGAAGAAATAGAAAAACAGAAAGTAAAATCGGCAATTACAACGGATTTTATTTTATCAATTGAGATCGTTATTATTGCTTTAGGGACCGTATTGGAAGAAAGTCATCCTTTCATTACACAGATTTTAGTAACGAGCCTGGTTGCATTTATAGCGACTGTCGGAGTTTATGGAATTGTAGCTTTGATCGTAAGAATGGATGATGCAGGGTTTAAATTAATAAAGAAAAGTAACGATAAAGGTTTTTTTGGGAAGCTTGGGCATGTATTAGTGAAGGCTTTACCTATTGTTATTAAAATATTAGGAGTCGTAGGAACAATTGCTTTAATAATGGTTGCTGGTGGAATTTTTCTACATAGAATAGAATTTTTTCATGGCGTACTTCCAACCTGGCCGGATGTTTTAAAAGAGCTTACGCTTGGAGTTGTTGGCGGATTGGCAGCGGTTGCTGTATTTACGTTAGGAAAAGGAATCTATTCATTGGCGACAAAAAAATAAAAACAGAATTAGAATTAAATAACCAAAAAATCCTGTATTCGTAAGAATGCAGGATTTTTTATGGTCTGGCTTAAAGATTATTTTGAACCTTACAACCCTAACTTTTAAACGAGAAAAGAGACTTTTTACAAGTCTCTTTTTATATTAATTGAATAAATCTTTTACTTTATCAAAAAAAGTTTTTTCCTTTCCGGATGGTTCTGCAACCATTTCTCCGCTGGACATCTGCTTTTCAAAGAAGTCTTTCTGATCTTTAGTAAGCTTTTGTGGCGTCCATACATTAATGTGGATAAACATGTCTCCTTTTCCGTAACTGTCGATGCTTGGAAGTCCTTTTCCTGCCAATCTTAAGATCTTTCCGGACTGAGTTCCCGGATCAACGGTAATTTTTACTTTTCCGCCTACAGTAGGAATCTCTTTTTTCGTTCCTAAAGCAGCTTCAGCAAAAGAAACATACAGTTCCTGGTGAAGATTATCGCCTTCTCTCTTAATGATTTGATCTACTTCCTCTTCAATGATGACTAATAAATCCCCTGGAATTCCACCAAATGGAGCATCATTTCCTTTTCCTCTTACATTAAGCTGAATTCCGTCTCTTGCTCCTGCCGGAATGTTGATCGTGATTTCCTCTTCATCTTTGATAAGACCTTGTGCATTGGCTCCTGCAGGAATCTTGTCAGCAACTTTCCCAATTCCCTGGCAAGTACCACAAGTTGTTTGCGTCTGCATTTGACCAAACATGGTATTCATTACTTTTAACTGAACACCGGAACCGTTACAGGTAGGACATGTTTTTGAAGTGGCACCTTCTGCCATCTTCATTTTCTTTACTTTAATGGTTTTCTGAGTTCCGTTTACCATTTCCTCAAGATTCAGCTTGATTCTGATTCTTAAATTAGAACCTTTTACCTGCTGACGGCCTCCACCGCCACCACCAAATCCTCCGAAACCACCACCAAAAATATCTCCAAACTGGCTGAAAATATCCTCCATGTTCATTCCGCCTCCGAAGCCACCGCCTCCGAAACCTCCATTTCCACCCATTCCGGCATGACCGAACTGGTCGTATCTGGCACGTTTCTGATCGTCGCTTAGAACTTCGTAAGCCTCAGCAGCTTCTTTAAATTTTTCTTCAGCCTCCTTATCACCAGGATTTTTATCCGGGTGAAATTTGATGGCCATTTTACGGTATGCTTTTTTTATTTCGTCGGCGGATGCAGATTTGCTGATCTCAAGAACCTCGTAATAATCTCTTTTTGACATGACAATTTTATAATTGATTGTTGATAAATGATAAAAGATATTGTAAAGCTAATAAGTGAAACATTCATCAATTATCACTCATCATTTATCATTTATGAATTTTAATTTCCTGTTACTACTTTTGCAAAACGGATTACTTTATCACCTAAAGTATATCCAGTTTCAATAACGTCTACGATTTTTCCTTTCAAATCTTCCGATGGAGCAGGGATCTGAGTAATCGCTTCATGGAAATCAACATTAAAGCTGTCACCAGCTCTTACTTCCATTGTTTGTAAGCCTTTTTCGGTAAGTTTATTTTTGAATTTCTGATAGATAAGCTCTACACCTTGCAGGTCAGCCGGGTTTCCGTTTTTAGCGATTTCCTTTAATGCTCTTTCAAAATCATCTAAAACCCCTAACATTGAAACCATCATCTCCTGGTTAGCATATTGGAAGAATTCCATCTTCTCCTTGCTTGTTCTTTTTTTATAGTTTTCGAATTCAGCATACAATCTGATGTAACGGTCTTTTTCTTCTGCCAAAAGTTCTTCTGGTGAAGGAGCTGCTGTCACATTGTCCTGAGACGTTGCGTCATTCTGAACGTTGTTTTCTTCCTGATTATTGATGCTTTCTTCGTTAATATCCTGGTTTTCCATAATTCAATATTTATTTACTGTTTGTTTGACAAAGAGCCTGCCAAATCCAAAATCAGGACATTAAGGCAGAAAAATGAGTGAAGGTGAATAGTGAATAAATCAATCCGCTTCGCTTGTGAATTTTATAAGTGTGTAGTTTTAAAAATTGACTTTGTAAAGCAAAAACTGACTATTGACCATTCACTATCAATTGTAAAGATGTCAATCCACTTCGTTTGTGAATCTATAAGCGTGTAATTTTAAAAATTGATTTTGCGAAGCAAAAATTGACTATTGACCATTCACTAATAATGTCCAATAGTCAATTTAAAAACTATAGTTGTATTTTTTATTCTCCTGTAAACGTTTGATACAAAAGGTACAGGTTTAAAACAATAATAATAATGGAAATTGCCCACACGCATATTTTAAGGAACGGTTTGTTGACGAATTCTCCCATTTTCGCTTTATCATTGGTAAACATAACCAATGGTACAACAGCAAAACTTAGCTGCATGGATAGAATGACCTGGCTTAAAACCAATAGTTCGGTCGTTCCCTGTTCACCGTAAAGGATAGCAACAATAAGAGCCGGAATTACCGCAATAAGTCTTGTGATAAGCCTTCTCAGCCATGGTTTTAATCTGATATTTAAAAAACCTTCCATTACAATCTGTCCTGCAAGAGTTCCTGTCAATGTAGAGTTTTGTCCGGATGCCAATAACGCAATAGCAAACGCAATACTTGCCATGGAAGCTCCCAGAATAGGGGTAAGCATTTTATAAGCATCATGAATATCTGCTACATGTTCGTTACCTGTTGTATGGAAGGTGGCTGCAGCCAGAATAAGTATCGCGGCATTGATGAAGAAAGCCAGCATCAATGAAACCGTACTGTCCAGGGTAGCAAACTTTATCGCTTCTTTTTTGCCTTGTGTATCCCGGGTATAATCTCTGGTCTGTACAATACTGCTGTGCAGATACAGGTTGTGGGGCATTACGGTGGCACCTAGAATCCCGATGGCAATATATAGCATTGCGGGATTCTGAATGATTTCCTTTTGAGGAACCAATCCTCCCAGAATTTCATTGAAAGCAGGCTTAGAAATAACGATTTCATAGACAAAACAGGCAAGGATAATGAATATAAGTCCTCCTACAATACTTTCAATCCATCGGAAACCTTTGGCCTGAAGTAAAAGAATAATTAAAACATCCACTGTGGTAATGACAATTCCCCACGTTAGCGGAATGTGAAATAATAGGTTTAACGCAATTGCAGAACCAATGACCTCGGCGAGATCACAGGCAGCAATGGCTATTTCACAAAATACCCAGAGAATAAAATTGGTAGTAGGACTGAAGTGGTCTCTGCAGGCCTGTGCCAGGTCTCTTTCTGCAACAACTCCCAGTTTTACGGATAAATGCTGTAAAACCATCGCGAAAATATTGGAAATAAGAATTACCGATAGCAGGGTATACCCAAACTGAGCACCTCCGGCAATATCTGTAGCCCAGTTTCCCGGATCCATATATCCTACAGCAATCATCAGTCCAGGTCCTGCAAATGCAAGATATTTTCTCCAGAAATTTGCATTTTTAGGGACTTTGATAGATGAATAAACCTCTGATAAGGAATGAGATGTTTTATCTTTTCGCCAGGCGTTTTTTATATTGAAATTCATAAATGTTAGAAATGACTAACAAATTTAATTAAATAAATGTAAACAGAGAAATCATGACATAAAAAAATCCCGGAAATTACTTCCCGGGATCTAATTTTTATTAAATCTAAAGATTATTTTGCAAATCTTACAGACATTTTTCTGTCAGCAGCTCTTTCTGCATCAGAAGCTTTTGCATCTACTGTAGCAAATTTACTTCCATAGCCTTCTGCTTCTAAAACCTGAGCTCCAACTCCGGCTTTTGCTAAAGCAGCTTTGATAAATTCAGCTCTTGCTTTTGATAATTTTACATTAGAAGCTTCATTTCCTGTTTTATCCGTGTAACCACCGATTTTAATTTTTGCATCAGGGAAAGCCTTAAGGATAGCTACCAGGTTGTCCAATTGTCCTTGTGAACCTGCTTCAAGCTCAGTAGAGCTTCCCATTTTGAAATTAACATGGTCAAAATCATACCACTTATCTTTCAGTGCAGAATCATCAGCTGCATTTTTGTAAGCTCCTGATTTTAGGAAAGTAATCATCTGATCTTCCATACCACCTTTGTAACCTTTTAGCATTACCCCGTTAAGGTCAATGTTTTCATCGGTTTTAGCAGTAGCCGGAACAGGTGTTGCGGTTCCTGTTGTAGCGGTATCTGCAGTAGAAGTGGCCGTCGCAGAGTCAGACGTAGCAGTAGTTGTGGTAGTGGTTTGTTTTTTCTCGCACTGTTTCCACAAGAAATACCCGGCTGCCAGTAACAGTAAAAGCGGAAGCAACCATTTCCAGATGGAGCCTCCGCCTTGATTATTATTGTTATTATTTTCAAATCGTTCTCTCACTTCTCTAGCTCCTTCTGAAACATTTTCTCTTGCTGTAGCTACACCTTCTGCGATGTTATCTTTAGCAGTAGAAGTTACTGAAGAAACTGTTTCCTTCGCCTGACCAAACCAATTTTCAGCTCCCAATCCAAAGGAAGCCAAAGAAAGACCTGCCGGCAATAAGGAAGAAATAATGCCTTTCTGATCGTTCAGCAAACTGGAAATACCTGAAGCACCCAAATTATTGTCTGCTGCATATTTTCCAACTGTGCCTACTGTAGCTCCAGTCACCAGGTTTAACAAAGAACTAGCAGAGGTATTGCTTACTCCTGAAAAACTAGCAATGGAATTAACTAATCCACTTACTTTATCTCCAAAAATTGAAGACAACAAGTTAGAAATAATAGGGTTGCTGGACGAACCGCCTAGTAAATTTCCTAAAATTCCACTTGAAGAGGCTTGTGTAATAGCATCCACAACGCCAGGCTTATCTGCATTATTGGCTAATCCACCTACTACAGCAGGTAATAATCCGCCAATTGCTTTAGAAATACCGGATTCACTTTCTCCAAACTGCGAGGCAGCCTGTGAAACCAAAGCGGGACCTAATTGTCCTTTAATTAAATCAATGACATTTAAAGACATAATAATAAATTTTTTTGATTAATGTTGAGATAAATTTAAACAAAAATCCGTCCAAATGTCACTTTTTTTTGAATATTTCTTTAAAAATTAACGATTTTTTTTAAAATCATTAAAATTTTTAATAAGCTTTTGCGAATAACACACGTCTCTTAGATGGTTTTCCGGAAACCAATGAAATTCCTTCTTCTACATCATCATCTAAAGGAATACATCTGATGGTAGCCTTCGTTTCATCCTTGATCTGTTCTTCTTCTTCAGCTGTACCATCCCAGTGCGCATAGATGAAACCACCTTTTTCTTCCAAGACTTTTTTGAATTCTTCGTAAGTATCCACTTTCGTAAAATTATCTTTTCTGAATTCAAGAGCTTTGTTATAAAGATCCTGCTGAATTGTTTTCAATAGATCTTCGATATAAGAGTCCAGACCTTCGATAGAGCGAACTTCTTTTGTCAGATTATCTCTTCTCGCAATTTCCACAGATTTATTTTCCAGATCTCTTGGTCCCATCGCAATTCTTACAGGAACTCCTTTCAATTCGTATTCTGCAAATTTCCAACCTGGTTTGTTCTGAGTATCATTATCAAATTTCACAGAAATACCTTTTGCTTTCAGTTTAGCCTGAATATCCAACGCTACTTCACTGATTTGCTCTAACTGCTTTTCTCCCTTAAAGATTGGAACAATCACCACCTGAATCGGTGCCAGGGTAGGAGGCAGTACCAATCCGAAATCATCAGAGTGTGTCATAATCAAAGCTCCCATCAAACGGGTTGATGTTCCCCATGATGTAGCCCACGCATGTTCTATTTTCCCTTCTTTATTGGTGAATTTTACGTCAAATGCTTTTGCGAAATTCTGTCCTAAGAAGTGAGATGTTCCCGCCTGTAAAGCTTTTCCATCCTGCATTAATGCTTCAATACAATAGGTTTCATCAGCTCCAGCGAATCTTTCAGAAGGTGTTTTTAACCCCTGAATTACCGGCATTGCCATAAAGTTTTCTGCAAAATCTGCATATACTTTATTCATTTTTTCTGCTTCTTCCACAGCTTCATCTTTTGTTGCGTGAGCGGTGTGGCCCTCCTGCCATAAGAATTCTGCCGTTCTTAAGAAAAGACGTGTTCTCATTTCCCAACGAACAACATTCGCCCATTGGTTGATCAGTATCGGTAAGTCTCTGTAAGACTGAATCCAGTTTTTATATGTATTCCAGATAATAGCTTCTGAAGTAGGACGAACGATAAGCTCTTCTTCCAGTTTCGCATCCGGGTCTACAATCAGTTTGGATGGATTGTCCGGATCGGTTTTTAATCTGTAGTGAGTAACAACAGCGCATTCTTTTGCAAAACCTTCTGCATTTTTTTCCTCAGCCTCAAACAAGCTCTTGGGCACAAAAAGCGGGAAGTATGCGTTAACGTGACCTGTTTCTTTGAACTTTTTATCCATTTCATCACGCATTTTTTCCCAGATCGCATAGCCATACGGTTTGATCACCATACATCCACGCACGCCTGAGTTTTCAGCTAAATCAGCTTTTACAACCAGCTCATTATACCATTTGCTGTAATCTTCGCTTCTTGAGGTTAATTTTGCCATTATTTTTTAAAATTTTTTTAACTTTTGTACATTATTGTTATCTAAAAATAAAAATCTATTTTTGATAGATTTTTTTACCAGTATTTTGGTACATTTTTGGTACAGATTGCAAATATAATTTAAATTAAAAATTTTTACGTTATCATGAAAAGAAATATACATAAAAATTTGCTTGGTCTGCTAAGATCCAAAGGGGTGTTGGCAATATCAGGCGGATTATTACTTGTGTCTTGTGGTGCTCAGATGGGAGGGTATAGCGAGACGGATGGGGTGTATTACGACCCCAATAAGGATACGCTACCTGAAGGAGTTATCATTAATGATAGCGGAAACAGAGTAGGAGAATATTATGACTATTATCAGGATTCCAATGTTATTCAAAATGCAGAGGCGAATTCCAGAGAACAGCAAAACAGATATAATGACTGGAGTGGTACCAACACCAATTGGAACTCCAACGCTACCGATTCAGACTGGGGACTTTATGCAGGTTCGCAGACAAACTACTATGACAACTCGTGGGGATGGGGATCTCCTTGGGGATGGTATGGTGGTTATAGCCCATATTGGGGCTGGGGCATGAACCGCGGCTGGGGCTGGGGTGCAAGCATATCCTGGGGTTGGGGCGGATCATTCGGATGGGGCTGGGGAGGCTCTTACGGATGGGGAAGTCCATACTGGGGATACGGTGGATATTATGATCCATTCTGGGGCGGTTACGGAAACCCTTATTGGGGATACGGAGGCGGTTACTGGGGTGGCGGATACTACAACAGACCTGTTTACAGAAGAAGCGGTGCCAGTGGAGGAGGATTCCAGAATACAGGTGTAGCTAACGCAGTATACAGAACCAATACAGCCAATTCAGGCTTCCGAAATACTAATGGCGGTTTCAGAAACGGAAATAACGGAGGTTTCAGAGATTCTAATTCAAACGGAGGTTTCAGAAATAGTAACGGCGGATTTAGAAACACAGATAATGGTGGCTTCAGAAATTCCAACTCAAATGGCGGTTTCAGAAACTCCAATTCAAATGGTGGATTCCGTAATACTGCACCACAGACAAGACCTAATTATAATTATCAGCAATCACAGCCTAGAAACAATAATAATGGAGGCTTCAGATCTAATGATTCAGGAGGTTTCAGATCTAGCGGCGGGTTCAACTCCGGTGGAGGCGGCTTCAGAGGCGGTTCTTCTGGCGGCGGAGGAATGAGATCCGGCGGCGGAGGCAGAGGTGGATTCAGATAATTTTCAAACGAATAAACTATTAAAAAATAATGTTAAAAAAATCTTTAGTATTAATGAGTATTTCTGCGGCATTTTATGCGCAGGCTCAGGATGTTTCTGTGATAAGAAATACCGTGGATGTTTACTCAAGTACTCCTATGGTGGGATCAGCTAAGTTCAATGCAATGGCTGGAGCTAATGGTGCACTGGGTGGTGATGCAAACTCTTTGCTTACCAACCCGGCAGGTTTAGGGGTAGCTATTTCAGGAGAGGTTTCAGGAACTTTATCTATTTTAGGCAATAAAAACAGCAGCTCTTTAGCTGGATCTACCATAGACTACAGCAAAACTAAGGGAGATCTTGGAAATGCAGGAGGGATCATTGCTTTCCCGCTGATGACAGAAACGGCTTGGAAGTTTATTAATATCGGTATTAATTTTTCCAATCAGTCTCTTGATAATGTAATTCAGTCACCGGGTAATAACAATGTTGTTTACGCTTTTGATAAAGATGATATAACCAAGGATGCAGCATTGGCAGGACATATCTATGAAAGATATGGTAATTTGTCAAAGATGAGTTTTGGGGTAGGAGCGAATTACAATCATAATTTATACTTAGGAGCAGGTTTCAATTTTTTCAACGCTTCAGTTGATCAATATGATACTTTATTTTACCGAAATCTTGCCAATAATTCTACAGAAGGATTCAGTAAGCAGGATACTCCTTATACAGAAAGATCATCAGGTTTTTCTGCTTCATTAGGGGTTATCGGAAAGCTAAGTCCTAATTTCAGAGTGGGAGCATCTCTTGAAACTCCTACATTCTGGACAATAGACAGAAATTATTATTTCTATAATGATCCTGTTTACGGAGACGATATGGGTGCTGAAAACAGAAAATTTACTTCACCGCTTAAAGCAACAGTGAGTGCTGCATTTGTAGCAAGTAAAAACTTCTCTTTGAACGTAGATTATACCCTTGGACTTACAAAGCCTGATTATAAAGTATACGGCGGTGCAGAAAGATCACTAAATGATTTCTTTAAAGAGAATTATAAAAACCTTTCTGAAGTGAGAGTAGGGGCTGAGTATAGAGTACAGCAGTTCAGACTGAGAGGAGGTTATGCTTACCAGTCAAGTCCTTTTGATGCCCTTACGATCAGTAGATTTAATGATGCTGGTACTGTAGGAGATCAATCGTACAGCAATATGATGCTAAGTGACAGAAATACACTTTCCTTCGGTATCGGGTATGATTTCAAATCATTCTATGTAGATGCATCTTATCAGAATATCTCATCTAAGTACACTAACCCTTTTATGAGAGGATATATGGATGGAAACTCTGATTCATCTTATTATTCTGCCAATAACATCTTTGAAAGTGATGCGTATGCAGCAAGTGAGGTTAAAAATAACAGAAACAATTTCTTCCTTACAGTAGGATGGAAATTCTAAGCTTTAGATAAGCTATATACAATAAAAAAAGCTCTGGAAAATTCCGGAGCTTTTTTTATTTTTTAATGAGAATGAGCAGCAGGATGTTGATGGAAGAGATGCATCATCAATGCAAGTGAAACTCCTAGAACAACCAGTCCAATTTTGACCCAGTCAATATTGTGATTTTTATTACTTTCAAAAATGATTACCGATGAAATGTGAAGGAAAATTCCTCCTACGATAGCCAGAAAATAAGGCTGAAGATCAGGATTGAAATAGTTTCCTAACAATATTCCCATTGGAGAGGCCAAAGCAAATAAGGCAACAATGAGAATAGAAGGATAAGATGAAGAACTTTTTGATTCTCCTTTTCTGTTGAATAGAAATGCTCCCAGAATAAATGAAATGGGAAGATTGTGAAATACAATTCCCCAAAGATAAGGGGACATCTCATGCTCTTCATTGGCAAGAGGGATTCCTTCAATGAAAGCATGGATAAACAATCCCACCATTAAAGCAGCAGGAAGAATATTGTGTTCATTATGATGATGGAAGTGTCCGTGTTCAAAACCTTTGGTAAGAGCTTCCAGAATCATCTGTAGAAGAACTCCTGCAATTACAAATATTCCAAGACTATTGCTTCCAGCAGAGGTATACACCTGAGGGAAAACTTCATTGAGACAGATTGTAATTAAAAAACCGGCACTTAATATCAGTAGATTTTTGGCCAGTTTTTCTTTTTTACCAAAGTGCTTTCCCAGGAATACTCCTGTTATTACACTTAAAATCAGTAAAAGTACTGTTGTCATTATTTTTTCTTAAATAAATTGATGCAACGCGGGGAATTTTCTTTTTTAAATTCATTCAGTTGATAATCTCCCCAGATTTTTATTCTTTCAAAACCACATTCCGAAGCATAAGCATGAATGGCTTCTAATGTGTGAAGCTTTACTTTTTCAAAGAAATGAAAAGGCTTACCGTCTGCTTCAAAACGGATATCTTTGATGACATGTCTGCCCTCTATCTTTTTAAGAATCCTGAAATCTATATCACCACGGGTGATTGTTGTTTCAGGGACTAAAGTATTTCTTACATACTCTTCATTCAGATAATCCAGTACAAAATATCCTCCGGGTTTCAACGCATTGTAAACCGACTGGAATACTCTTTTGTCATCATTTTCATTGTCAAAATACCCAAAACTTGTAAATAAATTGAATACAGCATCCATCGGGTCTGCATCAATTGGGTTTCTCATATCATGAACTTCAAAAAGCAGAGTTTGATTTTCATACTGTTTGTCAGATTCAATACTTTGTCTGGAAAGATCAAGACCCAAAACATCATATCCTAATTTATTAAGGAAAACAGAGTGTCTTCCCTTTCCGCAGGCAAGATCTATGATTTTCGACTGAGGCGGAAGCTGAAGGTCCGCTGTGAGCTTTTTAATGAAGTTTTCAGCTTCAGTATAGTCTCTGTTGCTATAAAGCAAATGATAATAAGGGGTATCAAACCAAGATTCAAACCATTCCATAATGCAAAAATAACTAAATTTGTGCGGTTAAAAGCAAAGTATTTTACAACATTAAGAGATTGAAAAATTCAATTGGACAAGAAGTTGGAGGGCTAATCTTTTAATTATTAAAGCTTTAAATCTTTTAATTCATACTTATGGATACAGAAAATATTAAAATACAGATAAAGACATTCTTCGGATTGGAGCAGATTCTGGCAGAAGAAATCAAAAAATTGGGTGGAAGGAATGTTGAAATTAAAAACAGAGCGGTAAATTGTGAAGGAGATCTGGGTTTTCTTTACAAAATCAATTACTCTGCAAGAACAGCATTGAAAATTCTAGTGCCCATTCATGAGTTCAAGGCTTTCAACCAGCATCAGTTTTATGACAGACTTTTCAAGTTTGAGTGGGAAAACTTTATGGATGTAGACCAGTCTTTCTCTATTGATGCGACAGTAAACTCTGAAACGTTCAAACATTCACAGTTTGTAACTTTAAAAATGAAGGATGCGATCGTGGATTATTTCCAGGAAAAATTCAAAAGACGCCCGAATGTAGAAACAAGAAATCCGGATATTAAATTCCACCTTCATATTGACAGAGAGTTGGTGATGATCTCAATGGATTCTTCAGGAGATCCTTTGTTTAAAAGAGGGTACAGAAGAGAACAGGGAGAAGCTCCAATCAATGAAGTGCTGGCGAGCGGAATGCTTCAGCTGGCAGGATGGGATGGAAAAGGTAATTTCCTTGACCCTATGTGTGGTTCCGGAACATTATTGATTGAAGCAGCTATGATTGCTCTGGATCTTCCGGCTCAGATCTTCAGAAAGAGATTCGGATTCCAGAACTGGAATAATTATGATGCAGAACTGTTCTCGAAAATTAAAGAATTCAGAATTAACAGAGTCAGACAGTTTGATGGAAAAATTGTTGGGTATGACATTGATGCAAGAATGCTGAATGCTGCAAGAATGAACGTAGAAGCGGCAGAAATGGAAGATATCATTGAGATTAAAAAACAAAACTTCTTTGAGTCTAAAAAAGAACTTTTCCCTTTATTGATGGTATTTAACCCTCCATATGACGAGAGAATTTCCATTAATGATGATGATTTCTACAAGAAAATCGGAGATACTTTCAAAACTAATTATCCGAATACATTAGCATGGCTGATCTCCTCTGATCTTGAAGCGGTGAAGAAAATAGGTTTACGTCCTTCAAGAAAGATCAAACTTTTCAACGGAAAGCTGGAAACGAGATTTTTACAATACGAAATGTATGAAGGAACGAAGAAAGTACATAAGCTGGAGGAAAATAAATAATAGTTTGTATCGTTTAGAATAATAAACTGATGGCCTGGAATTTTCTTGATGGACTTGATATAATTGTCGATGTATTGGAGCTGTTTGGTTCTGGTTCTGGTTCACGCTCAACTTCTGATAGAAAAAGCCTGAACTATGATGAGAAGCCACAAAAAAAGAGTTCAAGAAGATCTAAATATTTTACAGAGAAAGTCAGTGCTGGGCTTATTGCAGCTACAATATTCCTTTTTCTGATTGTTTTTAAAGATCCGTTGCCAGCAGAAAATTATACACAAACTTTGGTTGTAACTTCCTTAATAGGAGTTGTGATTTCATTTGTAATGTTTTTTATATTACATGTGATGGAGCTCTATTATTTTAAGAATATCTTTAAACTGCTCCTGTTCAGTTGTTCGGTAATTGCTTTCTTTATTTCTGCAGTAATGTATAGCTATTTCAGATCTGGCTGGTTTATATAAAGGTTTTAAAGTATAGTACGAAATGTATGAAGGAACGAAGAAAGTACATAAATTGGAAGATAAATAAAGATTAGCTATGTCCTGGAATTTTTTAGATATATTTGATGTGGTTTTGGATGTATTTGGTCTGTTTAGCTCCGGATCAAAATCATCGGGCTCATCAGGCTCAAAACCTAAAAGAAAGGCTTTAAATCACAATGTAATATCTCAAAAGAAAGAGCTAAAAGATTCGGATATTCCACAGAAAAAATAACTGCAATAGAATTCAGTTGAATTAAAATAATAAAAAGAGGTTGTACTCATGTGTGCAGCCTCTTTTATTTTATCGTGCCAGTGAAGGAGCAAAACCATACTGCTTTTTAAAAGCATGTGAAAAATGCGAAAGGTCCTCAAAACCTACTTCAAGAAAAACATCAGATGGTTTTTTATCCTTTTCTGATAAGTGATAATAGGCCAGTTCAAGACGTTTTTGTGTAAGCCACCGCTGTGGTGTCATTTGAAATATCTTTCTGAAATCTCTGTTGAAAGTAGATAAACTCCTTCCCGTCAGATATCCATATCGTTCCAGAGGCATATTAAACATATAATTCTTTTCCATGAAGTTAATCAGATCTACTTTCCCCGGCTCATCAAAATCAGCGAGTACAGAATCTATATCCGGATCAATTTCCCTTAAAATACTGATGGCTTCAGTGATCTTCAGGTGAGCGATATTCTCAGGAAATGGTCCTTCAATCTCAAAATAAGGAATAAGTGAAGCAAGACAGCTGTTCAGAAGCGGATGGCTACTGAAACTGTGAATGCTGGATTCCCGTGGACTGTTTTTCTTTTGATAGTCAACAGCGCTGTAAAATGCTTTCAACCTTTCTGTGGTAAGATGCATCACTACTGCTTTATGAGGAAGCCCGTCTTTTGGATAATTGATAATCGTGGCAAGATGATTTCTCGGAATCAGAAAAATATCTCCGGCTTTGAAAATATAGGTTTTGTCTGCCTGGATAATTTTCGTTTCTCCTGATATGAACCAGACCAGCATATGATATTCAAAAACCGTTTCTGTTTTGAACAGTTTATCATCATAGCTGGAAAGCTTGATATCCGGTGTGAGGTATTGTATCTGGAAATCCATTGTCAAAAGTTTTTCATTACAAATGTATTTAAAAAACACTTATTTGGTGTCAAAGCTGAATCCCAACATCTCTTCGCTCAGTTTCCATAATTGCTCAGCATTTTTTTTATCAATAGAATAGGGCTGCACCCCACGGATGGTAGCCGGTTCATCAAACCTGTGCTCAATTTGCCCTCTGTCAATCTCTGCAATATCACAGTTTTCACAATAAACGCCGCCGATTCCGTTAAGCTGTGGGCTTACGGCACACCAGACTGTTGTTGCAGCTCCTTGTTGAATGGTTTTTAAACGTGCTTCAACTTCCGGTTTGATATTTCCGTTTTCATCATGCGTTCCGAGCTGCTTAAAAAGCTCAATAGGTTCTTCTCTGCCCAGATCAGTACCATAAACTGAACCTGGGTGAAGGGAATACGCTCTGATATTGAACTCTTTTCCTTTTTCATCAAGTTCTACAGCAAACAGATTACATGCTGTTTTAGATTGTCCATATCCGGAAAGCGTGTCATACTCTCTTTTCTCAAAATTTGGGTCTTCAAAATTAAAAGGAGCCATTTGGTGACCATATGAAGAAACACTTATAACCCTCGCTCCGTCTGCTTTTTTCAGAGCCGGCCATAATTTTGCGGTAAGATGAAACTGCCCAAGGTAATTGGTTGCCAATTGAGACTCTATACCTCTGCTGTCCCTGCGGAGAGGAACCCACATGATGCCCGCATTATTAATGAGAATATCCAGACTTCTGCCTGATGATACAAATTTTTCTGCAAAAGAGTCAATAGATGCAGGATCCATCAGATCCATTTTTTCAAGTTCAAAATTTTCAATTCCTGTAAGGTTTTTTTCTGCTTTTTCAATATCTCTTGCGGGAATAATGACATGTGCTCCGGCGGAGGTAAGGGCTTTTGTGGTTTCAAGGCCGATTCCTGCATACCCGCCGGTAATGATAACTGTTTTTCCGGTAAGATCATTTCCTTTTATAACTTCCTGAGCTGTTGAGAAAGCATTAAATCCTGATTGAATAGGTTGTTGCATTGTGCTGATAATAGATTCCATTTTGTTGTTGTTTTAAATTTCTAAAGCAAAATTATGATGGATTCCTCAGCTTTATTTTGTTTAAAATGTCAAATGACTTGGCTCAGAATTTCATTTGTAAAATCCATTTTCTGAAAAAGATAAACCCCCACTTCGTTAATTTCTCTGAATAAGCTGTTAAACTGTTTGTAGGTTGTTCTGCGAATAAGTAATTTTGAAAAATTTTCAATTTGAAGCCTACTATTTCCATTGTCGTTGCCATTTACAACCGAAAAGACGAACTTTTTGAGTTGCTGACCTCCCTTACCCAGCAGACAGATAAGGAGTTTGAGATCATTATTGTAGATGATGGTTCTCTGATCGATCTGAAACCTACCATCAAGAACTTTGAACAGGGATTGGATATTAAATATTTCAGAAAGAATAATTCAGGACCGGGATTGACAAGAAATTATGGGGCGGCAAGAGCAGCAAATGAATGGCTCGTATTTGTAGACAGTGATGTCATTGTTGAAAAAGATTATATTGAACATATTAAAAACGATATTCTTACAATTCCTTGTGATGCGTTTGGAGGAGCAGATAAAGCACATAAAGGGTTTAATCTGATGCAGAAAGCTATTTCCTATTCCATGACTTCTGTGTTTACAACCGGAGGAATCAGAGGAAGTAAGAAAGCGGTTTCCAAATTTCAGCCCAGAAGTTTTAACATGGGAGTAAAAAAAGCCGTTTTTGAAAAAGTAGGCGGATTTTCTGAAATGAGAATAGGAGAGGATCCGGATCTATCCATGACCCTTTGGGAAAACGGATTTACCACTGCCTTTTTTGATGATATTGCGGTATATCATAAACGTAGAGTTGATTTTGGAAAATTCTCCAAGCAGGTATATCAGTTTGGCTGTGCAAGGCCGATTCTTAATCAGAGACACCCGAATTATGTGAAGATTTCTTTTGCGTTTCCTACCTTATTTATGTTAGGATATATGATGGGCTTTCTGGAGTATTTCATTATGCATAGAGGGATAATCCTTTCTTTTTATGGATTGTACACGTTTCTGGTGTTGTTTCATGCCTTATTACTAACTAAAAATATCAGTATTGCCGGAATGGCGGTTATTTCCACGTATATTCAGATGTTTTCCTACGGATATGGGTTCCTGAAATCCTGGATTTTGCTGAATGTTTTAAGGATGAAGCCGGAGGAGGCTTTTCCACATCATTATTATAAGAAATAATAGGAAGTATTTTGTACAGGTTTTGGCTAAGGCCGTTGAAAGGTTTTATTTCATTGATAAATGGGCTGAAGCCCATTCCTATTGAATTTTTTTACTCACAATTATTATACACAACGCTTGTTATTCCGTAGGAATCCCACTCCTTATTTATCGTTAATTTATTATCCAAATTTAAAAAAATATCAACCTAGATTCCTACGGAATGACATACTGTATGGATAATCTATGCGAATAATTTGTATGGAGTCTGGGGAATAAGTGCACATATATACATTCCACTTTTCATTCCCTAGGAATCTCAACGGTGATTAAAGCCATTATAATTTCCCTAACAACCCCGTTTGTAACCACCCGACCCCTTGGATAGTCTAAAACGATAGTGAAACAAACCTCCCGAGTCCTCGGATTGTTAAAAACAAGTATGTTTGAGACTTCCCGAGATGTCGGGTAGTCTCCTGCAAGTTGCGGGGAACCTTCTGAGATGT
>Ga0070682_100000373_pt1 | contig 30117 bp, 27 predicted proteins | sample KBSC63LmetaG_FD_64668 | JGI IMG/M metagenome (GOLD analysis project Ga0070682, IMG submission 64668) | Corn rhizosphere microbial communities from Kellogg Biological Station, Michigan, USA - KBS C6-3L metaG | ecosystem: Host-associated > Plants > Roots > Rhizosphere | place: USA: Michigan...
GGGAGTGGGAGTGGGAGTGGGGGGTGGAGTTTGTGCGGTTGCGATCCTCGTTGGGAGGGTGAGGGAGATCGTGAGGAAGAGCGCGAGCGATCGCATGGGCGGCGTCCCGGTATAGGACAAACTTCAACGAGTCGGCGAGGACGCGCGCGCCGCGCCCGACAAACACCGAAGAGGCGGGCGGTGCGGGCGGTGAGGTAGGCCGGTGTGTGTTTGACGGAGCAGGAACGGAGGGGGTAGGTTGAACGTAGCTTGGGCGGCTTCGTGCCCGAGCCGACAGGTCAGACAGGTGAGGTTTAGGCTCCGGTTCCTGCTCCAGGAGATAGACCTGGGATCCGGCGTGACGACCATCGGTCGCAGCGCCGCGTGCCAGATCACGATCGACGACCCGCTCGTGTCGCGCGAGCACGCGCGCATTCGAGTCGACGGACCGAAGGTCACCCTCGAAGATCTCGGCTCGCGCAACGGCCTCAGCGTCAACGGGAAGCCGACGAAGGGGATCGTCGACCTCGTCGACGGGGACCGCGTGCGCGTGGGCTCGCAGGAGCTCGTGCTCTGCGTGCTTGGCGGCGCGAGTGGGGCGACCTCCGAGAAGGCGCTCAAGCGCACGACCGGCTTCATGTGCCACTGCGCCGATTGCGGCATCCCGTACCCGGCGGAAAGCCCGTCATGTCCGGCTTGCGGCTCCGCCACGCGCTCGCAGGAGGACACCCTGAGCGGCGCCCGCTCCGACCGCGACTGGTCGCTCGAGCTGGCGTCGGAAGCCGTCGGGCGGGCGCTCGAAAAGCAAAGCTTCAGCGACGTGGAGCGGCTGCTGCTCCGCGCGCGGCTTCACGTCGAGCAGCGCTTGGCCGACGGAGGCCGCATCGATCAGCGGGCCCTGCACGGCATCGCCGACGCTGCGGTGGCACTCGCGACGGCGACGGGCGAGCTGACCTGGGTGCGCTGGGCGCTTTCGCTCTACGCGACGCTCGGTCAGATGCCGCCACCGACGCTCGCGAAGGGGATCTCGTCGTTTCCCCCCGCGGTGCGGGATTCGCTCGCGCCGGCGGTGCGGCGCGTCGTAGAAACCGTGACGGAGAAGGGTGGCCCGGCGCCGGAGGATCGTGAGAGCTACGACCAACTCGTGGTGCTGTCGCGCGACGTGTGACGCTCGCGCCCCGGGGCTCGGATGACGTTCGTCCTGCGCTCCGGACCGCGCGTGATCGAGCTTCCGCTCGGCAGGTTCTTGATGGGACGCGCCGAGAGCTGCCAGCTGCCGCTCGACGACCCGCTCGTCTCGCGTCACCACGCCGCGATCGACGTGACCCGCGACGGCGCCGTGCTTCGCGATCTCGAGAGCCGGAACGGCGTCCGCCTCAACGGGACGCGCGTGACCGGCCCCCAGCACCTCAGCCTCGGCGACAAGATCGGCATCGGCGCGGCCGAGCTCGTCTTCGGCGAGGAGAGCGACAAATCCGCGCAGACGCTCGTGCAGGTGCCGACGCAACGCAACACGGCATTTGGCCTGCTCGGCACGCTGGCCGACAAGGCGCTCGGCCTCGGGCGCGGCGAGGAGGCGGAGAAGCTCCTCGGCCCCCAGCTCGAAGAGCTGCTCCAGGGCGTCGAGGGCGGTCGCCGCTACGAGGTGCTCACGGTCGAGCGCGCGTGCGAATACGCGCTCCGCATCGCGCAGGTGACCGGCAACCCCGTCTGGCTCTCGACGGTATTCCGCTTCTATCGAGCGATGCGGCGACTCCCGCCGGCGACCCTCGTGGACGAGATCTGCGCCGTGGCCCGCAAAGTGAAGCAGCCGAGCCTCGACGAGCTCCGCCGCTACCTCACGGTCGTTCGGGGCGAAAGTGCCGAGCTGGGGCCCTCCGAGCGCTTCCTCCTGAGCCGCCTCGAGGGACTCGAGCGCTCGCTCGGTTGAGGTTGCATTTGCTCTCCGCTATCCTGAGTGGAGAGTGGCGAGCGAGCGAGCGAACCGGCCCACCGGAGGACGCGTGAAGCGCTTCTGGTTGGAGTACGAGGGCCAGAATGTCGAGCTGCGCCGCGGCACGCTCGTCGTCGGGCGCAGCTCGGGCTGCCACCTCGTGCTCGAGGACAACATGGTGTCCCGGCGACATGCCGAGCTCATCGTGACGGACGACACCGTCACGGTGAAGGATCTCGGCAGCGTCAACGGCCTCTACGTCAACGCGCGCCGCGTCGAGGGGAGCCAGCGCCTCAAAGAGGGCGACTCGCTGCAAATCGGCCAGCGCGAGTTTCTCGTGCGCGCCGTCGTGCGCGAGTCGCTGCCCGCATCGAGCGATCCCCGCCTGATGGCGGAAACGCTCCACGGCGACTCGGAGTCGGCAAGCGAAGACAACACCCACGTCGGCGACGTCTTCGACGTGCTCGGCTCGGTCGCGGACAAGGTGCTCGCGCTCGATCGCGGCGAAGAAGCGGAGCGCATCCTGTCGGCCGTGCTGCAAAGCATCCTGCGCGAGGCCAAGGAGGGACGCGAGGTGTCGCTCGCGATTGCCGAGCGTGCCGCTGGCTACGCCGTGCGCATCGCCTTCGCGACGGCTCGCCCTGCCTGGCTCGACTACGTCATCGAGCTCTACAGCTCGCTCCGCCGCGTGCTACCCGCGAAGATCGTCGATCAGCTCTACGATGTCGTGCGCCGCGCGCGCGGGATGAGCGTGTCGTCGCTCAGGGCTTACGTCGCGATGCTCGAGGAGCAGCAGACGACCCTGGGTCCGGCGGACCGTTTCGTGCTGCAGCGGATCGCGGGCCTCGAACGCGTGGTTTTGAGCTAGCGCCGAGCCCGAGCGCCGCCGCCTCCGCGATCGCCGCGCGGAGCGCGGGATCCGTCACGGCGGCGAGCCGAGCCTCGAGCTCGGGGGGCAGCGGTGCGCGCGGAGCCGCCTGCGGAGCCGAGCGCTTGACCGAGGGCACCGCTGCCGTGGGACGCACCGCGAAGCGCAAGGACGTTGCCGTCACGCCGAGCGCGCGTACGCGCTCGAGCAGGTCGCCCGTGAAGAACGACAGCTCCTGCGCCCAGGCGGCCGATGCGACGTGCACGGTGAGGACGCCGCCCCTGAGCCGGCCGGGCTCGGTGCGCGCCGCGATGCGCTCGCCCACGGCGCGCCGCCACGCCTCGCGGTCGATCACCACGCCGCCGGCGCGAGCCGTCGCGTCCCGCGCCTGCTCGAGCAACGCTCCGAGCGAGGACGGCGAGCGCGAGCGCGAGCCCGAGCCGGCGGTTGATGGCGACCCGCGGCGGGATCCGGTCAAGGATTGACGACGAACTGACGCTCGCCGCGCTCGAAGAAGCCGACGATCTGGCGCGCGGCGGCGAGGCCGGCGTTCACGTTCGCTTCTTCCGTCTGCGCGCCCATCTTGCTCGGCACCACGTAGACGCGCGCGGCAAACTTCTCCTTCAACGTCGCGAGCGTCGCGTCGCTCGGCGGAATGTCCGACACGTAGCGAAGGTCGGTGCGCTCGGCGAGCACCTCGAGGAGCTCCGCCTCGTTGATGATCTCCTTGCGCGCCGTGTTCACGAGCATGCCGCCCTTGGGCATGAGCGAGAGCAGCTTCTTGCCGATCGAGCCCTTGGTCTCCGCCGTCGCGGGCACGTGCAAGGACACGTACTGCGAGCGCTTGTAGAGCTCCTCGGCCGAACCCACCGGCTCGACACCGGCCGCCTGGAACTGCTCCGGCTTCACGAACGGATCGAGCGCGAACACGGTCATGCCGAAGCCCTTGGCGAGCGTCGCCACGGCGCGAGCGACCATGCCGAAGGCGTGCAGGCCGAGCGTCTTGCCACGGAGCTCCGTGCCCGTCTTGCCGTCGAACTTGCCGCGCGCCTGGTAGATCATCATGGCGAAGGCGAGCTCGGCGACGGCGTTGGCGTTCTGCCCCGGGGTGTTCATGACGGCGATGTTCTTGGACTTCGCCGTGGCCGTATCGACGTTGTCGTAGCCGGCGCCCGCGCGCACGACCAAGGCGAGCTTCTTCGCGGCGCCGAGCACCTCCGCGTCGATGATGTCGCTGCGAATGATCACCGCGTCGGCGTCGGCAATCGCCTCGAGCAGCGGGGCTTTGCCCTTGTAGTTCTCGAGCACGCGCGCGGTGTAGCCGGCGCCTTTGATGATCCCGACGACCTCGTCGCGGGCAGCCTGAGAGAACGATTTTTCGGTGGCGAGCAGCACAGTCTTCGACACGTTGGACCTCGTCGTAGGGGCGCGTGATGCGCCGGGAACGTGTACCTACCGGGCAAAAGGCTCTGGAGCAAGCGGCCAGCCGACCCGGGCGTTCTTGCCGCGCTGAAGTCGGGAGCGAGGCATTCTCCGCCGTTGACAACCGCCCGCCGTGACTCGAAATTCCCGCCGCGCCCTCGCATCGAGGGCTTTCAGGTTTCCGCCCGAATCAAGGAGAGCCCCCATGGATTTCGAGGTCCCCCCGCTGCCGTACGCGAAGGATGCGCTCGAGCCGGTGATGAGCCGCGAGACGTTCGATTACCACTACGAGAAGCACCACAAGACGTACATGACGAACCTCAAGGGCCTGCTCGAGGGCAAGCCCGAGGCTCAGAAGTCACTCGTCGACGTCGTGAAGTCGAGCTCCGCCGGCGTCTTCAACAACGCCGCGCAGGTCTACAACCACACCTTCTTCTGGGAGAGCATGAAGCCCAAGGGCGGCGGCGCGCCTCCCTCGGGCGACGTCCTCGACCTCATCACCGCGATGGGCGGTTGGGACAAGGTACGCGGCGACCTGATCCAATCGGGCCTCACGCGCTTCGGCTCCGGCTGGGCGTGGCTCGTCCTCGACGCCGGCAAGGGCGCGATCCTGAGCACCCCCAACGCCGAAACGCCGCTGACGACTCCCGCGGTTCCGTTGCTCACCGTCGATGTGTGGGAGCACGCCTACTACATCGACCATCGCAACAACCGGAAGGCGTTCCTCGAGGCCTTCTGCGACAAGCTCATCAACTGGGACTTCGTCGCGAAGAACCTGCGCGCAGCGAAGTAGTCGCGGACCGCGGCTCGTCTCCCCGAAAGGCTTTCAGGTCCGCCCGAGAGCCTTTCGGGTTCTCTTCCGCCGCCGAGCTCTAGGTGAGCTCGCCCTCGATCGGAAGAATCGGAGCCCACACGAGCCGCGCGAGCATCCGGTCGTCAATCAGCATCCCGCGCTGGCTGAAGTAGAGCGCGTTTTCCGTGCCGTCTTCGCGCCACTGGCCGACGAAGATGATGCCGCGACCCTTCTCGTCGTAGCCGAGCTCGACGAGCGCGTTCTTGAGCCAGCGTCCGCCGCCCTCGAACTCGAGGGTTTCGGGGAGCGTGTAGAAGCCTTCCGAAGGAAGCTTCTTCAGCGTGCGCGCCCAGGTCGGCAGACGGAGCGGCGTCGTCGGCTCACCCCAGAACCAGCGGTTCCTGCGGTTGCTGCCGGGGCGCACCACGAACTTGCCTCCGCCGTTCGGCATCTCGCCGACGAACACGAGCACGTCCGCGGGGAAGGTCTCCTCGTGGCCGTTCATGGGTTGGGTGGTGCGATAGAGGCCGTTGTCGGGGAGGTCGAGCATCGTGGGTTCCTTGGGGTCCGCGGACTTTAGCGGAACCGCTTGGCTCGACAATGGGCTAGCGTTCGACGCCATGGCGAGCGCGAAGAAGGCGAAGAAGAAGGCCCCGGCGAAGTCGACGGCGAAGCCCGTCAAGCCGCCGAAAGCGGGGAAAGCGAAGGCCAAACCGGCGAAATCGGCGAAACCCGCGAAACCCGCCAAGGCCCCGCCCAAGGCGAGCGCGGACGCCAAGTCCGGCCCGGGCGTCGGCAGTCGCGGCCCGGCCTTCACCTTGAGCGATGGTTCCGGCAAGAGCGTGAGCTCGGCCTCGCTCGCGGGCGCTCCCTACGTTCTCTATTTCTATCCGAAGGACAACACGACGGGCTGCACGAAGCAGGCCTGCGACTTTCGCGATTCGTTCCCCGCGTTCGGCCGCGTGCGCGCTCGCGTGTTCGGCGTGAGCCCCGATTCCGAAACCAGTCACGCGGGCTTCGCGAAAAAGTACGGCTTGCCGTTCACTCTCCTGGCCGATCCCGACAAAGTCCTCGCCAAGGCCTACGGCGTGTGGGCGAAGAAGCAAAACTACGGTCGCGAGTACATGGGCATCGTGCGCAGCACCTTCGTCGTCGACGGAAAGGGCGTCATTCAGAAGGCGTGGCGCGGCGTGAAGGTGAACGGCCACGTCGACGCGGTGCTCGACGCCGTCAAGGCGCTCGCGTAGCGCCGCGCGACGAGCTACCCGCCGTGATGCGGCGCGGGCGGCCAGGTGACGGGCGGCAGCGGGAACTGCGGCTTCGCGAACAGGAACCCCTGCCCGTAATGGACGCCGGTTTCGCAGAGCGCGTCGTACTCGTCCGCCGTTTCGATGCCTTCGGCGACGACGGTGGCGTTCAGGTCGACGCAGAGCCGCACGACGTTCGCGACCAGGCGCTGCTGGCGCGTGCTGCGGTCGATGCCGACGATGAGCTCGCGATCGAGCTTCACGACGCGCGGCTCGAGGTCGACGATGCGCTTGAGGTTGCTGTAGCCGGCGCCCAGATCGTCGACGACGAGGTGCACGCCGCCGCGCACCCGAACTTCGTGGAGCACGTGATGGCAGAGCTCGAAGTGGGTGAGGGGAACGGACTCGGTCACCTCGAGGTAGACGTCGCTGTCGTGGGCGTAGATCGGGTCGTCCGGGCGCACGAGCCACGCTTCTTCGAGCTCGAGCGGGTGGACGTTGAGGAACAACGGGATGCCCGAGGCCAGGGGCACTGCGATCTCGCGCACCATGCGTCCGAGACGACCCACGCAGCCGGCGCTCACGGCGCGCTCGAACAGCACCGGCGGGCTCGCGACGTCGGCGCGCGTGCAACGCACGAGCGCCTCGTACGCGAACAAGGTGCCGTCACCCATCCTCACGATCGGTTGGAACACGACGCTGAGCTCGTCCGCCCGCACCAAGCCTTGCAGGGCCATGTACGAGTCGCGACCGGGGGCCGCGTGGGGAGAGCTGAAGGGGGCGCCACGCATAGCGGGAGGATGGGAGCTCGGTGCGGTCAGCTGGAGTCTCCGAGAAGAAGGCGCAACGTGAGAATGCTCCACCATTTGTTCTACCATGGGGGGGCTACCCCCTCAAGAAAGCCGCGTCGCGTCGCGTCTCGTTGTCTTTTGGGGCCCCGGCCGTTGTCGCGTGATGCTTTGGGGCCCCGGCCCCAAAGCGCTTTGTCCAACCCAAAGCGCTTTGTTTAGTAACTTAGTACCCCGAAGCCTGGTTTGCGTCATGGGAACTTTATCAACGCGCGTGGGCTCTAACGATAGGATGAGCTCTGTTTCTTTCGAGTTTCGTCTTGGGCGCGCGGGATCTGATTGGGGGGAGAGGCGCATACGTTTGCCTACATCGTGGTTGGTGGTCGTAGTCATTCTCTTGATGGGCATCGGCTGCACGCCGGAGACGAAGAAGAGTGCGGCGGCCGCGAAGACGCAGGTGCTCGACCTCGCCAAGGCCGCGGGCGAGGACGTACGGCAGGTACGGACCGGCTTGCCCGCGGGCGCAGCGGAGCTCGTCACGATCCTGCCGCCTGCCGACAAGGGTGACATCGACGCGCCGACGGCGCGCGAGGCGCTCGAGAAGGCGCGCAACAAGGTGCAGGACCTGCGTGTCGCCAAGTCGACGTTCTTCGCGCTCGTCGCGCCGAACGGCACGGTCATTCGCAACGACCAGCCGCAGGACCGCATGGTCGGCAAGGATCTGTTCGCGAGCTTCCCGGCGCTCCGCGCGGCGCTCACGGGTGGGTACGTCGAGGGGCGGGGCGCGATGCCCGAGGCGGCCGAAGTGCGCGGCAAGCCGGACGCGCAATGGGTCGCTGCCGCCCCCGTGGGGACCCCGGCGCGGGCGCTCTACGTGACGGGCTGGTCGTGGGCGGGGTACGCGTACCGCCTCGAGAACGCCGTGCGGAGCAGCGTGCGCGGCGCCGCGGCCGACATGCAAAAGGTCCCGCTGCTCTACGCGTTCGTGCTCGTCGGGCCCGACGTGTACGGCGCCCCCATCTCACCCGAGGTGAACGCCAAGGCGATTCAGGACCAGAAGCTTCCCAGCAAGCTCCACGGCGCGGAGCCCGTCAGCGTCGAGCTCGAGATCACCGGTCGCGGGTTCGGGCTGGCCGCGGTGCTCGTTCCCGAGCTCGGTAGCGATGTCGCCATCGCCGTTCTGCGCAGCGAAACCTGAGCGCGGCCTAGGCGGTCGTGCCCGCGTCGGGGCCGAGACGACCGAAGCGATGGAGCGCGACGAACAGCATCACGACGCCGAACAGGATGAGGAAGCGTCCCATATCGTCGTCGTTCACCGAGAGCACGATGCCGAACAGCGCGATGCCGGCTCCTCCGCCGATCAGCAGGCGGGCGCGACGCTCGTCCTTCATGGCCATTTCTCCGCGTGCGCGCGCACCAAGAAGTCGCGTACGTCGCGCCGGAGCTTGAGCTCGGCGGTCACCGTCGTCTCCTCGTGCTCTTCACCGACCTGGTCGTCGTAGAGGTAGTCGGTGTCGTGCAAGACGAGGATGCGCGCGTCGCCCTCGTCGCCGATGCCGCTCACGAGCTGGAGCGCGTCGCCCATGCCCGGGTCACGGCCGGGAAGGGCGGGGCCGAGCGCCACGCGCTCGTTCGACGTCACGTAGGCGACCCCGTACTTCCGCCCCTGTGACAGCACGTCGACCTCGAGCGCGCGGCCGGGTGCCAGCGCGACCGGATGACCGTGCACGGCGGGATCGCGCTCGTCGCGGAACGCCTGCAGAATGATCTCGATGGCGCGCCGCTCGTCGAGCGGCCGCGTCGGGTTCGGCGCCCGCGGCGGCGGCGAGCCGCACGCGACCGTGGCCACCAAAAGCAGCGTTGCCATCGCGACGCGGGTCAGCCACGGGCGCACGGGTCGTGCGAGAGCCCGGGGTTTCGCTGCCATCGGCCGCAAAAGGTAGCCAAGAGGGCGCCCTTTAGCTAGCTCTCCGCGAGCATGCTCGGCCGCGCCCTCGCCCTCGGCCTTTCCGGCCTCGTCGTGGCCTGCGGCCGGCCGGCCCTGCCCGACCCGCGCGCCGCCGCTCGCACCTACGCGGAGGCCGCCGCCCGCGGCGACGACCAGCGTATCTATGCGCTCATGACGCGGGAGGCGCGCCGCACCTACGGCGAGGCGCGCACCCGCGAGCTCGTGCGTGACGCCCGCGAGGAGCTGCGCCGGCAGGCCGAGGCGCTCACGCGTCCGGACGCTCGCGTCGACGGCTCCGCCACCCTCCTTCTGACCGACGGGACGACGGTGGAGCTCGCGCTCGAGCCGGACGGCTTTCGCGTCGCCGCCGCCGATACGCTGCCGGGGGCGGCCCGCACGCCGGTCGAGGCGCTCGATGGCTTGCGCCGCGCGCTGTCGCGGCGAAGCTATCCGGCGCTCTTGCGCGTCTTGAGCCCGGAGGCGCGCGGCGAGCTCGAGCTCGACGTGCGCTCGCTCACGAAGGCGCTCGAGGAGCCGGCGACGCTCGACGTTCGCGTCGACGGCGACCGCGCCGACGTCGACGTGGGGGACGGGCATTTCGTCACGCTGCGGCGCGACCAGGGCGCTTGGCACGTCGAGGACATTCGATGAGCGCCGCACGCCTCGGACGGCGACCGTTCGCGCTCGGACTCGGCGCTCTCGCGCTGTCGCCCCGTTCGGCGCAGGCGTTCGGCGAGGCGGGGGCGTTTCGCGCGCGGCTGCTCGTTGCGGGTGCGGGACACACCGACGATGCGCGCGTGCAGGGCGCGTCGCGCTGGGCTCAGGAGCTCGTGCGGCGGACGAGCGCGCCGGGACGCCCGGCGCCGGAGAGTGTCGAGGCAGACCGTCCGGCGCTATTTCGCGAGCCGTTCGTCGTGTGGTCGGGGAGCAACGACGTGGGCGCGCTGTCGATGTCGGAGGTGCGTGGGCTCGAGCGCTTCGTGCGCCTCGGCGGCATGCTCGTCGTGGACGACGCGGATCCGTCGGTCGGCGCGTTCGGGCGCTCGGCGCGCCGCCAGCTTCTGCGGGTACTGCCGGAAGCGCCGCCCGTGCGGCTCGAGTCGACGCACGTGCTGTTCAAGACGTTTTACCTGCTCGAGCGTCCGGTCGGGCGCGTGCTCGGGCCGACCTACGTCGAAGCGATCGTGCGGGGGCGCAACGCCGTCGTGCTGTTCCTGGCGCACGATCTCTTGGGTGCGCTGGCGCGGCGCGGTGAGGGCTGGGCTTTCGCCGTGGAGCCGGGGAGCACGGAGCAACGCGAGCGGGCGATCCGCTTCGCCGTGAACATCGCGATGTACGCGCTCTGCTCCGACTACAAGGACGACGTCGTGCATGCGCCGTTCTTGCTGCAGCGACGCGGCCGGGCTCGATGAGGCGGGGGTAACGGTGCCCGCACTCGCCATTGCCGAAGGGGTGACGCCGGTCGTTGCCGTGCTGTTCGTGGTCGTCGTGCTCGGCTGGCTCGCCGCCGTGCTGTTCGAGGTACGGCGGAGCGAGCGTCCCGCGCGGGGGGTGTTCGTGACCGGCATCGTCGCCGCCTTGGTGGTGCTCGGCGCGCTGTTTCGGCCGGTTCGCGTGAGCGCGCATCAGGGTCGCGTGGGGCCGCGCGTCGCGGTGCTCGTCGACCAGTCGCGCCGCATGCGTTTGCCGGGAGAGAAGGGGAACCGGCGCGCGGTGGCCCTCGATGCCGCGCGCGAGCTCGCGCGGCGCTGGTCCTCGGCCAAGGTGGACGTTTACGGCTTCGCGGACGGCCCGCTCGTGCCGCTGGCGCTCGATCAGGAGAGCACGCTCGGTCAGCTCGGGGAGGAGAGCGATCTCACGACGGCGCTGTCGGAGCTCAGCGGAACCCCGGGCGAACGGCCACGCGCGGTCGTCGTGGTGAGCGACGGTCGCCTGACGCGACCGGCCGAGCATACCGACGATGCGGCGCTCGAGCTCACGCTCGGCGCCCTCGGCGTCCCCGTGCACACCGTCGAGGTGGCGCAGGCCGCGCCCGCCGACGCGAGCATTCGGCAGGTGTCCACGGTGGGCGCGGCGGTGGCGCACCAGCCGCTCGTCCTGCACCTCACGATCGACTGCGCGGGCGGGCTCGTTTGCGACGAGGTGCCGGTCACGGTGCGGGAGCTCCGGCAGGGCTCGCCGCCCGCGGATCTCGCTCGCGGCGTGGCCCGGCCCGGCCGCGGCGAGGTGACGCTCGATCTCGAAGTGACGATCGAGCGCGCCGGTCAGCGCGTGATCGACATCGGGATCGAGTCGCCTGCGGGCGACAAGGTTCCCGAGAACGACCACCGGTTGCTCCCGCTCGAGGTGCGCCGCGAGCGGGTGCGCCTGCTGCACGTTGCCGGGCGCCCCACCTACGACGTGCGGCAGCTCCGCATGTGGCTCAAGACGAACGAGTCGATCGATCTGGTGGCGTTTTTCATCCTGCGCACGAACGGGGACGACCCGAACGTCGTGGACGACACCGCCGAGCTCTCGCTGATCCCGTTTCCGGTGGACGCGCTCTTCACGCAGCATCTGCCCACCTTCGACGCGGTCATGCTGCAGGACATCGACGCCGTCGAGTACAAGCTCGAGCCGTATTTGCCCGCGCTCGAGGCCTACGTGCGCTCGGGCGGCGGGCTCATCATGGTGGGCGGACCCTCCGCTTTTTCCGGCGGCGGCTACGCGGGCTCGCCGCTCGAGCGCGCTCTGCCCGTGTCCTTGCCGCGCGGCGTCGAGCCCTACGATCTTCGCGCGTTCGTCCCCGCGTACACCGCGGCCGGCCGCGTCGCGCCCGTGCTCGGGGGAGTTCGCCAGCTGCTCGGCGAGGAGCTGCCGACGATGGAGGGCTCGAACACGCTCGGGCCGGCGCGCCCCGGGTCGATCGTTCTCTGGCAGCACCCCGCGCGCTCGGCTGACGGCAGTCCGATGCCGGTGCTCGCCCTCGGCGAGACGGGCGACGGGCGCTCGATCGCGCTCAGCGTTGACGCGACGCACGAGCTCGGCTTCGGGGAGCTTGCCGAGCGCAGCTCGGGTCGCGCCTACGGCGCCCTCTGGGACGGCTTGCTCGGCTGGCTGATGCGCGACCCCCGCTACGAAGCCGGCGGCGTCACGCTTGTCGGCCCCTGCATCGCCGGCGAGCCGACCACGCTCGAGCTCGTCGCCCCGCCCGGGGCCGACGGCGCCCTCTCACTCACGATCGAGCGCCTGGGACCGGCAACGGAGAGCGTTTTCAACCGCGCCATCCCGCGGCAAGGCACCACGACGCGCCTCGACGTGGGGCGCCTGGCGGCGGGTGGCTACAGTGCCCGGATGCGAGTCGGGGCGGCACCCCCGACCCGCCTCGACTTCGCGTGCGAGGCCGGAGGACGCGCGCTCGCCGACTCGCGGCCCGATCCCGAACGCCTGCGCAGGCTCGCGAAGGCGGCAGGCGGGCGCAGCGTGGACCCGAACGCGCTCGGCGATTTGCCGCTCCCGGCGGCCGCCGAGGTGACCGTCGAACGTCGGTCGTCGCCACTCTTACCCGCGTGGTTGTGGTCGCTCGCCGCGGCATTCGCGCTCGGTGGCCACTGGGTCCTCCGCCGGCGGGCGGGGCTGTCGTAGGGGAGATCGGTGATAACCTCGGGCGCAATGCGTCGGGCGCCTGCGGTCGTGCTGCTGCTCGGCTTTCTCGCCGGCACGCGACCGAGCGAAGCCGCGCTCTGGCCGAGCGCCGAGGGGCGCGTCGAGAAAGCGCTCGCTGACTCGGACCCCGGCGTGCGGCGCGGAGCGGCGCTCGGGCTCGGCAACTTGCCGCGCTCGGCTGCGCGCCGGTTGGCCCTCGCGGCGCTCGCCGACGCCGATGCCGACGTGCGCATCGCCGCCCTGCGCGTCGTCGTGGAGACGGCCGAGGAGGATCTCGGCGGGAGGCTTGCGCCCTGGCTCTCCGATCCCGACGCGCGGATCCGACTCGCAGCTGCCGAGGCGCTCGGGGCACGTCCGAGCACGCTCGCGCTGCCGGCGCTCGGGCGCGCCTCGTCGGACGCCGACGCGCGCGTGCGGGCTGCCGTCGCGCGCGCGCTCGGTGCGTCGCAGAGCCCCGAAGCGGTCGTTCCGTTGCTCGGGCGGCTCGACGACGCCGCGCCCGACGTACGCCGCGAGGTCGTGAGCGCCCTCGGCCGGCTCGGGGATCGGCGCGCGGTCGTTCCGCTGCTCGGCAAGGTGCAGGATTCGGCGGGCGCGGTGCGCCGAGCGGCTGCGCGCGCCCTCGGCTGGCTCGGCGATCCGCGCGCGGGCAGCGCGCTCGTCCTCGTGCTCCGCGACTCGGATCCCGAGGTGCGCGTCGCAGCGCTCGATGCCGTCGGGCGGCTGCGCGACACGAGCGCCGTCTCGAGCGTCGTCGCCGAGCTCGCCGAGAGCGATGCGAGCGTCCGAGCGGCGGCGGCGCGCGCGCTCGGCCTGCTCGGCACGCCCCCGGCGCTCGCGGCCCTGCTCGCCGAGCTCGGGCGCGCCGACGGCGATCCCGAGCCCATCGTGCGCGCGCTAGTGCTCGCCGGCCCCGCCGCGCTCCCGGCCCTCCGCAGCTGCCTCGAGGGCAAGGTGCCGCCGGCCCTCGTCGAGGGGGCGGCCCGCGCGCTCATCGAGCTCGGGGACGAGAGCGACGGTGCCCGCGTCGAGCGAGCCCTCGAGCGCGGCGCACTCGGCCCGCTCGTCGCGTTGCCCGTGCTCGCCGCGCTCGGCGGTCCGGGCGCCGTACCGACCGCGCTCGAGGCGCTCGGCAGTCCGGACGCTTCGGTTCGCCACACGGCCGCCTTCGCGCTCGCCGAGCTCATGGATCCCGCGCATCCCGACGGGCGCGCCGTGGATCCGCTGCTGGTCGCGTTTCGCGCGCGCGGCGCCAATTTGGTCGAGAAGACGCTCCTCGTGCGGCTGCTCGGCCGCACGGGTGCCCCGCGCGTCGGCGCCGAGCTCGCGCGTGTGGCCCGTGATGCGACCCCGCCCGCGCTCGTCGCGGCGGCGCTGCTCGCGCTCGGCGAGCTCGGGCCGGGACCGTGGGAAAGCGCGCTGCTCGAAAAGCTCGACGACGACGACGGCGCCGTTCGGAGCGCCGCCGGCCTCGCGCTCCGGCGTTCGGCTTCGCCGCGGACCCTAGCGGTGCTCGTCGAACGCCTGGATCGCGCGGCCGAGCAGGATCGCCACGCCCTCGGCCTCGCGCTGCCCGGCGCCACGCGGGCGTCTCGCGATGCTCGTTTCGGGCCGCGGCTCCTGGCGCTCTTCGCGCGCGCGCGCGACGGCGAGCGTGACGCGCTGCTCGAAGCGTGGGGCGAGCTCGAGCTCGCCTGGCGCGGTGATCCACGAGCCTTGGACGCGGCGGATCGCAGAAAGCTCGCGGAAGTGCTGGGCGGTCACGCGCCCGGTCGCGACGCGCTCGTCGCGCTGAGCCGCGACATCGACCCCACCGTGCGCGCGAACGCCGCTTGGTCCCTCGGGCAAGACGGCTCCCCGAGCACGGGCGACGAGCTCGCGCGTCTCGTCACGGATCGCGATGCGCGCGTCGCGGCCAACGCCGCCGCGGCTCTTGGCCGCTTTGGCCTTCGCCTCGGCCGCGACGTGACGAAGCCGCTCTGCGCGTTGCTCTCGGACCCGCGTGCCAGCGTGCGCGAGAACGCCGTCACGGGTCTCGCGCTCACGGGCGCGACCTGCGAGCCGGGGACGCTCGAGCGCCGGCTCGCCTCGGACCCCGCGGCGCGCGTTCGTCGCGCCGCGGCGCGCGCCCTCGCGAGCTTGCCGCGCACGGCCGCGCTCTCGGCCGCCCTCGAGCGCTGCGCCACCGATGAGCCGAGCACCGAGGTCGCCGCGGCGTGTGCTCGCCGCGCGACCGCTGCGCCGCGCGACGCGGAGCCGGTGCTCGTCTTCGTCGTGCCGGCGGGCGGAACGGTGCCGGCTTCCGGCGCGCCGTTTGCGCTGCGTCTCGCCGACGGCACGGAGCGCTTCGGTGTCGCCGATCGGCGCGGCGCGGTCTTCGAGCGCGCGGCCCCACGCGGAGCGCTCGAGCTCGGCGTGCTGCCCGCCGCGGGTGAGTGAGGATGGCGGCTGCGATCGTCATCGACGTAGGCGACGCCGCGCCCCCGCGCGAGCTTGCCGCGGCGCTGGTCGACGCGTGCTCGCAAGCCGCTGCCCCCGCGGGCAGCGACTGCCGCCTCCTGCGTGACGCTCCGAGCGAGCCGTACGCCGCCATCGCGATCGTCACGTGGGAGGAAGGCGGCAAAGCGCGCGTCGAGGTCGGCGTGCGTCGCGATCCCGTCTCGGAGTGGCGCACGCGCGAGCTCACCTTCCAAGCTCAGGACGCCGAGATCGAACGCTTCCGGAGCGTCGGATTCGTGATCGGCAGCCTGGCGACAGCCTCGCGCGACGACGCCGTACCCGAAACGACCCCGGAGCCCGAGCCCAAAAAGCCGCCCCCGCCGGCTCCGGCTCCGCCGCCCGTACCGGTCGTCGCGCCGACCGCGAAGCCTGCCCCGCCGCCGCCCGCGCCGCTCGGTCGAGGCTTCATTGGCCTCGCCGGCACGCTCGGTGGGGGCCTCGATCGGGGCGCTCCGCGCTACGGCGGTCGTCTCAACGCCGGCTTTCGCATCGTTCCGCACCTCGCGGCGATCGTCTCCGCGGGCGCGTCGTTCCGCGCCCGCGACGAACTGGGCCTCGCCGCGCAGTGGCTCGACGCGGGCGCGGGCCTGAGCTTCGCGCTCCTACCCCCCGAGCGGTCGCACCTCGAGCTGCGCGTGGAGCTGCTCGCGGAGCAGTTCTCGGCGGCCGTCGTGAGCGACGGTGAGCACGCGAGCGACATTCGCACCGTGCTCGCCACTCGAGCCGGCGGCGATGTCGTGCTCGTCTTGGTGCGGCCTCTCGAGCTCGTGTTGAGCGGTGAGTCGACGCTGCGCCCCGCGACCACCATCTACGTGCGCGGCGAGCGGTCCGGCGCTACCAGAAACTTCGAGCTTGGCGCGGCGGCGGCGCTCAGGCTCGATCTCTAGGCGCTACGGCTGCGCGTCGCACTGACCGTCGCGGCAAAAGGGCGCTTCCTTATCCGTGCAGTGCTCCACCGAAAGGCACTCGACGCAGCGATTGTCTTGGCGACAGAAGGGCGTCGGATACTTGCACTGTTGCGACGTGACGCAGTCGACACAGCTCCCTACGGCCTCGTTGCAGGTCTGGCCCTTGTCCTCGCAAACCTTGTCCTCGCTGCGCGTGCACTGGACGCACACGTTGGGAAGCTGGTCGGAGAAGCTGCAAACACCCCGTGTCGGGTCCTTCGTGCAGTCCTTGGACGACGTGCATTCGACGCACGAGGACCAGGCAACCCCCGACGTGCCGCAGATGGGATGCTCCTGATCGCACTGGCTGGACGCAGTGCACTCGACGCAGATGCCGAACTGCGTCTGGCAATGCTTGGACAGCCGGTTGTTCTTGCAGTGGTCGTCGACCGTGCACTGCACGCACAGGTTGCGCTCGTGATCGCAGAAGCCCTGGCTACCGCAGTCGTCGTTCGTCGTGCACGGCGGGATGCAAACGTTGACGGTCGGGTCACAGATGTTGTCTCCGGTGCAGCCGTCCTGCGGTTGGTCGAACTGCTCAGGGAGACATTCGACGCAGCGCCCGTACGAGCAGAAGGGAACGTCGGGGGAGCAGTCGGGGTTCTCCTTGCAGCAGTGCGTGCCGGGCGGGTACGTGCCGGGCGCACACGGAACCCCATCGCTCGTCCCCGCAACGGCCCCGAATCCACCACCCCCGCTCGCCCCTCTCCCGCCGGTTCCTCCGATGGCCGCTCTCCCCGCCAACCCTCCGGCACCCCCGTCACCCCCGAGGGTATTTCCCGCCATTCCAGCCATGGCACCCCCGGCGGTACCGGCCGCGGCGGGCGGGGGAGGCGGCAGCAGATCCATGCGCGTGTCCTCGCAGCCGGCTGAAAGAAGCAGCGCGACCACGACTCCACGGCCGAAATTCCGCATCATCGAGTCCCTAATCTAGCAGTTGAGTAACGGAGGGCCGTAGGGGGAGGCACCCCAAACCGTACGGGAGGCAGCGCCGACCTGTACGGCGAGGCGGCAAAGAAACGTTCATCCCTGGAATTTTCCTTCGATCCGGGAGCGTGTGCCTGATGTGCCCGGGGTCTGGTACCATTCAGCAGTAGTGGCGCAGTCTTCGAAGGCGGTATCTGCCCGATTGAGGGTGATCGAAGGCGGTGCTGACCCCGCGGCCCGCACTCCGACCGACGACCAGCTCGTCGATGCCGTGCAGCGCGGCGACGCCGCGATGGCGGGCCTCGTCTACGACCGTCTCCTCGGCGCCGTGGATCACGCGCTCTACCGCGTCTTCGGTCGGCGCGAGCACGACCACGACGATCTCGTGCAGGCGGCGTTCGAGCAGATCGTGCTCACGCTGTCGCGCCGGTCGTACGCGCGCGCGTGCAGCCTCCAGACCTGGGCCTCGACGATCGCGACGCACGTTGCGTTCAACGCGCTTCGCGCGCGGCGTCGCGAACGACGCGTCTTCGATCGCGACGCGAGCAACATCTCCGAGCCCGAGCCGCCGGCGTCGGCCGATCTCGAGCGTACGGCGGGTGCTCGCGCCGAGCTCGAGCGCGTGCGCTGGCTCCTCGCAGGGATGAAGCCGGAGCGCGCCGAGACGGTGTTCCTCCACGACGTCCTCGGCCACGACCTCGCCGAGATCGCACACATGACGCGGGTGTCCGTCGCCGCGGCGCAGTCGCGCCTCGTGCGAGGCCGGCGCGAGCTGCGCGACAAGCTGACGAAGGAGCAGCTCACGTCATGAGCCGCCCCGAGCCGTCGGATCACGACCTGACGCGCACGCTGAGCGACCTCGGTAAGGGTGCCGTTCCGGTGGAGGATCCGCAGCGCGCCTTCTACCGGCGCGAGCGCGTGGTTCGCCTGCTGGGCGCGAGCCTCGACGCGCAGGCTGCTCTTCAGCGGCGCAGGGCGCGCACGTGGCGCTGGGCAGCGGCCGCCGCCGCCGTCCTCGTGGCGGGGTTGGCCGGCGCCTTCACCCTTCGGTCGCAGCCGGCCGCGGTCGCCAAGGCGACGGCCGGCGAGACGCGCAGCGTGCTCGGTCAGGTCTCGGTGCGCCGCGCCGGCGTGGCGACGCCGCTGCACACGGGCGACATGCTCGTCGGCGGTGAGGTGGTCGCGACCGGAGCACGCTCCGGCGTCGAGATCGGGATTGCTTCGGGCCACGCGGATCTCGGCGGGCTCAGCGAGCTCGAAATCGTATCGCCGACGGCCAACGAGCGGCGCCTGCGCCTCGGGACCGGCAGCGTCGACGTCGATCTTCCGCGCAAGCTCGAGGCAGGCAAGCACCTCGTCATCGAAACGCCCGACGCCGAAGTGCTCGTCGTCGGCACCGCGTTCACGGTCGAGGTCGGCAACGAAGCGGGCGTGCGCGCCACGCACGTGAGCGTGCGTCGCGGCACCGTCTGGATCATGCAGGGCGGCAAGCAGCGCGCGGTGCTTAGCGCCGGCGACGACTGGCGCTCGCCGATCGCGACGGCATCGACCACCGCAGGCGCAGAGCCCAAGGCGGAGTCCGCGCCGGCGCCCGCAACCCACGCGGCAAGCGTCGGCCAGCGGTCGAGCGTCGCGGTGCGAGCGACGACCGGTGCTCGCCCGGTCGATTCGGGCACGCTCGCCGAAGAGAACCGAATCTTCCAGGCGGCGCTCGCGGCGCGCAACGCGGGCGACAGTGCCGGCGCGGCCGACACGTTCGCGAGTCTCCTCGCGCGCTATCCGCGCTCCGTGCTGCGTGAGCAGGCGCTCGCGGGTGAGTTCCGCGCGTTGGATCGCGCGGGGCGCTCGTCGGCAGCGACCGTAGCGGCCCGCCGTTACCTCGCGAGCTATCCCGCAGGCTTCGCGCGCGCGGATGCCGAGCGCGTGGCGAACCGGCTTTAGGCAGCCCGCGGCCCCACGCGGGGTGCACAAGACACAGCCGCGGAGGATTGTTTCACCGCGAGTGTGCGTTCGGCGCAGGGGATGAGATCGCCCGCGCTAGCGCCGGCGTCTCGCCTGGTGGCATCCTTCCCGGGTCGCGGCGGCAAGAGCGCGCGTCGCCGCAAATAATCACCGTCGGCGGGCATTAGTACCTACCGAGAGACATCATGAGCCTTTCCCGTGTCGGCAGGAGCTTCGTGGTCTCGACCATCGCCACGATGGGCGCGATCACCGCATGCGCGGGCGACGACGACACCATCCCTCCGCCCGAGACGGGCGGAAGCATGATGGGCAACGCCGCGAACGGCGGCACCGGGAACACCATGCCCATGAACGGCGGTACCGGTGGCTCGAATGCCGGTACCGGTGGCTCGACCGGCGGCACCGGCGGCACCGGTGGCTCGGGTGGAACCGGCGGCAGCGGCGGCTCGGGTGGAGCCAGCGGCACCGGTGGCTCGATGGGCGGCACCAGCGGCACGGGCGGTTCGAGCGGCGGAGCCGGTGGGAAAGGCGGCACCGCCGGCGGCTCGGGCACGATGTCGATGGGCGGCAAGGCGGGCACGAGCGCCGGAGGCACGTTCGGGATGGGCGGCAAAGCCGGCACCGGTGGGAAGGCAGGCGGCGGAGGGCAGACGAACGGCGGGAAAGGCGGTGTCAGCAGCGGGGGCAGGGGCGGTGTCAGCAGCGGGGGCAGGGGTGGTGCCAGCGGAGGCCGGGGCGGTGCGAGCGCGGGCAAGGGCGGTTTCGGCGCGTGAGCGTCGAGCTCGCGCTCTAGCGCTCTCGGCGTGACGGCCGCTACGCTAGCGCCAGTCGATGGCGCTCCGGCGGTGGTTCACTGAGCGTTATCTCTCCGTCGATCCGCGCGCGCTCGGGCTCGGTCGCATCGCGCTCGCGGCGACGCTGCTCTTGGATCTCGCGCGTCGCGCGCGTGGGCTCGAAGCTTGGTACTCGAACGACGGGCTCTTGCCGAATCACACGGTGCTCTGGAAGCCGCCCTTCGAGTACACGTTCTCCCTTTTCTTCGCCGCGTCGCGCACCGGCGAGGCGGTGTTCGGCTTCGTCCTTTGCGCCGCCGCGTACGTCATGCTCCTCGTCGGGGTGCGCACGCGCTTTGCTCAGATTGCGAGCCTCATCGCGGTGCTGAGCCTCCACGGCCGCACCCTGTTCGTCCAGAACGGCGGCGACGCGGTGCTCGGCGAGCTCGCGCTGTGGTCCTGCTTTTTGCCCACCGGGCGGCGGTACTCGATCGACGCCCTGCGCGCGGCGCGTGACCGAGCCGCCGGTGCTCAAGGGTTACCCGATCCCGAGGCTCCGGTCGTCTCGCTCGCCGTGCTGGCGATCCTCGGGCAGCTCGCGACGATCTACTTCTTCAACGCCGTGCAGAAGACGGGCCCGACGTGGCGCGCCGGCTCGGTCGTGCACTACATGCTGCACCAGGATTGCAACGACACCTGGTTCGCCGTTTGGCTGCGGCCGCACTTCACGCTCGGCATGTCGCGCGTGCTCACCTGGATGGCGTGGGGCACGGAGAGCGCCTTGCCGCTGCTGCTCCTGTCGCCTTTCGCGCAGCGCTACACCCGCCGCGCCGCGGTGCTCCTGATAGCGATGCTCCACGGCGGTTTCGCGCTGTTTTTGAACCTCGGCATCTTCGTGCCGGCGATGATCGCGTTCACGCCGAACCTGCTCACGACGCGCGATGTCGACGCGCTCGGGCATGTCGCGGCGCTGCGCCGGCTCACGGCGCGCATCGCCCAGCATCCGCTGCTCCGTCGCGCCTCGTCCTGGCTCGTCGAGCGCGCCACGCCGCCGCCCGCCGGGCCCGGCGGCTCGCGGCTCGGCATGACTCGCGCCGATCTTCGCGAGGGCCTCGTGGCCGTGCTCGTCCTGTGCGCGGCGTCCCAGGCCATGGTCGAGAACAAGACGGCCACCCACTTCAAGCCCGACTGGCAGCCGCGCTTCATGCGCGCCACGGCCCTCTACCTCCAGACCTTTCAGGGCTGGGCGATGTACGCTCCGGATCCGCCGCTCGACGATCTCAACCTCTACGTCGACGCGATCACGGTCGACGGGCGCCACGTGGACCCGTGGAATGCGGCAGCGAGCCCCGGTAATCGCCGCACCGGAGCGGAGATAAAGCCGCATCTGCGCCAGGACGTGATGTTCTTCGCTTACGCGCTCCGCGCCCCGTGGACGCCGAACTATTGGACGGCGTTTCAGGACTGGATCCTGCGCTACCCCGAGCGCACGAAGCGTCCGAAGGACGAGGTCGTCCGCTTCGAGGTGTTCCTCATCGAGCACGACAGCCCACCGCCGGGCGAGCTGGCTCCGCGAAACACGCGAAAAACGAGCCTGTTCAAGTACCCGCCGTGAGCACGGCGCAGGCCTGCCCTCAGAGCGGCTCGTCAGTCGGAAAAAAATTTTCGATGAGGAACGTCTGCCCCGTGATCGGCCCCTGACCGACGATCTCCGCTTCGAGTCGCGCCGTGTAGCTCGAGTGGTCGTTGGCGTGGAGCGTGAGCGTTCCTTCGAGCTTTTGCCCCTCGCGCATCGTGAGCGGCTCGAGCAGCATGAAACGCAGCTGCGACCAATGCGTCGTCGCCGAATGGGGCGACGTGCTCAAGACGACGCGCTCGTCGCTGCCTTCGAAAACGACGTCGAACCAGCCGGCGAGGCCGTGCACGAGACCCGAGCGCGTCACCGTGAACGCGAACGGCAGCCGGATCTCGGCGAGCTCCGTGAGCGGGAACCGCTCGAAATCGAAGACCCGGACGATCGGGGTCCCGACCAGCGTCTCGGGGAGGACGGGACCGAGGGCGGGCATCGAGAAGAGCTCGTCCGCCGCGCGGCTCGCCATCGACGACAGGTCGACGCCGTAAAAATCGGATTGCGACCAGAACGACAGCACCGAGGTGCGGGCCACGTACAGCTCGTCGTCCGAGAACGGCGCGATCCAAAGCTCCGCCGTGCCGGGAAACAGGCGGCCGCCGGGCACGAGGAAGCGATCGCGAGCGAGCAGGAACGCGTCGACCATCCGCTCGTGGAACAGAAAGAAGCCCCACGGCTCCGAGATGATCACGTCGACGGGCTCGTCGAGCTCGAGGTCTTCGAGCCGCGACTGAATCACCTCGATGCGCCCTTCGAGCCCGTTCGCCGCAACGAGCGTGCGCGCGCATTCCGGAACGTTCTCGTCGACCGCGTAGACCTTGCGTGCGCCGGCTTGCGCGGCGAAAAGCGAGAGGATCCCGCTGCCGGCGCCCACGTCGAGCACCGTCTTGCCCGCGAAGTCACGGCGGTTGTGGGTGATGCCCCGGTGGTACGCGCCGGTTCGCCGCGCGTCCTCGAGCATGTTCTGCTGATTGGCGAGCAGCTGGTAGTGCACCGAGTGGAGCGCACTCCACTCGGGCTGGACGGCGACGAGGCCGGACGGGCGCTCGTCGCCGCTCATGCCTGAACTCGGGGGGCTAGGCGTCGCGCCCTAGCCCTTGGCCCTGCAACGCATGTTGCAGTTGAGGTCCGACGGCGAGCAGCCGCAGTTGTTGCTCTTCTTCGGGGGCGGGGGAGGCGTGTCGCCGCCGCCCGCGGGGGGGCTCGACTTCGTGTCGCCGCCGCTCGACTTCTTCGCGCCTCCGCCCGAGCGGTGCACGACGGCGCCGGCCGGCGGCTTCTTCTTCTCGGGCTCCTCGGCGGACGGGGAGCCGGTGGGGGGCGGCGCGGCCGCCAGCGTGGGCGTGGGGGTGGGCGTGGGAGCCGGCGCCGGGGGAGGCGGTGCCGGCGGGGCCACGACGACGGGCGGCGGGGTGGGTCGCAAAATCAGCGCCAGCGCGACGATCACCGCCGCGACCACGATGCCGATGGCGATGAAGAGCCCGGTCTTGCTCTTCGCGGGGGCCATGTCGGCGCCGAGGCCCGCGCCGATCGGCGAGCCGAGCCCGAGCGGAGCCGCAACGCCGAGCGGCGACGCAGCGAGCGGCGCCATCGCGGGAGCCGCGAAGCTCCCACCGACGGCCGCGGCCGCTGCTTCGGTCTTTACCGCAGCGGCGGTGAGCGCCTTCAAGTCGATGAGCCCGGAGTCCTCGCGCGACGCCGTCGTCGCGCCACCGAGGTTCAGCCCACCGCTCGACGAGCGCGAGCCCGTCTGCGACGGCTTCGAAGCGGAAGTGAGCGCGCTCAACGAGAAGAGCACGGACGATTCGTTGCGCGCGCCGGTTCCGCTACCGCCGCCCGCGGCGTCGGGGGCGCTCGTCGCGACCTCGTCTTCGCTTCCCGCGCGCTCGATGCGACCGAAGAGGTCGCTCGTCGCGCCGCGCGCCGGACGCGCGGCTGCGCGCTCCGGGCTCGGTTGCGCGGGCTTCGCGTCCCACGGCGACGAGGAGGCTTGTGGCTTGCTGCCGGTGCCCCCGCCTGCCGCGGAGTGCAGCGCCTCGACGATGTCTTCCACTTCGGAGAGCGGCTTCCAGTCGGCGAAGCCGTCGGCCCAGACGTACGTTTCGCCGGTGATCTGGCCGGCGTTGTACGCGCTCACGATGTCGGCGAGCGGCATCGTGCGCTGATCGCCTTCCCCGAAGTCGACTGAAAATTCGGCGCCGGCAGCTTCTGCTGCGTCGTGCGCTTCGCCGGCATCGCCGCCGGACGTGGCTGTAACGCTTGGTGGATTCACTTTACCGTCGATCACGATGGTTGAGCCGCACTTGCGGCAGCGGATCTTGGCGAGACGGGAGACGACCTTCTCGTCGGCGATTGAGTACTTGGCTGAGCAGGTGGGACAGGAGATCTTCACTAGCGGCCTCGCAACGGCCCGGTGCAGGGGCCAGCGGAAAATACGGCGGACGGCCCGGTTCGGTCTAGAGCGATTCTCGCGAGAGCAAAATGGCCGGGCGGCCGATCCTTTTAGCGATTTTCATGGCGTCGCGCCAGCCTCCCGCGGAAGTGCGCGGGAAGCCGAGTTCTTGGGACATTCGCGAACTTCGGGCGCTTGGGTGGGTGGAGGTAGGCGTTTCGGCTCTCGGTGCCACCTACGTTCGGCCCGGCCCGGAACCCAGGCGCACGAGCGCATTCAACGACTGGAGACGCTCCGCGAGCGCGGGGTTTGCCCCCTCTTCGGCACGGAGCGCGCGCAGGAGCTCGTCGGCGGCGCGGCCGAGCTCGCCTTGCGTGATGAACGATTCGGCGCGCTTGGCGTAGAGCTTCGCGGCGGGCGATTCGCAGAGCTCGTCGAGCGAGCGCGCGCCGGTGTCCTCACGCACACTCGGCGCTTCCATGCGCAGCATGCCCTTGGCGAGCAAGAGATCGTACGCCGCGCGCTGCTCGTCGGTGCTGAGGACGCGGTAGGCCTCGACCCCGCGCTGGAAGATGCGCTGCACCATCTGTCGCTCGCGAGGGTCGAGGTCGAGCTGTGCGTCGGGGTGAAACGCGAGCGCGAACTCGTGGAACGCCTCACGGATCGCGCCGCTGTCGGCGATGTGCAGGATGCCCAAGATTTCGTAGTACGACGACTCGTCGAGCACTTCGTCCCAAGCGCTCAAGTGGGCGCGATCGAGCTCGGGGGAGCGCTCGGGCAGCACCGCGCTCTACCCCGTGCGTTGCGCCGCATGGCGCGCCGCCAGGCCGGCGACGTGCTGTGGATCGGGCAGGCCGACGAGCGTGAGCTTTGCCTGCGTCTCGCGTCCGGTGGCAAGATCCTTGGCGCTCACGTCGAGCATCCCGTTCGTGTCGAGCGCGAACGTGACCGCGAGCTCGACGGTGCCGCGCGGCGCCGGCCGCAAGCCGGTGAGCTCGAGCTCGCCGAGCAGCGTGTTCTCACCGAAGCGGCTCGACTCGCCCTGGCCGACGCGCACGCGCACGATCGTTTGATTGTCCGTCGCCGTCGCGAACGTGCGCGAGCGATCGCACGGCACGGGCGTGTTGCGGGCGATCAGCGCGTCGCAATAGCCGCCCACCGTTTCGACCGAGAGGGTGAGCGGCGTCACGTCGACCAGCACGGGCGCCGGGGGCGCCGAGAGCGCACGAAACGCGAGCGCCGGGGTTGCCACCGTGGCCTGCGGATCGAAGCGCGGCGGGGTCGACGGGGGGCGCGACGACGGCGCCGACCCGACGCGCGTCGGGATGTCGTCCGGGATTTCGGGCAAAGGCAGCATCGACTCGTCGAGCTCGTCCACCTCGACGGGCTCGAGCAGCTCGTCGGCGGAGGAGGGGCTGCTCCGCTTCTCGAAGCTCGAGGTCGGCTCGTCCTCGGTCGTTTCGAGCCTGCGCTGCGTGACCTCGTCGAGGGCGCTCGCCGCCTCGTGCGTGCCGCTCATCAGCGTCGTTGTTGCGACCCGCACGGGCGCGGCGGGCGTCGGGGGAGCCGGTGCTTCGGCGGGCTCGGCTTCGGCCCGCGGTGACTCCGCTTCGGGACCGAGCCCCGAGCCAGTCTTCGTGCGTCCGCGGTTGCCGAGGCCGACGAGCGTCGAGGGCTTGTTGCCTGGCTCCGCCGATCCCGGTTGCGCAGCGCGCGCGGGCGGGGCGAGCCCGGGGCGCGTCGCGGCGGGACGGCGCGGCTCGAACGGCTTCGTGTCCGGGCTGCTCGAGGCCGCTTCCCCCGTGTCGGTCATGCTGCTCAGGCGGAGCCGCCCGACGCCCGCTTCCGGCGAGGTCGGGCCGCCCGTCGGCTGCGTTTCCCGTCCGACGCCGGGCGTGGTGCTGGCTCGGCGGGCCGGCGCCGGCGGAGGCGGGATGGCGCTCTTGCGACGATCGGCTCCGGCAAGCGCGCTCGCCTGGATAGCGGCTCCCATCGCCACGACCTCGTCCGGGCTCAGGTGGGACTGGCCGGCGCGCCGGAAGAACTCCTCGACCCGGCGCTTGACGAGCGGGATGCGCGTCGAGCCGCCGACCAAGAGCACCTGATCGAGATCCCCGACCGTGAGCCGTGCGACGCCGAGCGCGTCGCGGCACACGTCGAACGTCTGGTCGATGATGGGCGCAGCGAGCTGCTCGAGCTCCCCGCGCGTCATCTCGAACACGAGGTCGATCGCCTTGCCGCCCGCGCCGTGCGTCACCTCGCGTACGAGCGTGGTCGCCGCTTCCTCCTCGGAAAGCCGCTGCTTCAGGTCCTCCGCCGCGAGCCGAAAACGATCGAACGCCACCGGATCGGCGCGCGGATCGTAGCGGTGCTCCTTCAAGAACTGGTCCGCCATGCGCTCCGCGATGAGGACGTCGATGTCGTCGCCGCCGAGGAACGTGTTGCCCGCGGTCGCGAGGACCTCGAACACGTTGTTGGCGAGGTCGAGCAGCGTGACGTCGAACGTGCCGCCGCCGAAGTCGTAGACCGCGAGCCGCTCCGCGTTCGATTTCCCGTAGCCGTAGGCGAGCGCCGCCGCCGTGGGCTCGTTCAGGATGCGCAGCACCTCGAGCCCCGCGACGCGCGCCGCCACCTTCGTCGCCGCGCGCTGCAAGTCGTTGAAGTTGGCGGGCACCGTGATGACCGCGCGCTCGACGCTGCTGCCGAGCGCCGCTTCCGCCACCGTGCGCGCCTTGCGCAGCACGAACGCGCTGATTTCCGGCAGCGTGTAGGTCTCGCCGCGGACCGCGATCAACGCGGCCTGGCCCGGGCCTTCGCGCATCTCGAACGGAAGGCGCGAGCGGGCGCGACGCACCTCTTCCGTGTCCCAGCTCCTGCCGATCAGGCGCTTGACCGAGTAGACGGTGCTCTTCGGGTCGATGACGCGCCGTTCCTTGGCCGTGCGCCCCACGAGCACGCTCCCGTTCGGGTGGAACGACACGACCGACGGAATCAGCGTGCGCCCCGCTTCGTCGGGAATTGCGGCTGCTTGACCGCCGCGCGCCGAGCCGACCACGGTGTTGGTCGTCCCGAGGTCGATACCCACGACTTCGCTCAAGCGAACCTCTCGGTCTGTGACAGCTCGGCCAGGGCGCGATCGTACCAGCGCTCGACCTGCGAGCGAAATGGCCACATCCAGCCGTAGGCTCCGCCCGTGAAGCGGCCCACGATTCCGGCCCGGAGCTCGCGCGAGCGGGCACGCTCGAGCCCGCAGAGCTCGGCCGTCGCGCGCAGCGTCTCCTCGTACGCTTCCCACTCGATTCGCGCGCGGCCGTAGGCGAGCCCGAGCGGAAAGAACGGGATCAGGTACAGAAACGCCATCAGGAAGAAGCCGTAGCGCCGGCGTTGCCTCAAATGGACGCGCTCGTGCCGGAGCACGATCACGCGATCCACCTCGGCCGCCGTCGCCCAGCTGTCGGGCGTGTAGAGGCGATAGCCGAGCACGGTGTGGTAATGCGTGAGGAACTGCGACTGCGCGCCGAGCGTCACGAGCCGGAGCAGCACGTCGAGCAGCAGCGAGAGCGGGCTCTCGCGCTTCGAAACGAGCCGGAAGCCGGGAAATTCCCGAGCGATCTCGGCGATCAGCTCGGCTGAGCTCGGCACGCGCCGAGGGTAGCAGCTATGCCTTCGGACTACGAGCGGCCGGCGCTCGCCGACGCGTCGTCACCCGCCGAGTTGCAGCGACGCAAGAAGCACGCGGCCGTTCACGAGATCTCGGCCCGAAACCTCGCGGCGCCCTTCGAGCTGCGCCCGCACGATCTCGAGCGAGCCTTCTGCCGTGATCACCCATGGCGCGCCGTCCACCAAGCGAATGCTTCCGGTCGGCCCATCGAGGTCGTGCGGGTCGGCGCGCACGGCCGTGAGGCGCAAGAGCTTGCCTCCGACGCTCGTGACGGCTCCCGGCCGGGGCGAGAGCCCTCGCACGAGATTGGCAATCGCGCGAGCGGGCTTGCCGAAATCCACGCGACCATGCTCGCGGGTGAGCGGCACGGCGTTCGTCGCGAGCGCCGCGTCCTGCGGCTCGGGCGTGAGCTCTCCGGCGAGAGCGCGTGGCAGATCCGCGAGCACGACCTCCGCCGCGAGCTCGGCGAGACGCGCGGTAAGCTCCCCCGCCGTCTCGGTTTCGCCGATGCGGAGACGATGGCGACTGAGCACGGCGCCCGTGTCCATCCCCTCGTCCATCTGCATCAGCGAAATCCCCGTTTCCGTGTCGCCTTCGATGATGGCCCAGGCGATCGGCGCGGCGCCGCGATGGCGCGGGAGCAGCGACGCGTGCAGGTTGATGGCGCCGTGCGGTGGCAGCTCGAGGATCTCACGCGGCAGGATGCGCCCGTACGCGAGCACCACGAGAACGTCGGGCCGGCGCTCCTTGAGCCAGGCGAAGAGCGAGCCGTCGCGCACCTTTATGGGCTGGGTAACCTCGAGGCCGAGCTCGAGCGCGCGCGCTTTCACCGCCGGGACCTGGAGGGTGAGTCCTCGGCCCGCCGGCCGATTCGGCTGGGTGACCACGCCCACTACCTCCGCAACCTGCCGCAAAGCGTCGAGGGACGGCACGGCGATGGCCGGCGTTCCGAAAAAAACCGCACGGGGAGGGGCTGGCTTTCCGTTCATGACTGATTACTTTGCGATCCTATGCCGTTCTGGTCGGTATCGCGAGCCGTGAGGCTCGCGGGTTCCCCCTACGACCGCTGAATCTGGAGCCAAGAATGACCGAGAAGAAGAAGCCCCCGCCGCCGCCGCTGCCCGCATCCGGTCCGCCCCCGAGCGAGGACGAGCTCAAGTTCGGTGACGACCTGCCCGTGCTCCCGATCCGCAACGCCGTGCTCTTTCCGGGTGCGGTCGCCCCGTTCGACGTGGGCCGCGAGAAATCCGTCGCTCTCGTCGAGGACGTGCACAACCTGCAGAGCCCCGTGATTGCGATCTTCGCCCAGCGCGATCCGTCCACGGACGATCCGAGCGGCGACGACCTCTACCCCGTCGGTTGCGCGGCTCGCGTGCTCAAGGCCCTGAAGCACAGCTCCGGCAACTATTCGCTGATCCTCCAGGGACTCACGCGTATTCGGCTCGATCAAGTGACGGCGACGAGCCCCTACATGCGCGCGAAAATCGCGCGTGTCGAAAGCGGCAGCGTCGAGGACGTCGAGGCGGAGGCCTTGGCGATGAGCCTGCGTGACGTCGCCAAGCAGGTGATCCAGCTCATGCCCGAGCTCCCGCGCGAAGCGGGCTCGCTCATCGATTCGATTCAGGCGCCCGGCGCGCTCGCCGATCTCGTCGCAGCGAACCTCGACGCCCCCGTCGAGGAGAAGGCGCAGCTGATCGAGACGGTCGAAGTGAAGGAGCGCATCCGGAAGGTTCTGAAGCTCCTCACGCGCCAGCTCGAGATCTTGAAGATGCGCGAGCGCATCAACTCCCAGATCAAGGAGGAGATGGGCAAGAACCAGCGCGAGTACGTGCTCCGCCAGCAGCTCAAGGCCATCAAGGAAGAGCTCGGGGAGGACGACGGCGATCAGGGCGACCTCGATGGGCTCGAGGAGCGGATCGCGAAGGCGACCCTGCCGAGCGAGGCCGACAACGTCGCGAAGAAGCAGCTCAAGCGCCTGCGCTCGATGCAGGTCGGAAGCGCCGAGTACACGGTGGTTCGCACCTACCTCGACTGGATCCTCGACCTGCCGTGGACGCACTCCACCGAGGACAACATGGACATCGCCGAGGTGCGGCGTGTCCTCGACGAGGACCACTACGGCCTCGACAAGGTGAAGAAGCGCATCGTCGAGTACCTTGCCGTGCGCAAGCTGAAGAAGGACAAGAAGGGACCGATCCTCTGCCTGATCGGCCCGCCCGGCGTCGGTAAGACGTCGCTCGGGCGCAGCATCGCCCGCTCGCTCGGCCGCAAGTTCGTGCGCGTGTCGCTCGGCGGCGTGCACGACGAGGCGGCGATCCGCGGCCACCGGCGCACGTACGTCGGCGCGCTCCCGGGTCAGATCATCCAGGGCATGAAGAAGGCGAGCACGATCAACCCCGTCTTCATGATGGACGAGGTCGACAAGATCGGGCACGACTTCCGCGGCGATCCGAGCGCGGCGCTGCTCGAGGTGCTCGACCCGGAGCAGAACAACACGTTCGCGGATCACTACCTCGAGATCCCGTACGACCTCTCGAACGTGATGTTCGTGGCGACGGCGAACGTGGCCGATCCGATCCCGCCGCCCCTGCGCGACCGCATGGAAATCCTGGAAATCCCGGGTTACACGCGGCGTGAAAAGCTGGCTATTGCGCGCCAGCATTTGATCCCGAAGCAGCTCGAGGAGCACGGGCTCAAGCCGGA